>Ga0182024_10010639_pt1 | contig 18708 bp, 25 predicted proteins | sample P32metaG_FD_120480 | JGI IMG/M metagenome (GOLD analysis project Ga0182024, IMG submission 120480) | Permafrost microbial communities from Stordalen Mire, Sweden - P3-2 metaG (Illumina Assembly) | ecosystem: Environmental > Terrestrial > Soil > Wetlands > Permafrost | place: Sweden: Stordalen... | reverse complement strand
TGGCGAGGAATTCGCGCTCGGCCTTGACCCGCGCCCGCGCCAGGCCGCCGATGCCGCCCATGATGAAGGGGCTCATCGCGCCGACGATCCAGAACCCGGCGGTGCGGCGCTTGACCAGCTCGCCCTCGACCTGGCCATCCTCGGTGAGAACCTGGCCATCGCCGATCCAGCCGCCGAACGGCGAGCGGAACGCTGCGAGGTTCATCGCCCGGCGCTCGCGATCCTCGACGATGCACCCGTTGACCGGGCAGATCAGCCGCGCCTCGGCTTCGATCTCGTCGAGGCTGGCTTCCTCGGGATAGTCGATCGCCATGACGCGATGCCCGAGCGGGCAGGGCGAGGACCACGCACCGCACTCCGGGCAGGGCCAATACCACATCCGACGGTCGCTATCGGCGTAGGCGGCCATGATCCCGGCGGTCCAACGCTTGGGGTCGAGCCCGGTCGCGAGGTCGGGATGGCTGATCAGCAGCAGCTTGCTTTCGTCGCCAAAGGTCTGCCGGCGCACGTCGAGCAGCGCCTTGATGTCGCCGATGGCTTCCTGGTAGGCGTCGATCTCGTCGGCGACGATGCGCGGCGCTGATTTGTTGATCAGGTTCGACATTACCGCCGAGAGAAACTCGACGCTCATGCCGCGAAATCGCTTGTAGTGCAGGCTGTCGTCGACCGGCCGCAGACCCAGCCGATTATGCAGCGCCGGATGGCCATGTACCATCGTGTCGATGCGGTTCTTGACGAAGGCCGATACGCCGTCGTCGGTCTGCATGTACCACAGCATGTTGGCCGGATCGGTCGCGACCGCGTGCAGCAGCCAGTTCTGCGGGATCTCGGTCTTGCCGCATTGGCCAGGGCCGACGATCGCGACGGTCGAGTAGAGCCGGTCGGTCAGCGAGGACTGCATCGGCCCGACTAGGTAGGGCGCGATCTCGTGCGACCAGCGGCCGACATAGCCGCCGCCCTCATTGGTCAGGTAGCGGTGCTGCGCCGCGTAATCGGCGACGGTGACCCGCTCGGCCGGCAGGAACGCGTCAAACGCCTCGGCGACCAGGCGATCCGGGTCACAGTAGCGGATTTCCGCCAGATCGTCGGATATGCTCAGCATCAGGCGGCGGCCGCGTCCTGCATCAGGAAGCCGCGCAGCTCGGCGACCGTGCCGCGGCGGAAATCGTCGAGCCGACCGCGCATCGAGCGAACAACCTCTTCCGGCAGATTGAACTCGCGGCCGAGCTGGGTCGGCAGCCCATCCAGCGACTTGCCGAGCCGGGCGAGCGCGACCTGGATCACCTGGCGGGTTTCCGCCGCCTGCAGCAAGAGGCCGCTTTCGATCGCCAGCTTGCGCTCGGCGAGCCGCGCCTTGGCGAGCTGCCCGCGCTGCGTCGGCGACAGACCGCGCGCCTCGTCGGGCGCGATCTCGTCGATCGGCAGCGAGAATTGCCTGAAGAGATCGCTGCGCTCTTCGCTCTGGCGGCGTTCCTCCTCGCGCTTGCGCGCCAGGAACTCGACGACCGCGTTCGCGTCAAATTTCCACTCGACGCCGTTCGACCCGCGCTCGAGGACCGGGAAGTCGTTATAGCGCTCGATCAGATCGTTGAGCGTCGGCAGCGAGCAGCTGAGGATGCGGCGCGCCAGTTCCCGCTTGTTGACATGGAGCGGGCTATCCGGCGAACCGCCAGGCGCTCGGTCATCAGCAGAAAAAGCAACAGAAGCCATAATTTTTTACTCAGAAACTCCGGCTGAACGCGGAACGCGAAATGCCCGTGGTCGGAGGGTTGCCCGGAAGGACCCGCTCGCCCTAGCGCGCGGTCCGCAGCGCGGCGCCCAGGTTCCCGCGCAGCCGCGCCCCGAAGGTTGCCTGGGCCAGCGCCAACGTGGTCCGGCCGAACGGCAGCCTGGTCTTGACCTGGACCGGCGCCGAGAAGCGGATCAGCAGCCGCAGTCGCCCCGGTCCTTTGGGGTTCGCCAACCGCTGCCACACGCCGTTGACGCCGTGCACCGCGCCGATAAACACATCCTTGCGACCCTTGAGCCGCGCCAGCAACCCGCGCGGCAGGTTGCCGTACTGGTCGGTGGCCTGGTCGATCGGCCGCAGCACGGCCTTGTTGGCGTTGAGCACCTGGCTACCGCCGACGATCTCCGGCGCCAGGTAGCGCGATTGGATCGACGGGATATAGACCATCGCCACGAGGTCGCTCTTCCGCGCTCGCTTGACCCGCACGCCTTGCTGCGTGGTGAAGGGTCGCGGCCTGTCGAGGTCCTCGGCCATCGCCGCGCGCTCGGCCGCCTGGCCGGCCAGCGCCACCTGGTTCAAGGTCAGCGCCAGCGCAAACGGCAATTGCTTGGTCGCCAGTGCGTCGAGCCCGCGCCGCAGCGCGCTGGTATCGACCTTGATCGTGATCATCGGCCGAGGCCGCGGGGCGCCGGCGTTACCGGCGCTGGCCGCATGCTATCCTCCGATGAGCGAGCGCCTGGAAACAGTTCGCCCGCCGCGGATATTCTCCGGGCGGGCGTTCAACTTTGCGCGTGGGCAAGGGTAGGCCGGGTTTGCACCCGGTCAAGCTGATTTTTTCAGGCCGTTTCCCAGGGCGCCGCCGGCGCGGCAAAACCGTTAATTTCCCAATGCGTTAGCTGCCCCATCAGCACCTTCGCCAGGCGGCTGAGGCCGGCATGCCACAAGCTGTAAGCCGACCGCGCGTCGCAAATCGCTTCCGGCGAACACGGCGCCCAGCTCATCACCGTCGCCGGTCGGCCGCGCCGTTTGCCGTTGCGCTTGCGGCCATAGACCTTTTTGCCGACCCGCCGCGGCTCTATCCCGATGAGCGCGTTAGGCCGGCTCGCCTCCCGCGCGTGCGGGATCACCTGCGCCGCCATAGCCGCCGGCAGCGCCTTGATCGCCTGGACCACGATCACCGCCTCGACCGCGATCCCGCCCTTGCATTTGAGCGCGATCCCGCCCGATTGCTGGTAAAGCGCCCGCGCCGACTTCGGCACGCAATCCCAGCCGTGATCCATCGCCAGGTCCTCGGCGCTCGGGTTGCGCCACGGCAGATACCCGGTCTGCGCGATCGCCCATTGCACCAGCGCCTCGATATCGACCGCGCCGCCGGCCAGCCTCGGCGCCAGCGCCGGCCGCGCCGCGACATGCAATTCCAGCGCTCCAATCCCCAGCCGCGCCCCGCCTGCGGCCGGCTCCCCCAACTGTCCGGACAGTTGCTCGCCCTCCCCAATCACCGCGTCTCCAAGCATTTCAACCCCTTATCCTTGATGGCCGGACAGTTCGGATAGTTGGATAGTTATTTGACCTCTACGCTTCCGCGCACCCACGCATTGAAGCCGCAGCGCGGCCCAACTGTCCTAACTGTCCGAACTGTCCAAACCCCTTGATTTGGCAGCATAAAATTCCGGACAGTTGCGGACAGTTGGGACAGTTCAGCTAGCCATAGGGCGTGTCCCATTCCCAATCGATATGCTCGGCCCACTTGACCCCGAGCCGCCAGATGAGCCCGCTGCGCTCGATCGGGATGCCGCGCTTCAAGGTCAGCTCGCGGCCGAACTTGGTCATCGATAACGGCCTGATTTCATTGGCCCTGCACCAGCCCTCATAGCAGGCATAGACAAAGCTCGCTTGCAGCCGGCAGCCCTCCTCGCGCACTAGCGCGGTTTCGAGGAACTGCGCGATCCGGTCGCTTTCCTTGCGGTATTCGCCGGTCGCGGCGGTGATCGCGTCGGGCGGCGCCAAACCTTCCTCGCGCCACAGCCGATACCCGTCGAGCGCCCAGTTGAGCACCCCGGGCCCTTCATCCTTCAGCTTGTCGAGCAGGTTCTTGTCCTGCAGCTCGTCGGGCACGATCACCGTGAACGGCACCAGCCGCATGCGCGACCACATGCCGTGCGTGTCGTCGGTGATCGCCGGCTTGTTGTTGAAGCTCAGCACCAGCTTGAACTGCGGCTGCATATCGAAGAAGTCGCGGTTTAGGTGGCGCACCGACATCGGGTCGGCGCCGGTTATCTGCTTGACCTTGCCGTCGTCGAGCTTGGCGCCCTTGCGCGGCTCGCCGGCGAAGACCGCGCGCTTGCCGGGCAGCTTCGCCAGGTCCGGCGTCGCGTCGCCGCCGCGCCTCGGCCCTTCCGACAGCAGCGAGGCGAACTCGATCGACCCGCCATAATCGCCGTAGAGCCACAGGAAGAGCTTGGAGAGCGTGCCCTTGCCGTTGCGCCCCTCGCCCCAGAACGCCGCCAGCATGTGCTCGATAGAGAGGCCGGTCAGGCAATAGCCGAACAGCTTCTGGACCCAGCGCCGCACGCCTTCGTCGGGCAATACCTGCGCCGCGAACGCCTCGAACAGCGGGCATGACGCCTTGGGGTCGTAGCCGATCGGTGCGATCCGCGTGATGAGGTCGCGCCTGGCGTGCCGGCGCAGCCGCACCGCGACCGTGCCGTCCGCCTCGAGCGCGCCCAGCTCGAGCGAGCCGTTTTGCACGTTGAACAGCAACAGGTCGCTGTCGAGCTCGTCGACATGGCGCGACAGATGCGGCGCCGCGACATCGCGCATCGCGTTCAATCGCGCCCGGTTGCCGCTATCGACCGCCCATTCGCGCAGCCGCGCGACCGCCTTGCCGTCGGCGTCGGGCAGCGCCTCGATCGCCAGCGCCTCATCCCAGATCTTCGCCGCGGTCTTTTGCGCCGACAGCGCCGACAGCCGGTCGCCGTCGCGCGGCGACCAGTGCGTCTTCATCCAGGCGAACCAGCCGATTTCCGGCACGTAAAAGAAATCGCTGCCGTACCGCCCGCGAAACCGCTCGGCATTGCCCGTGTCATTGCACAGCTTGCGCGCCAGCCGCTCGTCGCGCGTCCCGCCATCGCCCTCGGCCTCGGCCGCCGCGCCGACTACCAGCCGGATCGCCGCCTCGCCGCCGCCCGCCTGTCGGCTACGGGCCATGCGAGGCCTCGCGACCAGCGACGCCAGGCATCATGTCCAGCGCAAAATCGATCTCGCCCGAACCGCAACAGGGGCAGACCAGGTGCTCGAAATAGAAAACCCCCGCTTCGGATCGGGCGCCGATGAGCAGCACGCCCCATCGCCAAGTCGGAACAGCCGGCCGCAAGGCTGGCGGCTGGCGGCTGGCGGCTGGCGGCTGGCGGCTGGCGGCTGGCGCGAGCAGCGTTTGCAACTCGGCGAGCGCCTTGATCGCCGAGGCGAGATCAGGCGCGCATTTGAGGCGATGGCCGAGCCGTCGCGCCTCGCGCAAATTCCAGAAGTCGATCGCCGCGCTCATTGCAGGCGCCCATATTTGCGGGCCACGAGATCCGGGTTATGCGCGGCGAAATCCGCGACAACCTCGCGCAGCGTTGCGGGCACCTCGTTGATCAGCGCATCGATGTCGCCGATAAAATGCCCGGCCGCCAGCTCGGCGGCGGCCGATACCGCGATTGTGAAAGCGTCTTGCGGCGCAAACTCGCGGCTCAAGAACTCATAAACCGCGCGCACCGCACGCACCCTGGCGCCGCTCGGGTCGCGTTCGAAAACGATCTTGCGGCGCTTTGCCTGGCCCATTACGCCGCTTCCTCCGCGTCCGCCCCGAACCCGGCACCGGGCGCCAGCATGTCGTTGAAATCCATCCCCGCCGGCGGCCGGGCCACCAGCACGGCGCGCCCCCGCGCCCGGTGATGCGTCGCGGCCGCGGCGATGATCGCTTCCGGGTCGGGCGCGCTCGGGTTGTCGGCGCTGGGGATCTTGGTGTCGTTATCGATGCATAGGCGCACCTCGCGCACCGTGTCGGGCAGCCAGATCGCCCCCATATTGTTGAGCGACAGCGCCGCCCAGACGCCGATCGGCTCGCCGTCGATATGCGCGCAGCCCTGGTCGACATCCCAATAGGCTTGCAGCAGCGCGAGGCTCGTCTCGATCCCCTCGGCGACCAGCATCACGTCCTCGGCCGCCGTCAGCCGCAGCGCGCCGCGCCAGCACGGCCCGCGCATGATCTTGGGTTTCCATTCCTCGTCTTGCGGCAACGGCGGCGGCCGCGCCGCCTTGTCCGACCCGTCCGGCGCCAGGTAGGTGCAATGCACCCCGACGATCGCCCGCGTCTCCTCGCGCCCCTCGGCGTCGGTGACGACCCCTTGCACCGCGCCCACGAGCGCCGGAAACGCCAGCGCCCGCCCGGCGGGCGATCCCCAAAGATGCGGGTGCTTGAGCGCCGGCGCGAACCGCAAGGTCGGCGGCATCGCCGTCCTGATATGCCGCGCCTGGCGCAGATAGCGTTCGGCCGGCGTCCACAGCGGCGAGCGCGCCTCGCGCCAGATCTTCACTGCCTTCTCGATCTTGCGCCCGCGATCCTCGGCCAGCGCCTCGGCGTTCGGCCGTTTGAGCAACGGCTTGTCGTCGAGCGCCGGCCCGCTTTGTGCCAACCCGACTTTGGCCGCCAGGTATTCGACCGCCTCGCGGAATTCGCCCGCGGTCATGGTCGCCATCACCCAGGCAAAGCAATCGCCGTGCTTGCCGCAGCCAAAGCAATGCCAGAACCCCTTGTCCTCGACGACATAGAACGAGGCGTGCTTTTCATGGTGGAACGGGCACAGTCCCGCGAAATCCTTGCCGGCGCGTTTTAACGTGACCTTGCCGCCGATCAGCTCGGTGAGCCGCACCCGCTCGCGCACCGCGGCGAGAAACCGCGGGTCGATCCGCGCGAATTGCGGCCGCTCGCTCATTCGGCCTCCGCCGGCGGTTCCGCTTTCGCCGCGCTCGGCACCGGGGCCACAATTCGCCCCCCACGCCTCTGCTGCGCGTTGTTGATCATCAACCGTGAAACGGGGAAGCAGCATCAACTCCTAGCTCCTGTGTGTGACAACCGGATAGGCATGGCTCATTCCTCGCGCTCCCCGGTGATCCGTCGCGTCAACGCCCTCGCCCGATCGGCCGCCTCGACGCGCTCGGCGTCCTGGCGCCCGAACCATCCCCGCGCCGCCTCGATCGCCTCGCAATATTCAGCCGCGCCGGGCTTCGCCTGGCGGATCGCCGCGCGCAGCCATTCCGGCAGCTCGCGCCAATGCGTCGAGCACCCCGGCGGCCACGGCCCGACCTCCCGCTCGCATCCCGGCGCGAAACACCCGCTCATGCCGCGCGGCCCTGCGCGACAGCGCGATAGCGCTGCTCGGCGCGCTCTTGAAAGACCACGGGCTTGGTCACCTCGGCCGGCGATATCCCGCCTTCGGCCCGCGCTCGAAAGAACCGCTTCATCGCCGCGCCTCGCTCGCCAGGATGAGCCCGTTGGCGAAGATCAGCGGCGCCAGCACCAGCCCGGCGAGCGCCAGGGCCACCACCACGACCAGCCAGATCGTCACCGCCAGCGCCATCAGCGCCAGCCATTCCAGCACCAGCGCGCGGGCTTCCCAGGCGAGCCAAGCGACTGTCATCGCCGCGGCACGCCGGTGAAATCGGCGCGCGGCCGGTATTCCGGATAGCCCGCGCGCGCCCGCCGCTCGGCAGCGAGCTGTTCCTCGCGCCGCGCGGCCGCGCGTTGTGGCGCCAGCCGCACGTACAGCGCCGCCGCCGCGTCCTCGCCGATCCCGCGCTGAACCGCGATCAGCCGGATGATCTCGCCCGGGCCGAGCGCCTCGAGCTGCACCAGACGCCGCACGCCGCCGCCGATCATCGCCCGATCCCCTTTCCCCAGCATTCCGCGAAGTCACCCAGCGCCCCGGCCGCGAACCGCGCCGCGCAGCGCGGGTAATGCAGCGGGAATTCGCGGGCGAGAAAGCGCACCTGGATCTCGGCCGGCACGCACCCGCCAGTTCCCGCCTCGCGGTGCAGCGCCCGCCGCAACCCTCGCGTCACCCCGAAGAGCCCATCGCCCATCCATGACGAGGCGCACGCATCGAGCCGGCTTTCGTTAAAGGAATAGGCGACGATCGCCCGCGATTGCGGCGCGCCGAACCCGGCAGCCATCAGCATCAGGGCGAGCGAGGCGCCGGTCATACCGGACACCGCAGACCCTTACGCCGGCGATGCGCCTCGCTGGCGACCGTTATCGCGGCGAGAGCGACGGCGCGCAGCAGCCGGTCGTATGCCGTCGAGAGGGTCGAGCTGAGCCAAATCCGCGCGCAGCCGATCAAGCCGGCGTTCCATGGCGCCGATCTCGGTTTCCCTGGCGCGCCGTGCGAATTCTCGGATGCTGTCGGCTTCGTGGGCTTCAACACGCCGGACCTCCCCATACCACCAATCCGTGACCCGGCTCGGCGTGAGGCGGAGTGTTCTCGCCGCCATGGCCAGCCTGTCGCGGACGGTTGAGCCGGGGGATCGCTCGACCGTCGATTTCACCAACTCGCCCAATTCGGCGAGCAACACGATGGCGTTAGCCGCCACCAAAATTCTTCGCGCGCGGAGACAAAATCCGGGACCGCGGAATTCCGCGAGCGCGGAAACAACCGCCGGTTATGCTTGGGGGAGCGGAACCGACAGGGAGGTAAAAGGTCATGGCGACAAATGGTGGCAATGGCCATGGGCAGTCGCCGCCGCCCGAAGGGTTCGAGCGCAGACAGATCACGCCGGAGTTGCGGCTGATCTTTTTGGCCGAGCCGCTACATCTTGGGGTCGAATGTCGTGAGCGCGTTGAAACCCCAGAGGGATATACGAGATACGGCAGAACGGTGTTCTTGCACTCGCTAGAACAAATCGACGCGCTCATCTCGACGCTCCAAGAGCTTCGAGCTCGGCTGCCGTGATTTCACCAGACATCGACCGCCGATCGTGCTGCCTGGGAACTAACCGGAATTGTACGATTTCGGGGTTGAAACATATTAGCAGTTCCATTATCTTATCTCCTGTGGATCACGTATTTTTGTGATCCATTTCGGGAGACGGATGGTGGCAAACCAGATCGATTTTTTGGATGAGTTGGATGAAGCCCTTGAGCCTGTCGCGGCTCCGGCGACCATCACTGTTCACTGCACCATTCCGGGATGCACAGAGACGCTGCTTTTTGAGCAAAGGGCGGTTTGGATGTGCAATCAACATATCCGCCTGGCTCTCCGCATTCGCGAGGATTGCGCCGAAGCACAGAAACGGGTTGCCGATCTTGACGCACAGCGGCCCTACAAGAACCCCGCAGCCATGAAGCGCGCGCGGCTGGCGCTGATGATCGAATATCGCCGCTGCTATCTCGTTGGCCGCCAAATCGTCATTGCGCGGGAAAATTACGTTCCCGAGACCAGGGTCGAATTGCCGGTTTTGGCGATCCCCGACGATCCCGACCCGGAATGGTCGGAAGAAGAGATGGCGCACATGTCGCGTCGGCAGATGACCAAGAAACTCGCCACTCTCGATAGCATTGAAGCTTTTCATGCGCGCAATGCATGGATACGAACGCACCCAGGTCGGCGGGCGGCTCGCTTCCAGCGCGCCATTCAACCAATCCTCGATTATCTTGATGCTGCCGAGGCCGCTGAACGGAATGGCTCGGTTCCGCCGCGCTATTCCGATCGGAGGGCCTAGGCCATGACGAGTATCGTAGAGGTTTACCGCCGCTGGCCCACGAAAGACGATTGCATTGCCCACCTGGAGGCCGTGCGCTGGCACAGTCATCCGCTTTGCCCCTACTGCGGCGCTGAGCGCGTCTCCCACAACCGGGACAGCACGCGCGGTCTCACGGCAGCCCGCTGGAAATGTCAGCGCTGCCTCAAATCGTTCTCCGTCACGGTCGGAACGATTTTCCACAACTCGCACGTCGATTTGCAGCGCTGGTTCTTGCTGATCAGCTTGATGTTGTCGGCGAAGAAAGGGCTGTCCGCCATGCAGGCGGCGCGCGACCTCGAAATGCGCCGGCCTACCGTTTGGTCGATGATGCACCGCGTCCGCAAGGCGCTGGTCGACGACGGCAAGCTGTTGGCCGGGATCGTCGAGATGGACGAAACCTACATCGGCGGCAAACCCCGCCGCCGGAACCGGCGCAGCGACGATCCGCCGGGCGGCCAAGGTGCTAGCGCGAAAGAGCCAGTTGTCGGCGCTATCGAGCGCGGCGGCAGGGTCAAGACGCGCACCGCCGAGCGTTCCGAGCTTACCGGCGACGATATGGCTGCGTTCTTTCGCGCCACGGTAGACCCGCGAGGCACCATGTTGACCACGGACGGCAGCCCGCTCTATCGGGGCTTCAATCGCTTTGTCGCCCATCGCGCCATCAACCACTCGGAAGCCTATTCCGAGCGCGATATGTTCGCTGCGATCTACGGCAACACGCACACCAACACGATTGACGGCTTCTGGGCGACGGTGAAGCGGGCCATCTTCGGCCAATTCCACCACGTCAGCCGCAAATACCTGCCGCTCTATCTGGACGAAATCGCCTACCGCTACAACCGGCGGAACGCGAAAGCCATCCCTCTCGACGGAGTGCTGCATCTTGCGGTCAACCCCTAAAGCGGACAGTTCCGGAACTAACCATCCGCTGTGCGCCGGCTGCGCGCTGGCGCAGCATTTCCTCTACGGTCCATTCGCCATACGCATATCCGACGCGCGGACCACGAAGGGCGCTGAAGCGGTTGCGGGCCATCACGCCGCCTCTGAGGTGGCGGGGGAGCGCTTGCCGAATTCGCCGCTTTCGCGCCATACGCCGATCTGTGCGCGCGCTCGTTCAGCAGTCGAGCGGCGACAATCTCGTCCGGCGCGCAGGCCGAAGACAAAGCCCGGATCGCCAAGCGCCAATCGGCCGAACGCCGTCGGCGTCATTCGCGCATCGGCTAGGAAAGCCTCGATCTCGGCGAGGAGCGGGTCGGGTGTCGGAAACATGGGATAGGAACATAGTAGGCAAAATCCTATCCGTCAAGCGGGGTGTTCCTATTGGTTATTTCCTATTCTTGCGACGACAATCTGACGATGGAGCTTGACGCAGCTCGCCAGCGACTGTTGAAGCTGATCGCCGATTGCGACGGCGACCTCGCGACGATCTCTCGCGCGATCGGCAAGAACCACGCTTACCTTCATCAATTTTTCAACCGGGGCACGCCCCGCGTCCTACCGGAAGACGTTCGCGAGGCGCTTGGCCTGCATTTCGATGTAGATCCCGACGCCTTCCGGCCGGACAGTTCAAACCGGAGACACAGTACCAAGGAGCTAATCAAGATCGGCGGCAACGATTTCGCTCTATTGCCTGTCTATGACCTTCGTCTGTCGGCCGGCCCAGGCGCCTGGCAGGGCGATATCGAAAACGAGCCGCTATTCTACGAGCCCTATCGTTTTCAGTGGCTCCGCTCGATCAGCGCCGCGCCGCCTGAAATGCTTATCGTGGCGCGCGTTGAAGGCGATAGCATGGAGGCTACTCTTCATAATGGAGATCAGGTGCTCATCGACCGCACGCGCAAGCGGGCGAGCCGCGATGGCATTTATGGCCTCCGCCGCGACGACGATTTGCAGGTGAAGCGGATCGCCGTAGACCCTAGATCGGGGATGCTGACGATCATCAGCGATAACCCACAATATCCGCGCTGGGATGGCGTCAATCCCGAGACGATCGATATCATCGGTCGGGTGATTTGGCTGGGGCGGCAGGTTTAAGCAACAGCCGTTCCGCGCTTTTCACTGCAGCTTCCGCAAACGGTTTAGAGGACGGCGAGCGGGCGCCAGCGCGGATCGCACCCATCAGTTCGCCACGGGCGGCAGCGGCGAGTTTGCCCGCAACTCGCCGAAGAGCCGCTTCATAGCCGCGCTGCGAAAGGGATGTTCCTCGCGCTAGCTCGACAACCAGTTCGGTAATTTCAGGATCGGCGACCGCCGCATCGATAAAGGATGAAAGCACAGCTCGCTTTGGCCTTGTGATGCTGCCCGCAGCGCGGATGCCGAATACCAAAATCCCCAACTCATCACCAAGGCGGTCGAAAGCATCGTCGGCTCGACCGGCCGGCGAGGCCGCATAGCGGTCGTCGAGATAGCTATCGATGGCATTAACGACCTCTCCGGTTTCGGCGTCGATAAACTCATCGATCCGGGAGACGACGAAGGTGCGATTTGCTCCGCGCAACTCGCAATGGGCCAGGATCACAGTGCCTTCGTTGGGATAAGGCGAGCCGTAGCCGCGAGTTATGATCCGCCGGCGCGTACGCAGCCCGGTCCTGTCAGTGTAGGCAATATTAGCCGCCAGTTCCAACGGCTTAAGAGCCCCAAGCCATGCTGGCTGCACATCGAAAGCGTCTCGCTCTTCTTCGGGCGGCGCCGCCCGGCGCAACCAGTCGCCGCCCTCGACGCTGATGGTGAATTTTAGCTCGGGTTCGGGCGCGGCGAACAGATTTCGCAACCACGCGAACATATGGCACGCCCCTCGTCTTTTGCGCGCAAAAGGGTACTGGCCGGAGCTGCCCATAAGGAAATAGGATTTAGCCTATTGACTGATAGGAAATACCCTATAATGTCCAACTGACAATTGTCAGTAACCCAGACTTTTGTTTAACCGCACCAAGGGGGAAACTGATGCCAAGTCTCGACACGATACCACTCGAACGCCTCGAATTGCTCGACCGACTGACCCTCTACAACGGCTCGCATCACGGAGGCTCGGGCGGTCCCGATTGCCAGCACTGCGCCCGCGAGTTGTTGCATGAGGTGGTGACTGGCGAGCACGCCGACCGCACGCCGCCTGGCGTCACCGCATTTGCCTCGATCCTGCCCGGCCTGAACGATGGCCCGTGGCGCGACGATGTGCACCGCACTGAGGTGATGCGGCCTTACTGACAATTGTCAGTAACCCAGGAGGAATTTGATGTCGAAAAAGAGTGACCGCGAAGCCGCCGCAATGCTCGGCGAAACGGCCAAAGCCAAACCGCGCGCCGCCAAGCCGCAACCCGCCATCGCCAGCGGCGGCGATGCTGCAGAGCCGGTCGGGCCGACCGCGGCGCCGACCAAGGCCGAGGCGTTCGGCGTCGTCGCCGCGGCCGAGCTCAAATACGAGGAGGTCGACTACCTCCGCCTGTTCCAATCGCCGCTCAACCCGCGCCGCCAACGCCATCCCGAGACGATCCCCGAGCTCGCCCGCTCGATTGTCGAAAAGGGGCTGCTGCACCCGCTGCTCTGCCGGCCGATGGTCAACCCGCTCAGCGCCGAGCAGGAAGCGCTGCGCGAGATCGCCATCGGCTCCCGTCGCCACGAGGCGATCGGCCACGCCATCAGCGAGGGCTGGTTGCCGCGCGACTACCAGGTGGCGATCCGCACAAGACCGATGAGCGACGACGAACTCGTCATCATCGCCGGCGTCGAGAATTTCGACCGCGAGGACATGGACGCGCTCGACGAGGCGCAACTCTTCGCCGCGATCCGCGAGCGCGTCGTGCCGCTGCCCGGGCAGACAAGGGAAGCGGCGACCGGCGCCCTGTTCCATATCACCGAGCGCACGGTGTTTCGCCGCCTGGCGCTCTTAAAGCTCGCCGCGCCGGCCAAGGACGCGCTGCGCGAAAACAAGCTCACTCTCGGGCAGGCGCAGGCCCTAAGCCTCGGCAGCGAAGAACGCCAGCTCGAATTGTTGGCCGAGGCAAATGATGAGGATGCCGACCGGGACTATATCCTATCGCCCGACAATATCCGTGAGGAGATGACCGCGCAGCTCATCGCGCTCGACGACAACTGCGGCTTCGACCCGACGCTCTACCACGGCGAGATCGTCGAGGAGGAGGAGACTGGTCGGAAATTCTTCAAGGACACCGCCGAGGTCGAGCGCCTGCGCGCGGCAGCGGTCGAAGCCTATGCCGAACTGGTCCGCCAGGGTAAGACCGACACCCAGCCGGCGAGCGGCAAATGGCCCTGGGTCGATGTCGCGCAGCCCGACAGCGTGACGAAGAACTACCAGTTGCACGATGTCGCAAAAGACCATCCGAAGGCCGGCGCCGTCGTCTGGCGCGACCGCTGGCGCGGCATCGTGGTGCAGGGACCGGCGCTGCGCGATGCCGATCGCGAGACGGGCGACCTCGAGCGGCGCATCGAGCGGGACAACCCCGACAAGAGCGGCGCCGACCCGCTGAGCCGCAGCCAGCAACTGACATTGCATGAAGCCAAGACCCACACGCTGCGCCGCGTTATCGCCGCCGACGATCACTTGGCGACCGCGCTCGGCGTCATGGGGCTTATCGGCGCGCGCGAGGTGCGGATCGCCCATCGCGCCGTCAACTCATCCTCGCCCAATGTCGAAGCAACCGCCGAGCACAAGACGCGGATCGCCGAACTCATCAACCGGGCGGTCAAACCGGCGCTCCCCAAGGACAAGGCGCTTTTGAAAACGTTCGACGCGCGCTGGGGCTTTATCGGCCTCAAGGAAGAGGCGCAGGCCGCGCTGTTGCGCGCGCTCGTCGAATTCGACGGGATCAAGGAACTGCACCGCCTGTTGATCGCCGAGCGCTGCGGCTCATGGTGGCGCGAGCTCGCCGGCAAGTTCGACCAGGCGGAACAGACGTCGCACCCCGACGGCAAGCTTGGCGACAGCCCGCTCGCGGTCGAGATCGCCAGCTGGGATCGCGACATCAAAGGCCGGCTCGACCCGCGCGACTGGCAGCCGGGCGAGGATTATTTCAAGGCCGCCACGGTCGGCCGGCTGCGCGCGCTCTTGACCGCCGCGGGCCTCAGCGAAGGCGCGCGTACCCGCTACAGCCCGCACGATCTCGCGACAATGAAAAAAGGCGACCTCGTCAAGGCCTGTCTCTCGCAACCCGAAGGCACCTGGTCGCCCGAGCTCTTCCCCGAGACGAAGTTCCAAACCGACGCCGCCTGCGCCGCGGCGCTGGCGCTCGAGGGCGAGCCCGACGAGAGGCCCCTCCTCGCGACCAAACCCGTCGCGCGGCGCAGCGACGCGGAGTGTGCGGCCGAAGCCTTGAAGGTCATCGCCGCCTACGACAAGGCGCTGCGCACGGGGAAGGCGACGACACCGTTCAAGGAACGCCTCTCGGCGATCTCGATCGAAATGAACGGCGGGACAGCGCTCGGCATGCATCACGACGGCGGCGGCGCCGCGCGCCTCAAATTCCTCACGCGCGCCGATGCCGGTATCGAGCCGCTCTGGGGCCAACCCGGGCATTTTGAGGTCGCGGTCAGCGACGACAAATTCACTGCGCGAGTTGATATCAAGACCGACGCCCTCTTTCAGCTCGGCATGGAATTCGCCTTCACCGCCGAGGCGATCGAGGATGGCGTCTTTCTCACCGCCAGCGGCAAACGCAGCTTCCTCAATCTGTCAACACCGACCGTTCCCAAGGCCGGCACCAGCGCTTGGGTCATGGCGGAGATCGCAAGATGGCGCGCCACGGACGAGCACGGCAAAAAACGCAAGAGCCTGCGCCCGCTGGTGGAGCTCGCCGTGCCGATCGGCTTCGACACCGAGGTCAAACTGCCGATCGGCGAAGCCGCCGGCGAGCCGCAACCCGAGCCGGCCGCGGCGGCGTGACGGCGATGGCGATCGCCCAATACCCGCACGGTTCGATCGAGGACCGCATCCTCTATGGCGCCCGAATGTCGAAAGGCCGCATGCCGCTCAACATCATCGTCGCCGACGCGGCGGAACTGGCCGCCGCCAAGGCCTTTATCAAAGGGCGGCAGAATACCGGGAAGCTGAGTTTCGAGCTGCGCGCCGATAATGAGAGCCGCCGGTCGGCAATCCGCGATTGGATCGCTGGCGGCAGCCAATCCGCCGCGGCGGAATAATGGCAGAGCTCGCCCCAGCGACCGCGCGCCAGGCGACGGCAGCGCGCCTCATGCTGGAGATCGCCCAGGCGCTGGCGATCGCCGCCGATCACCGCGAGAACCTTCCCGACCAGGCCCTGGTGCCGCTGACGCTCGGCCAGTGCCGCCAGGTGCGCCACGCACTGCGCCTCATGGCAACCGCGAGTGCCGCGCCGCTACCGGAAGCCGCCGATGGCTGACCCTGCCCCGCGCCGGCTGCTCTACGCCCAGGGCGAGGCCGCGGTGCTGCTCAGCATGAGCGTCAAGACGCTGCTTGAATATGTCGTCGCCGGCGACCTACGCTATGTCCTAGTCGGCAAGCGCCGACGCTTTACCCAGGCCGATCTCGATAATTTCATCGCCTCGCGGCCGAGTGGCGCAGGGGAGGGGAAATGGGGCTCTACAAGCGGCCCGACACGCCGGGCTGGTGGTTCTCGCTCTCGATCAAGGGTCGTCGATTTCGCGAGCCATGCGGCACGGAGGACCGCGCGCACGCCGGCGTGATCTTCCGCCGCCGACGCGACGAGATGCACCGGCTCTACGCCGCCGGCGGCAAGCCCGAGATCACCCTCAACGACGCGTTCGTGCGCTATTGGGACGAGCATGCCGAGCGCCTCGCCTCGGCCGACAACATCTACCGCATCGGCAATACCCTCATCGCCGGCCTCGGCCGCAACACGCTGTTGTCGCGCATCGAGCGGGGCGACCTCGCGACCTTCGTCGCGACCAGGCGGAACACGCTCGCCGACGGCTCGGTCAACCGCGAGCTGACGATCCTGCGCGCGGTGATGCGCATGGCCGTCCTCAAATGGGGTTGCGCGGTCGCCGAGATCGACTGGAAACGCCAATTCCTCGCCGAGCCGCCAGGCCGCGACCGTTTCCTCACCGAGGCCGAGGAGGTCCGGCTCTTCACCGCGCTGCGTCCCGATTTTCATGCGCTAGTGCGCTTCGCATTATTATCGGGCGTGCGGGTCAGCAACGCCCGCACCTTACGCTGGGATCAGATCGCCTGGGATGAAGGGGTCGCACGGCTGCGCACCAAATCGAAGAGGCCCGGCGGCGACACGCTGACGATCGTCATCACCCGCGCGATGCGCGCGATCCTCGCCGGCGAGCGGGACCGCAATAAGACCTATGTCTTCACCTTCATCCCGCAGCGCGGACGCACCCCCGAAAAACGCGCGGTGAAGCCGGCCCCGACCCTGCGACTTCCCTTCACCCGCGATGGCTGGCGCAAATCATGGCAGCACGCCTTGATGATCGCAGGGATCACCGACTTGCGGTTTCACGATCTCAGACACACTTTCGGCACCAGGCTCTACCGAGCGACCGGCGATATCAGGAAGGTGCAAAAGGCGATCGGTCATCGCGATATACATTCGACCCTCAGATACGAGAATTCCGGGGTCGAGGACATCAGAGCGGCGATGGAGCTGCTCGACCCGGTTGGCGACATCACCGCCAAAAGGAGGCCCAGATGATGACGACAATCAAACTTACCGAGGCAATGATCGAGGCAGCCCGCGACGCCCTTGATGGGCAGATTAGCGACAATATCAGTGACGGCGACGGCATTCTCTATGTGCCGCCGGGAGCGGTCGAAGACGCGCTAGTTGCTGCGTTAAAGACCGGAGGCTTTGATGTTGAGACACCGGAACGCGTAAGCAGAGTAGGCTTTATTACGGAATTGTACGCTTTGGGGGTTTACATCTATTAGTGCTCCCATTATGTTATCCCCCATCAGGTCGCTATGGTGGCGGACTGAAACGGGAGAGACGAGATGGCTAAGAACACGAAGCTGAAGACCCCCAACGTGGCCGCCGGTGACTTCGTTTTGTGCGGCGGTACGCGTGCTTCCTATCCCGGCGAATGGTATCTCGGGCAGGTTCTCTGGGCCGGTAAGGGCGACGCGCTTTTGGAGCGCGCCACACAAAACGGGCGGACTTGGCGCGAGGTGATTGCGGTCGTCGAAATTCGCGCTGTCGGCACAATCGAACAACTCGTCACGGTTCAGGATGAGGCCCGGAAAGCGTGCGCCGAACTGACGCGAGCAATTCACGAGTGCACCTCCGAACTCGGCAGAGCGCGTGATGCGTTGTTTGCCAAACTCGACGCATTGGCCGAAGGCGGCTTGAAGGTTGTCCCGCCGGATTTTGAGGCCATTGAGGATCACGGCGTGGCCCTCCAGGCGACGGTCGAACAAGCCGACGTTGAAGCTGCATCCCTGCGCGAAGGGATGTTGCCGTGACAAGCATCGTCGAGGTCTACAAGCGCTGGCCCACCAAGGAAGCGTGCATAGAGCACCTGGAGGCCGTCCGCTGGGGCGGCCATCCTCTTTGCCCCTACTGCGGCGCTGAGCGCGTCTCGCACAACCGGGACAGCGCTCGCGGACTGACGGCGGCGCGCTGGAAATGCCAGCGCTGCCTCAAATCGTTTTCGGTCACGGTCGGAACCGTATTCCACAACAGCCACATCGATTTGCAGCTTTGGTTCCTGCTGATCTCGCTGATGCTGTCGGCGAAGAAGGGGCTGTCGGCGATGCAGGCCGCGCGCGATCTGGAAATGCGCCGTCCTACCGTCTGGTCGATGATGCACCGCGTCCGCAAGTCGCTTGCCGACAAGGATGGCGGGTTGTTGCGCGGCATTGTCGAGATGGACGAAACCTACATTGGCGGGAAGCCTCGCGGCCGGAACCGGCGCAAGGATGATCCCCCAGGCGGCCAAGGCGTCTCGGCTAAAGAGCCTGTTGTGGGGGCCGTGGAGCGCGGCGGTCGCGTCAAGGCCCGCACTGTCGAGCGCACCGAGCTTACCGGCGACGACATGGCCGCGTTCTTCCGCGCCGTGGTTGATCCGCACGGCACGATGCTCACAACGGATGGCAGCCTGGCGAAGGCGCTCATCAGCACCCTAGGCGAAATCGAAACACTGAGGATTGAGACGATCAGCGACGCGAATTGGGATGTGGTCGAAGGCGCGTGGCGCGAGGTTGCGACGACCCGCGCTCGCGTTAAGGCCGGAGGCCAGAGATG
>Ga0182024_10010638_pt1 | contig 18708 bp, 13 predicted proteins | sample P32metaG_FD_120480 | JGI IMG/M metagenome (GOLD analysis project Ga0182024, IMG submission 120480) | Permafrost microbial communities from Stordalen Mire, Sweden - P3-2 metaG (Illumina Assembly) | ecosystem: Environmental > Terrestrial > Soil > Wetlands > Permafrost | place: Sweden: Stordalen... | reverse complement strand
GAGGTGTGAATTTGACAAGGAAGTCACGGACAAACCGATTGCCTCAACCAGAGAAACTCCCGGGAAAATCGAGGATTCCGTCTGAGAAATGTCAGTTCTTAAGGGCCCGCGGAAATCGGCGTTGAACGGTGTCATCGCCGAGGAGCGTGCAATCGAGGGTCTCCCGGCCGCCGTTTGGGCCGCTCGTATCGCAGTCGATTGTGAAACGCGATGGGTCTGAAGGGAACCGCTGTCCCGCAAACACGCGCAGCGGGCGTGACCCAACCAAATCGACGAGCACCCGCGTCTCCTGGCCGCAGAGAACCGGCGGCCGGGCGACGGTGGCGGGCTGCAGGACTCGGGCGCCGAGGCAGAATCGCCTCGTTCCCGGTGGATTTGGTGAGGGGGCGCCCCAAGTACCAACGATGTAAACGCAGACAATCCGCCTGCCGTGCCCGGCGTCGTGCTCGCCAACGTAGACGTCTTCGAGCGCCAGTTTGTCGGCTACGGTGAAGTCGAACCAGGGTCGAGGCGAGTCCCATTCGATCCTGGATCTCTCCGCATTCGGGCCAATAACCATAGTATCCCCAAGATCTTCTTCCTGCCGGAACACGACATGGTCGGTGGGGGGCCTATATTCCACTGCCCTCCATTGTTTGACAAACAGAAGCACAGCGGGGGCGACGTGGACGACCGTCCAGCCAATCAGGGTCAACAGCACGACGACCGGCACGAATCGCCGCAGAAGGCTGCGCCATTTGCGTCGAGCGGAGGGGCGACCGTATTCGAGGGCGATTCGAGCGCGTTCGGTTGTCATCTCTTCTAATTCGGCTCCACCCCCGGATAGTGCCCCCCGTTATCATCCCAGCCCTTACCGCGCTGTTTCGCCGGCGTGCGGCCGTTTCCCGCTGCCGGCTTGCTGGCCTTGATCTCGGCGGCGGCGCGGCGGGGGTCGTTGTCGGCACCGGCGTCGTCGTTGTCGGTGTCGGCAGGAGCACGCAGCGGGAGATAGCGGTAGTAGACTTCCAGGGTCAGCGTGGCCAGCGAGGTGCAGAAGACGCGGCCGCCGCGGTCGCCCCAGCGGGTGTCGGACCAGGAGCCGTCTCCGGGACCGTCCTTGCGCTGCATCTTGATGAGCGTGTCGCGGGTCTGGGCGTTCCACTTCATCCAGGCGTCGGCGGCGATGGTTTCTTCGGGGCCGCCGGCCTGGGGGCCCGCCTTGATCAGGTCGGGCATCTGTGACAGCGACAGCGACGCGTAATACCAGAAGTAGAAATCGGCGCCGCCGGGGTTGGGCAGGTCGCGGGTGAGGAACTCGCAGGCCTCTTTGGTCTGCGCGGCAGTGATTTCGTCGCCCAGCAGGAGCCGGGAGAACAACGCCTCGGCGGTCATCGCCGATGTCGCGCTCTCGCCCGGCAGGTAGCCGGCGAGGATCTTGGTTCTACCCTGGCTGGCGTGCTTGAGGTACTTGTCGGCACGCAGCTTCGCCTGCTCGGGGACCTGGAAGCCGAGTTGCTCGGCATCGTGCAGGGCGAGCATTTGCCAGCCGAGGACGCTGGTGTCGCCGGCCTCGGCGGGAGTGTAGCGCCAGCCGCCTTCGGAGTTCTGGGCCTTCAGGATGAACCGGGCGGCACGCAGGGCGGCGTCGGTGTAGCGGCGGTCGCCGGTCATGAGGGCGGCTTCGCACAGGGCCATGGTGCAGATGCCCTGGTCGTACATGTTGCCCTGGTCGGCGCCGCCGCCGCGGAACTCGCGCGGGCCGCGGAGGTCGCCGTCGGGGCTTTCCAAGCCGATGAGGAAATCGATGGACTGCGTGACGGTCTGCCGGTAGGGGCCTTCCTTGGCCGGCGTGTGGTCGGCGGTGAGGAAGGCAAGGGTCGCCAGCCCGGTGCAGGCCATGTCGTGCGGATGCTGGCCGCGGTGGCCGGGCTGGCCGTCATCGTTGAAGACCGTCCATCGGCCGTCAGGCTCCTGCTGGCGCGAGAGGTACGCCAGGGCGCGATCGACGGCGCCCTCGGATTCAGGCGTGCCGCCGCGTTTCTCGACCAGAGGCTTGCGCTGCTCGGGTGACCGCTGAAAGAGCGACTCAGGCGCCGCCAGCTTCGGCACCGCCACGGTAACCTCGGGCGCGGCCACAGGCGGGCCACTCACGGTGCGCGTGAGCGTCTTGGAGGCCGCCGAATCGAGAGACTTCGCGGCGGGGTCGTTGCCGGCCGACAGCCGCACGGGGCCGATGCCGGGGACGTCGGCCGACGCCAGCATCACGCCTGGGATAGGCCGGCCGTCAGCGCCGGGTGGCGTCGCCTGGGCCCGGTGGACGGCGATCGAGCCGACGCCTGGCGTGCCGGGCGCATTAGCTGGCCCGCCCGCCGCAGGCGCGGCGGCCGGCGGGGCGGCGATCTTGGGCAACACCATCTTTGGTCCGCCAACCGCTACGACGGACGTGGCCGCGGTCCTCGCGCTGGCAGGGGTGCCAGCGGAGCCGGCCACCACTTCGCGCGGTGAAACCATGGCGACCGAGGCCAGCGACTGACCAGTGGAGCCTGGCGTTCCAGGAACACCGCCAGGCACCGCCGGCGGCGGCGCTGCAGGATCCACGGCGGCGGCAGCACCGGAGGCCGTGGCCGCTGGCGTGGCTTGAACTTTCGCCGGCACGGCATTCACGTCCCCGGCACGAGCCGCGACCGGAGCCTCGATCAGCCCCGCCAGCGGCCCGGCCCCGCCTCGGGGCGATGCAACCTGCGGCGACGCTGCGAAATCTCCGACGCGCCGGACAGTTGACTCCGGCCCCGACGCCAGCGCGACGGCCGTTGAGGTATCGAGCGGCCGAGTGGTCGGTGCGACAGCCTGGGCAACGTCCGCGCCCGACTTTTCGGTTCGCGCGGGTTGGGCCGGCAAGTTCAATGCGATCGGGCCAGCATCAGCGAGAGGTGTCGTCGCGACGCTGGCGTTCGCTCGGGCGGATGGCCCGGCCTGCGCTGACGCTGCTTCGGCCGCCGTCGGCTGGGCCTCTGCAGTGCGCGGGACCGCGCCGGTGGCTCGGCTGGCCACTTCGACATTCCCGGCCGGCGACGGCACGGCTCTGGCCACGACCGGCGTCGCGCTCTGGCCAGGCGTGCCAGCGACGCTGGCAACGACCGATCCCGCATCCGGCGCTGCGGCGAGCGACTGGGCCGCCCCGGCAACCGTCGGCACCTTCGCGCCGGCAACGCCGGTCAGGTTGGCATCAGCCAGAGTTGGCTGAGTGGTCGCCTCCGACGCGCCATGGCGGGCCGCCGCGATGGCAACCTCGGCGGCGGTGGGGGCGTCGGGTTGGCCGGATGAAACGGCTTTCGGTCCGCCGGCGGCTGGCGCTGCGGCGACTGCCGACCCTGCCGCGACGTTAGCTGAGACCGCCGGTTGAACGGACGGCGAATTGGCCGGCGATCCCGCGGCGGCTGATCCGGCCGGCACGGGCGCGGATGCCAGCGATTGCGCCGACCCGTTGCCCGCCGGCGCGGCGGACGTTGGGACCGTCATCTGCGGCAGGACTGCCGGGCCGCCCGGGCCGGAGGCATCGCCGCTGCGGGATGCGCCGGCAAGCATTTCGGCGGCCTGGGGCGAGTCAGGCCGGTTGCTGGCCAGCGGCCCGGCTGCCGGGCCGGGAAGCTGCGATGCGGGGCGGACCTTGAGGTCATCGGTGGCCGGCACCGCTGGGCCGACCGGCGCGGGAGCACCTGCCGCGACAGCAGTCGCGGCCGGCGAAGCGTGCGGCGCGGCCCCGCCGGTCAGCGAATCGGCGACCGCCTGGGCGGTTGGGACTTTGGACGCCGCGCCGGGCAGGTTGGCGGCTGCCGGGCTGTCGCCCGGCGCGTTTGACGTTCCCTGTTTCGCGATGCCGGCGATGGCCTGGGCCACAGGCGCGGCCTCGGTGCCGCTCACTTTTCCGGCGGGCCCCTTTGGTGCCGAAAGATCGCCAACGCCCGCGACCGCAGCGGTATTTGGCTGGACGACTTTAGTTGCTGCAGCAGCGCCCGCGGCGACTTCAGCGGGTGTCGGCATGGCATGCGGCGCTGAGCCGTCAGCCAAAGAACCGGGGGCAGCTCCGGCTGTCGGAACCTTCAACGACGCACCGGCGACTTCCACCGGCCGCTCCCGTGCCATGGCGGCGCTGTTCGCATCGGCCGCCGCCTGCCGGGTCACGTCAGGCAGCGTTAGGGCGGCGGGCGCAACCTCGACGCCGGAGACCTTGCCCACGTCTGTCCTGGGAGCCGTCAGGTTGTTCACCTGCGTGACTGAACCGGCATCCGGCTGGACCACCTTGTTTGCGCCGGCGGCCCCCGCGGCGACTTCCGCCGGTGTCGGCTCGGCATGCGGCGCCGCGCCGTTGGCGAGTGACTTGGCCACCGCTTCGGTCGTTGGCAGTGCCGGTTGAAGCGACACGGGCTTAGCGACGGTCTCAGTTGGGGCAGGCGCGGCCTGGCGGGCGGCGGCATTTGCAGCTTCCGCGACAGCCGGCGCTTCGGGCGCGTGAGACGCCACCGGCGCCGCTACGGGTTGCGGCGTATCGATGGCTACCTTCGCATCAGTCGGAAGCGCCGCCGGCTTCGGGGCCGCCGCGTTCACGGATGGCAGGGGGGCACGGGCGGCCACCGCCGACTCGACCATCGAGCCCGCCTGCACGGCGGCGGGCGCGGACTTCTCGCCGGCATTCACCTGCGGCACGTCAATCTTCGGCTCGACGCCGATGGGGTCCATCCTGGCAACCGGCACAGCCGCGTTAACGTTCTGCGGTACGGCTTCCGCCTGGCTCACGTGCGGGACGGCCGCGATCTTAAGATCCAGCCCCGGCAGTTGCGGCGTCACCGACGCGGCAACCTGCGGCGCCGGTGCGGCCGGATTGACCTTGGGGGTTTCGATCTTCGGCGGGTTGACCGCGATCGCGTCGGCCGCGCCGATAGCCGCCTGAGGGACCGCGTGAACGCCGGCCGGGAGGGTCGGCGCGTCGAGCGCTTCAGCATTGGGAAGTTGCTGCACCACCGCCGCAGGCGGTGCGGCGGCCGTGGGAATGTCGGAGGACGTCTGCTGGCGGACGGCGGCGCCAATGTCGTCGCCCCGGCCCGGCGGGCCGTTCAGCGTCAGGGTGAGATCGACCGGCGGCTCCAGGCCCTGCTCCTGACGGACGTATTGGATGACGTCCGTCGTCACCTTCTTCATGCTGAGACCCAGCGTGATCAGCACATGCACCAGCAGGGACACCAGCAGGCACTTCTGGAGAAGACTGAGGCGTTGGTCGTCCCACTTGCGCATAAACATCACGAGCGGTACCAGCGCCAACAGCGACAAGGCCAGGACCAGCCAACTCCAACCCAGGTGCGGCAGCCGATGCCCGGCCCGCACCGAATAGACTTCGCGGGAGTCGCTTTGCAGCAGCGAATACCGCCCGTCCTCGGTGGCTTGCGGTGAGCTTGCCTGCGGTGAGCTTGTCGAACCCGTCGAACCCGCCGCTGGCATCGTTGTTGGGCCGGCGGAATCGCCCACGTGGCGGTCAGAGCTGAAGTACAGTCTAAACCCGTTCAGGGCCAATTGCGGGTCGGTTTCATTATCGGACGTGTTGATTGCCGGCCCGAGGTTCTCGACTGGGCCAAATGTGCCGTCCGGGCCGACCCGGCTCCGGTAGATGTCGAACTTCCCGTACCCACCCGGCCGGTCCGAGGCGAAATAGAGGAAATCGCCCGCCGGCGACATGCAGCTTGCCCCTTCGGCATACGCGGTGTTGATCCCCGGCACTTCGATCGCGTTGCTGAAGACAAGGGCGGGTGTAGACGCTTGCGGCGTCGCGACCGGTCCCTCCGCCGGCTTCCGGGTTCCTGGTTCATCAGATGGGTGCGTCGTCGCTGAAGTAGCGACACCGGGTTGTGTCGCCGGGTTCGTCGTCGCGCCGGCCAGCGCCACCGGCGTCTCCGCCCCGGGGTCCCTCACCGCATACCACAGATCGAAGTCGGCATTCGACCCCGCCCGAATGGTCGCCCGCCAGGCTTGTTTCTGCTCGCGCGAGGCGGCCTTGCGGTTGGTGGCGAAGAACAGCCGCTGGCCGTCCGGGGACGGATCGGGGTTGTATTCGTCGAATTCGCTGTTGACTCCAGGCCCCAGGTTGAACGGCTTGCCCCATCCGCCAGGCTTGGTCCCGTCGGACGGTAGCCGCGGGGCGGCCCAGATGTCGTACCCGCCGAAACCGCCGGGGCGGTTGGAATAGAACAGGAGGAACTTGCCGTCAGCCGTCACGCGCGGCCCCAGGTCGTCGTAGTCGCTGTTGACCGCGTCGACCGGCACCGCCGGCGTCCACGCCCCCATCCGCCGGTAACTCACGTAGATGTCGGCATTGTGCCCAGGCTGCGGGTTCCCCGCCTTGCCGCGCACGAAATACAACTCGTCCCCATCGGGAGAAATCGACGGCTCGTACTGCTGGTCGTTGGTATTGAAGATCGTCAGCCCGATGGGCGGCGTCCAGACGACCTCGCGGATTCGCGCTTCGTTGTCGTTCACGTGCAGCGCGGGCGTGCCGTCCGTCCAGAACTTGCTGCCGGCCAGCGCCCACCAGGTCAGCCCACCGACGATCCCCAGCACGGCCAGGCCGACGACGACGAACGGCCAGCGACGCCGATGGCTTGGGACTGATGGCGAAGCCGAAGCCACTGTGGACGAGGACGGATTTGTCGGGCTGTCTGCCATGACGTGCTCTCCCTGTTTAGCGGCCCCGCTGGGCGTGGACCGCACCTCGTAGCGGTCCACGCCTCGCAAGCGAGGCCGCTAAACAAAGACCAGCGGTCCGTTCACTTCGCGGCGCCGGCTTCTCCCAGGTAGATGATCTTGGCTTCCTGCACGCCGCCGAGCTTGCAGTCCTTCACGACACTGGCGAAGCTCCTCACCGACCCGCGTTCGTCTGCCCGAATACGGACGCTGCTGTCCTTGTTCTGCTTGATCATCGCCGTCACCATCTGGGTCAGTGCCGAGTCATCCACTTCCTTGTGACGCACGACGACTTTCCCGTGTTCATCGATATTGATAACCATTTGCTGCGGCGCGGTGGACAGCGTGACGAAGCTGGAGGCCTTGGGCAGGTGGATGCCGATCTCCTTCTCGACCTGCGTGAACGTGGTGGCCGCCATGAAGAAGATCAGCAGGTTGAAGACCATGTCCGTCAACGGGATCAGGTTGAACGGCTCCTCGGGTTCGCTTAAGGGATCTTTTATTCGCATGGCCAGTTGTCAGTTGTCAGTCGTCAGTGGTCAGTTGTTCGTGGTCAGTTATTAGTTCCGGGTCGAGCCGCCTGTGGCACATTTTCACTGTTTTTGGTCGTCGTCATTGACCACTACAACTGACAACTGACCACTGACAACTGACGTCACGCACCGGATACCGACGGCCTGTGATACGCGGTGCCCATGGGAATGGCCGGGGCGACGGCGCCGCCGGGCATCGGCGGGGTGAGCAGGGCGTTGGTCACGCCCAGTTCCTGGGGGCATTCGGCGTTGAGGCCGTACTCGTCAGAAAATTGCGTCAGCTCGTCGTTGATGTCGCCGATCAGCTTTTCGATCCGGCCAATGAAGAAGTAGTAGAAGACGGTCACCAGGATGGCCACCGCCAGCCCCCCGAAGGTGCAGACCATGGCTTCGTAGATGCCGCGGGAAAGCAGCTCGACCTTGTTGGCGGCGTCGCCGGCTTTGGCGGTGTTCATGAACGCCAGGATCATCCCCTTGATGGTCCCGATCAGGCCCAGCAGGGTGGCAACCGAGCCGATGGAGTAGAACATCCGCATGTTGCTGCGGAGCTTGAGGGCCTCGTTCCCGCCGGCGTCTTCCAGGGCCTTTTCCGCCCCCTCGAACCCGCGCGGGAGGCGCTTGATGAACGCCTGCACCATCCGCGCGATGGGCGAATCATTGGCCCGGCAGTACTCGACGGCAGCACGGCGCTGGGCCTCGTCGCGCGGGTCGCGGAGGACCGCCTTGAGCCCGTGCATGAAGTCGCGCGGGATGATCTGGCTGCGGCGCAGCGAGTAGAGCCGCTCGAAGATGATCGCCACCGCGATGACGCTGGCCCCGGCCAGGATGTACATGACGATCCCGCCCGCCTTGAACAAGTCCCAGAGGTTCTTGTCATCGGACGATTTTTCGGCGTCGGGCGCCGCGGTTGCGCCGGCGTCGGCCGGGGCAGGCGCCGCGCTGGCGGGGACGGCCGGCGCGGGTGCCGCGGGGCCCGCCGATGGTGCCGGCGTCGTCTGGCCCAGTGCCACACTGACGATCAACACCGCCAGCGCGCCCAGCAGGGCGGGCGGCATGCGGAAACGACTCTTGCGTTTGGGGATACTGATTAGCATCGTGCTTTCCTGAACGACTGATCTTGCTTGCGCCGCGAATTTGAGCGGCGAATCCGGATTAAGATGAAGATTAAGATTAAGATTAATCTTAATCTTCATCTTAATCCTGCTCCACTGTGTTCATTCCCAAGTCGTTCCCAACTCCTCTTAATCGCGCCACCAGTCACCCCTTCAACGCCGTCAGCCGCGCACTGGCCATCTCTGCTTCCGGGGCGTCCTTGTACTTGGTGACCACCTGCGTGAAGAGCTGCTTGGCCTGGTCGGGCTGCTTCAACTGCTCGCAAGCCCGGCCGGCTTCGAACAACGCCCGGGCCGACCACTTGGGGTAATTGTATTGGTCTTCCACGGCCACCAATGCCACCAGCGCCTGCTCGAAATTGCCTTCCTCCAAATACGTTTCGCCGATCTGGAACTGGGCACGGGCGGCGGTTTCGGTGTTGGTGACGACGACCACTTTCCCGTAGGCGTCCCGCGCCTCGGCGAACCTTTTGAGGTTCTCCAGCGCCCACCCGACGCCGAACTGGGCACGGTAGGCGAATGGGTCCTTGGGATATTTGGTCAGGAAGTCGGTGTTGGATTTCAGGGCGGCGTCGAAGCTGGCGGCGTCGGCCTGCACTTCACCGAGCTTGAGCAGGGCGATCGGCGCCTGGCTGTGGTTGGGGAACTGCGTCAGCATCTGCGAAAGCGACTTCTGCGCCTCGTCGAACTTGCTCTGGCTGGCATAGGCGATCCCTGCCTGGAGCAGGGCCGACGCCACCTGATCGTCGCTCAAACCCGAGTCGGCCGGCTTGCCCGCCTGGGCAGCCTGCGCTGCTGCCAGTGCCACCGACGCGAACGCCGCGGCGGCTTTGTCCGGCTTATCCAGCTTGTCGTAACACCAGCCCAGCCGGTAGGCGGCGGGGTTGGAAATCTTCACATCCGCCGACTTGTCGCTCACCACGGCTTCGAGCAGTTCGGCGGCGTCAGAATACTTCTTGTCGTTATAGAGCAGCTCCGCCAACTCTGCCCGGGCGGCGGGGGCCAGCTTGCTCTCGGGGTGCTCCTTGAGCAGCCGGCGATAGGTCTCGCCCGCCCCGGCCAGGTCTTTCGTGTCGCGCTGCGACCAGGCCAGATCGTATAGGACGTTGTCAGGTGCGCCCTTGCCCGTGGCCAGCGTGGCCAGGATCGCCTTGGCTTCATCCGGGCGGTTCAGCTTCGAGAGGCAGGCGGCTTGAAGCTGCTTGGCCTGGGCGGCGTGCGAGCCGTCGGGATGTGCTGTCGTGTAAGCCTGGAGACCAGTCAGGGCTTCGGAGTCCTGCCCGGCCTCCCGAAGAGCCACGCCCTGCTGGAACTGGGCATCGGGGACCAGTGCATTCTTCGGGTATTGCGCCTGCACAGCCGCCCATTTGGCGGCGGCATCGGGGTATTTCTTCGAATCAAAATCGATGCAGCCCAACAGGTAGGTCGCCCCGGCGGCCAAGTCTTCCGGGGCGGGCGGGACGGCCGCCAGGACCTTGCTCAGCTCTTCCCTGGCGGGCTCCAGTTTTGGCGGCGTCTGCTTGTAATCGAACTGCCCCAGCTCGAACAGCGCCCGCGTCGTCCAGGGCGAGTCGGCAGCGCCGCCCGCGGCGGCGGCGAAGTTCTGCCGGGCATTGGCCGCGCTGTTCGCGTCACCCGTGCGGAGCTGCGCCAGGGCCAGCTTGAACTGCGCCTCCTGCTTGTCGGCATGGGCCACCGGCAGATACCGCGTCAGTGCGGCGGCAGCCTCGGCGTTCTTGTCCTGCTGCAGCAGCGCGTCCCCCAGCAGGAAAATCGCCCGGCTCAGGATCGGGCTCTGCGCCACCGCCGGGTTTTCCGACAACGGCCCCAGGACCTTCACGGCGTTGGCGTAGTCGCCGCCGTGGTAGGCGCACTGGCCCAGCCGGAAAGTGAACGTCAGCTTCTTCTCGGCATCCTTGGTTTCGTCGGCAAGTGTGGCAAACACCTTGCCTGCCTCGGAATACTTGCCAAGCAGGAAAAGGTTCTCGGCGTCCAGCTCGATCGCCGGGCCGGTGAAGTCCGATTTGGCCGCCGCTACCTGCGCGCACAGCGCGTGGCTCTGGTCGTATTTCTCCAGCTTGTGCAGGCAAAAGGCCTCGCGATAGGTCGCCTCGATCGCCTGCGGCGTCTTGGCATTCTTCTCGATGAACGCCACGAATTCCTTCTGGGCGTCGGCGTAGTCCTTCAGTTCCATCAGGCAGACCGCGTGGTCAAGGGCAATCTGCTGGAGATTGGCCGGCGGCGGGTCGAGCTTGAGCAACTGGTCGAGGATGGTCTTGGCGGATTCGAACTTCTTGTCGGCGATGTCGCAGCCGGCCAACCCATATTGGGCGGCCGGGGCGTCGGCGGGGTCGGAAGAAACGACGGCGGCGAGCGTCTGCCGCGCGGCGGCGGTCTTGCCGCCGGCGAGCTGCACCAGGCCCAGTTGCAGCTTGGCGGGCTTGGCATAGGGGCTGTCGGGGCTGTTCTCGACGACCGCCGACAGCTCATGGGCCGCCAGGTCGTACTTGCCGTTTTTGTACAGCACGACGCCGAGGCTGTAATGCCCGTCGGCGGCGCGGGCGGCGGGGGCGATGGCGATCATCTTGCCGTATTCATCGGCGGCATCATCGAGCTTGCCCTGCGCTTCCAGCGCCTGCCCGAGCAGCAGCGTGGCGTCGAGCGCGTATCGCCCCTTGGGGTCGGCCTTGAGCAGGCCGTCAAGGGTGGCGGCGGCGGCTTCGTTCTGGTTCTGCGCCTTCTGCGACAACGCCTGGAAATACATCGCCGCGGGGCGCTCGGGGCTTTCGGGATAGGCTTTCAAAAAGGCGGCGGCGGCAGTCGCGGCGGCGTCGTATTTCTTGGACAGGTACAGCACCTGCGCCCGGTTCAGCGACGCCACCTCGGCATGCTTGCTCTTGGGGTACTTGGCCAGCAGTTCCTCGAACGCCGCCAGCGATTTGTCGAGGTTGCCCGCCTGGAGTTGCGAGTGCCCCTCGACTGCCAGCGCCTCGTCGCGGTCCTTGAACTTGGGATCCTGCAGCACCTGGTCGATCAACTCGACCGCCTTGTCGTATTCGTTGAGCCGGTAGTGGCACAAGGCCAGGGCATAGCGCGCGCTGGTGGCGTCGGCGTGTGCGGGGTACTGCTTGAGGAAGGCCTCGTAGTCCTGCGCCGCCGGCTTGAACATGCCGCGGTTGAACAGGCCCGACGCCTTGAGCAGCAGTTTCCCGCCGGCGTCCACGTCGCTGGCAGGCGTTGCCTGCCCGGGCGCCGCCGCCTGCCCGAAGCTCGTGGAGGCATACCCGATCGCCGCCAGCGACAGGGCGGCACTGAGCACCTTCCGTGAAACCGTCCCTGAAGAGCATTTTGACGACCACCCGCCCCGCGGCCATCGCCCGTCCGTCTGCGTTGGCTTCATATGACAATTTCCCGTTCTCCAGCCCCATGGCCGGCCAATGTGGACACTCCCGCTACGTTCAACTACCGGGCGGGCGCTGTCAAGTTGAAAGGAAGTGTCTTCGGGAAGACTTGGATCTCCGATCCAACCGCCAGCACCGTCGAATACGGCTTGGCATCGGCCAAAAACGCCCACTCCGGGCCGTACACGTTCGAGAAATCAAAATCGAGGCCCCACGATTGAACGGTGTAGACGTCCCATACCGGGTGAACGACCTCATAGCGCACGAGCCGGCCGTCCCGGCTGGTGCCGTAGCCCCAGCGGTGCTCTTTGAAGAAGTGTTCGACGCTGGTGTCCTCAGGGCGGAAGGGGGGCTTGCCGCCGGTCATGGAGAGGGTATGGGTGCGTCCGCCGAACGTCAGGCGGTGCTCGACGCCGATTGTTGCGTCCGTGTGTTGCACGGTGCTGACCAGCGGCGCGGCGAGGTAAGGCTCGTTGTAGATGGCCTTGGCCATCCACGCCACGAGCCGTTGCGGCACGAACTCTCGGATGAAGACCACGCCGCGCTCGGGCGGGGCGGATGTGTCGCCCGCGCCGCGGCGGCGGACGTAGAACCGCAGGTTCAGCTCGGCAAAGTTCCGATACCCCGGCCAGGGAACGCCCAATACGCGGGTGTCGAGGAAATCAAACGCGACCAGGCTGACGAACGCCTGGCCCTCCCGCGTATCCAACTCCAGCCCCGGCGGCAGCCGCGTCTCCAGCAGCGCTGCCGGGACCGCGTAAGTGAACAGGCAAAGGTTGGACCATCGCGCGGTGAGGAACGACATGAATCAGTGCTGATTGCTGACCACGACGACGATAATGACAATGATGACAACCAGTGCCAGCACCCAGAAAAGGCCGATCACCACCCCGGTGATGGCAAAACCCTTGTTCTGGTAATTGCCAGTGCGCTTCATGCCGTTGAGGGCGATCCATCCGCAGATCAGTGCGGCCAGGCCGGTGAGGAAGGTTCCCACGAGGAAACTGCAGCACCCCAGCACCATGGCAGCCGTCGCCAGCGAGGCGTAGCTGCTCGACGGCGCGGGAGGGTAGTAGTTGATGTATTGGCCCGGGGCCGGCTGATAACCCAGCGGTTGTGCCGGAGGGTAGGCATAGGCCGGCGGCGCTGCTGCCGGGAGGTGGGGCGACAACTCCGGGACCTGACCCGCTGGCAGCCAGTTCGCCATACCCTCCGTCCAGACCAGGTCCAACCTGCCGACTTGCGCGGCGGCAAGCAAACGCAGAAGTTGCTCCTGTTCGACAGGAGCTTGCTGCTGGCCGTATTGGGTATAATGCCATTGGCGCATATGAAGGGAGATCAGTAGCCGCTACTATGTTGAGACATAAGGCCAACGCGAACGATCAAGCCAATGACGGCGAGGGCAATCGAGATCCACCCAAGGACGATGGCCGCGGTGGCCATGCCTTCGCCGTCCATGTTGCCGCTGGCGCGCATGTTGTTTTTCGCCTTGGTCCCTTGAACCAGACCGATGATGCCAAGAATCACGCAGCAAACGCAGCCGATGATGGCGCAAATCATCGCGGTTTGGGCGTCTTTCCTGTAGCTGACGCCGCCGTATTGCTGCGCGGGCGCGTAGCCGCCGTAATTCACCGGCTGGCCCTGCGGGGCGCCGTACTGCTGGGGCGCACCATACTGCGGCGGTGGCGCGCCGTACTGGGGCGCTGCGTACGGCTGGGCGCCGCCTCCGGCCAGTTCCGGCACCGCCGACGCCGGCTGCCACGCCGCCATCCCGTCCTTCCAGACCATGTCCTGCGGGCCAAGCTGCCCGCCCGCCAGGAGCCCGCGAAGTTGGGCCTCGTCAACCGGGCCAGCCTGCTGCCCGTTCTGCGTATAGTACCATTGTGCCATAGCAACCTCTTGTGAAAATCCGCGTGAATGGAAGCGTTTTGGACTTGGTAATCAACAGCGAGACGATCCTGCTTGAATTATGCCGCCCACAACGGCCAATTCAATGAAAATCCAGCCAATCATGATGCCGGCGATCGCCATGCCAGCCGGGCGTTGTGCGCATACGTACCATTGCGACATGCTTGCCTCCCGCCGGTATCCTAACCGCGAATTCGTCGGGAGCAAAATCCCATCGCGAACCCAACAGTCCGGACGTCGCGATTCGGCGTGAATGGAGGGACCGTGCCAGACCAGCGTTCCCACCGCGGCCCCCACCCCCAAGACCATCGGCTGTTCGCTCCGGCGGCCCTGCCGGCCCTTCGCTCGGCGGCCGGCGATCTCTCCTGGCTCCTGGAACGCGGCTACGCGACGCCGTCAGCGCTGAAAATCACCGGCGACCGCTACGGCCTCGACGCCCGCCAGCGCACCGCCGTCATGCGCTGCGCCTGCGGCGCGACCGCCTGCCGGCTGCGGCAATCCCGCCGCGTGCCGGCGGGCGAATTGGGCGGGCAAAGCGTCGAAATCGACGGCTACAACCTGCTCACCACCATCGAGGCGGCCCTCGGCGGCGGCGGCGTGCTGGTCGGCCGCGACGGCTGCCACCGCGACATGGCCAGCATGCACGGGCTTAGATCACCGCCGTTCCCACGTGCCACGCCCCCGGGCTGGTGCCGGCGAGCAATTCGGGCTTCCGCCCGGTTTTCATTTCGTACTCCACAAGGATGTCCGCGATGGCGGCATCGGGTCGCGGGCCGACGTCGGCCAGGACCGCGACGGTGCCGCCGGCTCCTCCGCCGGTGATCTTGGCGCCGTAGAGGCCGGCGGGCTCGCGGTCGCGAGCCAGTTTCACGAGCAGGTCGCATTCGTCGGCCCCGAGCAGGGCATCATTGGTGTAAGACACGTGCGATGCGTACATGAGGTGGCCGGCCCTGTCCAGCGGACTGCCGCGCTCGCGGGTGCCGGGCGGGGCAGCGGCGGCCTGCTCCAGGTATGAAACGAAGTTCGCCACGCGGCGGGCCTCCAGGACGTGATGGTCCGTCGCCCGCTGCACCGAATAGATGTGGTCCGGCTCGACGCGGGTGACTTTGTCCACGGTCGAGCCGTATTGCAGCAGGAACTCGCCACCCTTGAGGCGTTCGGGCACATAGGGACGAAAGAGTCTTTTGTAGTCGTCAGGGTCGAGATTGGCCAAATAGCCCTGCATCGGGTCGGCCACCAGCACGCGCCCGGCAGCGGCGCCCATCCGCCGCATGCGGTCCAGGATGATCTTGTGGCCCATGAACGCCGCGCAACGGGTGCGGCCGTATTGTCCGCCACCGATGCTGTGCTTCACGTTGCTGTTGATCCCGACGATGCGGATGCCTTCCGGCAGGCGCAGCGGCGGCTGCAGCTCGTGCGGCTGGCAACGAAGCCTCAGCAACGAGCCCGACTCGCCGAGGCAACTGGTCACCTGGTCCATGATCCCGCACGGCGCGCCGACGATGCGGTGTTCCACTGCCTGGCACAGGGCCGCCAGTTGCATCGCGGAAATGCCGCCTGAGGAACTGCTGATTGCTGAATGCTGTAATGCTGAATCTGAGGGCCCGCTTACCGTCGCGTCTTGGCACCGCGGCACCCCGAAGTGCTCCACGAGGTTCAGCATCGTCGCCACTTCAACCGCGGCCGATGAGCTGACGCCGGCTCCCATCGGTACTGTGCCGTACACTGCGAGATTGAGCCCCTTCACCGCCGGGTCGCGCAGGTCGATGTACCCCTGCTCGTGAAGTACGAACAGGCACCCCACCAGGTAGCCGGCCCATTTTCGGCCCGGTTGGTCGAGCTCGCGGGCGAGCGTCTCGGCCGGTTCGCTGGCCAGCGCGTCCAGCGGAATGCGGAACGTGAACGGCTGGTGCTCGTCGTAGAGGTTGAAGGAGAACACCTGCACCTGGCGGTCGGCCCGGGCCGACAGGGCGACCACCGCCGCCCGATCGAGCGTCGCCTCGCAAACCAGCGATCCGGTGTAGTCGGCGATGCCCCCCATCACGTCGAGCCGGCCGGGCGCCCGGCTGATGCGGACCGGAGCCGCGCCGAAGTCCGCGGCCAATTCCGCGCGCAGTCGGGCCAGCATCGTCGGCACAGGGTCGAGAGCGAGCAGCGACTGGGCCATGGCGGAAAGGTTCGGTGAGTTGTGGAGTATTGGCGCCGTCGCACTAACCTGGGACGGCGGCTGAAGCCGCCCCTACAAAGGCTCCGTCGGCAATCACCCGCGGCTTCCGCCCACGGGATCGCCTTGGACGGGTTTAACTCGGCGGCGCCGGCTATTCTTCTCTTGGAGCGGCTCGAGGATGATCTGGTTGAACAGCCGGCCTCCGCCCGGCCGGGTGGTCCCGCCGGCGCTTTCGAAGGTCACCGACAAAACGTAAGTCTGCCCCGCGCTGATCTTTGGAAAGGAGAGCTGGAACGTGTAGGCGCGCAGAGCCGGGCTCCAATGTTCGGCCTGCTCTTCCCGGGTCACCAGCGAACCGATCCACGGGTTGACCAGCCGCTCGCCGGCCGGGTTCGGCTCGCCCTTCTCATAACGGAACAGCTCGAACCTCATCGTGCCGGGGGCGCGCACCGGCTCATCGAAGTCGTCCAGCAGTTCCACGACGACCTCGATGCCGTCCAGCTTCCCGTCGCCGGTCCAGTCCTTCACCTGCGTGAAGGTGGGGTGGATGCGCACGTGCGTCGGCCCAAATGAAGGATCGGCTTTAATCTTCACCGTGGGTTCACAACCGGCGCACAGGGCCCAAGGCACGATCGCGATAAGCCAAAACAAACCTCGGCGGGGCATACGACGAATGTAGAAGTGCGCAGCCCGAGTGTCAAACGCAATCACTATTGCCCCGGCGGCTTGATCGAAACCGTCAGCCCGGCCACCGGGTTGCCGTCCTTGTCCAGGAACCGGGCGGCAGCGGCACACGGGCCTTCGCCGTTCAATACCGTGAAGCTCACCACATTGACCCCTTGCTTGAGCGTCAGCGGCTCCGATGAGTTCTGGTCCTTGTCGATTGCCCTGCCCTCATAGACGCGGACGACTTCCTTGCCGTTGACTCGCCAGACCGAGTCGTCATCGGAGCCGATAGCCAGTTTCACGTCAGGTGCGTCTTGGCCGGCGATAACGTAGACCACGCCCACGAAGGCGGCATGCTCGGCGTTCTTCCCCTCATCGGTGGCCAGGGTGTCCAGCGGAGCGAAAAAGTCCTCGGCCGCCATTGCCTTCCAGGGCAGGTCGGCGTCGCCGGTCGAAACGGTGTCGCCTTCCTTGGGCATGGCCCCTTCGTTCATGTAGTGCTTGTCGAGGAACTCCTTGCAGGAATCCTCGTCGTGGTTGCCAACCTTCTCGTCCACCGCGATCGGCCCCGCCACCAGCCACTTCTTGATGAACCCTTCGTCGTCCGTGGCCGGCGAGACGCGGACCAGCTCCGCCTTGGCGGCCTTCAACTGCTCCTGCAATCCGGTGACCGCATGCTGGCCCTTGAGCTGCTCGTAATCGATCTTGGCGCGGATGTAGTCGATCTCCGCCTGCCGCATCCTGGCCTCGGCGGCCTTCAGCTCATCGCTGTCGGCGGCAGGTTGCTGCGCGTCCGGAACCGCCGGCGCGGCGTCAACGCCCGGTGGCTTCGGCGCCGCCGGTTCGTCGGCCTTCACGACCGCCGGCAGGAGGAAACAAATGATGGCCGCCGCCATGATTGAGGTGGGGCCAAGCCAGGCAAGCTTCGCTCTTGGGGGTGCGATGCGTTGTGTCATGACTGTCTCCGTGTGTGTTGGCGCCGCCGTGCCCAGGGTTCCCATGAAAAGGCCTCGGTTCGGCGCGGGGAATTGTATCCTCTTGCGACGATCGGCTGCCACCAGATTCTCAATCTTAACGTTCGGGCGCGATCCCCGTAGGGTCCGCACTGCGGACCATTTTCCAACACCGCGTAGAACGGCTGAAGCAAGAAATGGTCCACAGTGGGCCTGGGACTTTTCCAGTGCCGCCGGTGCCCTCACCGGCGGAAAGCTGCTTGGCGCGGCGAAACCGCCGGTGAGGGCACCGGCGGCACTAAGCATTCCCACTCAGTGCAGACCGTGCAAAATAACGAGCCCGTGATCTCGCGCAGTCGTTTCAAGATATTGCCTCTTCGAACCGGTTCGGTCTCATGTCGGCCATAATGATCCCCGACATGAAAACAAAACCCGCGATATTGAGCGCGACCTGAACCAGTCCCCAAACGCCCAGATACGTCCCGTTCGACGCGGTTTCGCTGCTCGAAGCATTCGCGTAGTTCAGGAACTTGCCTTCCGGTATTCCTAACGGCCGGAATTTGTCTATACTTCCCGCCATGGGCGTCACCTCTTCCGCTCACTCTCGCCGCGCGGCTTTTTCATTGGTGGAACTGCTGATCGTCATCGGCATCATTTCCGTGCTGATTGCGATGCTGCTTCCCGCGCTCAATGCCGTGCGCGAGCAATCGCGCAAAACGGTCTGCAAGACCCAACTGCAGCAGATCGGGTACGCCATGCGCATGTACCTGAACAATAACAAGGACCGCTACCCGCTTGCACCGGCCCTCCCGTCGGTCAATCCCAACGACGACCCGACGTTGAGCCAATGCCTGGCGACCTACATCGGCGAGACGACGCAGAACGGCACCGGCGACGGCCTGCGCATCTTTCGCTGCCCCGACGATAATACGGTTTACCCCGTCGAGCAGACCAGCTATTTCTATTACGCAGACCTGGGATTGATGCCCTGGCAGCAAACGCTGCTGGGCCAGGTATACCACGACGTCACGCAGGTCCCCTGCCTCTGGGACGCCGACAAATACCATGGCGGCAGCGTGCCGTATAACTGGCTTTACCTGGACGGTCACGTCGACCAGTTCCTTTCTGCCGGGACCAACTAGGCCCTGTCTGAAAACTCGTCGGGATCGCGGCGGGTCGGAAATGCCCCGTATGCGAGGCGTCGCGACGAAGCGACTCAACCGAAAGAGTCGTTGAGGAGCGAGAACGAAGCAGACGGGG
>Ga0182024_10010637_pt1 | contig 18708 bp, 14 predicted proteins | sample P32metaG_FD_120480 | JGI IMG/M metagenome (GOLD analysis project Ga0182024, IMG submission 120480) | Permafrost microbial communities from Stordalen Mire, Sweden - P3-2 metaG (Illumina Assembly) | ecosystem: Environmental > Terrestrial > Soil > Wetlands > Permafrost | place: Sweden: Stordalen... | reverse complement strand
GCAAGAGTTTCCAATCCTCGTTAGCTGCATTGGCGGTCGTCATGCACCCAACGGTATCAAAATCAGCTCGCCATTGCAATAAACAAGTTAGCGCTTATGCGGCTCTGCCGGAGGATACTTACTCATGCGTCTCCAAATCCAGTCTTACGCGGCAAGCCAAGGGCTTGGCGCATGAACATACCGCCGCTTGCGATCCATACGGTTTCCAATGGTGAAGAGGCGGTTGAAACACTCGCGATTTGAAGGAGAACACAATGCTCGACCATATGATTCTGACTGTCAGCAATGTCGAACGTTCGTCGTTGTTCTATGAGGCGGCCTTGAAGCCTCTTGATATCAAGTTTTTCCTACCCTACAAGGGCGAAGGCGATCATCCTGATCTATGGGGATATGGTGATGGCAAGAGGGCGTTCTTCTGGATCAAGCAAGGGAAACCTGATCCAGCGTCCATGCACTTGGGGGATCATCGCCGAAAAAACCAGTGAGGTCGATGAATTCGACACGGCGGCAATCTCCGCCGGCGCCAGGGACAATATTTCACCGCGGGCACGACTGGAATACTAGCCGGGATACTACGCCGCGGATGTATTTGACCCGGACGGGTATTCGTTCGAGGTCGTCCATAAAAGTTAGTGATGGAACCTCACATCGCCGCCAGCGCGCTGTGCACGAGGTGGATCGAGATTGAACCTTCACCCACGGCAGATGCAACGCGCTTCACGTTGCCGGAACGAATATCCCCGACAGCAAAAACTGCGGGTAGACTGGTTTCCAGCATCTGCGGGGGTCGGCTGAGCGGCCATTTCACTGGGGCGCTGTCCAGAACCGGGTCCAAATCCCTTCCTGTGAGGATGAACCCTTGCTTATCGAGGGCGACGCATTCACGCAGCCACTCTGTACGCGGCGAACCACCTGCCATCACGAACACATGGCGGATGTCATGCACAGATTCTTCGCCAGTCGCCTGGTTCAGCCAGGTCACCCGTTCCAGGTGCGAATCACCTGCCAATGCGACAATCTCGGTTTGGTAATGCAGTTCGATGGCTGGATTCTCAACGATTCGCTGAATGAGATAGCGCGACATTGTTTCGGACAATTCCTTGCCGCGAACCAGCATGTAGACTTTGCGTACAGTCTCTGCCAGGAAGACCGCTGCCTGACCGGCAGAGTTGCCGCCGCCCACTACGATGGTATCCTCGCCTGTGCAAAGTTGTGCTTCCATGAATGTGGCGGAGTAGTAGATGCCCTGCCCTTCATACTGCGTCAAATTCTCGACATTCGGCTTGTTGTATTGAGCGCCGGTGGCGATAACAATGCTCCGCGCGTCAATGAGTCCACCGTTTTCCAACGTAAGCTGGTACGGCTGCTGGTCGCATCCGATCTTCACCACCCTCTGACCGACCATCATCTGAGCGCCGAATTTTTCTGCCTGCACAACCGCACGGCCGGTAAGCTCCTGCCCCGAAATGCCCATCGGGAAACCGAGATAATTCTCGATTCTTGAACTCGTGCCCGCCTGGCCACCGGGAAACTCAGATTCGATTACGACGGCGTCCAGCCCCTCGGAAGCGGCATACACGGCCGCGGCCAAACCCGCCGGACCAGCGCCAACAATTGCGACATCATAAATGCGGTGCTTATCGATATGGCCCGTAAATCCCAGGCACTCCGCCAGTTTCTGATTTGTCGGATTTCGCAATACACTCTTCCCACTGCAGATCACAACGGGAATGTCCTCCAGCTTTATCTCGAACCGATCCAGAAGTTCTTGCGAAGCCTTGTCGCTATCGAGATCGACATAGCGATGGGGATGGCCGTTGCGGGTAAGGAATTCGCGCAGGCGGAGCGTATTGGATGAGTGTTGCGATCCCAGGACGACCACATTACCCAGGCCTCCCGAAATCAGCGCGACACGACGGAGGAGGAATGCCCGCATGAAGATATCGCTCAACTCAGCATCCCTTGCGATCAACTTGCGCAGCGCGTCCGTGCCGATTTCGAGAAATTCTCCCGGCTCGGCCACCCGCCCGCGAGAAAGGGCACGTGCCCCGGAGATCAGGACAATTTCACCAGAAAATTGACCGGGGCCATAGGTCACAAACACCTGCTCACCGGAAAGTCCGGGAATCGCGATGTCAAGCTTTCCGGAGAGCACCACGAAACAAGACATGCCCGACTTGCCAGGTTCGAAAAGAACCTCTTGGGCCTGAACCGATCGGACATTGCCGTAGGGCCTGATGCGGGCGATCTGCGCCGGCGTAAGAACGGGAAAAGCCTCCGCCTGCCGGTCAGGCGTATTGATCGTTGGCAACATTGTCTAATTCCTCCGCGCCGTATTGAACTGCCTTACGGCGATCTCGCGCTCGACCCTCGCCTGGCAGGAAGATCCTGGAAGCAGTTTATCCACGGTTCTTTATCGTTGGCTAACGCAGCGTGGACGTTCTTGGTCACCATCGCCTTTATATGCGTTCTAGGCATCAGGTGCGAATTGCCGAACAACCGGGAACTGGCCAATATCAAGACGGTTGCGGTGAACAGTGGGATTGCACGAGAGCAGTGGATCAGGGACACGACCCTCGATGCCTGGATCACATGGGCCATTTGGCAATTTTCAAATCCCACCCTTGCGACTCTGTCCCAATTGCGAAAGATTCCCAGATTTATCGAGATTGCGGAGTGGGTCTTACGATGAAAGGAAAAAGCAGCGTCGTTGCGCAACAATTCATCGACTTCCTGACATCCTCGACCCGCGCCGCAAACGAGCGTACACGACGATGACGATTCCACCAGCGATTATGGAGCGCGAAGAGCGTCGGTTATCAAACCGTTGAAGAAGCCTTCCGTGTACAAGCCATGTACAACGAATTGCCAGCCAAGCAGGTTTAAACGTCCCAATCGGTTGTTTGACGCACAGCCATCCTAGTGAAAACACGTAACTTCATTGCTTGGCTCAGTTGCGGAAAACCCCCGGCACTATGGCCTCCATGTTAGCCCCTCTCGCTCATCCCCAATAAAGACGCATCTTTCAGCGTGCGGAAGAGGTTCGCCGTACTTCCAACTTCCTGGTCGGTTTTTCGCCGGGCGCAATGGTCTCAGGCGAGGGACGAGATTATTGCGAGGGCTCAAGGGTCAACCTCTGCACCCGCCAATTCAGCAATTCGGCAGCGTATAAGACGTTCTCAGACGGGCAAGCCAATTCGTGAATCCAGCCAAACTGGCCAGGACCGTGGCCGGTGGCGCCAAGCACTTTGCCATCCAGAGCGAGTTTATAGATGCGCCCCGGATAACCATCTGCCGCATAAAGCACCTGATGGGTCCCCGGCGTGATGCAAATCGCCCAAGGAGAGCCGTTCGACATGGTCTTGTTCAAGGGCGCCGGGGCTTCGGCGGTGGCGGGTACTTGGGATGGCATGTTTCCCATCCATGGGCGAACTGTGTGATCGTACGGCACATCGATGTGGATCTCGCGCAGGAATTTGCCCTCTCCATCGAAGACCTGAATGCGCCCGTTGCCGCGGTCGGCCACATACACGTTGCCCGCTTCATCCGTGGCGATACTGTGCGGCACATTGAACTGGCCCGGACCCGTTCCCGGTTCGCCCCAGGACTTGATCCAGTTTCCGTCTTTATCGATCTTGGCTATCCGAGAGTTGATGTAACCGTCACTGATATACGTATTGCCTGCCGAGTCCCAGGCCATATCGGTCACCTGGCGAAACTCGCCGTCGATCGGCGGCAGGGGCGGCTTGGGATGTTTGAGCGGACCAGTGCCCGCGTCGGAGCCTTCCTGCTTGCGGCCGAAGACCATCGATACCCGGCCTTCCGGACTGAATTCGATGACCATGTCCGACCCCTTGTCGGCGACCCAAATGTTGTCTTCCTTGTCTACCTTGACGGCATGGGCAAAGCTCCATGCATAGAGATGATGGCCGATCTCACGGAGGTACTTTCCGTCGGCGTCAAACTCGAGCAACTGGGCGGCCGCCGCACCGTAAGCTGGGCCGGACGAACCGCCACGAGAATAGACGAAAACATGCCCCTTGGAATTGACCGCCACGCCTGCGACTTCCCCGAAATACAGATCCGGCGGCAGCTTAAAGAAATCCGTCTGGGCATGGAAGTTGATCTGCGCCACCGATTGCTGCGCAAACATCTGGATGGGCAGGAAAATAACAGCCGCCAAAACGAGACATTTCATTCATACTCTCCTGCTGAACGCTGCGCCGATACAATAGGCATCCACGTGCGTCCTGGCTGTTGACCTGGCGTCGTAAGAAGAAGCTTCAACCCTGGGTGAGATGTTGCCTCCGTCCGTTGCTAACAATATAGCCGGTAAGCGCAATCACTCAGAGAAGTTCGTGATGGAATTTCGGGCCGTCCGAAGTCGTCACACTCATGGAACTTAGTTCGGTGAGGGTTGGTCGCATCGCAGCCCGGCCTTTTCGCCCCAAACAGACCTCCGATCTCTATTCACCATTCCCTGGTCCCCAGCCCCGTTCCCCCGGCTGCTATTCTTTTTCCAATGGCCTTTTCCTCTTCATCCACGACCGACGCAGCACGTCATCGCCCCGCGCAATCCCTGTCCGCGGTGGCAACCTGGCTGCTGTTTTCCGCTCTCTTTGCAGCTGTCTATTTTGGTTCGCTGTTCTCTCCGCCGCTGCTCGACGACGTGGACGCGGCCCACGCCGAAGCGGCTCAGCATATTGTGGATAGCGGCAACTGGATTACCTGCCAGATCAACGGCATCCGCTATATTGAAAAGCCCCCGCTGCCCTACTGGCTGGTGGCCGTGGCCTACAAGGTCTTTGGCGAAAACACCTTTGCCACCCACCTGCCCAATGCCCTGGCCATGCTGGGACTGACGTGGCTCTCCTGGGTCTGGGCGCGGCGCGCCTGGGGTGCGCGCGCCGGCCTTTATGCCGGCCTCGGCGTGCTCACCTCGGTGGGCCCGTTTCTGTTTACCCGATTCATCATTCCCGAGTCGTACCTGGCGCTGTTTCTTCTGGTTGCCCTTTACGGGTTGATCACCGGACTGGAGCTTGGTCAGCCGAACCGCTTCTACCTGTCGGCTGCCGGCGTTGCGTTGGCCACGCTGACCAAGGGTTTGATTGCGCCGGTCTTCTTTGTGGGCGCGGCGGTGCCCTATCTCATCCTCACCGGGCAGTGGCGCCGCTGGCGCAAACTCAGGCTGGTCAGCGGGACGCTGCTCTTCCTGGCCATTGCCGCGCCGTGGCACATTCTCTGCGGCCTTGCCAATCCCGATCAGGGACACCCTGTGGGCAATCATCCCACCATCGGCAACGTGCATGGATTCTTTTACTTCTACTTTGTGAACGAGCACTTGCTGCGCTTCTTCTCGATGCGCTATCCGCACGACTACAACAAGCTGCCCTTTGCCGCCTACTGGCTGCTGCACCTGGTCTGGCTGTTCCCCTGGAGCCTGTTTCTGCCCGCGCTTGTGGCCATCGCATGGAAGACGCGGCATCACTGGCTGCAGCACCTCAAGCACGACGCGGGCCAGACAGTCGACTTTTACCTGGACAACGCCAATCGCGAAGACGTGGCCACCCACGTGATTGGACTGAAGTTCCGCGTGCGCACCGTGTGGCTGCTGGCACTGTTCTCCGCCTGGACGCTGCTGTTCTTCTCCCTCTCCTCGAACCAGGAGTACTACACCTTTCCGGTGTGGCCGCCGCTGTTGATTCTGACCGCGGCCGTGCTGGCCGGGATTGAAGAAGGACGTGGCCTGGATGGCGGCGCGGACAGCGCCCCTGGCAGCCGCAACCCGCTGCTCTCGACTGCATGGCTCAGAGGCGCGCAGGCCGTCTTCGCCGGCATTGGCGTGCTCGCCGCGCTGGCTCTGGCCTGGGGCCTATGGGATTCGCGCCACCTGCCTTACGTCTCCGACATCGGCACCCTGCTCGCCCACCGCGCCGTCGACGATTACACGCTTTCGATGTCCCACTTCTTCGACCTCACCGGGCCATCGTTCGCCGCGCTCCGCCTGCCCGCGGCGCTGGCCGCCATCACGCTGCTGATAGGCCCTGGCATCGGCTGGTTCCTGCGCCTCAAGGGGAAACACCTGGCGGCCACCGTCAGCATCGCGCTCACCGCCACCGTCTTCCTGGTAGCCGCCCACATCGCCTTCGCCCGCTTTGCGCCCATGCTCAGTTCCAAGCCCTTTGCCGACACCATCATGGAGAAAGGCTCACCGGCGGATACGTTCATCATCTTCGAGGAACAATCCGACGCATCGTCGGTCATCTTTTATACGCACAACTTTCTAGGTAAACGGCCGGCCAAGCTGGTGCTTCCCCGCTGCGGCCAGCACAGCGAAGGCACCACGCTCCTGTGGGGGTCCTGCTATCCCGACGCACCCGACATCTTCCTCAGCGAGGATCAACTCTCCAAGGAGTGGGGCACGGGCGAGCGGAAGTGGCTCTTCGCCCAGGACCTGAACCAGCCGAAGGCCGAAAGTCTGCTGGCCGGGCGGCTCTACCAGGTGCAGTCGCTGGCGGACAAAGCGCTATGGACGGACCGGCCGCTGAGGTAAGGTCGATGGCAAGAGCGGTCTCCCCAGGTGCGCAATTTCCTTTATCCGCAAGAACGTCCAGATGGGACCGGCAGCTTGATTTGGGCTGGCGCACCCTACCCCGCCGCCCGCATCTTTCCGCCGGGAAGCAACTCAAACACCCGCCCCCGCCACAGGATATGTCTGCCCCAATAGCCGGCGGCCCAGAACACGAATCCCATCAGATCGCGGATTGGATAGAGGATCAGCAGGCCGAACCAGCTTCGGTCGCCGACCACCAGGCGGCCGACTGCGATGGAGAGAGCCAGGCGCGTTACCACGGCCCAGGAAAATAGCCCCAGACCCCAGCCGGTGTGACCCAGTGCCGCGGCGCAGGCCAAAGCCAGAATACCGAACGGCATGCTGAAGCTGAGCGCCGTGGCAAAGTGGCCGGCGGGGCGCGAGAAGCGTGTCGACTTCATCCAGCGGACCTGGTGTTTCATGGAGTCGAGGAAGTTTGCATTGATGACCATGTGTTCGCTGGCGTGGTGACTCAGCACGACGGTTTCGCCGAGCTTAAAGGTCTGGTTGCCGAGGATAAAGTCGTCGGCGCAATAATCGGCAGTGACTTTGAATCCGCCCATGCGCCGGATGGTTTCGCGACGGAACGCCATGGTAGGGCCGAGCACGAATTGCATGCCTTCCATAGCGCGGGCCGCCAGCACCCCGGCGGTCATTTCGACGGACATGCCAATGGCCTCAAGTCGAGCCCAGAGACCTCCTTCCGCAGCTACTCCCCGGTACGGGCAGGTCATTCCGCCAACATTGGGGTCGGCGAATGGTAGAGCAACGGCGCGGAGGTAGTCACCGGTGACGCGGACGTCACTGTCGCTGATGACCAGGATCTCATGGGCGGCGGCGGCTTCCATAACTTCCATGGAGGCAACTTTGGCGTTGATGTAATCGGGCTGGCCGTTGGTGGAAAGAAACTTGGCCGGGATGTTCGGGTGACGGGCAGCTACCTGACGGGCGGTTGCCAGGCCCGCGTCTTCGGGAGTGCGGGTGCAGAAGAGGATTTCGTATTCGGGGTAGTCCTGCACGAAGAAGGTTTCAAGATGCGCCTCCAGGCCTGGCTCCGCTCCGTGCAAGGGTTTGAGCAAAGTGAGCGGTGGCGTGAAGCCGGGGCGTTCCCGCATCCGGGCTAAGGCCAGGCGACGCTCCTTGAGGTAGCCGGGAACAGCCCACAGCACAATGGCCGCGAAGCCGGTGGAGGTGAGCAGACCGAGAACGGCCAATGCTAGCAGAGCGTACGTCATGCAGGATTAAGGATACCCGGCGCGAGCCGAGACAAGGATCGAGGTTTCATAACCGTTCGCAAGACAGGAGCGCAACGTTGCCGGCACGGAGCAATTTGAGAGCGTCCCACCACGGTCCATTTCTTGAGAAGTTTGCCTACGATTTGCGCTGCGCCGTCTTGGCCACGACAGTGGGTCTGCGAATGGGGACAATGGCGCCGGCGGTGCCGGGCGCCGCTTGCTGAAAGCGGGTGAGCATCTCGGTGCGGACGTATTCGACAAAGCTCTGCATCTGGCGATTCATCTCCTCCATGCGCTCGCGCATCTGCAGGATGATGCCCATGCCGGCGATGTTGACCCCAAGGTCGCGCGCCAGGTTGAGGATGAACTCCAGGCGCTCCAGATCCTCGTCGGTATAGAGGCGCGTGTTGCCTTCGGTGCGCGAGGGCTTGAGCAGGCCCTCGCGCTCATAAAGGCGCAATGTCTGCGGATGGATCTCGTACATCTCGGCTACCGCCGAGATCATGTACGCGCCCTTCGATTTGCGTTTTGCAGCCATATCTTTTCAGCCACCAGCTTACCGCAATTACCTGGAACCGCTAATAGAGCAATCTGACCCAGGTCTCAGGTTCGAGACCTCGGACGCCTGGCAGGTCTTCGGGGAGCCTAACCTCTATTCTCTATTCCCTAGTCCCTATTCCCTGTCTTTACAGCTTGTCAAACAGCGCCACGCGCGGGTCCTGGTTGTTGAGCTTGGCCAGCTCGCGCATGATTTCGCGGCTGCGCTCGTCGTTGAGCGTGGGCACAACCACCTCAACGGTGACGATCTCATCGCCGCGCTGGCCGGCGTTTTGCGCGCTCTCCACGCCCCGCTCCCTCATGCGCAGCTTCTGCCCGCTCTGCGTTCCGGGAGGAATCTTCAACTGGGCGCGGCCGTCGATGGTCGGCACGTCCACCTTGGCTCCCAAGGAGGCCTCGGCGATGGTCACCGGGACGGTGAGCTGAATGTCGTCGCCCGCGCGGGTGAACACCGGGTGCGTGCCGGTACGCACAATGAGGAACAAGTCGCCGGGCGCGCCGCCGTTGATGCCCGAGTTGCCCTTGCCCTGCAGGCGTATGCGCTGGCCGTCGCGGGTTCCGGCCTTGATGCGGAAGTCGACCGACTCGGTGCGGTTGACCACGCCTTCGCCGTGGCAGGTGGCGCAGGTATTCGTGGTGCGTCCCGTGCCGTTGCAGCGCGGACAGGGGATGTTGAACTTCATGCGGCCGCCCATCTGCGTCACATGGCCGGTGCCGTTGCACTCCGGGCATTGCGCCAGGCCGCCGGTCTGACTCGCGTTTTGGGCCTGGCCGTGGCAGGTGGGGCAGGTCTCCTGGCGGTTGATCTGGATGCGCGCCTGGCCGCCGCGAATGGCTGTCCAAAAGTCTACTGTGGCCTGGTATTCGAGATCGGTGCCCGGCTGCGGGCCGCGCGGGCGCTGCGGTTGCTGCGCCCCCGAAAAGATGCCGGAAAAGATGTCCTTGAAGCTGCCCCAGGACTGCGAACCGGCGCCCTGCTGCGGGCTGCCGCCGCCCTGGAAGCCGGAGAAGTCGAAGCCGCCGAAGTCGACCGGAGGCTGCCCGCCCGACGCCTGCTGGCGTGCATAAGCCTCGGCCTGCGCCGGGTCGATCTGGTCGGAGTAGAAGCCCACCTGGTCGTAGACCTTGCGCTTCTTCTCGTCGCTGAGCACGTCGTTAGCCTCGGAGATTTCCTTGAATTTCTCCTCGGCCTTCTTGTCGCCGGGGTTCACGTCGGGGTGATAGCGGCGCGCAGCCTTGCGGAAGGCCTTGCGGATGTCGTCCGAAGTGGCCGTCTTCTTGACGCCTAGCGTTGCGTAATAGTCTTTGTTTTGCGTTGTCGCCATAGTTTCCTTGGATTCGCTACTTCGTTCATCTCCCTACAACCTGTCATCCTGAGCGGAGCGCAGCGCAGTCGAAAGCCTGCCCTGAGCATAGCCGAAGGGGACCTGCGGTTGCTTTCCACCTTCCATTCCGCAAACCAACCGTTCGCTTCAGGCGATCTGCCTTGCCTTCAGATCTCCTTTTTCGGTGCGCGGTGCGGGGAAAATCTCGATTTCGATTCGCGCCATCACCTGCCGACTGGCCAAAGCCAGGTCGTAGGACATTTGCATCTTCATCCAGAAGTCCGGAGTGGTGCCAAAATAACGCGCCAGGCGCAGCGCGGTATCCGCCGTAATCCCCCGGCGTTCGCGCAGTATCTCCGAGATCCTCGTAACGGGTACTCGCAAGGCAATGGCCAAAGCATTGGCCGAAAGTCCCAGCGGTACAAGAAAATCCTCACGCAAGAACTCGCCAGGATGGATCGGTACCCCTCGCTGATCGTGTTTCCGCGGAATACTCATGGCCGGCTCTCCTTAGTGATAATCAACAATCCCGACATCCCATGCATCCTTGCCATCCCAGCGGAAGCAAATTCTGTACCGGTCATTGATGCGGATGCTCCACGAACCCTTCCGGTCGCCTTTCAGCTTCTCAAGTCGATTGCCGGGCGGATTGGCCAAGTCTTCGAGTGCCGACGCGAAATCAATTGCCTGCAATCGACGGGCCGCAATGCGAGCGATCTTGCCCCACCGCCGGCTTTTTCCGGTCAGGTAAACCGCTTCAGTTTCCTCGTCAGCGAAGGACTGGATCATGCTTAACGTTTATCGTAACACGGGAAACGAAACAGACAACGAGACCAATTTTGGAGAAATGAGTTGGGGTGGGCAACGATTGCTGCCCACCCCTGAGTTTTCCGCCGGAAGGCGGCCAGCCATAAACGGCCAGGCCTACTTCTTATCTTCGACGTCGACGTACTCGGCGTCGATTACGCCTTCGTCTTTCTTCTCCTCGGCTGGCTGCTCGGGGCCTGCTGCGCCGGGACCGCCTTGTGTGGCAGCAGCGGCGTTGGCCTTGTAGAGGACCTCGGCCAGCTTGTGGCTGGCATGGGTCAGCTTCTCGTGCTGATCTTTCAGCTCCTTCGAGCTCGGCGTGCCAGCCAGCACAGTTTTCGACTCGGCCAGGACGGTCTCGACTTCGGTGCGCTCGGGGCCCTGGATCTTCTCGTTGTTGTCTTTCAACATCTTTTCGATGTTGTAGACCAGGCCGTCGAGCGAGTTGCGCGCTTCAATCTCTTCGCGCTTCTCTTTATCCTCCGACGCGTGCGCTTCGGCTTCCTTGGCCATCTTCTCCACCTCGTCCTTGCTCAGGCCGGAACTCGAGGTGATGGTGATGCGCGTGTCCTTGCCGGTGGCGTTGTCCTTCGCCGTCACATTCAAAATGCCGTTGGCGTCGATGTCGAAAGTGACCTCAATTTGCGGCACGCCGCGCGGCGCGGGAGGAATGCCGGCCAGCTTGAACTTTCCCAGCGTGCGGTTCTGCGCGGCCAGCGGACGCTCGCCCTGCAGGACGTGGACTTCCACTTCGGTCTGCGAATCGGCCGCGGTCGAGAAGGTCTCCGTCTTCTTGGTCGGAATCGTCGTGTTGCGCGGAATCATCTGCGTAGCCACGCCGCCCAGGGTCTCGATGGCCAGGGTTAAAGGCGTGACGTCGAGCAAGAGAAGATCCTTGACCTCGCCGGCCAGAACGCCGGCCTGCACCGCCGCGCCTACGGCCACCACTTCATCGGGATTGACGCCCCGATGCGGCTCCCGGCCGAACAGCTTCTTCACCATTTCCTGAATCTTGGGCATGCGTGTCTGCCCGCCGACCAGGACCACTTCGTCGATCTTGTCGACGCCGATGCCGGCATCCGCGAGCGCCTTCTTGCAGGGCTCCAACGACCGGTCGAGCAGGTCTTCGACAAGCTGTTCGAGCTTGGCGCGGGTGAGCTTGCGGACCAGGTGCTTGGGCCCAGTGGCGTCGGCGGTCACGAAGGGCAAATTGATCTCGGTCTCGACGGTCGTCGAAAGCTCGATCTTGGCCTTTTCCGCAGCGTCTTTCAGGCGCTGCAGAGCCATTTCGTTGCCCTTGGAAGCGAGGTCGAGACCCTGTTCGGTCTTGAACTCGGCAATCAGCCATTCGACGATGCGCTGGTCAAGGTTGTCGCCGCCCAGGTGAGTGTCTCCGTTGGTGGACTTCACCTCGATAACGCCTTCGCCGACTTCGAGGATGGAGATGTCGAAGGTGCCGCCGCCAAAGTCATAAACGGCGATGGTCTCGTCCTTCTTCTTGTCGAGTCCGTAGGCCAGCGCAGCCGCGGTGGGCTCGTTGACGATGCGCTTCACGTCGAGGCCGGCAATCTTCCCCGCGTCCTTGGTGGCCTGACGCTGGGCGTCGTTGAAGTAGGCCGGGACGGTGATCACGGCTTCGGTAACGGTCTCGCCCAGGTAAGCCTCGGCCGACTTCTTGAGCTTCTGCAGGATCATGGCCGAGATTTCGGGCGGGGTGTACTCCTTGCCCTGGGCCACGACGGCAATGTGGTCGCCCTGCTGGACCACCTTATAGGGCACCATCTTCATTTCGTCGTTGACTTCGTTGTAGCGGCGGCCCATAAACCGCTTGATGGAGAAGATGGTGTTTTCCGGGTTGGTGATGGCCTGGCGCTTGGCCACCTGGCCTACCAGCCGCTCGCCGCTCTTCGAGAAGGCGACAATCGAAGGCGTGGTGCGCGCACCCTCTTCATTTGCAATGACTTTGGGCTCTCCGCCCTCTAAAACCGCGACGCACGAATTGGTGGTGCCGAGGTCGATTCCAATGATTTTTCCCATGTTTGGTAGCCTGCCTCTTCTGTAAAATTCAGACTCTTATAAGATGCATGATTGAGTGACTTGGTGTCAACTTTATTTGATGGCACCTTAATAAGGGTGGCGCCCGACCAGACGAATCGGCGCCGGGGCTTAGGCGGGTGGCCGCCGGGCTTGGGCGCGGTTCTGAATCCGGCGGCCACTCCCGATCTGCCGAGGTTTGCGGCTCAACGGGTCAAGGAATCCTACGCAGCGCGGTGCATGGCCCGCAAAGGCGCCATGGCGTCGAAGGCAGCTGAGGGTCGGACCGCCGATATGCCGCTCAGGACGTCTCTTACCCGGCGGGTCTAACCCGGCGGCAGCGACTCAAGCCCCTCATGGCAAATCTCCAGAGTCTCGACTGCCACCTCGCCGGAGTTGGCAGCCAGCACGGGGCCAGACCAGCGGCAGGGCCACGCGTTCTGAAGCTTCCATACCCAGACTGGATTTTCTGCCTGATCGAGCAATGTAATAGCCACGCTGGTCCGCACCACCGTGCCGGTGAGCACGCTGTTGAACCAGTTCCACAGGGAGAGATCCTGGGTCAGGCCGCGCTTCAGCGTGACATTGCTGTAGCGGTTGAGCCCGGGGAGCTTTTGCGCGGAGTTTTGTTTGAAGTCACCAGGGCGGTAATCGATGACCTCGATGACAGCCTCGAGGCCAGACACTTCGCTGAACGAGCTTGCTGGAATGCCTTCAATGTTCACCAGGAAGTTTCCAGCCTGGAAAGGGTCGGTGCGGGTTGCGGGTGACATGGTCGCGCTCCATTCCGGCGGCAACGTTGGCCGCCGCGGCAAGTATATTCCCGACGCCGCGGGCCTTGCGGCCCCGTGCGCAGCGTTCTGATTCGCGGATTCTGAGTCGCTCTTCAGTCGATCTCATGTTATTGGCGTTCTTGATTATTATTGCGCCACTGTAAGTGCAATAGATTCAGCTATTGGATGGAAGTTATACCCGCCTTGGTTCTTGCCTAGGACAACTGACCCTATCTCAAGGGCATCCAATCTAGCCTGCATCACTGCAGGCTTGCGTCTCTGTTGAGATTCGCTCGTAACGCGGAACTTGTAACGCAACTAAGGAGGGAATCCACATGTTCAGGAGCAAAGTCAGTACCATCTTTCTCTTTTTGCTCGCCACCACAGGTTTGGTGAGCGCGCAGGAACAAAACCCCACAGCAGGGGCACAGTCACCGGTGCAGAACAATGCGGTGCCTATGACCCCGGCTGGAATGCGCGACGATGTTCCGATTTACAGGATTCAGGTGGTTGGACGCGACATTCCCGCGATCAACTACTTCCATCGCAGCAGCGCTACGAAAATTGGTTTTCAGGGGACAAGCCTGCTGCCCGCGGCGAAAGGCGCCGCGAAGGTAGAAGCGCATTTGGGACGGACGTCCATCGATGCCAACTTCGAGGGGTTGACGCCCGCCAACGGATTTGGTAACGAGTATCTGACCTATGTGCTGTGGGCCATTACACCGGAAGGCCGGCCGATAAATCTGGGCGAGGTGTTGCCGACTGGTTCCAAAGACAAGAACCAGATTACGGTCACAACCAATCTGCAGGCCTTCGGCTTGATTGTGACGGCCGAGCCCTACTATGCGGTCACCATGCCCAGCGACCTGGTGGTGATGCAGAACTTCGTCGAAGATAGGACGCAGGGAGTCATCGAGCAGGTGAATGCGCACTACTCGCTGCTGCCGCGCGGCGCCTATGCTGAGACCGCGGGCCGCCATGCCGTGCTCAATCCCATTACCCGCGATGAGCGCTCGCCGCTGGAACTCTACGAGGCTCTGAATGCGGTGGAGATTGCCGAAGCAGCCGGGGCGGGAAAGTACGCCGCCGATACTCTGGCAACGGCAAAGACAGCTCTCAAGAATGCGCAGGACCTTGACCTGCACAAGAGCAACCGCAAAGAGACCATCACCTTCGCGCGTGAAGCGGTGCAGTCGGCGGAAGATGCGCGCATCATCACCATTCGCAAGATCAAGGCGGAAGATGACGCGGCCACGCAACAGGCTCGCCTGGATGCGGAGCAGCAAGCCCAGCGGTCCCAGGCAGACGCACAGCAGGCCCAACTGGCGGCACAGCAGTCTCAGTTGGCAGCCGAGCAGCAGGCGGCCGCGCGAGCGGCTGCAGACGCCGCGGCTGCCGAAGCCGAAGCGCGCGCGCAAAAAGCGCGCGACGCCCAGCTGGCCGCCGAGCAGGGCGCTCAGCAGGCCAGCCAGCAAGCAGAGCAGGCGCGCGAGCGCCTCAGAGCGCAGTTGAATGCGGTGTTGCAAACCACTGAAACCGCGCGCGGCTTGATCGTCAACATGTCCGACGTGCTGTTCGACTTCAACAAGTACTCATTGAAGCCGGAAGCGCGCGAAAAGCTTGCCAAGGTTTCTGGAATCCTGGTCGCGTATCCTGGCCTGACGGTTCAGGTGGAGGGATACACGGATAACATCGGCTCGGAAGAATATAACCAGAAGTTATCCGAGCAACGCGCAGGCGGCGTTCGGGACTATCTCGTTTCGCAGTCTGTTGCGAATGCAAATGTAACGGCGCAAGGCTACGGCAAGAGCGACCCCGTTGCCGATAACTCGACCAACGGAGGAAGAGCTCAGAACCGGCGTGTCGAGTTAGTGGTCTCCGGCGCCGCGATCGGCATAGAGCAGAGCGCCCCTGGAGGCCAGTCGCAATCCCAGCCGGCCAGTGGCCTGCCCAACCAGCCGGCCACCCCACAGGCCCCGGCCGCTAATAACAATCTGGCCGGGACCTCGAACCCTCAAAAGTAGCTGACCTGTTTCCGGAAATAAACAACCTGGGCTGTTCCTCTCAACCGGGGAACAGCCCATTTTCATGCACGGCCCAGGGGCTTTCTGTCGGCCCGCTTGGGAAATTCGGATCGAACCCCTCGACCTCATACCAGCGGGAGGAACCTCATCAGCCCCTCGTGGTATTGCTCGATGCGGCCACTCAGAATGTCGTAGTACCACCCGTGGACCTGGAGCCTGCCCTCCGCCAGCGCCCGCGTTATGTACGCGTGGGTTTTCAGGTTGTCCAATTGCACGAGCACATTTGCGTGGGTAAGGGCGGTGTGGCGGGTCAGCTCGCCGGCGTTGCGCTCGACCTCGCCCACATACTTCCAGGCAGGCTCCACGTGCTGCAGCCAATCGCGCACGCTGGCGAGTCCCTCAAGCGCCTGCGGAGCCATCAGCGCGCGAATTACGCCGCAGTCCGAGTGGCCGCAGACGATGAGATGCCGCACACGGAGCACCTCGACCGCATACTCGATGGTGGCCGAGACTCCGCCCGCCGGCTCACCGGCGCGGGGAATGACATTGCCGGCGTTGCGGCAGATGAACAGGTCGCCGGGCTGGGTTTGCAGTATCAGGTCGGGGACGATGCGCGAGTCGGCGCAGGTAATAAAAAGCGTCTCCGGCGCCTGCCCCTCGGCAAGCAAGTGAAACTGATCCCGCCGGGCAGGAAACGCCTCAGCTAGAAACCGCCTATGCCCTTCGATCAATCGTTCCATTCATCGCCCCTGTGCTGCGGATTTGGCAGCAATCGTCCATCGCGCCACTCGACCAGCCTATCGCACTGCGGGCCGGGCTGATATTTTAGTGCGAGACGATCTTGCACACGATCATCATCCAGGAGACTTGAGGCGATGAAGCGATTTGAAAGCCTTGTAACATGCGGGATTCTGCTTTTATCCTTATCCGCCACGGCACACGCGCAAACCGTCGACACGCTTGACCCCGCTCTCAAAGCCCGCGTCGATCGCATCGCCGCGCAGGTGCTCGAGCAAACCGGCGTTCCCTCCGCATCGGTTGCGGTGGTCCAGCACGGGAAACTGGTTTATACGCACGCCTACGGCGACGCGCACCTGGCCTCCGCGACCGGCCCCGCCGTCGCGGCTACCACGGAGATGCGTTACTCGATCGGGTCCATCTCCAAGCAATTCACCGCGGCTGCGGTCTTGATGTTGCAGGAGGAAGGCAAGCTCTCGCTCGACGACGCGGTGGGCAAATACATTCCGGGCCTGACCGAAGGCGATAAGGTCACCATCCGCCAGATCCTTTCGCACACCTCCGGCTACCAGGACTATTGGCCCGAAGACTACGTGATGACGCCCATGCTTAAACCGGAGAGCGCCCAGCAGATCATCGACACCTGGGCCAAGAAGCCGCTGGACTTTGAGCCTGGAACCAAGTGGCAGTATTCGAACACGAACTTCGTCATTGCGGGAAAGATTGTAGAAACAGTGACTGGAGCGCCTCTGATGGATATGCTGGTGAGCCGCATTTTCAGGCCGCTGGGCATGAAGAGCGTATGGAACTCGGACGAGGCCAAGCTTACGTCGGTTGACGCAACGGCGTATTATCGCCACGCGCTCGGGGCCTTGCGCGTGGCTCCGAAAGAGGGGCGCGGCTGGATGTTCGCCGCAGGCGAACTGGCCATGACCGCGCACGACCTGGCGCTGTGGGATGAGAGCCTGATCGCGCAGACGGTGCTGAAGCCGGAGAGCTACAAGCAGATGTTTACCGAGGTGAAGCTGCAAGACGGCAAGGGCACGCACTACGGCCTCGGCGTGGAAGTGATGGACCGCAATGGGCACCGCTCCATCGAACACAGCGGCGAAGTTTCAGGCTTTGTGTCAGACAATGAAGTGCTCGTCGACGACGGCGTGGCGGTGGCAGTGCTGACCAACCAGGACGCGGTCGGCGCTGCTTCGGCGATCACCCGTCTTGCGGCTCCCGCGGTGCTCAATGCGCCGCTGACGGGGCCTGAGCAGCAGGCTATCGACATTTACCACGGACTGCAACAGGGCCGCATCGACCGCACGCTGCTGGCGTCCAACCTGAGCGACTACTTTACGCCCGAAGCGCTGGCAGATTTCCAGAGCAGCCTGGCGCCGCTCGGCGAACCGCTCAGCTTCCACCAGGGCGGCGAGCAATTGCGTGGCGGCATGACGTTTCGGGCGTTTCAGATTGTCTATCCCGGCAAGCGCCTAACGCTGACTACCTACACCTACCCCGACGGAAAGCTGGAGCAATATCTGATTGCGCCGGCGGAGTGAGTCCGCTGGACACCGCATCTCACTGTGACGCTCCCTTTCCGCTTTTTCTGCGGAAAGGATGGGAAGCCGCAGACGCCCTTGGCGCGTAGGCGCCGTCCGCCCCACCGCAGGTGGCGCAGGTGGCGCGATACACTGGTAGTTGACCTATGTTTGAAAACCTTACAGACAAGCTTCAGCGCGCCTTCAAGACCCTTCGCGGCCAGGGCACGCTCACGGAAGAGAACATCGGCGAAGCCCTGCGCGAGATTCGCGTGGCGCTGCTTGAGGCGGACGTCAACCTGAACGTGGCCCGCGACCTGATCGAAGGGATTCGCGCGAAGGCCGTCGGCACCGAGGTGCTGACCGCGCTTTCACCCTCCGAGCAGGTGATCAAGATCGTGCGCGACGAGCTGATCGCGCTGTTGGGCAAAGACACGGCGCGGTTCAAATTTGCCTCGCAGCCGCCCAGTGTAATTTTGATGGCCGGCTTGCAGGGCTCGGGCAAAACCACCACCAGCGGCAAGCTCGCCGCATGGCTCAAAAAGGGCGGCCACCGGCCCATGCTGGTTTCCGTCGACGTCTATCGCCCCGCTGCCCGCGAGCAGCTCAAGATCGTCGCCAAGTCCATTGAAGCCAAGCTCTACGAAGGCGACCAGAAGGGCGAGGCGGCCGGTTCGGCGCTTGTCGAGCGCCTGGCCAAGGAAGCCCTGCGCGAGGCCCGCATCATGGGCTGCGACACGCTTATCGTCGACACCGCCGGCCGGCTTCACATTGATGAAGAGTTGATGACCGAGATGGAGCGGCTCAAAAAGCTCCTCAACCCGTCGGAAATTTTGTTCATCGCCGACGCCATGACCGGGCAGGACGCCGTCAATTCGGCTGACGATTTTCATAAGCGCCTCGGCTTGACCGGCGTCATCCTGACCAAGATGGATGGCGACGCACGGGGCGGTGCAGCACTGTCGATTCGTCATGTGACTGGCCAACCGATCAAGTTCATCGGCGTGGGCGAGAAGCCGGACGCCTTTGAGCCGTTCCATCCCGACCGCATTGTAGGCCGCATCCTGGGCATGGGTGACATGATGTCGCTGAT
>Ga0182024_10010635_pt1 | contig 18710 bp, 16 predicted proteins | sample P32metaG_FD_120480 | JGI IMG/M metagenome (GOLD analysis project Ga0182024, IMG submission 120480) | Permafrost microbial communities from Stordalen Mire, Sweden - P3-2 metaG (Illumina Assembly) | ecosystem: Environmental > Terrestrial > Soil > Wetlands > Permafrost | place: Sweden: Stordalen... | reverse complement strand
CATGGGCGGATTGATCCAGCCAACTCCCGTAAACCAAGAGCCCGACTCCAGCCGGCTTACCATCGCAATTGCCGTCGCGGTTGTGATTGTCATCGCCGTAGTCGCAGCGCTGCTGCTGCGTAACCAGCCCAAGGGCACATCCGGACCTCCGCCTTACGCAGCCAATCTGAAGCTCTCGGATTTCAAGATGAGCGCTGCGGAGAACTTTGTTGGACATACTGTCAGCTATGTCGACGGCGCGATCACTAACGCCGGCGATAAAAATGTTACCCACGTGGTAGCGCAGGTGACGTTCAAAGATGACATGGGACAGATCGCACAGCGCGAAGAGGTCCCCATGCAGGTTTTGAAGACTGACGGACCATATCCAGAGGCAGTTGACTTCCGTGTTTCTACTCTCGGTCCCGGCCAAAGCAAACTATTCCGTCTGACGTTCGAAGCGATCTCAGCGCAGTGGAACCGGCAGTATCCGGAGATCCAGGTGACGGATGTGGCGGTGAAGTAGCTCTTCCTCTTTCTTACGTGGTTCAATCCGATCTTCTCAAATTTCCGACTTCCAATTTCCGATTGGCGATTTAAGAATTCATCCCTCCCAATACCGATGAAATCGGCAGTCCGACCCGGCGATCGACAATCGGTACAATAACACATGGCCGATACCAAACCATTCCGCCTGACGGAGTCGGTAAAAGCTGCGGGTTGAGCGTCCAAGCTAAGTCCGGCGGCGCTGGACTCGGTGCTTGGGAAATTAGCCCGGCAACACGACCCGAATGTTTTAGTCGGCTTCGATCATGCCGACGACGCCGGAGTGTATCAAATCGCGCCCGATCAGGCGCTGGTGCAGACGGTCGATTTCTTCACCCCGATTGTCGATGACCCTTACACTTTCGGCCAGATCGCGGCAACCAACGCTTTGAGCGACGTTTACGCGATGGGGGGGCGGCCGCTTACTTCGCTCGCGCTTGTATGTTTTCCCGATAAAGCCGATCTCGGAATTCTCGAACGCATTCTAGCCGGTGGGCTTTCGAAAATGGTTGAAGCCGGATGCACCGTAATTGGCGGCCATAGCATTCGCGACGAAGAAACAAAATTTGGATATGCAGTTACCGGACTCGTTCATCCGAGAAAAATTCTGGCCAATGCGGGCGCGAAGGTAGCAGATGCGTTGATCTTCACGAAGGCCCTCGGCACCGGAGTGATCTCGACTGCCATCAAGAAGGGCAAAGCGGAAGCGGGGTGGATCGACGCGGCGATTCAGTCAATGACCACCCTGAATAAAGGCGCTGCAGAAGTGATTCAGCAAGGCCAGTTCCGCATTCACGCCATGACCGACATTACGGGCTTCGGATTGATTGGCCATGCGCGCGAGATGGCGCTGGCCTCCGACGTGTCGATGCGCTTCTACGCAAGACGAATTCCGATGCTTACCGGCGCGATCGAGTGTGTGCGCGCCGGGTATATTCCGGGCGGGCTCGTCAACAACCGCGACTTCGCGGAATGCCTGGTGGGCTATGACGATGCGGTCTCCGCGGAGATGAGGACGATGCTGTTCGATCCGCAGACTGCCGGGGGGCTGCTGATTGCGGTGGCGGCGGAAGACTGCGACACGCTTCTACAATCGCTCAGCGCCGCTGGAGTATCGGCGGCGCAAATCGGCGAGGTCGTGCCGCGAACCAAGCCTCTAATCGCGATTCAGCCGTGATTGTCCTGGAAAGTTCATTGGGTTTTGTTGACTAGCTCCCACATTCGCGCAAGATGATGGTCGTCGTGTTCGGCGACGAAAAATAAATGATCCCCCAGCCGCATCGGCGTCTTCATTCGCGGGTGAGGGATGGTGCGGGCGAAGAGCGAAGCATCCAGGCCGCCAACTCGTTTGATCAACGTCTCTCGCGCCGAACGAAACTCGGCGAGAATCTGTTCGAGCGGACGCGCGTTATGGTTTGCTTCGTGCGTTTTGCGATGCTTGAGGTCTGCGATCGTAAGTTCGGCGGACCCGGTTACGTAGTCTTCGACGCGAGCGAGCCACAGCGGTTCTAGGTCGGCCAGGTGTCCGGCATGTTCTTGCGCGGACCAGTTTTCCCGCGGCCTGTGAGTAAGGCTTTCATGCGAATGCCTGCGAAGCGTTTCTTCCAACCTGGCCGGAGTGCCGCGCAGGCGCGAGCACAAATTTGGAAGTAACTCGGCTGGAAACGAAAAATCGAACTTGCGCTCAAACCACAAGGACGCTTCTCTCATGTAAATTCCACGGCTGGAGACGTTCCAACCAGAGAAAAGATGCAGTGGCACGCCCAACGATCCACAAATTTTTACACCGAAGTTCTTTTCCGAGCATCTCTTCTCTAATAGAGCTGGCGTAAAAAGAGCTGGAGCGAGAATGTTTCCAAGGAGTCATTATGCAATTTCGTGAACTTGGCCGCAGCGGTCTTAACGTATCAGCCCTTGGCCTGGGCTGCATGGGCATGTCGGAATTTTACAGCGGACGCGATGACGAAGAGTCGATCGCGACGATCCATCGCGCCCTTGAGCTTGGAATTACTTTTTTAGACACGGCAGATATGTACGGGCCGTACAAGAATGAGGAATTGGTGGGCCGGGCAATTAAAGGCAAACGCGACAAGGTCGTGCTGGCCACGAAGTTTGGGATTGTGCGTGATCCAACGAATCCCACGGCGCGTGGCGTAAGCGGCAAACCCGATTATGTCCGCCGCTCTTGTGAAGGGAGCCTCCGGCGGCTGGGCGTCGAGACGATCGATTTGTATTACCAACATCGGGTCGATCCATCCACCCCGATTGAAGAAACCGTTGGCGCGATGGCTGAACTGGTGAAAGAGGGAAAAGTTCGTTACCTCGGACTCTCGGAGGCTTCGCCGCGAACTTTGCGGCGCGCTGTGAAAGTTCATCCCATAGCCGCATTGCAAACGGAGTATTCACTCTGGAGCCGCGACCCGGAGACGGAGATCCTCGGCACCTGCCGTGAGCTGGGCGTGGGCTTTGTAGCCTACAGCCCGCTTGGCCGCGGCTTTCTCACGGGGGAGTTCACCCGCTTCGAGAATTTGCCCGCGGACGACTACCGAAGAAACTCTCCGCGGTTCCAAGGGAAGAACTTCCAAAAGAATCTTGATCTGGTGCGCCGGCTCGAAGAGATCATGAAAGAGAAAGGTTGCACGCCCGCCCAACTGGCGCTGGCATGGGTGCTGGCGCAGGATAAGAACATCGTCCCGATTCCCGGCACGAAGCGGCGGAAGTATCTTGAGCAGAATGCTGCAGCGCTCGATGTGAAGCTGACGCCGGTGGATTTGCGAAGCATTGACGAAATCTTCCCGAGCGGGGCAGCGGCTGGGGAGCGCTATCCGGAACACATGATGAGCTCGGTGAACGGATAGCTCGCAAACAATGTATTGCGCAAAAAGGAACGGGCGACCGAAAGGCCGCCCGTTTTATCAACAAATTAGTAACTGCGCTTAAGCGCGAGCCGGGCTTTCCCCACCCTTGGCGATTCCCGGACGTCCCGGTTCTGGTTTCAACACTTGCTGCACGCCATCGTCGGGCTTGGCAGGCGACTTCATCGGAGGCAATTCCTTGCCCTCGACCAGCATCATCACTTCGGAAGCATCGAGTACCTCGCGCTCCAGCAAAGCAGCGGCAATCTTCTGCAGCGTGTCGCGATTGCCTTCGAGGATGCCCTTGGCGGTTTCGTATCCGAAATTCACCAGCTTGCGGACTTCGCCGTCGATCTTGATGGCGGTGTCTTCGCTGTAGTCGCGGTGCTGGCTGATTTCGCGGCCGAGGAAAATCTGCTCTTCTTTCTTGCCGAAGGTCAGCGGGCCAAGATCGCTCATGCCCCACTCGCAGACCATCTTGCGCGCCATTTCGGTGGCCCGCTCGATGTCGTTTCCGGCGCCAGTGCTCATCTGGTTGAGGAACAATTCTTCGGCCAGACGACCGCCCATCAGGATCGCCAGATCAGTCTTCAAATATTCGCGCGTGTAGTTGTGCCGGTCGTCGACCGGCAACTGCATGGTCACGCCCAAAGCCATGCCGCGAGGAATGATCGTGACTTTGTGCACCGGGTCGGAGCCGGGAAGCTTCGCCGCCACCAAGGCATGTCCCGCTTCGTGGTAAGCGGTCACCTTCTTTTCCTCGTCGGAAAGGATCAGCGACTTGCGCTCCACACCCATCAGGACTTTGTCCTTGGCGACTTCGAAATCGAACATGAGCACGGCTTTACGATTCTGCCGCGCCGCAGCCAACGCCGCTTCATTCACCATGTTGGCCAGGTCGGCACCGGAAAAGCCAGGCGTACCGCGCGCCAGAACGGAAAGTTCAACATCTTCGGCAAGAGGAATCTTGCGAGTATGAACGCGCAGAATTTCTTCGCGCCCGCGCACATCCGGACGGCTGACTACGACGCGGCGATCAAAGCGTCCAGGACGCAGCAACGCTGGATCCAGCACATCAGGCCGGTTGGTTGCTGCCATCAAGATAACGCCTTCGTTCGATTCGAAGCCGTCCATCTCGACCAGCAACTGGTTCAGAGTCTGCTCGCGTTCGTCGTGGCCGCCGCCCAGTCCTGCGCCGCGATGGCGTCCGACGGCGTCGATTTCGTCGATGAAAATGATGCAGGGAGCGTTTTTCTTGCCCTGCTCGAACAGGTCGCGAACCCGGCTTGCGCCCACGCCTACAAACATTTCAACGAAGTCGGAGCCGGAAATCGAAAAGAAAGGAACATTGGCTTCGCCAGCGACAGCCCGAGCCAAAAGAGTCTTGCCGGTTCCGGGGGGTCCGACCAGCAACACGCCTTTGGGGATGCGACCGCCGAGCTTTTGAAACTTTTGCGCCTCGCGCAGGAATTCGATAATTTCACGAAGTTCTTCTTTGGCTTCTTCTACGCCCGCGACATCTTTGAACGTGACTTTCTTCTGCTGCATCGAGAGTAGACGCGCCCGGCTCTTGCCGAACGATAGCGCTTTATTGCCGCCGGTCTGCATCTGACGAATCATGAAGAACCAGAGCGCGCCCAGCAGAATCAGCGGAGCCCAAGTACCCAGCAACTGCAAGGGCCAGCTTCCGCTGTTGGCGTCGCGGAAGGTCATGGAGACTCCCTTGTTCTGGAGGTCCTTGATCATGTCGGGATAATTCGCTGGGACCGTGGTATGGAAGGCCGAGCCATCGCGGTGTTTTCCGCGCAGTTGCATGCCGTCCACGGTGACTTCATGCACGTTCCCCGCATCGACATCGCTCATGAATTGGGAGAAGTTGACTTCCGCATCCTTCTGCCCGCTACGGCCCTGCTGGATGACGGTCCACAAGAGTAGGGCAGAAAGCCCAATCACTACCCAGAACACCACTGTTTTAACTGTCGAATTCACCAAGAAACTCCTGAAGAAATTCGGGGTCTATCGCCTGCCGGAAACCCCGAGGCTTCTACCACCAGATTAGATGCTGCTCCGCAAAATTCGATTAGGGAAAATCCCTAGATCCTTATTCTACCTTTTTCGGAGCAAAAAGGTGGGTCGATGTGCGTATAACTTAAGTCATCAGGGGAACCGGGCTGGCCGCAAGGTACGGGATGTTGCGGTTGGTCTGCTGCACCGCGCCAAGGCCGTATCCGACAAGAAAACCGTCGTCCACCAGAAAGCCGAAATAGTCAGGCTGCAAGGCCACGCGGCGGGCGGATTGGCGGTCGAGCAGGGTCACCAGTTTTACCGAGGCCGCGCCTCGCGCCCGTAGGTCGTTCATCAGGAACTCGCTGGTCACCCCTGAATGCACCAGGCCCTCGACCAGCAGGATATGCTGTCCGCGGATATCCGGTTCATGGCTGAAGAAAATCTCCATAATGTCGCCGGAATTGCCCTGCTTGCTGTACTTCGGTTTGATGAACTGGCAGACCACAGGGACTTCCAACGCGCGCACCAAGTCTGCCATAAACATGAACGCGTTCTCCAGGACGGCCAGGGCCTGTATCGTCTGGCCCTTGTAGTCGTCGGAGATATGGCGTGCAAGTTCCTTGACGCGTTTTTGGATCTGTTCGGCCGTAATGACCTGGCGAACTGGCTCGACTGTGGCTGGGTTCATGTTGGCTTGCCTCCCCGGTCGCGGGTTGAATCAGCTATGTAGTGTTGGCCCCCGTCAAAATAGCCGGTTCTAAATTCCCTTAAATACTTATAAATACTCAAATCGCAGGGTCGTCAAAATCGTAGGACGACTCTTGGATCAGGATTGCATTCTCATCCCCTTTGGCGCGAAACTTGGCAGGCAATGGAAACCCGCGCATCCATACGATTTCGCCTGCGTTCTCCACGACCGGCCAAAGCCTGCGCTCAGGTTGAGGCGCATGCCGCTCCTGCAACAATTCTTTGACCTTCTTCGGCGCTTTCGTGTGCGCTGGCCAATACCGGTCGCCGGGACGCCAGTTTCGCACGATCAAGCGCTCAGCCAACAAATCGGCCCGAAGAAGTTGTTGCGGATTATACTCCGCAATTTGTGCCCCCGGAGCGGCGCGCAACGCTTCGATTACTACCCCGAGTTCTGGCACGAGGACGCGACCGGGGATGGCAAGCGAGTATTCGTAGTCCGGAATCCGCTCCTGGCGGCGCAGGTCGGGCGTGAGGAAGATCATTGCTTCCGGCTCGCGGCGAAGCTTCCAGCCCAGCGGCAGCGACAGTTCTTTGCCCGAAGGGCCATTGTCGGCAGAGAAGTGCAAGATTTCTTCGACGTGCTTGAACTCGAGTGGAATGCCGACCTGTTCGCCGATCGCCTTGATTACTCTTCGCTGTACGGCTTTGAGCTCGGTAAGCAGCCAGGGGCGGCTGAGGGATGCGTTCATCAGGGCGGGGCCGGGTTGCTCGAGGCGCGCCAGCACTTCGGAATCAAGGGAGCTTGGACTGAGTGAACGAGGAGTCGCGATTTGCACCAGCGATTGCGGGCCTTCGAAACCCGGCAGCCCACGCGCCCACTCCGGCTCCGACCATTGGACGACGGTTCCGAGCCAGCCTGAAACTTCGTTTTCCCAGTAGTCCTCTTCGTCGCGAGCGATCTCGGCGAGTCCGGCGAAAGTTTCGGACACGGTCGGATTGAATTTGCTCTCCAATAGCGGCAGCACCAAACTGCGCACTCGATTGCGGGTGAACTTGGAATCGGCATTTGTCGAGTCTTCGCGCCAGGGCTGCTTGAGATCTTTCAGATATTTCTCTAGTTCCTGCCGGCGGAAGCCGAGCAGAGGCCGGATAATTTCGCCGTTGCCGTTGCCGTCTTCATCCTCAACCAAGATGCGGGGATGGATTCCGCCAAGGCCACGCAGGCCGGTGCCGCGAATCAGCCGCATGAGCACGGTTTCGGCCTGGTCGTCGAGGGTGTGGCCGGTGGCGATCTTGTTGAGGGGGGTTCCTTGATCTTGGCTTTGAAAGGGCGCGGCTTCAGCCGCGCCATGGGTCGGGTTCGGGAAGGGCACGGCTTTAGCCGTGCCGATAAGCTCACTTTGATCTTTGGGCTTTAGCCCCTGCGAGCTCTCAGCCCACTCCGCTCCCAAGAGCCGCTGAAAAAATCCATAGCGCAGCTCCCGCGCCGCGGCCTCCAAGCCGGAATGCTGATGAGAAGCCAGCTCCGCCGCATCGCCGCTCTCGCAATAAAATTCCAGCCCGTGCTCGCGGGCTAGGGCCCCAACGAACGCCTGATCTGCGTCGGATTCCGCCCCGCGCAATTTGTGATTGAAATGAACGACGGAGAGAACGATGCCGAGTTCGCGGCGAAGTTCGAGCAGAAGGCGGAGCAGCGCAACTGAATCGATGCCGCCGGAAACCGCGACGCCGAGTCGATCGCCGGCTTGCAAGAGTTCATCCCGCCGGATGTGGGTTAGCACGCGTTCCGCCAGTGAATGCACGGGAACATGGTACATCGGACAGGCCGAAGGCGAGCTAGCGCTCGCGGACAGCCGGGAGCCTGCCCTGAGCGAAGTCGAAGGGGCGGCTGTCCCTACATGAACCCTATAGCGCCGCGCTCTTCTCCGCAATCAGCTTGCGAATTTTCTCCACGAACTCGCTCGCGGCCATGTCTTCGGTTTTCTCTTTTCCGCGGGTGCGCACATTCACCTTCCCGGCTTCGGCCTCTTTATCGCCGACCACCAGCAGGAAGGGCACTTTCTGCATGGCGTGCTCGCGGATTTTCGCATTCATCTTCTCGTTGCGCGCGTCGACTACCACGCGCACGCTGATCGACTTGAGCTGATCCGCAACTTTGTTGGCGTATTCGGCGTGGCGCTCGCTGATGGGGATCATCGCCACCTGCACCGGCGAGAGCCACACCGGGAACGCCCCCGCGTAGTGCTCGATCAGCACGCCGAAGAAGCGCTCGATCGATCCGAAGAGCGCGCGATGCACCATCACCGGCTGTTTGCGCGAACCATCTTCGGCGACGTACTCCAGGCCGAAGCGCTGCGGCAGGTTGAAGTCGACCTGCACCGTGGAAAGCTGCCACAACCGTCCGATGGCATCCACCAACTTGATATCGATCTTCGGCCCGTAAAATGCCGCTTCGCCGGGAATGGTCTTGTACTCGATATTCTTGCCCTTCAGCACCTTTTCGAGCGACTGGGTCGCGTTGACCCATTGCTCTTCGCTGCCCACGAAATTCTTACGGTCATTCGGATCCCAGGTCGAAAGCTCGGTCTGGAACTTGTCGAAGCCAAAATCCTTCAGCACATCCAGGGCAAAGTCGAGACAACCGGTGATCTCGCCTTCGACCTGCTCCGGCGTGCAGAAGATGTGGGAATCATCCTGCGTAAAGCCACGCACGCGCAGCAGCCCGTGCATCACTCCCGAGCGCTCGTAGCGGTAAACCGTTCCCAGTTCGCCCAACCGCACCGGCAAGTCGCGATACGACTTCAGAGAATCCTTGTAAATCAGAATGTGGCCGGGACAGTTCATCGGCTTCAGCCGGTATTCGGCGTCGTCGAGTTCCATGGCGTCGAACATATTCTGCGAGTAGTAGCCCTCATGCCCGGAGGTATAGAACAACTGCCGACGCGCCACATGCGGCGTGTAAACCAGTGAGTAGCCGCGCTTCAGGTACTGATCGCGCATCCAGTCTTCCATCTGTTTGCGGATGATGCCGCCGTTGGGATGCCAGAAGATCAACCCCGGCCCAGCCAGTTCCTGAATGGAAAACAAATCGAGCTGCTGTCCGATCACGCGATGGTCGCGTTTCTTCGCCTCTTCGATCTGCTGCAGGTGCGCGTCCAGATCTTTCTTCGAGAAAAACGACGTGCCGTAGATGCGCTGCAGTTGCTGGTTTTTCTCATCGCCCAGCCAGTACGCGCCGGCAACGTTGAAGAGCTTGAACGCCTTGATCTTCCCCGTCGACGGAATGTGCGGGCCGCGGCAGAAATCGGTGAACTTGCCAGTGCGGTAGATTGAAATTTTTTCATCGGGCTTGGTGAATTGCTCGATGAAATGGCACTTCATGAAGTCGCCTTCTTTTTTGAACTCGGCCAAGCCCTGATCGCGAGGCAGAAATTCGCGCGCGTAGGGAATGTTTTGCTGCACGAGTTCCTGCATCTTCTTCTCGATTTTTTCGAGATCTTCCTGCGTGAACGGAGTTGGGCGGTAAAAATCGTAGAAGAATCCGCTCTCGGTGGCGGGGCCATGGCCGAGCTTGGTCTCAGGAAAAAGTTCAAGAACGGCCGCCGCTAATAGGTGCGCGGAAGAATGCCGGTAAACTTCAAGCGCCTCCGGATCTTTTTCAGTCAAGAAGCGTAGATCGGTATCTTTCTCCAGCGGCTTGGTCATATCGATCAGGTCGCTATTGGTTTTCGCAACTAAAGCCGCATCCGCCAATCGCGGGCCAATGTCCTTGGCAATTTCGAGCGCGGTGGTGCCTTTGGGAACGTCTTTCACGCTTCCATCCGGAAGCTTCACATGAATGCTATCTGCCATAGAGTTGAGACCTGCAGGGGTTCTGAATCTTTCAGTTTATTGGAGGGATTCGGGAGGGTCAAACGGCGGCCGACGAAAAGCGAGGGCGGGATTGTTGTCCCGCCCTGAAAGCAACAACTCGATTATGAGTTCACGTCCCTCACGTGCGTCGCGATGTACCAGGTGTTACCGAACGCATCGGTCACTGCGGAGTTGCGATCGCCGTACGGTTGGTCGGTGGGCTCGTGCAGCGTCTTCGCGCCCGCAGCCAAGGCGCGGCGATAAGCGGCATCGCAATCGGGTACGTAGAGATAGAACATGGCCGGAAGCGGCTCGTATTTTCCGTGCGACTCGCCCATTTCGAGGATTGAGTCTGCGATGCGAATTTGGGCGTGATGCACCACCCCATCGGGCGACGCGTATTTGAACAGCTCCTCGGCGCCGAAGGCCCGCTTCAGGAAGCCGATCAGGGGCTCGGCCCGCAGCGGATGCAGATATGGGTTCACGTTATGCAGGCGCTTCGGAACGTAGCTCTCGCCCTGGTGCGTGGCGATATACCAGAAATTGCCGGCGGCATCTTTCACGGTGGCCGAGCGTTCGCCGTATTCCTGATCGCGCGGTTCGTCGACCAGCGTTGCGCCGGCAGCGAGAGCTTTCTTGCAGACCGCGTCCGCGTCCTGCACGTAAATATGCAAAGCGGTGGGATGCAGAGTGGAGGGGAATTTGTGGCCTGCGACTCCGCCTCCAATCATCAGCGAGGAGTCGCCGATTCGAACCTCGCCGTGTACGCCCGTGGGCGTAACCGCACGGAGCAACTCTTCTGCGCCAAAAGCCTGTTGAACAAAGTCGAGTAACGCATTCCCGTCTTCTGTGAACAGATACGGAGTTACGCTGCGGAAGCCGGGACGAATGGGATTGACGCGCGACTGTGATGCTTTCCGGTCGGGCAGATCGCCACCTTCGGGTCCCGTCGTTGCCCCTCTCATCCGCCGGTGCATCTCTTCGACCGACATTTCTTCTGTCACTGTCGAGACACTCCACAGATATCCGAAGGGATCCTGCAGAGTTCCTTCGCGGCGTCCGTAAAACTGATCGGCGAGGGGAATCCTGGTCTTGGCCCCGGCGGCGATAGCATGGGCGAAGAATTTATCCACATCAGGAACATTGAGCGACATCATGACCGGTGAATTTCCCAGCGTTTCCGGACTGAAGCGGCCTCCTTCCGGCCACTCTTCCGTCAGCATGATGACCGAGTCGCCGATCACGATTTCGGCATGCGGAATGCCGCTTTCTAGTTGGAAGCGCATGGTTTCTTTTGCGCCAAATGCCTGCTGGTAGAACTCGATTGCCTTGGCGGCATCCTTGAAGGTTAATCTCGCGGTTGCGCTGGTACGAACGGCTGCCAGGGGTTCAGCAACGGTGGCCATATTTTTTTTCCCTTCTAGTTGTGATTTCAATCGTGCCTTGAAACTTGCGCTCGGCAGATTGCGCAATTCTGCCGCGATGCGCACCAGGGGCTCGATTTCCGGCTCACCCTTGGTTGCCGGTCCGTCCGTTCGAGCCAGCATGGTCTCGACGGCCTGGTTCAGTTGTTCGACCTTCTTGTTGTCTGTATTCCCAGAATTCAGAGAGCGCTTAGGCATGGGCACCCTCCATTCTTGAGCGCAACGCCGAGAGCGCGCGGAATTGCAACTGCTTCACCGCGCCCTCGGACTTGCGAATTTCTCGCGCCACTTCCTTGATGCTTTTCTGCTCCACGAACCGCAGCACAACAACCCGTCGCTGCTCGGCGGGCAGCGTCTCCACTAACCGAAACAAGGTTGCTTTGCGTTCCACTTCTTCAAATTCCATCCCCTGAGCAGCCACGGAGTCAATTTGCTCCGGCCCATCTGCCACATCCTCGCGGTCCTTGCGCTGCCAGCGGTCAGAGATCAGATTCGCCGCGATGCGGTATAACCAAGCCGCAAACGGGATGCCTCGCCACTCGAAGCGCTGCAAGTTCGCCAGCGCATGATGGAATACTTCGGAGGTCAAATCCTCGGTTTCGGCGCGATCACCCAACCGCCGCTGCACGTAGGCGTAGACGCGCTCGAAATTGCACTCATAAAGCTCGGCGAAGCGTGCAGGGTCCTTCTGCGCCGCCTCCACCAGAAGCCGGTCGTCCGCTTCTTTTTTGTGAGCCTTCAACGATTTCTCCGCGCGGAGTAGTGTTACATGGGAATAACGGCGGGGAGCAAGGAAAAGTTACGCAAGAAAATACGGACAGCTTGCGAATTGTCGAAGTAGGAGTTCTGGGATAACATTTCCGACCACGGTGTCGATCTCGCGCGAACTGACGCTGATGGTTTTTCTTGCTGCTGGTCCGGCTTGGTCTCAATCCGGCTCAACCCCGCCATCGGGCAACAGCTTGGGCCCGCCAACAACTGGATCTTCTCAGCCAGCGCCCGATCCCGATACGCGACAATCGCCCGATCAAGCTTCCTCCAGGCTGCCCGCAGAGTCTACAAAACTGGAGCCCATCAAGATTGAGAAGGCTGTCTACCCGCTTGAAGCGCGGCAGAAGCAACTGCAAGGTCAGGTCGTAATAAGGGTTTTGGTCTCAGAGAGCGGGGATGTTGAAAACATCGAAGTGGTGAGCGGGGACCCGGTACTCGCCAAGTCTGCGATAGCGGCGGCTAAGAAATGGAAGTTCAGGCCGTTTATCAAAAACGGAAAACCTGTTGCCGTGTATACGAAGTTGCCCTTCAACTTCGCATTCGCTGAAAATATCCAAGTTGAGGCGGTTCCCCCAGCCGGCGCAGAAGGCCCTACAGCCAGCGACCAGGCTCCAAGGCGAGTGCGGGTTTCGCAGGGGTAACCGCTGGCCTCCTCACATACAAAGTGCAGCCGGTTTACCCTCCTGAAGCCAGGCAGGATCGCATTCAAGGCACGGTAATATTGCATGCCATTATTAGCAAAGAAGGCCGGATTGCAGATCTGCGATTGATTTCAGGGCCCAAGGAACTCGCTCCGGCCGCGATCGGTGCGGTGCAGCAATGGCGCTATCGGCCGTACTTGCTGATGGGGAGCCCGGTGGAAGTTGATACTGAAATCCAAGTCAATTTCCGCCTGCAGTGATACCGCAAGACCCGGCGGGACTATTCCGAGTAATACAAATCCTCCATCGCCTTGCGCACCTTCGCGTTCAGCGCCTCCAAATCCCGCATGGTCAGCCCTTCAGTCGAGATTGGTTCTCCCACCCGCATCTCCAGCGGACGGCATTTGATGTGGTAGGTGTTCATGGGAAGCAGCTCGTAGGTTCCGATCAACGCGACCGGAACGATATCCACCTGCGCCTTGAGCGCCAGAAAAAAAGCGCCGGGAAGGAAGGGTTTGATTTCGCCATCCGGGGTGCGGCCGCCTTCGGGGAAAATCACCAGCGGCATTCCTGCCTTCAGACTTTTCACGGCCGAACGGATGGCCGCAATTGAATTCGTCGGCTTTTGCTGGTCGATGCAGACTTGTCCCGAGCGCTTCAGTTGCCAGCCGATAACTGGATAGGCCAACAGCTCTTTCTTGAAAACAATGCGAAATTGGAATGGAAGATAAACGTAGAGAACCGGAATATCCATGGCCGAGGCGTGGTTCACGGCAAAGACATGGGGCCGTGAAGTGTCGATCTTGTCGAGCCCGGTCACTTCCACGGGCGACAGAATGGTCTTCATGATGAGCCACGACCAGGTGCGCGAGAACCAGTGCAGACGCCGACCGGTGCGGTCGAAGAGCCCGCCCGGAAGCGCCAGTAGTCCCAGGACCAGCGTATACAGCCAAATCAGCAGATCGAGAATGAAATAGGAGCGCAGGCGGCTCAGCCAGCCATATGTTTTTCCGGGGTGCGCGTGCGGGTTTGGGCGCGCCGGAGCCTGAGTTGCGGCATCGGCTGCGCGTTCTGCTTCTACTGATGAGTTCACTTCTTGCACGCTTCTATTCTAGGGGAAAATCGCTGTCGGCCGCTGCTTTAAGCTTCCGCTCCAAGGTGGCGCATGACTTCGCCAACAAGGTAAATCGATCCCGTAACTACCACTATCTTATGCGGGGTTGCGAGCGCTCGGGCGCGCTCAACCGCCTGTGGCACATCTTCCACCGCTTCAATCTGCGCTCCGGTACGGGAGCCGGCTTGCTGAATTTCCTGTGGCGTTGCGGCGCGCGGATTCTGGGGCATGGTGGCAATCACACAATCGGCGAGCGGGAAAAGAATCTCTGCCATCTCCGAGATTGCCTTATCGCGCATGGCGCCAAAAATAAAAATCAGGGAACGGTCGGGATAGCCCTCCGAAAGTGCCGAACGAAGCGCCCATGCGCCCGCCGGATTGTGCGCCACGTCGATCACGACCTCTGCCCAGCCCGGCCGCGGGGGAATGACCTGAAAACGCCCCGGCCAGCGCGTCTGCCCAACGCCGGCCTCAATCGTCCTCTCTGTGATGCATTTGAAGCCCTGGTGGTTCAACTCCACCGCCGCGGCAATGGCCAAAGCCACATTGCGCAACTGATGCCGTCCCACGAGAGGCGACTGCACCAGAATCTGTTCGTCCATTACCGTTAGAGGATAACGAGAAATACAGATAAGATTCTCTCGCTCCCTGCCAGGTCCCAGATAGTGCGGACTGGCAGGCGAAACTGGCGGCACATAAGGAACCGCATTCACTGCCTTAGCACCCAATTCCAGGATCGTATTTCCGATCACATCGTTCGCTTCAGGCTGCTGTGGCAGCGTTACCACCGCTCCGCCGGGACGAATGATGCCTACTTTTTCGCGTGCAATTTCGCGAACTGTGTCGCCGAGATACTTTTGGTGGTCGAGCGAGATGTCGGTGATCACGCTCACCCGAGGGTCTACAACATTGGTCGCATCCAGCCGGCCACCCATGCCAACTTCGAGTACGGCGAGGTCAACGCGCTCGTTCGCGAAGTGGGAGAACGCAATCGCGGTCATCATTTCAAAAAAACTGGGATGCCATGGCAATTCTCTCTTCTCCACCAACTTCTGCGCTGCACGATCGACTTTGGCGTGCAATTCCGCAAAATCCTCGTCGCTGATCTCCCGTCCGTTCACGCGAATTCTCTCGTTCATACGAACCAGATGCGGCGAGGTATAGAGTGCGGTCTGGACTCCGGAAGCTCGCAGGATCGAAGCCAGCGTTGCCGCCGTCGACCCTTTACCGTTGGTTCCCGCAATCAGCACGCTGGGAAAGCGCCGTTCGGGGTGGTCCAATGCTTGCAACAGTACGCGCATATGCGCCAGATCGAATTTGTGCGAAGGTGTGGCTGCCAGTTCATGGCCGAGCGCGAACATCCGGGTCACTGCGGTTTCGTAGGAAGTGGTCAAAGTTTAAGGATCTTCGTCGTTCGCTTTCTGCTAGAGGCTAGCCGTACTTCAGATTATCAAACCGCGTTGAGGATCGACGGGCAGATGTAGTCATCTTAAGCCCGCAAGGATCACTGGAGACGGCAGGCGAGCTATTGGAACTGGGGGACTCGCCAACACATGCTGGCGACATGCGGTTTACGAACCGCCAAAATCACTTCCCGGAAGGCTAACAAGGCCATTTTGGGAATGCCGGCCTGGAAATCAATCAGGACTTGCTGGTGTTCTGATCAGGAAACAGAAATGGAAACGTATACTTTACTCAACCATCCTGAGCGATGCGAGGGCCAGCGGAAAGCCGGTCTAAGTAAGGTGGCCGATTGAGAGGAGATATATGAAGCCTGGAGATAAAGTACAAGTCAAAGATGTGGCGAAAGTGGAGGCCTCATTTCGAGGACGAGTCGGCATCGTGACCGCCGGTAGCCAATCCGGCGATGTAGTTGCGGTGGAGTTTGCAGACAAAGGTGATACACACGCCTTTAATGCCGATGAACTGGGCCAGGTCGCACGTAGAACAGCTGGTTCCAAAACACGTGCTTTCAAACCACATGCTTCCAGATAGGAGACACCCGTTGCCCGTCTGAGGATCGTTGGTCTGGGTTGGACACTCAGATGGCTAGCGGGTTTTGTCTCGCCTATTTTCGGCGGCATGGATGCTGGCAGGTTAGCCGGCGCCGGTTTTTAAACAGGATTGTGCGAGTCGAGGGCGGTCGCTCTTGTGACTGTCCTTACAAGCGGGACGACCCCATCACGCCACCATGAAATCCAGGGCACGCGCGATGTAAGGCTTCATTTCCTTGCGCGCTACGACGGCGTCGAGCATGCCGTGCTGCAGCAGAAATTCGCTGCGCTGGAATCCGGCGGGCAGTTTTTGGCGGATCGTCTGCTCGATTACACGCGGACCGGCAAATCCGATCAGCGCGCCGGGTTCGGCAATGTTCAGATCTCCCAACATGGCAAATGAGGCAGTCACGCCACCAGTGGTGGGATCCGTCAATACGGAAATATATGGAACCTTCGCTTTGTCCAGGCGCGCGAGCGCCGAAGAAATCTTGGCCAACTGCATAAGGCTGACCACGCCCTCCATCATTCGCGCGCCGCCGGAAGCCGAGACGATGATAAGGGGAGTGCGCGATTCCGCTGCTCGCTCGACTGCCCGCGTGATCATCTCGCCGACGACAGCTCCCATGCTCCCTCCAATGAAGGCATACTCCATTACGCTGGCGACTACGGATCGGCCCGTCAATTTGCCCTGGGCGTTGATGACCGCATCTTTCAATCCGGTGTCGCGTTGCGCTACTTTCAGGCGAGAGGAGTAGGGCTTTAAATCGACGAACTTCAACGGATCGGTGGAGGAGAGATTTCCGTCAAGCGTTTCATACTGATTGTCATCGAAAAGAAGCGCCAGCCGGGTGCGGGCGTCGATACGAAAGTGCTTCTCGCACTTCGGGCAGACGTTCAAGTTCTCTTCGAGGTCTTTTTTCCAGATGATCTGCCGGCAACCTTCACACTTCACCCACAAGCCTTCAGTGCGAACCGTTTTCGCGCCTGAAGTGTCGAGCTCTCCGGATTCGCGTTTGAACCAAGCCATAGTGGAAATTTAGTAATTGGGTAATTTAGTAATTTAAAACCCAGCAGTCGAAATCCGAGTTCTTTTAAAATTACTCAATTACTCAATTGCCAAATTACCCGATCAGTACTCGATGCCTCTCTGCGCCATTACGCCTTTTTCGTAGGCGTGCTTGACCTGGCGCATTTCGGTCACGGTATCGGCGGCCTCGACAATTGTGGGGTGTGCATTCCTGCCCGTCAAGATCACATGCACCATTTCCGGTTTCTTCTTCAGGCTCTCCACCACCTTCGCGGGGTCGAGCATACCGTAACTGATCGCATAATTGATTTCATCGAGCACAACCAGGTCCCACTCGCCGGATTGAATAGCGTGCTCCGCCTCAGCCCACGCGTCTTCGACCATTCTTACATCTTCCGGGTCCGGCTTTTCGGCACCGACCTTCACAAATCCCCGGCCCATCTGCTTCATCACAAACTTGTCGCCGAAGGCCTTTACCGCATCCAGTTCCCCGTAGTGCCAGGAACCCTTCAGGAACTGCAGCATCAGAACTTTCATGCCCTGGCCCACGGCGCGCAAAGCCGTGCCCATGGCGGCCGTGGTTTTGCCTTTTCCCGGACCGGTGTTCACGATGATCAGACCGCGACGTACGTCAGGCATGGGTGCAGAGGCTTGATTCTACTAGAAAGAGGCTGTGCGTGGCGTGTAGCAAACGGATTGGTTCTTGCCCAGATCTTCACTATTGACAATCTTTTTCTTGTTTCACGTTATGATTCGCCGGTGACGGTGTCTTTCTTTTTGGGAACTCAGCTTTACACGGAACTCAGGCATCCAAGGTTCCGTATTCGATGCAAGCAGATCTCTGTCTCCTGGCAGACTGCGGAGGTCTCATCGTGGCCAACAAGTGTTGGGTGTTATTGTTGTGCGTTTTCTTAGCCCTGCCTGCATTTTCCGCGCAGCATGTGGCGATTCATCCCATGCCGGGATTCGATGCAAGCGATCAGGAAGTCATTCGCCAGATCGTTGACATGGAGCGGCAGGCGAAAGAGGCCAGCCTGCATCGGGACGCCGACTTCTCGCTGCGGACGCTCGCTGAGGACTACGTCGCCATCACTCCGCTGGGGCAGGTCACTACCAAGCAGGATACGGTTTCTGCGCGCCGCAGCGGTCAGCTGCGATACGAATCGATGAACATCACTGATATGGTGGTGCGGCTGTATGGAGATACGGCGGTGGTGACCGCGCGCGCCGATGTGAAAGGCCACCAGCTGGGTGAAGATTTCAGCGGGCCCTATCGCTATACGAGAGTGTGGGTTCGCAAAAATGGGCGCTGGCAGGCGGTGAGCTACCAGGCTACGGTTACTCAATAGTCGGCGGAAATAATCTGGGATCGATGGATTATTCCGGTTGGGCGGATCCGTTGATTGAAGCAACGGTCTTCGCGGAACTGATTTGGCTGTTTTCGCCGCCCAACAAAGGCGCCGCGATGCGCAGTGCCTCGACTTGCCGCTTCACTTTGAGTAATTCTTGTTCTTTCGCGCGTAACAACTCCATGACGTCTTTCATGAGTTCATTCTCCGATCATTGCGGCTATGAATCGATACATCGCGACTTCTATTGGATCACTTTAGGGGAACGATTGCTGCAAGGACAACGCACGAAGGTACACCCGAGGATCTTTGTGCGTCAGTGCCCAGAATGATATGGATGACCTTTCAGAATTGTGAACGCGCGATAGATCTGCTCGAGCAAAACGATGCGAGCGAGTTCGTGAGCGAGCGTCATGCTGCCGAGGGAGATCGTGTGCTGGGCGGCAGAGCGCGTCGCT
>Ga0182024_10010634_pt1 | contig 18712 bp, 14 predicted proteins | sample P32metaG_FD_120480 | JGI IMG/M metagenome (GOLD analysis project Ga0182024, IMG submission 120480) | Permafrost microbial communities from Stordalen Mire, Sweden - P3-2 metaG (Illumina Assembly) | ecosystem: Environmental > Terrestrial > Soil > Wetlands > Permafrost | place: Sweden: Stordalen... | reverse complement strand
TCGTGGCCACTCTACCGGCGGAATCGTGAATATGAAGCAGCCATCGGCCTCGCGGTGGCGATGGCAATTCTGTGGACACTCATGTTGTGGCGGGGTGGACAGTAGCGCAGGCTTCAGCCTGCGCTACTTGGGGGCCAGGAAAGAATTCACGCTGAGCGTATGGCCATCGGTGCTCGCCGTTACGGCGCCGTCGCGGTCGGTCCGATAGACGCGCACGCCTGCCGCTTCCAGCCGGTCAGTCACTTCAGGGGAAGGATGGCCGAAGACATTGTCCCTCCCCACGGAAATCGCCGCGAACGCCGGGTGGGCAGCGGATAGAAACGGGTCGGTGGTGGAAGTCTTGCTGCCGTGATGAGCGACCTTCAGGAAATTTACGCCCACAGGTTGCTCCTCGGCAAGAATTCTGCGCTCCGACGGCCGTTCGATATCCCCCGCCAGCAGTAAAGTCTCAGCGCCATAGGTCAAGCGCAGGACGAGGGAATCATCGTTCTTGGCGGACTGGCCTTCGGAAAGATCGTCCGGCCAAAGCACATTCCCCGAAACGCCATCCTCAGAGAAAGAATCGCCCTGTTTCAAATGACGGATCGACACTCCGTGAGCCCGCGCGGCCGCCAAAACTTGCCGGTAGGCCGCGCTCTGAATGTCGCGTCCCACCCAAAACTCACCGACGCGAAAATTTTCAAAAATGGCGGGCAGCCCTCCCAGGTGATCCTCGTGCGCATGCGTGAGGGCGATAACGTCGATTTGTTTCAGCCCGCGCGACCACAAATACGGTGAGACGACATCGTCGCCGACATCGATCCCCGAGCGCATGCCGCCGGAATGAAAATTTCCGATTTCGCCGCCTCCATCGACGAGCATCGTGCGCCCGTGCGGGAAGGAAAGAAAAAGGCTGTCGCCCTGGCCGACGTCGAGCACCGTCAACTCCAAACGCTGAGGCGTCAGGCTCGGCGGAAAAGGATGCGTCGCGATGATCGCCGCCGTGGCTACGAGCCCGATGGCAGCGCTCGACGGCCACCAGAGCTTCCAGCGCATCCGAATGGCCGCAGACAACGCGATCGCGAATACGACGAAACCTGCCATGAAAGCGATGGAGGGCCCCGGAATGCGATAGCTTGCGCCGTGCAAACCGGCGAACCATCGAACGGCTGCATCAAGCATCGAGAGGATGAGGCCCAGAACCTTTGCAAGAAACCCAGCGAGCGGAGGAGACACGAGGGAAGCGGCAAGCATCAGAAAGCCAATCGTGACGGCCAATCCCGTCAGCAACAGCGCAGGCACATTTGCGAACGGTCCAGCCAGGGTGACTTGATGAAAATAATAGGCCATGGGAGGGAGCATCCCGAGCTGGAGAATGGCGGAAATAAAAATGATCTCCCAAAAATAGAGAGCGGCTCGACAGGGGTGCGCCAGCAGACCGGAACAGAGGGGCGCGACGGAGCGCGGCAGGTGCGCGGAAATCCAGCCCTCCGCCGCGCGCATTTCCAGCCGGAATTGGATCACGCGCGGCGCGTGGGATACATCGCGTGTCACATCCGAGAGATGGTCGAGGGCGAGCCGGTAAGGCTCGCTGGAACGCGCGATGAAGGGAACCGCAATTGCTCCAATTGTCGCGACCGCGGAAAATGATAAAAGAAAACTCGGATCGATGATTTCCGACGGCCGAATGGCCAGAATCACCAGAGCGGAAATGGCCGCCACGTTGATCAGATCCATGCGGCGATAAATGAGCTTCGCGGACAGAAACACCGCGGCCATGAGAACGGCGCGGACAATCGGAGGGCGATCCTCGACGATACACGTATAAGCGGTGAGCGCAAGGAGGGTCAGAAGTATGCGCGGGAAAAGCCCGAGGCGCAGGCGGCGTCCGGCCCAGAGAAAAAACGCTGCAAGCGCGCCGACGTGCAACCCCGCGAGAACCAGGACGTGGTAGACGCCTGTTTTCTGAAAATCGGCAACGCGATCGCGCTCCACGAAACTGCGGTCGCCGAGCAGCATGGCGCGGGCGAGGGCGCCCTCATCCGGGCGGGATGCGAAGAGACCATTCAGCGAATTCAGAAGCCTGCCGCGAGCGCGGGCAAAAGAGTCGGATAAATTTAAGTGAGAATCGTCCACAATGGTAAGAAGCTGGCCATTCCGCAGCGAGCCCTGTAATTGAATATTTTGGCGAGCGAGATACGCGCGAAAGTCGAAGCTGCCCGGATCGCCAAAATTGTACACGGGACGGGCGCGTGCAAGCACTTCGATGCGATCCCCGGCACGCGCCGGAGGTGGACCCACGCTTGCCGATTCCGGCGTGTAATACGTTAACCGCAGGCCGCCGGCGACGGGCGTGACCCCCGCAGAAGATTCCACCTCATCCAGACTGATCTCATAGCGAACTCCCCACGGCAGGTGGAGCGGATCGCCGCGAAGGCGTCCACGCCATCGGAGAGCCGTCCCGGCATCCAATTTCCCGGATTCGATCAGAGTGCCGGCAAGATTTGGAGGGACGGATGCGCGTTCCAGATTCGACGTGGCGAAGCCAAGCGATATCCATGCGCCCGCGGCGAAGAGGGCGGCAGCAAGAAGCCAGGTTCGGCGGAGCGCAAGGAATCCGAGTAGTAGCAGAAACAGGGCCGCGAAAATGAGAATTCGAGGGTTCGCCAGGGCAGATTTCTTCAGTTCAAGCGAGAGGAGAATACCTCCCGCGAAAAGGGCAACGGGGAAGAGGGAAGGCAGCTTCATGCGCGCCGTCTGAGACGCACCAACACCTCCATATGATAGGTTTGTGGGAAAATGTCAAACAAATTAATGCTCTCGATGTCGTATGGTCCGGCACCATTCGTGCCAACGAGTTGCGCTAGATCGCGGGCCAAAGTGGCGGGGTCGCAGGAAACATAGTGGATGCGTGCGGGAAGAAGCTTCTTCAGGTGGGCGAGCGCTTCCGTTTCCACGCCCGCTCGCGGCGGATCGACGACAACCAGGTCGGGCGTTTCATGCCAGCGGGAAAGAAATCCCTCCACTGTAATGTTGCGGGAGGAGGGAGACGCGCCGCCGCTCTCTTTCAAATTTGTCTCGAGATCCTTGGCGGCGGCAAGATTCGATTCCACGCCGATTACGCGCTCGAATTGCTTCGTCAGCGCCACGGTAAATAATCCCACGCCCGCGAATAAATCCAGCGCCAGCCGCCCGCGGGTCTTGCCGATCACGGCTTCGACCAGCGGCTCAACCATGAAACGATTGATCTGAAAAAACGAAAGATGACCTACGCGGTAGGGTACGCCGCCAACCGAATACGTTAGATATCCCGGCCCTGCCAGGTGAAATTTGTCAGCGCGCCGGTCCTGGATCAAAATCGATTCCACATTCGGCACGGACTCGCGCAGTGCCGCGGCGATGGATTCCGGAGAATCAACAAGTCGTTCCGCGGAAAGGTTCAGAAGAATCTTTTCGTCATTGGAATCGGCAAATGCTTCAATTTCATCAATAGCGGACAGAACCTTGCCCTGAGACACCAATTGGCGCAGATGGGAAAGCGCGTCGGCGAGCCGCGGCGATAGAATCGTGCATTCCGTGACGGCGCACAGTTTCGTGCTTCCCATCTCGAAATAGCCGATCCCCGCGCTTCCCGGTACGCCCTCCTGATTTGCTCGCAGTTTCCATTGCGCCCGGTTGCGATATCCGAACGCCGGCGACGCCAGCGTATCGATGGCGCCCGTCCACTGGATGCGTCCAATGCGCCCGAGCGTCTCGCGAAGAATGTCCGCTTTGTACCGGAGCTGCGCCTCGTACGGCATGTGCTGGTACTGGCAGCCGCCGCACCGGCCAAAGTGCGGGCAGGGGGCGGGAACGCGATCCGCAGAAGCCTCCACGACGCGCTCCAGCCGCCCGCGAATGAATTTCTTCTTCCGCTCGGAAGATTCAATCTCAACGAGCTCTCCCGGAAGGACCAGAGGGACAAACACGGTGTGACCATCGTGATGTGCCAGGCCGTCGCCGCCATACACAAGTTTTTCGATTCGAACTTCCATTCAGGTCGCTTTCCGATGCGGGGGTGTGATCCTTGGCTTGGAGGCCGAAGATTCTGAAACATAACCCGGTTTTGGTTTATGTAGCGCCCGCCTTCAGGCGGGCATCTGCTTGAATTAAAAATGCCAACCTAAAGGTTGGCGATACAACCGCCGGGGACGTCCTCAGGTCAGGTAGAACAAACTCAGGCGAGGTAGATTATAGCGCTCCCAGAGCCGTTTCTGCATGTATTGCCGTTCGAGCTGCGCAAGCTGAGCGGAACTCATTTTCCGGCGGTAGGGCGCGAGTTGATGGTCCATCTCACGGCGGACCTCGAGGAGAAATTCTTCAGGCGCGCCGGCCGTCAGCGCGGCGGTGAGTTTTTCTTCGGCGACGGTCAGCCGCCGCTCCAGGTCCTCCAGGTCCAATGCGCCCGGAGATTCTGCGAGGAGCGAAAAGTCCGCAAGCCGCGTACGCGTTTCATCCATACGCGAGGCGAGTTCCGGCTGTCCCCCGCGCAGGGCCGCAGCCGCCGCCGAAAAGCGTTCTACATTTCTATTGAAGAACATCCGCAAAGCTTCCCGCGAAAATGTTTCTTCTTCTTTTTTCGCGGCAGTGGTAACGGGGCCCGTCCCGGCCGCTGTTTCCTTCTCTTCTTCCGCGGCATCGAGCACGGCATCGACGCAATAGGAAAGGGTCTTCAATTGCCGGCCGCCGGCGGCGCGCCGCGATCGCGCGTAGTTCTCAAAGGCGCGATCGATTCCTTTCAGTACCGCGGAGAGCGGGATGCCTGCCTTCTGCCATGTCTCCACAATGGCCCAGTCCAGCGGCGAAACCAGAAGGTGTGCGCCGCGCTTCTGCCAGAAATATTCCTCGATCTCGGTGAAATAATTGAAGTAGTTCAGTCCGGCCATCGCTTCGTGGGGATTCAAGATTGGTTTTTTCTGCCTTTTGCAGCGGTGAGCGGGACTGGCGTCTTTTCGTGACCGCTCCCGAAAGTGCGCTTGGCAGCCTGGTTCCGTTCCCACACGATGCGGAGCCCTTCCAGCGTGAGAAACTCGTCGATAATTTCAATGTGCCGCGAAGCCCGCGCGATCAGGGGAGCTTGCCCTCCGGTCGCAATCACGCGCGCCGTTTCGCCGATTACGCCCTTGATGCGCGTGACGATCCCGTCCACCATGTCCGCGTATCCGTAATAAAGGCCAGACTGCAGCGACTGCATGGTGTTCGTGCCAATAATTTTTCCTGGATCTTTTATTTCGACGCGGAACAAGCGGGCCGCTCGCGAGAAAAGGGCTTCGGCCGAGATGCCGATTCCAGGCGCAAGCACGCCTCCCATGTACTCGCCGCGCGCGGAGACTACGTCAAAATTAATCGCCGTCCCGAAATCCACCACGATGCACGGTCCGCCGTATTTTGCGAAAGCAGCGACGGCGTTTACGATCCGGTCTGCGCCAACTTCCTGAGGGTTGTCGTACAGAATGGGCATGCCCGTTTTCACGCCCGGCTCGATGAACAGTGCCTTCACCCGAAAATACCGCTCGGACATTTCCTCGAGCGTGGAATTGAGCGGCGGCACAACCGAGCTGATGATCACGCCGCTGACCGAAGACGGATCGATGCCAGCCAAAGTAAAGAGTTCTCTTGTGAGGATGCCGTATTCGTCGACCGTCTGATCGCGAGCCGTCGTGAGCCGCCAGTGCGCGACGAGTTCCGCGCCCCGGAAAAATCCAAGAACCGTATTCGTATTCCCAACATCCAGCGTCAGCAGCATCAGTCCGCCTCGGAAAGAGTTCCCGCAATCACCGGCAGGACGCGCCCGTCGTCCCGCCTGACGCGCAGAAGCCCCCCGGGTTCGAGCCCTTCCGTCGTCCCGGTGTAGGTTTCGGAAGCAGTTTCGATCCGCACGCGCTTTCCGCGAGCGTAGCTCGAAACTTCGGAAAAGCGCGTCACGATCGCTTCCGGCCCTTCCGTTACAAAGCGATTGTAGTAGGAGTCAAGGTGCCGCAGCAACCGCGCTACGATTTCCACGCGGGATTGCGCGCGCTCGGTCTCGATTCGCAACGAAGTCGCAATCTTGGACAAATCGTCAGGAACACGTTCGTGATTCACATTGATGCCAATTCCGACGGCCACGAAATGAATCTGGTCCTGCTCCGCGTTCATTTCCGTCAGGATGCCGCAGAATTTTTTGCGGCCGAAGAGTAAATCATTCGGCCAGCGCAAATCTGGCGCAAGGCCCGTTTGCTCCAGAACGGCCTCGCGAACAGCCAGCCCCGCTACCAGCGTGATGAGCGGAGCTTGCTGCGGCGAGATCGGCGGGCGCAACAGCACCGTCATGTAAATCCCGTTTGTCTTTTCAGAGTGCCAGGAGTGTCCGGCGCGGCCGCGCCCCGCCGTCTGCTCCTCGGCGATGACTACCGTTCCGTGGGGTTCCCCTTTTTCGCCAAGAGTCATGGCGACGGAATTCGTTGAGTCAATCTTGAAAAAATGGTAGATGCGCTTTCCGAGCAGCCCCGGATGCAACCGCCTGTGCAGCAGCTTCGGCGCTAGGATATCTGGCACCTTTTCGATCTGATAGCCAGTGCCGGCGTGCCCCTTCACCCGAACGCCCAAGGCGCGCAATTTTTCAATCCAGTTCCACACCGTCCCGCGTGTCACGCCGATTTCGCGGGCAATTTTAGCGCCGCTGATGACGATCATCGTGTTGTCGGCGAGCAGCGCAAGCAGCGCGTCGATGCGGCGATCGGTCGTGCCCGGGAAAGTAGTGTGCGCCATGAGAGTTTCAGGTTTGTTCTTGAAAATATTTAGATGCTTCGGTTTGAAAAAGATCTAGTCCATACCGTAGCTCGATCACATCCTAGCAATTCCCGTTTTCGAGACCTCAACCGCGGTGGCGCGCCAACGGCGCGAAGGTAATCAGCCCGGGGCAACGCCCCGGGGATGCGTCCGAGATAAGTGTTCCGCCCTGAAAGGGCGGAGGATCCCTGCGCCCTTTCAGGGCGCCGCATCAATTGACTCTGAAACCCAGGGCGTTGCCCTGAGCTGGCATACACCGGCGCTTTCAGCGCCGGAATTAAAGATGCTTTTCAAGTTGCCCGAGACGGTCCTTTAGTTTCTCGAATTCCGTCCTACGTTCGGCGAGTGTTATTTCGAGTCCCTTTACGATATGTTCCGGGGCGCGGATTCGAAATGTCCTGTCTTCCAGACGCTGTTGATTTGAAGCGATATTTTTCGCGAGCTGTTCGACGTCCCTGCGCAATTTTTCAATTTCAGCGCTGTTATCGGTAGAGGCCCCATCCTGCACAAAATAACTCTGGAAGTTCCGACCGGAACGTTCCGTAAATATATTCGCCATTTTGGGCTCGTGCTCAACGAGGGTCTGGTTGAAGCGCGTCAATCGTTGGGCAGTGGACAGATTCGATTCAAATATCGGCGTAGCGACGGCCGAGGTCGCCGTGTAAACAGTGACCGCCGTCCCTGCGTGAATCTTGAATTTTGCAGATACATCGCGCTGGTTCGTAATCCATTCTTGCATCAAAGCGAATTGAGATTCGGCGTCATCGTCGATCCAATCTTCCAGCGGCTCGGGGAAGCGATCAAGCGCAATCGAACGCGCGCCTTCCCGCTGCGGCAACTGGTGCCACAGCTCCTCTGTAATAAACGGCATGAATGGATGAAGCAGCCGCAGAGCGTTCTCGAATGCGGCGAATAAATTTCTCCAAGTGGCCGCCGATTTCGACCTGTCGGACGAAAGCAATTCCGGCTTCGCCCACTCAATGTACCAGTCGCAGAAGTCGCCCCAGAAGAAGTGGTAGACGACGTGCGCCGCCTCATGAAAGCGGAAGTGTTCGAGCGCATCGTTCACCTGCGCGGTGGCCCGGGCGAGGCGCGAGAAAATCCAGCGGTCGATGAGCGCGACTTCGCCGCCCGCAGCATAAGGCGCGGCCGCGCGCACATCGGGAGCCGCCAGCGCTTCCAGGGTATCGCCGCCCGCCGATTCGTACTTATCCAAATTCATGAACACGAATCGCGCGGCATTCCAGATCTTGTTGGCGAAAGCGCGGTAACTCAGGATGCGTTCCTCGGACAAAACGATATCCGTCCCGGGAGCGGCCATGCTCGCCAAAGTAAAACGCATTGCGTCCGTGCCGAATTGTTCATTCAGCGCGACGGGATCAATCCCCGTTCCCTTGGACTTCGACATCTTCTGGCCTTCCGCATTTCGCACTAGGGAATGCAGGCAAACCTGCCGAAAGGGAACATGGCCAGTAAATTTCAGCCCCATCATGATCATCCGCGCGACCCAGAAAAACAGAATGTCGTACCCGGTGATGAGTAGGCTGGTCGGATAGTATTTCCGGTAGTCGGGTGTTTCATCCGGCCAACCCATCGTCGAGAACGGCCACAGCGCCGAGCTGAACCAAGTTTCCAGCACATCCGGATCCTGGGTCAGCTTGCCCGAACCGCACTTCGCACATTTTGCCGGCGCCTCGCGCGCGACGATAATTTCCTTACAATCGCCGCAATACCACGCGGGAATCCGGTGTCCCCACCAGAGTTGCCGCGAAATGCACCAGTCGCGGATGTTGCGCATCCACTCAAAATATTCAGTGCGGCGATTTTCGGGAACAATTTCAACGTCGCCGCGCTCCACGGCCGCGATCGCAGGCTCGGCCAGCGGCTTCATTTTCACGAACCACTGCGTCGAAGCGCGCGGTTCGATGATCGTACCGCAGCGGTCGCAAGTTCCGATCGCGTGGGTGTGGTCGGCAATTTTTTCGAGCAGGCCCGCTGCTTCGAGATCCGCAACGACGCGCTTCCTCGCTTCAAACCGGTCAAGGCCGGAATATTTCCCCGCCGCGGCGCTCATTTTCGCGTCGTCGGTCATCACGTCGATTTCAGGCAAGTTGTGCCGGCGTCCGATTTCAAAGTCGTTCGGATCGTGCGCGGGCGTAACTTTCACCGCGCCGGTGCCAAAGTCGCGATCCACGACAAAATCATCCACGATGGGGATTTCGCGGTTCATCAATGGCAGCAAAACCATCCTGCCGATCAAGTGTTGGTATCGCGGGTCGCTCGGATGCACGGCCACGGCCGTATCCCCCAGCATGGTTTCGGGTCGCGTCGTGGCGACGACGACGTATTCGTTCGCCCCCACAATCGGGTAGCGAATGTGCCAGAGATGGCCCTGCCGCTCTTCGTGAACTGTTTCGAGATCGCTGATGGCGGTGCGGCATTGCGGGCACCAGTTCACGATGTAATGGCCGCGATAGATCAGGCCATCCTCGTAGAGCCGCACGAAGACTTCCGTAACGGCGCGCGAAAGTTCGGGCGAGAGTGTAAACCGCTCGCGCGTCCAGTCACAGCTTTCGCCGAGCTGCATCATTTGCCGCGTAATCGTCCCGCCGGATTCAGCTTTCCATTCCCAGACCTTTTTTTCAAAAGCTTCCCGGCCCAGGTCGCGATAATTAATGCCTTGCGCTGCAAGCTGGCGCACCACTACACGCTGCGTCGAGATCCCTGCATGGTCGGTGCCGGGCAGGTACAGCGTGTTGTAACCCTGCATGCGTCGCCAGCGCGTCAGGATATCAATCTCGGTGTGGTCCAGCATGTGGCCGATGTGCAGCGACCCGGTCACGTTCGGCGGCGGGATGACGATGGAAAAAACCGGGCCCGGCGCGTTCACGTCGGCGCGAAACAGGTTTTCCTCCACCCATTTCTTCGCCCAGCGCTGCTCGATCAATTGCGGCTCGTAAGCCTTTGGAATTTCTCTCGGCATGTTCTCGGGACCTGTAGTTAAGAGAATTACTATACGGACGCACGCGCGGACGGTCAAATGGGTCCTGCCCGGTGCGAGGGAAGCCAATTTTGCGGATTTTAAAAAAGAGCGGGTAAAGGACCGGGGTTCTAGCGTTTCTGGATTTCGCGGTGGACAAGCGCTTGAACGACCGGGCGCAGGAATTCCTTGGTGATGATGTCAACCACTTGCGGGCGCATCTTATCCAGGACGCGTTGGACGACAGCCTCAACCAAAGCCGGGTCGGGCGCATCGGGCGGCGCGACGTTTGCCGCCTCGGGTCGGGCATTTTCCGCGGGGACCTGCGCGACGGATGCAGGCGCGGAGATTGTTTTCTCCGTCACAGACTCCGATGGTTTGGCAGAAAGGTTTGCAGTCAAATCGGCCCAATCTTGCTTGGGAATCGAACGCGCCGTATCTTCTGCGCTCTGTGCCAACGGGTTCGAATCACGCGGCGATGAATTTGCTGGCGCGTTTCGGACATCTGGAGCGGACATCGCGGGAGGCTGGGCGACATTCGCTGGCTCGGGCTTAGCATTTTCCGTTGCGGACTCGGCCGGATTGGTCTGAAGGTTTGCGGCCAAATCAGTCCAATCCTGCTTGAGGATCGAACGCGCGGTATCTTCGGCGCTTTGCTTCAACGGCTTCAAATCAATCGACGGAGAATTCGAGGGTGCGGTTTGCACATTTGTTGCGGCCTCAGCGGGAGGCTGGGCGACATTCTCAGGCGCGAGCTTGGGTTTTTCCGCCACAGGCTCGGCCGGTTTGGCATGAAGGCTTGCGGCAAAATCAGCCCAGTCCTGCTTGAGAATCGAACGCGCCGTGTCTTCGGCACTCAGCGCTTTAGGGGTCATGGACGGCTGCACGGGCGCTGCGAATGGCGGCTCCGGCGCCGGAACAGAGAGCAAAGCTTGCGCCTGGACGGCGGCGGAAGATTCCGTCTCGACCGGTTCCAAAGATGGTTTCGAATTGTCGGCTTCGGCCGTGTTTAGCTTTTCAGCGGCTTCCGGAACCTCTGCGCTCCAATCCGCGGCTGCCACTGGGATTTCCTCAGCAGGCGGCGGGGGGACGGAAGCCATCCACTCGATTGGATTTGCGGCGAGATCCTCCGGCTTTGCGGCATCCACCGTCAACGAAGCTTGCGAGGCCGCGTCCTGCACGATCAAGGGCGCCGATTCCGCAATCGTGGGAGTCTCAATGGCCTCTTGATCTTTTTCTTCGCGTACCAATTCAAACGGTTCCACCGGATGCAAAAATTCAGCCTCCGCGCGGGCCATGGCTTCCTCATCGGGCTTCCACGCGCGCATGGGAAGGTCGGAGGAAACATCCCCCTCCGGCTCCGAATTTTCCTCTTCTGTTTCTGGATTAGGTTCTTCCGTCCTCCAGAAAATCGGGTCTCCGAGGGATGCATCGCGAGAACTCGTCAGAATCTGTTCGTCGTCGACAGGTTCGATGGCTCCCGTTCCCTGCGTCGCGGAATCCCGCGCAAGAGAATCCAAGAGCTGCCCGAACGCCATCGGGCGTTCTGCTTCGCCGAAGGAAACACGGTCGACAGGCGGCCGGAATCCTTCCGAGTGGAGTTCGTCAGATGCTTCCGGGGAAGAGGGATGCTCTTCCGCGGTTGCGATTCCTCCAGCCTTGCTTTGCATTGCAACCGCAGGCTTCGAAACCCCCACTGACACCAGCCGGTCGCCCAGAGTGCGATCCAGAAGGGTTTTCACCATCGTGATTAAAGGGTCCGGGGGAACAAACGGCTTCTTTAAGATTCCGTCCGCGCCGACGCGCTGTGCTTCGCGTTCATCCAGAGGGTCAAACGCTCCCACCAGCAGCACTACCGGCACGCTTGCAAAGCGCGAATCCCTCTTGACGTATTCGCAGACCTCATACCCGTTTCGCACGGGCATGAAAATGTCAGCCAGGACAAGGTCCGGTGAAACTTCGGCGAGTTTCCTTACAGCAGCCTCGCCGTTATTCACCGAAACTACCTCAACACCCAGTTCGGCCAAGGCGAGAGCGACCGTTTTTTGGACATTGCTATTATCGTCGGCTACCAGGATCTTTGCCACGTGCCGTCCTCCCGATTACCGCGGGCGCGAATCTTCCGTGCTGCGACAAGGCGCAATAAACACTAGACCATTCGTAACATCCTGATCCGACTACGTCAATAAAGACTGGTTAGGCGTGTGTCTGAATGAACTAGCCGTCCCAACGACCAGCCAGCAGTGCGAGGATGAATTCCGGATGAATGCACGGAAAGCAGTTAGAACGGTATGAGTTTACGGAGCCCACTTTTTTTCTTGCTTGTTGATTCCTGGCTCGTATCGGCGGGCGCTGCCGGAGTTGTGGTTGTGCTGGCGGGCTGCGCCGTATCCGTCGTTGCGGGAGGCGTTGTAGTTGCCGGCTGCGTTGCGTCCGAAGTCGCCGGAGCCGTGTCCGAAGCCGCGGGTGCCGCATCCGCTGCGGGCGCGGGCAGGGCGTTCGAGCTGCCCGGCGTGATCGTTTCCACTGTCGCGGTGCTACCTATGCTGGATGTTGGAGCCACATTCGCATTGGGCTGTAAACCGAAACCGATGGTCTCGTCGCCGGATTCGCTTGCCGGAGTCATCGTCGGAGGGCCGCTGCGAGCCGCAGTCGAGACATCCGGGGTCGTCTTCAGGACGCTCATGGTTCGCTTTATCCTGTTCGGACGGTCGGCGGTTTGTTCCTTTTGCATTCGAGCGACGGCAGTAGGATCAGCAGGAGGAACCGGAACACCAAATTTGACGAGCTTATTCTTTGCGCCCCCCGCAAGTGGGGAAAGCGGGTAATCCTTCACGATGCGGGCGTAATACCGCGCGGCAATCTCATTGTGTTCGCCCTTCTCATAGATTTGCCCCAGCATCCAGTTGGCTTCATCCGCCTGGCTGTAGAGAGGGTAGCGATTCGTCAATTCGATCAAGCGGGCTCCCGCGGCCCGGTATGCATTGCGCGTGTAATAAAAGCTGGCGACTCTGAAATTGCCTTCCGCCAAAACTTCCTGAACGTCACGAAGGTGCTGCTCGGCCTGTGGGACAAGAGGGCTGTTGGGATATTTTTCCAGGAACGTTTGGAATTCGGCCTCCGCCTGCACGGATTCCGCGTGGTCGCGGTCCGGTTTTTCCATTTGGCGGTAGTGCGCCATCGCGATCTGCAGCTGTGCGTATGCCGATTCATCGAGGAAAGGGAAGAACGTGATGAAATCCTTGTATTCGACGATGGACTGTTTCAGGCCGGCGGTTCCTCCTTCCTTGAAATAGGAATCCCCGATTGCAAGTTTGGCCTTGGCCAGGTATTCGCTGTCAGGGTAAGTGTTGATGAGGGTTTGCAAACCCAGGCGTCCGACCGAGTAACGCCCGTGCTTCATGTCACTCTCGGCCTTGGCGAATAGGACTTTGTCGGGCTCGGCGGAAGTCCCGACAGCAGGAGCGGCATTCTTCTTGCCAAGACACCCGGCAAGCATGGTTGCTCCAATTGCCACGAGACAGATGATTCGTCCTTGTTTCAACGTTAATCCTTTTCCCGGCGGGCTCTGGGTTCGCCGAGGCGAGCGTTCGGGGTAAAACCAGATCCCCCAACCAAGCCTCAAATTTCAGATTTCAACCTTCACACATCAGACTTTTTGCGCCAGCGCCGCTTCGGCTGTTTGCTTCATTGCGCGCACGGCCTCGGCGGCATCGGGGGTATGAAAAATGGAGGTTCCGGCAACCAGTATTTCGGCGCCGGCTCGAACCAGATCAGCCACGTTTTCCGGGCCGACTCCCCCGTCGACTTCGATCCGGAAGGAATGATTATAGCTCTCACGAATTCGTTTTAGCTCGCGAATCTTTCCGAGCGCCCCGGGTATAAATTTTTGTCCGCCGAACCCGGGATTTACTGACATCACCAGAACATGGTCCAATTTCCCGAAGACTTCGGATAGCGCGGCGACGGGTGTCGCCGGATTGATCACGGCCCCCGGCTGGCATCCGTGCTCCCGAATCATCGACAGCGCCCGGTCCAGATGCGGCGTCGCTTCCTCGTGAACGGAAATCATGTCGGCGCCCGCCTCCGCAAATGCCTGAATGTACTGCTCGGGATTCTCGATCATCAGATGCACGTCCAGGGGCAGCCGGGTTGCCTTGCGCAAGGAAGTTACGACGGGAACGCCAATGGAGATGTTGGGCACGAAATGCCCGTCCATCACATCCACATGAAGCATGGCCGCGCCGCCGAGCTCGACCGCGCGAATTCCATCCCCCAGGCAGGAAAAGTCCGCAGCGAGGATGGATGGAGCGATTTCAACGGGATACGTCACAGTTTCTCCGCCGCCATCTTACCAGATTCGCGCTTTTGCTTGCACCGTGTGCTCAAAAACAAAAATCAGGTGGCGTGAGGTCCGAAACTCTTACTGTGCCACGACCATCTCGATGGCTGATTCGTTCGTTATCTTGGAACCCGGCCCAGGTGTTTGCTCTGTAATCGCGCCTTTTGGCCATTGTGGGGAGGGAATGAACGTGGTCTTGGACAGTTTGAGCCCGGCGGAAGTGAGCAGCCGGTCCGCGTCCGGCAGCGACATGCCCACGACCCAAGGCATGATGTAGGAGGCTGGCGAATCTCCTTGCGCAACGAGCAAATCGACCCGGGGACTCGCCGCCCGCGTACCCGGCGTCGGAGTCTGCTGCAAAATTGTGTCGGATAGCGCGGCGGGCGCGGCGTACGTTGTCACCTCGCCCAATTGCAAGCCAACTTGCAGCAACTGGATGCGGGCTACACGCAGGGTTTCTCCAATCAGCGAAGGAGTGTTCACATTTTGCGGGCCGAGGCTCAGAACCACGTGCGCATTCTGAGTCACTTTCATGCGCTCGCCTTCCGGAGGACTTTGCCGCACAACCTCATTTGCCGGCAAGTTGCTGTAAACCCGATCGACGACTTTCAACTGTAGCCCGCGCCCCTGCAGGATGGCTTGGGCATCGGCCGAACCCTTGCCGACAAGATTGGGCATGGCCACTTCTCGGCCCTGGATCGCGAATCGCATCGCCGTCACGGCGCTCAGGAACGCGGCCGCTGCCAGAATAAAAACCAGCAGCCCCATGCGAAATACCCATTCGATGCGCTCGCGAAGACTCATCAATTCACCGCAATCAATTTAGCATGCGCGGCCCGAGGCTTCCAGCGGGCCGCAAGAAAAAGCGTTTCACCACAGAGAACACAGAGGGCTCAGAGATAATGAAGAGAATTCTACAAGAGATTATGAAATCGCAAGATATTCTCCGATTTTCTTCGCTTTTCGCCTGTGTGATCTCTATGTTAAGCCTAAGGTTTTCGCCGTTCGATGGCCGCCGCAAAGAACCCATCGGTGCCGTGCTCGGGCGGAAAAGTCCGAAACAGGCCGTCCGCGCTTACAACGCTCTCTGCTCGCACTGAGTCCTGCAGGCGGTTCTCGATGGCTCTACGTGGATCGGCGATTTGAAAGGTGTCCCCCAATGCGTCCAGGACTTCGCTGACGACGAATTCGTTTTCCTCCGGCTCGAGCGAGCAGGTGGAATATACAAGTCGGCCGCCCGGCGCCAGATGAGGAAGCGCATTTCGCAGCAAGCGCACCTGTCGCTCATGCAGATCGCGAATATCATCCGCGAGGAGCTTCCAGCGAATTTCTGGGTGACGCGCAAGCGTGCCCGTGCCGGAGCAGGGAACGTCAACCAGAATGCGTTCGAACGGGCGTTCGAAGGGAAGCGGTTGGGCTCCGTCCAGAACGATCGCCTCCACGTTTCGAACACCAGCAAGTTCGAATCGTTCGTGCATGGCGCGCACACGGTTCTTGCGGAGGTCTGCGGCAATCACATGACCGTGCGGTCCGGCAGCTCGTGCGAGGAGCAAGGTCTTGCCGCCTGGCGCCGCGCATAGGTCGAGTACTGTATCGCCGAGATCGGCCGCCACAAGGCCCGCTACGGCCTGCGAAGCCTCATCCTGGATCGCTACCCAACCGCGGCGCACGGCCTCGCAGGCGGCGGGATTTCCTCCTTCGAAAACCCAAGCGTCGCGCAGCAATCGTCCCGGTCCGATACGGCAAGCAGCCCGTTCGAACGACGCCATCGCGTCCTCCCGGCGCTGGGGATCGAGCAGATATCCGGAAAGGGAGGGGGCGCGATTGTTTGCCAAAAGCAAGCTGCGGGTCCGCTCTTCTCCGAAGATTCGAAGCCAGCGCTCGACCATCCATGTGGGATGCGAATATTGAATCGCCATCCGATCCCCGAGAGGGAGATCGGCCGGAATGAGCGATGCGACGGCTTCGGCTGGCGATTTCCCGGGGAGTGGTTCCTTGGCTGTCTTGCGAAGGACTGCATTCACAAGAGTAGCTGCGGAACGCTTCCGCGCCCGCTTGACCAGTTCTACCGATTCGTGGACAGCGGCATGCGCCGGAACGCGATCGAGAAACAGAATCTGGTAAACGCCTAGTCGGAGGGCGATGCGAACTTCCACATCAGTCATATTCGCCGGCTTTTTCAAAAAGCGGTCGATGGCGAAATCCAGCAGCCTCTGCCAGCGCAAAACGCCAAGCGCAAGTTCGGTGGCGAGTCCGGCATCCTCGGTCTTCACCGTCCCATCCAACTCGGCGCGCAGCACGTCATCCGCGTATGCGTTTTGTTTCGCAACGCGCAGTAGAACGTCGAACGCGATTGTTCGTGCTTGCGAAATGCTCATAAGCAGCGCCAGCGTCACGCCGGCGGTTTTAGTGTTCTCAAGTCCGAGAAAAACACCGGCGAGACGCCGGCGCTACCAAGGCAAGTCAAACAAAGGCGTCGCCCGCAGTGATGCGCGCGCCGTTGGCAAATTCACGCGCGGAGATTTTTTTGCGCCCTTCGATTTGTACTGCTTCGAGATGAAAGCAGGTTCCTTCCCCGCAGATCACATAAAGATCCGTCGTGGTATGGATAATTTCGCCCGTTGCGAACTTGGTCCACTCCGTGCTGGGCGCTGCCGGGCTGCCCCAGAGTTGGCACGTTTGTTTCCGAAACGTGGTGTAGGCGCCGGGCCAGGGCGTGAAGCCGCGCATGCGGTTGTAAATCTGGTGTGCGGGAAGGCCCCAGTCAATTCGCCCATCTTCCTTTTTTAGGATCGGAGCGTAGGAGACGGTTTTCGTTTCCTGAGGGGTCGGGGAAATTTCTCCACGATCGAAATGCGTCAGCGATTCGGCAATCAGTACGGCGCCGATGGCGCTCATGCGTTCGGCCAGCTCCGGCGCGGTTTCGTCGGGTTCGATCGCAACTTCATGGCGCAAGAGCGTTGGTCCGGTATCCATCCCCGCGTCGATTTGCATGGTGGTGAGTCCAGTGACGGTTTCTCCGTTCGCGATGGCCCAGTGGATCGGGGCGGCGCCCCGATAACGGGGCAGCAACGACGCATGCAAATTAAGCCACCCGAGGCGGGGAATCGTTAGGAGCCTGGCGGGAATTATCTGCCCGTACGCAATGATCACCACGGCATCGGGCGCGACGCGTTTCAAAAACTCCTGCGATGATTCGGACTTGATCGTTTCGGGTTGGTAGACGTGCAGCCCGAGTTCAAGAGCCACTTCTTTTACCGGGGAGCTGCTGACGTGCTGGCCGCGGCCGCGCGGTCGGTCCGGCTGCGTGATGACGGCTTCCACCGAAAATTCCGGACGCTCCGCGAGCCGACGGAGGGAAGGCACCGCAAATTCCGGCGTGCCACAAAAAACGATGCGGAGAGCAGCCATCGCGGTGATAGGAAATTACCAGTCGCCGGTCTTCCGCAATTTGCGGATCCGGCGCTTGATCAAGTCTCGTTTGAGCATGCTGAGGTGCTGAAGAAAAAGGATGCCATTGAGATGGTCGATCTCATGGCAAAAAGCGCGTGCAAGGAGCCCTTCGCCGCGCATTTCATAAACTTCGCCCTTCAAATTTTGAGCACGCACTGTCACGTACGCGGGGCGCAACACATTTCCACGGAATCCCGGCAGCGAGAGGCACCCTTCCTCTTCGCGCTGGTCTCCTTCCACGTGGATGATCTCGGGATTGGCAAGCACCAGCCGCGCCTCGGGATTCTTCCCCACGCTCACGTCAACCACCGCCAGCCGTTTGGATAGTCCAATCTGCGTAGCGGCAAGGCCCACGCCCTGAGCCACATACATCGACTCGAACATGTCCTCGCATAGCTTCGCGAGTTCGTCGTCAAACTTCTCCACGGCCTTGGTCGGCGATTCCAGCACCGCCGCGCCGTATTTTGTAATCGGATAAATCATCTCAGATGTTCACTCGATTCTTTGGAACCACGGGTGCACACAGATGAACACGGATAAAGAACAAGGGAGTTAAAAGCGAATCGTTTCAAATTTCGTCGGACCCGCTGGCTCATACGACCAATCTCCGATACTGAAGTTTTGAGCGGGCGAAATTAATTAATAATCCTACTCGGAGCCCGCTTGCCTTCAGATAGTTCATCAACTGTGCATCGTGGACGGGATCTAGATTGGTGACTGCTTTACATTCAACGACCACTTTTCCAGACACTACCAAATCAGCAAGGTAGTCTCCCACCACAGTCCCTCCATAGCGGACCGGAAATGCCTTTTGGCTTTCAACTATGAGGCCAGACTTCCTAAGTTCTAAAGACAAAGCGTTCTCATAGACTTTTTCGAGAAATCCTGCGCCGAGCGTATTCTGCACCTTAAAGGCGGCGCCGAGGATCTTCTCAGTGAGCTCGCCTTCCACCAAGATCGAAGAAAGAATCGGTTTTGAATCCGTGTTCATCCGTGTGCATCCGTGGTTTCAAAACTCCTTCAATTGTTGTGAGTAACCGTCGAAATTGCGGCGCATCTCGCCCAGCGCATCGCCTCCAAACTTATCCACCATCGCTTGCGCTAGCACGATCGACACCATCGCTTCGCCGGCGACACCGCCTGCGGGG
>Ga0182024_10010633_pt1 | contig 18716 bp, 17 predicted proteins | sample P32metaG_FD_120480 | JGI IMG/M metagenome (GOLD analysis project Ga0182024, IMG submission 120480) | Permafrost microbial communities from Stordalen Mire, Sweden - P3-2 metaG (Illumina Assembly) | ecosystem: Environmental > Terrestrial > Soil > Wetlands > Permafrost | place: Sweden: Stordalen... | reverse complement strand
GATGCTCGAAGGCGAGATGCAGAAGCTGCTCCGCATCGAGCAGGACCTGCATGGCAGGGTCGTCGGACAGGACGATGCGATCGTCGCGATTGCCAACGCCGTGCGTCGCGGACGCGCGGGGCTTGGCGATCCAAACCGGCCGATCGGCTCGTTCATCTTCCTTGGGCCCACCGGCGTGGGGAAGACGGAGCTGGCACGCGCACTCGCCGAACTGCTCTTCGACGATGAGCACGCAATGATCCGGCTCGACATGAGCGAGTACATGGAGAAGCACACCGTGTCGCGGCTGGTCGGCGCTCCCCCCGGCTACGTCGGCTACGAGGAGGGCGGACAGCTCACCGAGGCGGTGCGGCGCAGGCCGTACAGCGTGCTCCTGCTCGACGAGATCGAGAAGGCGCATCCGGACGTGTTCAACGTCCTGCTCCAGCTCCTCGAGGACGGCCGTCTCACGGACGGACAGGGACGCACCGTCGACTTCCGCAACTGCGTGGTCATCATGACCAGCAACATCGGGTCGCAGCTCATCGCCGAGGTGCCACCGGAGGCCGATGCGCCGGCGTGGGAGCGGGTGCGCGAGGGCGTCCTCGCCGAGCTGCGCGCCAACTTCCGTCCCGAGTTCCTCAATCGAGTCGACGACATCATCCTGTTCTCGCGGCTCGACCGCACCCAGCTCCGTCAGATCGTCGCCATCCAACTGCGCGGAGTCCGCGACCGGCTCGCCGCGCGGAAGCTCACGCTGCAGGTGACCGAGACTGCCGTGGACGCACTCGCCGAAGAGGGATACGACCCGACCTACGGCGCGCGTCCGCTCAAGCGTGTGATCCAGCGACGTCTCCAGGATCCGATCGCCATGGCGATCCTCGAAGGACGCTTCAGCGAGGGCGCCACCATCTTGGTTGACGCCAGCAATGGCCAGATCACGATCACCGGTGCCGAGCCGAGCCCGTCGCCGGAAGTTGCCGAAACCGCCAGCGTCTGATCGCGGTCAGGTCCGCGACGGAGCGGCTCTCGCCGCAAGCACCGATCCGCAGAGGATGAGGACGAAACCCACGGCGATCCCGCCGGTCAGACGTTCGTGGAGCAGGATCACCCCGAGCGTGACCGCCACCGCCGGGTTCACGTACGTGATCACCGTCGAGCGGACCGGGCCGATCTCCCGGATGAGCGCGAAGAAGAGCAGAAACGCGAGCGCGGTGCAGACGATGCCGAGCGCGAGCACGGCGGCGATCACCTCGCCCGAAGGCCAGGCGTGGGGCAGCTGGATGAGCGCCGCCGGCGCGTAGGCGACCGCCGCCAGGAGCAGCGAGCTCGCGATCACCCCGAGCGACGGGAGGTCGCTCAACTTGCGGTTGATGATGTACGGCCCGGTCGCATAACAGATCGCGACCACGAGCACCTCACCGATCGCTCCGAAGGTGGATGACGAGACGTCGAAGCCGACCAGCACGCCGACGCCGACGAGGCCGATGCAGAGGCCGAGGATCCGGCGCCAGCCGTGGTGCTCGCCGCTTCGCGTGATCAACCCGATCACCACGCCGATGAGGGGCACCGTCGAGACCAGCAGTCCGGACAGCGAGCTCGAGATGCGCAACTCGGCGTCCGAGAGGAGCACCCACGGGATCCCCATCTCGATGATGGTGTACGCGACGATCCAACCCCAACGACCGAGCAGTGGACGGATCTCGACGCGACTGAGGGCGATCGGCACCAGCAGGAGGGCGCCGAGCGCGAACCGGAAGAAGACGAGGTCGACCGGTCCCAGACCTTCGAGGCTCACCTTGATGAGCAGGTAGGGGATGCCCCAGATCACGCACATCGCGACGAAGAGGACCAGGCCACGTCTGCTCACCGCGAGATCTTCTACGCTGTGCGGCTCCACATGACGCAGCGCCCTCCTTCACGCGTCCCGAGCCCCCTGCTCCTCGCCATCTCGTCGCTCTTCGTCGCGACGCTGGTGGCGTCCAACATCCTCGCCGTCAAGATCGCCGACGTCGGACCGTTCTCGGTCCCGGCTGCGATCGTGATCTTTCCGCTCGCGTACCTCTTCGGCGACGTGCTCACCGAGGTCTGGGGCTACCGCGTTGCGCGCACGGTGATATGGACGGGATTCTTCGCGAACATCATCGTGGTGCTGTTCATCGCGGCCGCTATCGCCATCCCAGCCGACGCGCACTACAGCGATCAGGCGGCGTACGCGCGCGTGCTCGGTGAAAGCCCGCGACTCGTGCTCGCTTCGCTGACGGCCTACCTGCTCGGCGAATTTCTCAATGCATTCGTGCTGGCGAGGTTGAAGGTTGCGACCAGGGGGCGTTTCCTCTGGACGCGCACCATCGGATCAACGCTCGTCGGCCAGGGAGTGGACAGCGCAGTCTTCATCTCACTCGCATTCGGCGGCCTCCAACCCTGGTCGGTGCTCATCATCATCATCCGCGACGTCTGGGTCGTGAAGGTCCTCTACGAGGTGATCGCCACTCCGATCACCTACGCGCTGGTCACGGCACTCAAGCGCATCGAGGGCGTGGACACATACGACCGCGACACCAAGTTCGCGCCGATCCCGCTCGCATCACTGCGCGCGCGGTTGCGCGGAGCGGAGCAATGACCGACGAGCTGTACGGCACGCGTGCCATCCGCGAGGCCAGGCTCGAAGCCTTCGACAACCGCACGCCGGACCGCGACTACACCATCCAGTTCAACATCCCCGAGTTCACCTGTCTCTGCCCGATCTCCGGCTTCCCCGATTTCGCAACATTGCACATCCGATACGTCCCCGGCCCGCGCTGCGTCGAGCTGAAATCGCTGAAGCTCTACATCAACGGCTACCGCAATCAAAACGTGTACCACGAGGACGTCGTGAACATCGTCCTCAATGACCTGGTCACCCTGCTCGAACCCCGGTACTGCGAAGTCGTCGGAGACTTCAACGTGCGAGGCAACATCAAGACAGTGGTTCGAGCAAAGCACCGCGATGCAAACTGGAACGGCGACGTTGACCCCTGGTGGTCCACGCAAGAAAACGGGGAACTGAAGGGCCGGTAACCGCCACCCACCGACGCCCTCCGGAGACAGGGGCGGTGACGTGGGATGCCCCGCGGCGCCGCCCCTGTCTCCGCCCGACGCGCCGCTAAAAGGCGGCGTGTGTCGCCCGCAGTACCCCGTTTCCGAAAGATCCGGGGCATACTGCACGCCAGGTCACGGCACGTGCCGACAAGCAATCGTTTTCTCCACATCTCAGCACCACATTTCGATGGCCATACACACACTTCCCGCCGGCTGGTCGCTCCTCGCGACGCGCCCTCGTGATGAGTTGCACCAGGCGCTGCTCACGAGCACCTGTGAGCGCTCGTTCGAGGATGTCCCGATCGACTGGTGGGACGCATCGATCGACGCGTGGCGGCCCACCTCGATCGTTCGTCTGCTGGGCGGCGTGTGGGATGTGGGCCGTGACGTTGAAGTGCTCGTGCCCGACACTGGCGGGCCGTCGGCGGCCCGGGTCAGCATCGCCCAGGTCCGCCTCTCGCGGCTGCTCACCGCCGGCGTCTCACGGTACTGGGTCGCTCGGTATCAGAAGCTGCTGGTTCTGCGGCTCGTCGAGCAGGCCGCGGTGCTCGGCGGGGACCCGGATCCGTTGCGACGGCTCGCGGCGCGGTTGCGACATCAGGAGTCGCTTGGTTACGACGTCTGGGCGACGGCGTACTCGACCGGAGCTCGCGACGGCGTCGAATTACCTCCCGAAGTTCCGCCGGCCACTGACGACAATGGCTGGGAGCCCGCGGGGGCGGACGATCCGGCGGCCATCATCCATGCCGCCGTACGAGTGCTTGCCGCCGATCTTCTGCGGCTCGACGAGGCTCTCGAGGAAGCGGGCGCCACAGCGGCCGAACGCGCTGCGCATCCGCTGCTCGCCGCGATCACGTCACTCCTGCTGCGCTCCCCGGCAACGCCGATGGTCAGCCCAGCGGGATCCGATTCTCGCCTGGCCTGAGCAGCACCCGAACGGCGGCGTCGTCGCGGCACTCCTCGCGGACACGAAGCCAGAGCCTGTCGCCGTCGACCTCGAATCCGGCGCCGGATGGCGCAAGCACTGCGACCACCTGCGGATCGATGGCACCGACGCCGTCGAACTCCGGAAGCTCACCGGCCATGGCGAGAACGCGGGGCAACTCGTGCAACCGTCGCGATCAGGCGGCGATGGGCACCCGCGGCATCGGTTCACCGAGCAAAGTCGCCAGCAGCAGGGCCAGGCCGCCGATGTTCGAACGCGCCGGCTCCTCGATGTGATCCGAGAGCGCCCGTTCGTGGACGAGCCCCGCGACAACTTCACGGGCTCGAACGCTCGAATCGTCCGGGGGCACCGCCACCCAGAGCGCTCGCAGGCCCACCCGGGCGCTGAAACCCGCATCCACCACGATGCGCCCCGGGACCGAGGCGGCCGCCGCCTCGATGGTCGCGAGCCTGGAGCCGATCCCGGTCGGGCTCCCCGGGGCCAGCCCGGTCTCCTCGTCCCAGGACCGGGTTGCTCTATTGATGCGACCGTCGGAGAGCGCGGCAAGCGGCAACGCTAGGCGGCGGATCCCCAGCTCGAGGGTCGCGGCAAGGGCCCCGTCGCCGGTGGCGCGCGGCGGATACACCGTGCCGCCGATGGCGTCGGCAGCGATACGGGCGAAGCCGAGGCCCCAGCGATCGCGCTCGGCCCGCCGCCGCGCGGTGGTGATTCGCGGCGCAGCCCCCGCGTGACGCCAGACGACCCGGAACGTGGTGCGGTCCACCTCGAGCCGCACCGCGGTGGCGGCGTCGTGCCGTTCCGCGTTCACGGCGAGCTGGACGAGGACCAACGCGGCGATCTCGGGGCCGAGAACGGGACGAGCGGCTCCGGCAGCCACCTCCACGCTGAGGCCGGTGCGAGCGGTGATTCCCGCGCGAGCCAGATCGATGACGTCGTCAGTGGTGCCCCACCCGCCGGGCTCGCGCCCGGCGACGAGCCGCAGCGAGCCGGCGAGCATGCGAACCCGCTGCGCCTGGGTGCCCGTGAGGGCAACCGCCGCGCTGTCGATGGCGTCGAGCAACCGGCTGAGAAGCTCGTCGCACTGCGCGGACGCAGGCTCGGTTCGAACCACAAGCCGCACGCTGCGAACCGGGTAGGAGACGGCTCCGGGCCCGGGTCCGTCCCATTCGGGAGTTCGCGCGACCACCGCGCCCGCTGCGTCCACGAGCGCTGCGGCCAGGGGAAGCTCGGCGATCTCGGCCAGGGTGAGATTCACGCGTCGCCGTCCGGCGCGACCACCTCGGGTGCGGTCGCGCTGAGCCGGTACTTGCGGTTGCCGTGACTCACGAGCCGCACCGCCGAGTTGTGGCTGTGCAGCCACTCGCCGAAACGGCGCACCGCCTTGGTGGCGGTGTCTGAGTGAAAGGTCACGATGTCGGGGTGGTGCACCACCAGCCGGATCGCCTCGCGGTGGTGGTGTTGGTCCAGGGTTGGGAGATGCACGACCACGGTCCCGTCGTGGATGCGGAGATCGCCGACGGTGCGATCGAGCATTCTGTCGATGCGCTCGAGCAATGATGCATCACCGTCGCGCTTGTCGTGGAGCAGGGCTCGCGGATGCGAGCGCTGAATCTGGCTGCGGACGTTGAACGCGTCGATGTTCTGCGAGTAGACGATCACCGGGCACTCGCGGAGCTCGCGCGCGAGTCGCGACAGCACGTCGCCGCTGCTCGCGGTGCGATCAGGAGCCTTGCCGAGGTCCCAGTCGATGATGGCCAGCACGGGCCTGCTCGAGTACCTGTTGTTTTCGAGCAGCGACAGGGCGCGCGACGCGCTCCGGGCACCGAGTGGATGAAACCGCTTGCGCGTGAAGTGACTCTGCAGCTCATCGAGCGTCTCGGCGTCGTCCTCGAGGATGAGCACCTCCGGGTTCGCTCTCATCGTTGCGACCGGGCGGCGGCTCGCACCAGTGTCGTGCCTTCAGCCCCGTCGCGCTGCGGAGACCAGCCGGCGTTGTGCCGTGCCAGCGCGTCCGCGACCGCCCGGAAAGTGCGCGCGGGCAGTGCGAATCCGCGCGGGTACGCCGCGATCAACGATTCGAGCGTGGCGCTGCGCAACAGCGTGCCGTCCTCGAGTTCGACGCCGCTGCCCGGGGCGAGGCGCATGCCGCCGACGCTGGCCGTGCATGCGCGTTGGACCGCATCGAGCAGGGCTGCGGGCCGGTCGAAACAGCGCGCGTGGCTCGGGAGCCCGATGGGAGGGTCGCCGAGCCAGAAGGTCAGCACCGGCCGGTTGCGCAGCAACGATGCAAGCGCAGGGGTCAACGTGACGGCGCTGCCGACGACCATCCACGGCCACGGGAGACACGCGGCCGCGATCGCATCGCCGTCGTGGGAGCGTCCGTCCCGAACGACGGCCATGCCGCCGGGGACCGCGTCGCGCACCGCGACCGCCAGCTCGCCGTCGATCGTGATCACGAGAATCGCGCGACCTCGATCGGGTGCGCGCACACCGAGCATCCACGGAGCGTCGACAATCCCCACGCGAAACCCCTCCCAACCATGCCTCACGAGCGAACCCAAGGGTCCGTGCCCGCGGTCGGCCACAGCCAGTGTAGTGGTGACGGGGGTGGGGTGGGCCGGCGAGGCGGACACGGACACCCCCTAACCATCGGGCGCCGACCCGGACACCACACGGACAGACATTCGGCCTCGCGACGTGGCAGACTAACCGCGGAATGTCGACCTCAGACGCCGGGGAGCCAGCCACCGAAGCGGTCCGGCTGGCGATCACCGGAATCCTCCACAGCCCCCTCGTCGATCGAGCTGGGGGCCGGCTCGGCCGGGTGGACGACGTCATCGCCCGGTTCGCCGAGGGCGGCTATCCGCCGGTGACCGGCCTGGTCGGACGCATCGCCGGCCGGCGTCTGTTCATTCCCCGCGATCGGATCGCCGAGATGAAGCCGGGCAGCGTGCAGCTCGCCGGCGAGGATCTCACCTCGCCCATTTCGAGCGGCGCCAGGGAGAGGTGCTGCTCGGTGATGACGTGCTCGGCCGGCGGCTCATCAGCGTGGACGCCGGCCGTCTCGTGGTCGCGCACGACATCGAGTTGCGCTCCCAGGAAGGGAAGTGGGTCGTCGCGGGCGTCGACACCCGCTCGCGAGGCCTGCGAGGCCGGTTCCTGGGCGGTCGTTCCGACAACCCCGGGTTCGTCGACTGGGCAGCCGTTGAGCCTTTCGTGGGACACGTTCCCAGCTCGCGACTGCTCATGCCACTCCGCCGCCTGCGACGCCTCCATCCCGCGCAGATCGCTGATCTCGTCGAAGCCGCGTCGCACGACGAGGGTGAGGAGATCATCTCGGCGGTGCACGGCGATCCAGAGCTCGAGGCCGACGTCTTCGAGGAGCTGAACACCGAGCATCAGGTGGAGTTTCTCCGCGACAAGTCGGACGCCGAGGCCGCCGCCGTGCTCGCGGAGATGGGCCCCGACGATGCTGCAGACCTGGTCACCGAGCTGGACCAGCCGCGACGTGCGCCGATCCTGTCGCTGCTCCCACCGTCGCAACAGGCCAAGGTCCGAGCGTTGCTCAGCTATGGGCAGAGCAGCGCGGGCGGACTGATGAGCCCGGACTTCGTGTCGGTCACTTCCGACGCGACCGTATCCGACGCACTCGCCGCGGTGCGTGCCGCGGACGTTCTCCCTCAGGTCGCCGCCGACGTGTTCCTGCTCGACGACGGCCATCTCGCCGGCTCGGTGCCACTCATCGAGCTGCTTCGCGCCGACGGTGCGATGCGGATCGCGGAACTCGTCGAGCACAGCAACGCATCGGTGCAAGTCGACGATGATTTCACCGAGGTGGCGCGCCGCATGGCCGACTTCAACCTCACCGTCGTCGCGGTGCTCGAGGACGACAATCGGGTCATCGGGGTCATCACCGTCGACGATGTGCTCGAGGCGATGCTGCCCAACTCGTGGCGGCGCCGCGCGGAGGCCGACGGGGACTGACCTCGGTCCTCGGGGTCGAGCGTCAGTTGTACACTCCGGGTACATCAACCACGTTGTTTGGGGTGTATTGACCAGTACATGGACGGCGGCGACAGTCCCCAGTCCCGGCAACTCACGGGCCGGCCCGTCTCGAGGTAGCGACGCACTCGTGACCTCCTGAGCGGACAGGCCCGCTCAGTCTTGCCGTCTTCGACGGTGGGAGGTCCGAATTGGCCAAGGAGAAGGCTCGCAGGGCGGACGCCAAAGCGGCGCCCGGCAACACGGCGGTACTTGATGCCGCACACCTTGGAGACATCCGCGGCGCGTTCGGAACCATCGGTGAGCACGAGACCAATACGCCGCGCACCTGGCGTCGCCGCCTGCTCGCACTGGCGGTGATCATGGGTCCCGGCCTCATCGTGATGGTCGGCGACAACGATGCGGGCGGCGTCTCGACCTACGCTCAGGCGGGACAGAACTACGGCACCAGCCTGCTCTGGACCCTGGTGCTGCTCATCCCGGTGCTGATCGTCAACCAGGAGATGGTGGTTCGCCTCGGCGCGGTCACCGGCGTCGGCCACGGCCGGCTGATCTTCGAGCGTTTCGGCCGCTTCTGGGGCTGGTTCGCGGTGGGCGACCTCTTCGTCCTCAACTTCCTGACGATCGCGACCGAGTTCATCGGTATCTCGCTGGGCGCTGCGTACTTCGGTGTGACTCCGTACCTCGCGGTACCGCTGGCAGGGATCCTGCTGATCGGTATCACGGTCACGGGTCGTTTCGAGACCTGGGAGCGGCTGATGTTCGTGATCCTCTTCGGCAACCTGCTGATCGTCCCGCTCGTGATCCTGAGCCATCCGAACATCGGACAGGTTGCGCACGGCCTCGTCGTTCCGAGCATGCAGGGCGGGGTGACATCCACGGGGGTGCTGCTGATCATCGCGATCGTCGGCACGACCGTCGCACCGTGGCAGCTGTTCTTCCAGCAGTCCAATGTCGTGGACAAGCGCATCACACCGCGCTGGATCCCGTATGAACGAGCCGACACGGTCATCGGGGCGTTTGTGGTTGTCATCGGCGCGACCGCAATCATGGTCGCAGCCGCATTCGCGTTCAACGGCACGCTTGCTCACGGAAATTTCGTGGACGCCGGGCACGTCGCAGCGGGCATCGCGCACTATCTCGGCTCAGCAGCCGGCGCGATCTTTGCGCTTCTGCTCATCGATGCCTCGATCATCGGCGCAAGCGCGGTCACGCTTGCCACGTCGTACGCGTTCGGCGACACGTTCGGCATCAGGCACTCCCTCCACCGCCCGTGGCGCGAGGCCAAGCCGTTCTATGCAAGTTACACGGCGCTGGTCGCCCTGGCGGCAGCACTTGTGCTGATCCCCGGGGCGCCGTTGGGTCTGATCACGACGTCGGTGCAGGCGCTCGCCGGAGTCCTCCTGCCCAGCGCCAGCCTCTTCCTGCTGTTGCTGTGCAACGACCGCGAGGTGCTGGGTCCGTGGGTGAATCGCACGTGGTTGAACGTGCTCGCGACGCTGATCCTCGGCGTGCTCGTGATGCTGTCCTTGATTCTCGTTGTGTCCACGGTGTTTTCGTCTGTCAACGTCCCGCTGCTTCTCGCTATCCTCTCGGTGGTGATGCTGGTCGCGCTTGTCGGCATCACCGTGTTCACCACGCGGGGTTCGCGCGCGCGTCCTCCGGACACGTTCGAGCGCGAGGAGCGTGAGACCTGGCGCATGCCGTCACTTGCGCTGCTCACCCGGCCGGTGCCGTCGCGCAGCCGGCTGATCGCGTTGTATGCGATGCGCGGTTACCTGGTGATCGCGGTGCTGCTGTTGCTCGTCAAAGCCGTGCAGCTGGGGACCGCTCACTGACGCGCGATGGGCACTGCTGCGAAGGGCGTGACACAGGGGCGGACGGGCGCGTGCTCGTACACGAGCTGCCCGCTCCCAGCGACGACTGTCGACGCCGACACCGTGCCGTAGACGTCGCCGTGGATGCAAGCTGCGTCGACCGGTGAGTCACTTGCCGAGGTGTGATCGGCGAGCATGGCGCGCAAGCCCGCGATGACGTCGGCATCGCCCCCAGCTGCCAGGACGCGGTGCATGCCCGAGAGCAGCATCGCCACCTTGGGATTCCTCGCATCATCCACATCGCGCGTGGTGAGCACGTGCGGGCCCGGCGCAAGCTCGACCACGCGCACCGGGCCCGAGTCGTCCACGTGGGCCACCAGCGCACGGTCCTCATCCGCCCAGAGCACGTTGACCGGGTTGTAGCGGCCGGGGCCGAGATCGCGCAGCCGCGCCGGCACATCCGCACGGTCGGCGGTCAGCAACGCCACCGGGATCTCCCCCCGAGACCGGCGCGTCGGGTCTGGCGCGACCGGTGGCCCCTCCGCGGGATGGCGGTTGGTCACCGCGCAGATCGCGCCGTCCACACCGACGGCGAGCCAGGTTCCGCCGGCCACCAGGTCGCGACCCCCGAGGATCAGCGGGCTCGCGGTGAGGATGCAGGGCGGCGCACTGGGGCGGGCAATGAGCTCGTCCCGATTCGCCGCCAGCACGATCGGCGCGACTGAGGAGTATCTCCAGGCCAGGAGGATCGTGCACACCGGCTGAATCGTATGCGGACAGCCCACGCCGTTGTGACCACTGTGAACGGGGGCTCGCGACGCCGTCACGACACACCGACTTCCATCTCGGCGGGCAGGTATTAAGACCACAGTGGGATCACGTCAATGAGTGCAAACGTCATCGGCAAGCTGAACCCCCGCAGGCGCCCGAGAGGTCGCGCGGCCATCGCCCTGCTGCCTGGGGTCTTCGCGCTCATGCTCGCCGGGGTGTCGAGCGTCGCCGCCGCCGCCAATCCAAGCCCCGCTCCGACGGCCACGGCGTCCCCCTCACCGGCGCCCACGGCATGGTGGTGCCGTCACCACCCCCCCCACTCCTGCCCGAAGCCGACCCCAGCACCGACCAGCAGTCCCACGTCGACCCCGAGTCCCACGTCGAGCCCGACCGGCGGTGGCAACAACGGGAGCGGCGGCGGTTCGACACCGACCCCGACGGCGACCCCGACAGCAACCCCGACAGGCACTCCATCGCCCGCCACAACCCCGGCGCCGACGCCGGCATCCAAGCCGGTGACCACCGGTGGATCGGGCGGCGGCCACTCATCCGGAGGCGGCTCAAGCGTCGTCGGCTCCGGCGGAACCACGGCTGACAGCGACGTCACGCACGTCCAGGCCCAGGCTGATCCCACGCCCTTCGCGCCGCTCACCAGCGCGGTCACTGTCGTGACCTCGGGTCAGGGCCTCGACGCAGCCCGGATCCCACCCGTCGAGGCACTCACACCACTGAGCGGCCTCGAGTTCGGCAGTGGTCTGAACCTGGGGCCGATCCTCCTCCTGATCGACATGATCGGGATCGGCCTGCTCGTCTACCTGGTTCGCACCCGCTGGCTCGCCCCCGAGGGCTGAGCCACCGCGACCGGCCCCGCGCCGTCGCCGATCTCGACCAGCCCATTGCCGATCGCTGCTGCGGTGACCGCGGCAGCGCGGCGGGCGGCGTCGGCGAGCGGCGTTCCCTGTCCGAGCTCGGCGGCCAGGGTCGCGGAATGAGTACACCCGGTGCCATGGGTCGCGGTCCCCTCCACCCATGTGATCGGGATCTCGACGTGTTCAGTACCGTCGAAGAGCAGGTCTGAGCCAACGCCATCACCACCGGTGATGACCACCGCGCGGGCGCCACGGGCAACGATCCGCTCGGCGAGCGCGTGGCGGTCGCCGTCGCCGCCTGCGAGCACCCGGGCTTCGGCGAGGTTGGGCGTCACCACCGTCGCCAGGGGGAGCAGGGAACCGATCAGGACGTCGACCGCTGCGGGATCGAGCAGCGCCCTCCCGGTGCTGGCTCGAAGGACGGGATCGACCACGAGTGGCGTCGGGTGGGTTCGGAGAAAGTCCGCCACCGCGACGATGATCTCAGCCGACAGCAGGGCCCCAGTCTTGGCGGCATCGACCCCGATATCGTCGTAGACGGCTTCGAGCTGCGCCGTGATGATCCAGACGGGCAGCTCGTAAGTGGCCAGGATCGCGGTGGTGTTCTGCGCCGTGACCCCGACGATCGCGGTCATGCCATGGCACCCGGCCGCGGCGAATCCCTTGAGGTCAGCCTGGATCCCGGCCCCACCGCCGGAATCGGACGTTGCGATCGACAGGCAGCGCGGCGATGTCACACGCCCATCGTAGTTGCACCCATCGTAGTTGCAGCCGCCATCGCCCTCAGCTGGCGACCTGGTGCACCGGTTCGGGAGTCCGCGCGATCACCGGGGTCCGGGCGGTCTCGTCGAATACCACGAAGCGATTCTTGCCCTGGCGCTTGGCGAGATACATCGCCATGTCCGCACGGCGCATGAGCTCCTCAGGCTCGGGTGCATCAGCCGCGTCCTCGACAACGGCGACACCGACGCTCGCGCCGATGGTGATCATCGCGTCTCCCATCGGGATCGGCCGGCGCAGGGTCTCGATGATCCGGCCGGCGACGACGGCCGCATCGCTGAAGTGGCGCATTCCGTCAAGGAGCATGCCGAACTCGTCACCACCGAGTCGCGCGGCAAGGTCGAGCTTGCGCACCTGGACGCGAAGGCGCGCGGCCACCGCGCTGAGCACCCGGTCGCCCACCGCATGGCCGAAGTTGTCGTTGATCTCCTTGAAACCGTCGAGGTCGATGAACATCACCGCAACCGGGCGCTGCGAGGTGGCGAGCTGCGACAGCGAGGTTGCCACCGTCTCGATGAACAGGGAGCGGTTCGCGATCTGCGTGAGCGGGTCGTAGAAAGCGCGGCGCGCCAGCTCGGCCTTCTCGACCGACATCGCCTTGATCGCCTCGGCGAGCTGGCCGTTCTCGAGCGCGACGCTGATGAGCCCGGCGACGGTGCTGAGCAGGTTCTGCTCGTGCGTTCCGAACTTCACGCCACGGGTCGGGTTGAGCAGCAAGAGCATGCCCTGCGGGCCCTCGAGCCCGCGCAGCACCACCACCGTTCCAGCGCCGGCGGAGCGTTCGGCAAGTGCCAGCCCGAGCGGCTGGTCCCGCGCCATCGACCCGGTCAGGATCGCGTTGGTGCGCAGCTCGTTGAGCACCTCCTGCTCGGCGAAGGTCAGGTCGGACGTTGTGGCCTGCGCGTGCTCGTCGTCGCCGGTGGAGCTGAAACGGACCGCCGGCCCACGCACCTCCGGGATGACGACGAGCTCGGCGCGCTCGACCCCGAACATCTTGGTGATGCCGTTCAAGAGCTCGCCCGCCCGCTCGCCGACCTGACGTGTCGAGTGCAGGATCTCGGTGGTCCGGTAGAGGAACTCGTTGCGGTCGGCACGACGCTGACTCTCGCCTGCGGCAATCTGCCCGGCGAGCACGAGGATCACCGGTGGAACGAGTGCGAAGGCCAGGACCGGGCGCGTCGCCAGGATCATCAGCGCCACGATGCCGAGCGACGCGTTGGTGGTGGTCGCGATGAGCTGGAACAGGTAGGCGCGAGCCACTTCGCCGACGTTGAGCCGTCCCTGCGCGATCGTCGTGCCGACGTTGAGTGCGATCGGGTATACGAACCAGCCGGCCGCGATCATCGCTGCGGCGAAGGCGACGATGCTGTGCACCGCGAGCGGATCGGATGCGACCGGTCCGATTGCGTTGAAGACGAGGACGGCGACCCCGATGTACACGACGTCGAGCGCCGCGTTGGCGAAATCCTTGACCCAGCGGATGCGACGCTGGCGGGTCCAGCTGGCCAGGAGGACACCGACGACGTAGCACACGAGCAGTTGATGCGGGTCGACGAGGAACAGGCCGATCGCAACCGGAATCTCCGTCAGCGAGAGCGTGGAGACCGCGCGATGGACACGCACCTGCACATAGAGCAGGCTGGTCACGTAGCAGATGGCCAGCTCCACCCACCAGGGGATAGCCGCCATGACCGTGACCCGGTGGGCATCGTGCAGCGGCAGCAACCAGAGTGCGGCGCCGATCAGTCCCAGGAAGACCGAGAAGACGAGAAGTCGCTGGGGACCGTTGAGCCCGCCGATCCGGGCGCGCGCTCGTGCCATGAGAACCGGTGGATGCGCCACCGTCATCTCACTCATGTCACGTCACGACGCGGCTGTCCCCTGAGCACTTGCACAGACCTCCTGTCAGACCTTCGGTCCGTCCCCCTAGACCGGCGGTTCGATTGTGTCGCGACATCCGGCTGCGTCTGTCCACGGGAGCGTCACAGCGTGGTAACGACACCGGAACAGCGATGTCAGACCTGAATTGGGGTTTGGTCCGCGTACCGTCCGAGGCTGTCACATAGCCTCGTGACATGCCCATCACAGACGACCGCTCAACCACCCCGACACCGGCTACCGCGCCGCCGTCGTACGTCCGCCGCCACCCCATCCTTGCCGCCTTCGGTGTCCTTTCGGGGCTCTCACTGTTCTCCGGGCTCTGGCCGCTGAGCGCGATCGTGGTCGGCGTCGCCGTCGCGGGTCACGCAACCGGTTTGGACCTCGCCGCCCTGCACCTCGCGGAACGCCTCGGCGGCCGCATCAGGTCGTCCCTGAACCACGGCGCTCACCACGAGCCGGCACCGGCTGCACCCGCACCGGTCGCACCCCATCCGTCAGCACCTGCGCCCCCGGCTCCACGCCACGAGGCGCATGCCCCCGCGGCACCCGCAGCGCGCTCGCACCGCGCGCCACACCCGCATGCGCCGACCGCGCACCGGCACGAGCCCGCACGCCGCCCCAAGACGGTTGAGCGTCACGCGGGCTCGAAGATCGACGGCCCGGGGCTCTGAATCCCGGACCGCAGGTCAGCCCAGCCGGGCGCGCGCCTCGCGAAGACGCTGCAGCGACTTCTCCTTGCCGAGAAACGCCATGGCTTCGATCACCGGCAGTCCGGCAGCGGTGCCGAGGACGGCGACGTAGAGAACACGAAACGCATCCCGGGCCTTCACGCCTCGGCTCTCGCCAACGGCGCGAAGCTGCTCGAGGAGCGCCGGCTGGTCCTCGAGACCGCCCGCCTCGATCGCCGCCATACAGGCGTCGATCATCGCCACAGCGGTCGCCTGGTCGACCTTCTTCGGCGGGAATTCGACGTCGGCGTCGAGCGTGATCTCACCGAGGAGCGGTGCGCAGAGTCGGGTCGCATCGCCCAGGGTCACCATCCGCTCGCGGAGCAGCGGTATGAGCTGTCGCCTCGTCTCCTTGCTCGTGCCCGGGAGATGGAATTCGAGCCCCTCGACCAGCTCGTCGGTGCTCATGCGCCGGATATGGATGCCGTTCAGATCGTCGAGTCGCTTCGGATCGAAGATCGCCGCGGCGGAGTTGACACGATCGAGCGTGAATCGTTCGCAGAGCTCTTCGGGTGTGAAGACCTCCTGCTCGTCCCCCGAGGACCACCCGAGGAGCGCGATGGCGTTGACGATCGCTGACGGCAGGTAGCCGAGCTCGCCGTACTCGAGGACGTTGCGTGCGCCACGGCGCTTGCTGAGCTTCTGATGATCCGGTCCGAGCACCGCCGGCACGTGCGCGAAGCTCGGGGCGTCCCAGCCGAATGCCGCATACAGCGCCAGGTGCTTCGGGGTCGACGGGATCCACTCGTCGGAGCGGATCACATGGCTGACCTCCATCAGGTGATCGTCGACGACCACCGCAAGGTGGTACGTCGGAAACCCGTCGGATTTGAGGAGGATCTGGTCGTCGATGTCCGAGTTGTTGAAGCTCACGTGCCCGCGGACGAGGTCGTCCCACTCGGTGACCCCTTCCGGCATGAGCAGCCGCACCACCGCCGCCATGCCGTTCGCGCGCTCCTGCGCCACCTCAGCCTGACGGGCGAGGCATCGCCGGTCATAGCGCGTCGGTTTCGACTGTGCGCGCTGCGCATCGCGCATCGCCGCCAGCCGGGCCGGAGTGCACGTGCACCAGTACGCATTGCCGCCGGCGACGAGCGTATTCGCGTGCTCCCGGTAGATGGCGATGCGCAGTGACTGGATGTACGGGTCGTGCGGACCGCCGACCTCGGGGCCTTCGTTCCAGTCCAGCCCCAGCCAGCTCAGGGTCTCGAGGATGAGCGCCTCGGTACCGGGGATGTACCGCTCCTGGTCGGTGTCCTCGATGCGCACGATGATGTCGCCGCCGGCATGGCGTGCGGTGAGCCACGCGAAGAGGGCCGTCCGGACAGAGCCGAAGTGCAGCGCGCCGGTTGGTGAAGGCGCGAAACGGGTCCGAACCCGCGCGTCCGGCACTAGGACAACCTCAGTGCGGCGCGAAGAGCACGAGAGTCAGGATGGTCCACGCCAGCAACCCGACGATCAGCATCGGAGCGTCGAGGTTGGAGACCACCACGGACATCACGCGCGGTGATCCGCCGCTGCCCGACGATGTGGCCGCATCTCCGACCCGGATCACTCCTGACGGCTTGCCGACATCGGCCATCCCCCACGGCGGAGGCGGAGCCAGGGGGGTGCCGCGCGGCGTGACATGCACCTCTTCGTCCTGACGCCGCAACCGCTCCTCATAAAGGATGCCCACGATGAGGAAGAGGCCGAGCCCGCCGGTGCCCAGGCCCATCAGGATCAGGATGATGCCGAGCGCCGTGTTCAGGTAGTCGTTGTAGACGTGGCCACCGAGCAGGTCGAGGATGCCCCCGACGATGAGCGCAGCGGCCACGAGACCGAAGCCCACCGTCTTGCCGACGATCTCACGGATTGGCATGCCGCGAGTATACCGGCGCGCTGAGTTCGCTTCGCGGCCGGTGACGGCCCACCCGCACGAACCTAAGATTGGCGGTCGCGCCCGCATCGTCTAGCGGTGAGGACACCACCCTTTCAAGGTGGTAACCGGGGTTCGACTCCCCGTGCGGGTACGACGGATTTGATCTCAAAATACACTCGTTGCCTGTGGTACAGTTGCCGAGCGAGTGGCATTTGTTGCCCATTTGTTGCCGCACGGGGCGGCACGAGCTAACAACGTTGGGCACACCGCGACACGGAAAGGGCACCTCATGGCCAGGATTCACCGGCGCTCGGCGGGGACGTGGGAGGTCGTCGTAGAGCTCGGGCGCGACCCGTGTTCCGGGAAGCGGGAGCGACGGACCTTCACGGTTCGGGGCACCAAGCGCGACGCTGAGCACGCCGCGGCCGCCCAGGTCGCCGCCGTCGCAGGCGGGGCGTTCGGCGACCCCACCCGGGAGACCGTCGAGCAGTTCCTCCGTCGCTGGTTCCGCGACTACGTCGAGCCTTCGCTCGCCCTCAGCACGCAGAGAAGGTACCGGGAAGTGGTTGAGTTCGACATCATCCCGTTCGTTGGCCAGCTGCCTCTACAGAAGCTCCGGCCGCATCACATCATCGCCCTCGAGCAGCAGCTTCGAGTCTCAGGCAACCGGCGCACGGGAGGCGGTCTCGGCCCTGCTGCGGTGCAGAAGGTCCACGCCGTCCTTCATCGGGCAATGGCGCACGCCGTCCGGTGGCAGGCCATCGCCGTAAATCCGGTGGACGCCGTCGACCGACCGGTGATCCCGAGAAGCGAGATTCGTTCGGTCACTCCGGATCAGGCGCGCGTCCTCCTGCGTGCCCTGCGCTCCGAGCGTTACGAACTGCCGCTGCGGGTCGCCCTGCTCTGTGGTCTTCGGCTCAGCGAACTCCTCGCCGTGCGGTGGTCCGACATCGACTGGGACCATGGCCGGCTGAGTGTCCGCCAGGCGCTTGACCTGCCGGCCGAGGACGGTACTCCACGTTTCAAGGAGACCAAGACGCACCGCGGGGAGCGTCCGCTATCGCTTCCAACCCAGCTGCTGGAGGAGCTACGACAGCACAGATCGCGCCAGGTCGAGTTACGGCTCGCGGCGCCGACGTGGATCGACCGCGATCTCGTCTTCACCAACGACGTCGGGGGGCCAGTTTTGGGCGCCACGCTCCGGGATCACTTCTATCGCGTTCTGGCGATGGCAGGCCTGCCCCGAATCCGCTTGCACGGGCTGCGCCACAGCATGGCGACGCTCATGCTTGCGTCCGGCGAGCACCCCAAGCTCGTCTCGGAGCGGATGGGCCACGCCAACGTCGCCTTCACGCTGGCGACCTACAGCCACGTGATGCCGGGAATGCACGATGTCGCTGCGCAACGTCTCGCCGACGTGTTGGATATCGAGCAAACCGGGCAATCGACGAGTCCCTGAGCCGCTTTGGGTCGCGGCTGCACGTTGGGTTCGCCCACCGCAGAATCGCCGCCCTACCGATACCTACCCGCTTTGCCTCCTGCGCCCGTTCCCTCGCTCAGCCGCTCTACCCACCACGCATAGCCTTCACTTCCCTCGATCCCGAAGTCACTCACCCAGCATTTCACTAGCCCAGCCTTTCACTAGCAGACATTTGCACCGCGGTGCAAACCAAAAACGTGGTGCAAAGATATGCGCCATCGGGCTGAGATCGCGTGGCGCTCGGAGCGAACATCTCGCATACCGCGCACGCAGCCGCACGTGAGCCGTAACGATGTCGCCATCGGCCACATGCGCTCAAACATCCGCATGGAACTCGCGCATCGCACGGTGAGATACGACCACACGGCTCGCATGCCTTTCCATCGCATGCCTTTCCATGTGCAAGTCCACCTCACGCTTGACATATGAGGTCCACCTCATGCTTGACACTTGCCGAACCAACGACATCGACTGACTTGCTGTTGCGGTAGATGACCACCTCCTTTGCATCGCCGTGCATG
>Ga0182024_10010632_pt1 | contig 18717 bp, 12 predicted proteins | sample P32metaG_FD_120480 | JGI IMG/M metagenome (GOLD analysis project Ga0182024, IMG submission 120480) | Permafrost microbial communities from Stordalen Mire, Sweden - P3-2 metaG (Illumina Assembly) | ecosystem: Environmental > Terrestrial > Soil > Wetlands > Permafrost | place: Sweden: Stordalen... | reverse complement strand
TCGCGCCAGAGGAGAGCGTCTTCGCCGACGGGCTGCCGGGCTGCAGTTCGACGAACCAGTTGCCTTCCAGGAAGATCCGCGGGCGGATCTTGGCAGTCGCGTCGGAGTGGATCGGAAGGGCAGCCGATTCGAGTTCCATGCTCACCAAGCCGGTGTTGCCTTCGCGCTTGATCGAGCTGACCTTGCCGACGTCCACGCCCGCTACGCGGACCGGCGACTTGCCTTTGATGTTGACTGCAGTGGCGAACACGGCGTTCAAGCGGAAGCCGTGTTTGAACGGGATGTGCTTGGTGAATCCGAAGTACACTGCGATCAGCACGACCACGATGAGCACGATCGCGAAGCGCACCGGGTTGGTCCGGTTCAGCTCGGCTACCGGGATCTCGTCGTGGCGGCGCCACCAGCGCAGGCGACTCATTTCCCCTTTCCCTTCACAGGCTGCGTCAAGCCGAGATCGCGCTGCGTCGCAGCGGGGTATTTTTCACCGAACAGGCCTTCGCTGCGGCTCGTCAGTTCGCGCTTGCTTTCGACGCTTGCTGCCGGCAGGTTGCCGATCACGGTCTTGCCTTCTTCGTACTTCTCGTTGCCGGCTTCGCACACCTTCGGCTGACCCGGCCCGGCGACGTTCGGATAGGGGTTTGCGTGGACGTGATCGTCGTTGATCGGAGTACCGGGTTTGGAGCCGACCGCAGCCGTTTTGTCGACGGACGGCCCGTTCGCGGGCGCCGAGGACGGGTAGCCCTCGTTGTTCGGGCCGTTTGGCGAGAGCACGATCGCCGCGCGCGCAAGCGTGCCGATGCCGATGTTCTCCGACAGCAGGCTCGCCACGTTGCGGAACGTCAGCGTGAGGTAGTTGCAGTAGGCCTGCTCGGGCGCGAGCCCCGCGAGCACGGGGGTGCCTAACTGGAGGGTCTGCGTGAAGTCTTCCAGGCCGAGCGTGACCACCGGGTTCTGCCCGAACGACTGCAGCGCCTGCGACGAGGACGCGAGACGGGAGTTCAGCGCGGTCGCCGCGTGCAGGTTGACGGCGCCTTCGGCGAAGGCGTGGCCGAGCGGCTGCGCGACGGTTCGCAGGGTGTGCGCGCTCGGGCGCAGCAGGCGCATGAATTCGGTGCTCTTTTCGAGGAACGGCGTCTCGAACGGGAGTGAGTGGGTGGCCTGTTCCAGCGCGGCCGGTCCCCCGACGGTCGCTTCTTCCAGCGAGCGGGCGGCGCCGGCGAAGGCGGTGAAGAAGGTGTCCGAGTCGCTCCAGCCGGCGGCGTTGACGTTGGCCACCGCGGCGGTTTGCGAGGCCGCCCGGTCGAGCGCGATGAACAGCTCGTGCAGGCCGGTCGCCGGCGAGGCCAGGTTGTGCAGCGCGGGGATCGCGTTGGTGACGAGCGGCCGCAGCGTGGAGATCGTGTTGTTGAGACCAAGCCCGCGTCCCGCCAACCCGTCGCCGAAGTTGGTGAGGTTCTGCTGGTTGGCCGTCCTCGTCTTCTGATCGAACATGTTGAAGAGCTGGTCGATGTCGACCGGTTCGCGGGTCTGGCTGACCGGGATCATTTCCCCGGCCTTCAGCGGCTTGTGCGAGGTTCCCTTTTCCAGTTCCAGGTACTTGAGCCCGATCGCCGAAACCGACAGGACGATCGCCCTGGTGTCGGCCGGCAGCGGTTCGATGCCCTTTTCGAGCTTGAGGTTCGCGATCGCGGTGACGCGCCCGGTCGCCGAGTCCTGATGCGGCGTCAGCGAGCTGACGAGCCCGACTCGCGTACCGCCGACCCGCACCTGGTTTGACGGCTGCAGGCCAGAGGCCTCGGGCAGTTCGACTTTGACGTTGTAGGTGGGCACGAACGGCAGGCCGTTGTTGGCGTTGTAGGAGAGGAACACGGCCACGACCACGATCAGCGTCGTGACCGCCCCGATCAGGAGCGGGCTGCCGGCAAGCGAGCCGCCACGGCGACGATTCATCAGGGCGTCTCCGTCGGGTCGCAGGTCAGCAGTTCGTTGTCGACGAACGGCGAGGATCCGTCGGGGGCGGGCTGTGTCGCGGCACCGGGGCAGCGGCGCAGCTGGCCGGTCTTCAGGCCTTCGAGTGCCTGTTGGACGCTCGTCGGCGTTAGGTTGTTGCCCGGCCCGAGCTTGAAGTCGGGAAGAACCGGGCTGACGCGCGCGTAGTGGCCGTTGGCATCGTAGTAGGCAGCGGTCTGGCCGAACTGGCGCAGCACCCCCACGAGATCGGGGCTGTATGGGCCGAAGAAGGCGGTGATCGGAACGGATTCCTTCAGCCCGGTTACGCTGGCCGGCGAGCTGGTGGCCAGCGCGCGCGCGAGCTGCGGCAGCGCGCGGACGAAATCGGTGAGGTCGTTGTTGGGTCCGGGGCGGCTGATCGCCAGGCTGAAGTTGCTCACCGCCGGCGTCGCCGTGGTGACGAGCGGACGCAGCTTGGCGAACAACGTCGTAAGCGGCTTGCTGGTGGGCTTGGATGCGTCCACGAACTGTTTGAGCGCGCTGAACGTGGAGGGCAGATCAGCGAACGTGCGGTTGCCCTGGCGCAGAGTCACCGGCAGCTGCCGCAAGCCTTGGGCGAGGTTCGCCTGCTCAGAGCCGATCGCCTGAAAGGTGGTGTTCGCGTGTTCGATCAGGCCGGTGAGCGATTCCTTGCGCGCGCCGATGGTCGTGACCGCCTTGGCAGTTTCCACGAGGAAGTTCGTGAACGTCGGCTGGTCGTGAACCAGCTCGGCGAAGAAGTGATCGGTGGCGCTCAGCGACGCCGGGAAGTATTCGGTCGATTCCCCGAGCGTGCGACCGGCGCCCGCATACTGTTCGGCCGAACCCTGGATGAAGCCCTGCAGGCCCTTGCGGGTCTTCGGGTTGAACGTGTTGAACAGCTGGTCGAGATCTGTCACTTCGCGGGTGGCGCTGGCCGGCAGCTTCGTTCCCGCGGCCAGCGCCGGGGTGCTGTTGGGTCCAGGCGACAGCGCGATGTAGCGATTGGCCACGCTCGACAGCGACGGAACGCGGACGACGGCGGTCGTCCCTTCGTGCAACGGCGTCAGCGAGGATTCGATGTGGATCGTCACGATGGCGGTGAAGTTGTGGCTCAGTTCGATTTCCTTGACGCTGCCCACCGGCACCCCGCCGACCTGCACCTGATCGCCTCTGACCAGCTGCCCGGCTTCAGGGAATTCCAGCCTGTAGTCCGCGCCCCCACCGCCGGCGAACACGAGAATCGCGACGATCACGATCACCGCCACCAAGGCGCCACCGGCGACCAGCCTGCCGAGCTGCGGCCGCGAGGAGCGCGCGCGCGCGGGTGGCAGCAATGGATCGCGCGGGGTGGGCGCAGGGGCGCCGGGCGGGCTGGGCGGGCTAGCCGTGGCCACCGGGTTCCTTCCCGCCCGCCTGCGCCGAGCCGGGATGGTCGGGGATCGACGCCGCCGAAGGCCCGCTGGCCACCGTCGGATCGGGAATTTCGCCCAGGCGCGCGATCAGCTTGATCCACTCGCCCGGGGTGATCGCCGAGCTGAAGGCGCCCGCGAGGGTGGCGCTCGGGTTGAACAGCGGTTTGAAGCCGATGTGGATGTGGTTGTAGTGATCGGCCATCGCGAGCGTGTTGTCGGTACCGGGGTAGCTCATCAGACTGATGATCTGGTGCGGCTTCATCGATCCCTGCAGCGTCAACAGCTTGCGGATCGTCGTGTCCGTGATCGACCCCGGGCCCTGATGGCCGAGGACCGGGATTCCGTTGATCTGTGAGATGTCCGCCGCGTCGCCGGTCGAGTACCCGGAGACGTTTCCTTCTGTCGTCAGGTCTGAATGACCGCACTTCAGAGCGGAGACGGTTGGCTTCAGGCCTGAGACCTCCAAGAACTCGAGCGTCGCGAGCACGCGTCGGTCGATCTGTCCGGTCTGGATGTCCTGCCGCCCGCATTCGTAGATGTCGATGCCCGGGTTCGCGAGGACCTGCTGCTCGAGCTGCTGCTTGGACTCCAGCAGCACCTGACCCGGCGTCGGCGCGCTCGTCAGGAACGGGTTCGCTCCGTTGGCCCTGAAGATCGAGCTATTTTCGAGTTGCACCCAGCCGTCGAGGATCGGCTTGGGATCGATCAGCGGGGCTCCGACACCGGCCGGACGGATCTGGAAGAGCATGTGTGGCTGGCCGCTTGGGTTTCCGGGGGCGACGCCCTGACCTGCTCCGACATGGCCGAGGACGGTTCCGGCGATGACCGCCACGCCCCGGCGCAGCGGGCGCAGATAGACGTCGTTGGGACCGGCGCGGAACACGTTTGGTGTCGCCGACGGCGTTGGCGGCGCGGCGGCCGCGGGCGCGGCTGGAGCGGCGGCCGCCGGCGCGGCGGCCGCTGGAGCGGAGGCCGCTGGCGCGGAGGCAGCCGGGAGCGCCGTCGACGTAGATTCTGCCGGCGCCGACGCGCCGGACCCGAGCCCAGGCGTCCCTTCGAGCGACAGGCCGGAGATGCCGGAGCCTTCGCCGGCCGACGACGCAGGGCTCTGTTTCGTTCCCGCGGTGGCCGGGCCGCTCGGACGCGGTTCTGTGGCTGGGCCGGACCGTGGCGCAGGCGCCTTCACGGCCGCGCTGTCGTGCGGTTTGAGCACCGGATAGAGAGCCGCGACGCTGCCGAGCTGCGCGTAGGTGTAGGTGTTGCCGTAGGCGTCGCGCAGAGAGACGAAGTGCCCGAGTTCGCGCGAGTCGCCGACCTGGGCGATCTGCCCATCCTGCACGGCGATCACGGGCGCGCCCGGCTCGGAGTAGATCGTCGTCGCGGCGATCGGCCTGGGTGCGCCGGAGCCGCTCGCAGCTGCCAACGGGAAGCCATCTGAGAAATGCGACTGCGCGTGCACCGGGAAGCGCGCCTCGGTCAGACCCGTGATCGCGCCGAGCAGTTCGGCTGGCGTGCCGCCGAGCAGCTTGGCGCGCAGCATCACGGATTCCACATATGCCTGGGAGTGGTTGTAGGCGAAGATGGCCCCCCGGAGGTTCGTGGCGGCACCGGCCGCACGCAGGTATCTCGCGGCGGCGAAGATCGCGTCGGCCGGGTTGTAGGGATCCTTGAAGCCGTCGCCGTTCGCATCCACGCCGTATGTGGCCCAGGACGAAGGCAGGAATTGCATCCACCCCTCCGCGCCGGCGCTGGAGACGCTCAGGTCGCGTCCGTAGTCGGTCTCAACCTCGTTGATCGCGGCGAGGACCTGCCATGGGACCCCGTATGCCGTGCCGGCCGCCTGGTAGATCGGCAGCAAAAACGGCGGGATGCGAAAGCTTTCGATGAAGAAGCTCGGCACGCCGGCGAGCGATGCGGAGAACGCCAGCGGCAGGGGCGGCGTGAGCGCCGATGGCGAGGGCGCTCGCCGCCCGGCCCGCGGGGCGGCGGAAGAGCCGCCGGTGGTGGCTCCGGCCTGCCCACCGCCGTGCGCGCCCTTCGATTTCGCGTGGGCACGGCCGGTAGGAGCCGGTGCTCCCGGCGTGTTGCCCTGCGCCTGCTGGGTCTGCACCTGCGGAGTCGTCGCGACTTCGGGGCCGGACGACGGCGACGGCACCGGGGGCGGAGTGGATTGGCTTGTCGTCGGAGGCGCCGGCGTTGCGTGCGCTTCGGGAGCCGGCGTCGAGGAGGTCTTTTCGGCTGGCCTGACTTCGATCGTGGTGGTTTCGCCCGGCTTCGTGGTGCCCGGTTCGGCCGCGAGGCTGGCCGCGGGCGGGCCAAAGACCGTGACGCCGAGTGTCGCGAGCAGCAGGCGGATGAGTGTTCGCGTGGTCATCTCATCTATCAGTTGCCGAGGAGGTAGTTGAGCAGCATCCCGCTCGTGCCAGACCCTTCCGCGGAAGGCGTGTAGTAGGTGGTGCCCGCGCTGGCGCCGCCAACCGGCTGCGCTGAGATCGTGGAGGTGCTCGTACTGCCAGCGCCCGCGCCGGAGACTTCACCGGCGCTCGGAGCAGGTCCGGGATAGCGCGCGATCGCCTCAGCGGGCGTCGCGCCTTTGAGCACCGCGAGCGTCCGTGCCATCACGGCGCTCGTGTCCGGCGGGATGGCGCTCGCGCGAGCAGCTGTGCCGGTCGTGCTGAACAGTTTGGCCCCGCACCCGCCAGCGGGGGTGATCACATAGGAGATGCAGGCGTTGCCGATCCCCTCCGAGCGCAGGAAATGGCCGAGCGCGTCGTAGCCGTTCGCCGCTCCCGTGCCGAGGAAGATGAAGTCGAGGATGCGCTCCAGGCCACCCGAGGAGCGCAGGCTGGAGAGCAGTTCGGAGAGGTTGCCGGCGAACGGCTTGCCGGCGCTTCCGAGGGCTTGCAGGCGGCCGAGCAGCGGTTGAATCGACGCGAGCGCCGGTCCCGAGACCTGCGCGGTCTTGCCGAGGCTCTGGAAGAACGCCGATGTGCTGTTCGAGAACGCAGCAAGATGTGTGAAGGCCTGGTCGATCCCGGGCGCCGCCACCCCGAGGTCGGTGAACACCGGCGTCGTCTGGTCGGCGAAGCGCGCGAGGTGTTCCATCGACGGGCCGAGCTGTTTCAGAAACGGCGGGAAGTCGGCGAGGTTGCGTTCGAGCGCGCCGCGGTGATTGGCGGTCGCAACGGCCACGGTGTTGCTCTGCGCGATGAAGTCCGCGACTCGGTTGCGGACCGCCGCGAACGGGGCCAGTGCCCGGTCGGAGTCGACCGCGAGTTTTGCCAGAACGTGGTTCTCGCCGGCGAGGATCGCGAGCACGCGGTCGAGTTCCTGAAGCGCCGGGTTGGCGCGGCGGAGGACTTCGCGGAGGTCGCTGCCGCGCCCGGCGAGGCCGGCGCCGAGCTCGTTGATGATGATCGTCAGGCGCTGGCGCTCGGGCAGGCGGCTGATGTCGCCGATGAGGTCGATGTCGACCGGGCTGTGGGTGTTCTGCACAGGAAGCAGCTTCTCGCCGGCGCCTTCCTGTCCGTTCGGGATCGTTTGCAGCGGCGGTGGCAGCGGAGTGCCTTCGACTCGGGGCTGCGTCGGCAGGCAGTCGACGAACTTCTCGCCGATCAGCGCCTGGGGACGGACGGTGCAGCTGGCGTCCGCGCGGAAGTCCTTGAAGCCGGGGTTGTCGATGTTGAGCACGACGGCCGCCTTGGCCTGAGGCGTGGGGGTCACCGAGCCGACCGTCCCAACCTTGACCCCGTCGATCTTCACGTTCTCGCCGGAGATGATGTTGCCCGCGTCGTCGAAGATCGCGCGCACGGCGTACGCGCCGCTCGAGCCACCGGCCGAGATGGCCAGCAGCACGACCACCACCAACGCGGCCATGCAGACGGCGCCGGCAACGATGCCCGCGCCTCTCCTCCACCCGACGGTCTGCGTCCTCAACCCGATCCTTCCTGGCCGTTCAACAACGAGCCGGGTGACCCCAACGATTCGATGGGGTCACCCGTCCCGACTCGCTGCAACTCAGCTTACGCCCTCGGGCGCGTGAGCTCATCGCCGCCGTCTAATGCGTGGGGCACGGCGCCTTGTAGTTCACCGTCACGGTTTCGCCGGTCTGGAACGTCAGTTCCGACTTGAACGGGAAGCCGCCTTTCGGGCACTGGCCTTTCTTCGGCGCCGTGCCGTAGGAAACGGTTTCTTTGCCTTTCTTGTACGCGGCGCCGACCTTGAGGTTGATCGATTCCGTCGACACCGGCGGCGCTTCGGGCAGGGTAGTGATCAGCTTGACTTCGCTGGAGAACTCCTGGCTGAAGAGGCCGCTCACGGGGTGGTAGGCCCCTGTGGCGGCGACCAGCTGCGCGGAGATCGGCGAGGCGGCGTTGGTGTAGAACTGCAGGCCGCCACCGGGGGCAAAGAACGCCTGGACGGTCGCGGCCTCCCTCACCGTTTCTGGACCGATCTTCTGCGCCACGTTCGCGCTGCCGACCGGGCTCGCCTGCGACTTCTTCGGGCAGGCCGGAGGGCCGATCGGTCCTTCGAGCGTTTCCTTCGTGCACGTGACGAACCCTCCCGCGTGGATCTTCGTGCCCTTGGGCACGAAGAAGTTGACGTGCGTCAAGGGCGACGGCACGCCGCCTGGTCCTTCGGTCCCTTTGATCGTGTACTTGATTTCAAGGGCGGTGCCGCAGCCGTAGCAGTTGCCCGTGCCCTTGAACCCCGGGATCGGAATTGCCTTGGCAAAAAGCGTGACCGTCGGACACGGGCCGGCACCGCTACACGGCGCTGCCGATGAAACAGCCGGCAGCCCCAGAGCGCCTAGGGCGGTAAGGCCGAGCAAGGCCAGACAGGTGGATGCTCTGCGCATCAGTTTCTCTCCTCTGTTGATGGACAGGTCCGCCTCGATCCGGTAGCTCCGGAGTCATTGCCGGTCCGGCGATATCGAGATCCTCGGCTGTTCGCCGGGGAACGGTGGCGACTTCTGATCGCAACCATATCCGTCGGGGCCGACCCTTGCAACATGGAACACATCAACGGGCGCCAAGTTGCACGGCAGCCCACTGCCGCGGGCGCCACGGCGAGACCCTCTCGCCCGCGCCGCCCGCCGACGAGCGATCGGCGCACTGAACCGTCCACGCGGCGACCCTACGCTATCCTCCGCAACCATCAACCTCAGTAAGAGGCTGAGAGTCAGCCGCCGACAGGTCGAGCTCGGCGCCGGCGAAGCGGACGTCGACCGGCTCGAGGATCACCTGCCTGGGCCCGGCCTCGACGCGACCGGCGAGGAGCGCCTTGTACCCCAGGCCCTGCGCAATCCGCACGACCTCTCCGCCTGCGCCGGCCACGCAATAGACGGCGTAGCCTGACCCCATGTTGAAGGTCGAGAACGCCGCGCGCGCGTCGAGTCCGGCACTCGCCACGAGGAAGCTGAGGACCTCGGGCACATCGGGAAGCCTGTCCACGCGATAGGTGAGCTGCTTGGGAGGGCGCATCAGCTTGAGCAGGCCATGGCCGGTCACGTGGCTGATGTAGGTGACTCCGATGCCGTCCTCGAGCAGCGACGCGACTAGCGGCGCGTACATGACCGTCGGCTCCAGGAGCGCCTCTCCGAGCGTGACGCCGCTCGGCAGCGCGGTGGCATAGCCACTGGGCAGCCGCGCCTGCAGTAGCCGCGCCAGCGAGGCCCCGTTGGCGTGCAGTCCGCTGGAGGCCAGCAGCACGATCTCATCGCCGGCCCCCAACTCCTCGCCCAGTATCGGGGAGCACCCGCCCGGCACGACGCCCACGGCGGCGCCCGCCAGCTCGATGTCCAGCTCCCCCACCAGTCCCGGCAGCGACGGCGACTCCCCGCCCCCCCACGCGCAGCCGCCGTCCACGCAGGCCCTGCGCCAGCCTTCCAGCAACGCCTCGGCACGCTCGGGCTCGCGGTACCACTCCGAGGCGCCGGTGGCGAAGTAGGCGTTGACGACGAGTGGCAGCGCGCCTACGCAACAGAGGTCGTTCAGGATCGCCGCGACGGTGTCGTAGGCGACCTGCGCGAAGCGGTTGATCCCGTGGCGCTCGAGCACTTGGCGCGCGACGATCGACTTCGTGCCCAGCCCCTCCACGACGATCGCAAACGCCCGCCCGTCCAACTCGAACACGAACGCCGGCTCGCCCCGCGATGCGTCCAGCGCATGGGCGCCCCGGGCGGCGAGCAGCCCCGAGGTCGAAAGCGCCTTGGCGATCGCCAGGCGCTTGGCCGCGTCGAGCGCGTCGTAGTCCACGCCTGCAGCGCGGTAGCTGGCTGCGCCAACCTCCTCTGTCATCGCGCGCAGCCTATGACCTCAGGTCCTGCCGTGCTGCGCGCGCGAGTCGGTCACGAAGTAGCCATCAGCGACCACACGGTAGCGGTCGGTGCTCGACCGTCGGTCACGTACGGCGCGGAGTCGATATACACCGTGACACCCGGCCTTAGGAGGGAGAGCGATGGACTTCCAGCCAAGCGAGCGCTGTTCCGAGTTCAAGGAGCGCCTGACGGCGTTCATGGACGAGCACATCTATCCCGCCGAGGAGGTCTACGAGCGCGAGCTGCGCGACTCCGGCGACCCCCACCACCAGCCGGCGATCATGGAGGCGCTGAAGCCGCGAGCGCGCGAGGCCGGCTTGTGGAACATGTTCTTGCCAGACGCCGAGCACGGCGCCGGCCTGTCCAACAGCGACTATGCGCCGCTGGCGGAGATCCTCGGGCGCTCGCACATCGCCTCGGAGGCGTGCAACTGCTCGGCTCCCGACACCGGCAACATGGAGGTCCTGCACCAGTTCGCCACCCCCGAGCAGAAGGAGCGCTGGCTGACGCCGCTGCTCGAGGGCGAGATCCGCTCGGCGTTCGCGATGACCGAGCCCGACGTAGCGAGCTCGGATGCGACCAACATCGCCCTGCGCATCGAGCGCGACGGTGACGACTACGTCCTCAATGGACGCAAGTGGTGGACATCGAATGCCATGCACCCCCACTGCCGGATCATGATCGTGATGGGCAAGACCACGACCGAGGGGCCCCGCCACCGCCAGCAGAGCCAGATCCTCGTTCCGCTCGACACACCGGGCGTGACGGTCATGCGCGGGCTGAGCGTGTTCGGCTACCAGGACCAGGAGGGTCACGCCGAAGTCGACTTCAACGACGTTCGCGTACCCGCGAGCAACCTGATAGCGGACGAGGGCGACGGCTTCATGATCGCTCAGGCACGCCTCGGCCCCGGGCGAATCCATCACTGCATGCGCGCGCTCGGAGCCGCCGAGCGCGCGCTGGAGTCGATGTGCGCCCGCGCCGTCTCGCGCGTCACCTTCGGCCAGCCGATCGCGATGCGCGGCAACATCCAGGACTGGATCGCGGAGTCGCGCGTGGAAATCGAGATGGCGCGCCTGCTCACGCTGAAGGCCGCCTGGCTGATGGACACGGTCGGCAATCGCCACGCCCGCACGGAGATCGCGGCGATCAAGATCGCCGCGCCGAACGTCGCGCTGAAGGTCGTCGACCGCGCGATCCAGGTGCACGGCGGTGGCGGCGTCTCGGACGACTTCCACCTCGCCCACGCCTACGCGCACCTTCGCACGCTCCGTCTCGCCGACGGGCCCGACGAGGTGCACAAGCTCTCGATCGCCCGGCGCGAGCTGGCGCCGTTCATCCCCCGCGAGGAGCCGACCCCGGCATAACCGGCCGGGTCACTCGGCGCGTGTTGAGCGGCCCGACGCCGCCTCCCGCCTGATCCTCGCCTTCGCCACACGCCGGCTGCGCTGAAACGCCGATCGCGCGGCCGGTCCTGAAGGCTTCGCCGCGTTCGAAGCCGAAAGCTGCGGCAAAGGCTCGGAAGTCGGGACAACGGAAATGACCGTTTACGACGGCATCAACGACCTGGCGATCTCAGGCGTGTATATGACCTCCAACAACCGCCCGGTCTTCACCTCGACATCGGCATCGACGTCGCGCCTCTCAAACCTCTCATCAATCCCGTTCACCTGTTTCTCGAAGGCCACGTCAGCTCGAACACCGACTACCACGAGTAGTCGAAATCAACAATATCCCCAAGCAGCACGACCTTTCACGTCGAAGTCGAATCCTATGAAAGGGCGACCTCGCGAGCTGAAACCCACACGCCTGTGGGCGTCGATGGATGCGACAAGGCTCCCTTAAATCCGACCGTGGAAGTCAAACCGGAAACAGCCCAGTCCGACGAGCCCGGCGGCGGAACGGCGGAAGTCAGGGCGTGGGCGGTACTCCGGTGAAAACGAAATCAACACGGCCGATATAAAAGGCGTGCAGATCACGCTGCCCGAAGGATTGACGCTCAATCCCTCGCCGGTTGCGGCGTCAGGATCGTCCGCCGAAAGTTCGTCGGCCACACGCCCGCCCTGACCGTCCAGGCCTTCGCCGCGGGTCGCGTAAGCGTCAGCGGCAAGAACCTGCGCACGGTCTCCCGGCGGCTCAGCAAGGCCACCACGACGACGCTCGAGGTTCCGCTGTCGCGCGCCGGCGTCCGTGCGCTGCGTCGGCCAAGGCGGATGAAGATCAAGGTGCGCGTCGCCTTCGCTCCCACGCTGAGAGGCGAACCCAGCGCGTCCGCATCCACGACGGTCACTTTCAGACGCTAGGCCACGACCGTCTTCGCCAGCGCGCCAACACAGACTCGCCGGCGCGCCATCCCAGCGGTGCTCTAAGTTGCGCCGACGACGCGATCATGCGGACGTCTGATTGCCATCCGACGCGCGGTCTGCGAATGGACATCATCGCAATGGCGCTAACGGTCACGACGCTTGCCGCCGCCTCGGCGCGGGCGGCGTCCGTGCCAGAAATCAGCGCGTCGGTCGCGCCCAGCGAGTTGGTGTACGGAGCGACCCTGTCGGTCGCCGGGCGCGTCGTGGCCGGCGGGCAGGGCGTCGGCGGCGCCCCGCTCGCGCTCCAGGCCTCGCCGTATCCCTATCGCAGCTTCGCCACCGTTGCGCGCGCGGCCAGCGCACCCGATGGGAGCTTTACGTTCGCCCGCGTGCGGCCCGACCGCAACACCCGCCTGCGCGTCGTCGAGGAAGGCACTCCAGCCGTGATCGGCGAGGCGCTTTCCGTAATCGTCGACCCGAGCGTGCTCGTCAAGGCGTCGGAGCTCGGCCCCGGCCGCACGCGCTTGAGCCTGCGCGCGAGCCACACCCCGAAGCAGAGATCGCCCTCGGTGAGCGCGTGGTGGTTCGTGGCGGCGCGCGGGACGCGCACCTTTCGCCTGGCGGCCGTCACGCCCACCCGCGAGCTCGCACCCGGCATCACCTACGCAAGCGCGACGATCGACCCGCCGTCCAAGCGGTTCGCCTACCGCGTCTGCATGAACCCAGCCTGGGAAGATGCCATGGGCGCAGCGGCGGCGCACCACCGCTGTCCCGAACGCGACTTCACCGTTTCTCACAATGTTCTCTGAGAGGCGCGTCGGCGTGCCCAACGCGCGGCGCGCGGCAGCCTGTCGGTTGCGACCGGCACCGTGGCGAAGGCGGGCGGCGCTGGCAGTGGCCGGCGTAACTTTGGCCGCGGCGGGCGCATCGACCGCGCGGGCGTTCGAGTACCAGGGCGAAGGTCGGGGCATCCCGATCGCCGCCTACCCGTCGTCAGATGCGATCGCCGCGGCCGAGCGCTTCCTGGACACGCGCGCCGGCAGGACGTCGCTCGCAGTGGTCGACAGCCAGGGTCGCCTGAGCGGCGTGCGCCTGCGCGAGCACTTCCAGACCGCAAGCGTCGTGAAGGTGATGATGCTGGTCGCCTACCTGCAGATGCTGAACGCGCACCACCGCGGCTTGCGCGCAGCTGACACCTCGCTGCTGTACCCGATGATCCACGTCTCCGACAACAACGCCGCCTCGGCGGTACTCGCGATCGTCGGCAACGCCGCCGTCGCGCGCGTCGCGCGCGAATCCGGCATGAGCGATTACGCCCCGGGGGTCGGCTGGTGGGCATACACCCAGACCTCGGCCGCTGACCAGGCGCGCTTCTTCTTTGCGCTCGAACGACTGATCCCGGCGCAGTTCTACGGCTACGCCCGCGGCCTGCTATCGGGTATCGAGTCCTCGCAGAGCTGGGGCATCCCCCCCGTCGCCCGGCCTCGCTGGCAGGTGTTCTTCAAGACCGGCGCGCTCCCGTCGGAGGGGTTGTTCAACGAGGTCGCTCGGCTGGAGCGGCCCGGGGTGACATTCACGATCGCTGTCTTCACGACCGGCGACCCATCGATGGGCTACGGCGAACAGACGATCCAGGGCGTGGCATCCGCGCTGCTCGCAAACGCGCCGTAATCGCTCCTCCCGTCACCGCGCGCGGGCGCCGCCACGTCCCCGCCGCCGGGATGGTGGACAATGACCCAAGCAACGTCAAGGAGGAGCACCCGCATGTCCGCAGCAACCGCCGTGCGCGAGCACCACTTCTCGAGACCAAGCTTGAACGTGATCATCGTCGGCGCTGGGTTCGGCGGGATCGCGGCGGCGATCGAGCTCAAGCGACACGGCATCGACGGCATCAGGATCCTCGAGCGGGCGCCCGACCTGGGCGGCACCTGGTACTACAACGGCTATCCCGGCGCGGCGTGCGACGTTCCCAGCCACCTGTACTCGTTCTCATTCGCCCAACGGCGGGACTGGTCGCGGCGGTGCTCGCCCCAGCAGGAGATCCACGGCTACCTGCGCGAGGTGGCGCGCGCCAACGACATCGAACGCCTGATCGAGCCGAACAGCACCGTGACGTCCTGCGTGTGGGAGGAGCGGAGCTGCCTCTGGAGGGTTCAAACCGCGGCGGGCAAGTGCTACGAGGCAGACGCCCTCCTCCTAGCCACCGGGCAGCTGCACCGGCCGTCTCGTCCGGCGATCGAGGGTGTCGAGACGTTCGCCGGCCACAGCTTCCACTCGGCGGAGTGGGATCACGACTACCCCCTCTCCGGCAAGCGCGTGGCCGTCGTCGGAACGGGAGCCAGCGCGGTCCAGTTCATCCCGGAGATCGCGGGGAAGGTCGAGCACCTGACCGTCTTTCAGCGCACCGGAAACTGGTTTCTGCCGCGCAAGAACCGGCGCTACCCGGCGGCAATCAAGGCGTCCATCCGGCACATCCCCGCCGTCCAGGCTTTCCGGCGCAACTTCATGTTCCAGTACTGCGAGGCGATCACGGCCGCGATTCGCCATCCCAACACCCTCGGTCGTCTCGTGAAGGCCCGCTCGGTCGCCTTCATGCGCTTCCAGCTGAAGGATCCGGCGGTTCGCAGGAAGGTCTGGCCCGACTACACATTCGGCTGCAAACGCGTCCTGTTCAGCTCATCCTTCCTGCCCGCGGTGCAGCGCGAGAACGTCGAGCTCGTCACCGAGCCGATCGCGAGCGTGGCCCCCGACGCCCTCATCACCGCCGACGGCAGGCACCACCGGGTCGACTGCATCATCTGGGGAACCGGCTTCAAGACGACCGACTTCATGTTCCCGATGGCCGTCACCGGCGCTCACGGCAGGGAGCTCCGCGGGGCGTGGGCGGATGGAGCGCATGCGCACCTCGGGATGGCGGTCCCGGGCTTTCCGAACATGTTCATCATGTACGGGCCGAACACGAACACCTCGGGCGGCTCGATAATCGTCTATCTCGAGGCGCAGGCAGCCTACGTGCGTCAGGCCCTGCAAGAGCTGCGCGCCCGCGACGCCGGCGCGGTCGAAGTGCGACCCGAGATCGAGGCCGCGAGCGACCGCGTGCTCCAGGCGCGATTCGCGGGAACGGCGTGGACGCAGTGCGACTCCTGGTATCGCGACGAGCGGGGCCGGGTCGTCGCCAACTGGCCGGGCTACATGCGCGAGTACCTGCAGCAGACCCAGCGCCTCGACGCGAGCGAGTACCTGTTCCGGTCTCGATCGGGGGGCGTGGGCGACAGCGACCAAGATCGAGACGCCACGGGGGCGCTCGCCGACGCTTAGAGGAAAGGAAGACCCGGATGCATGACTACGTCATCGTCGGGGCCGGCTCCGCCGGCTGCGTGCTCGCCAACCGCCTGTCGGAGGATCCCTCGGTTCGGGTTCTGCTGATCGAGGCCGGCGGCAGGGACAGATCGCCCAACATCAAGATCCCAGCCGCATTCCCCAAGCAGTTTCACACCAAGCTCGACTGGGACTTCGCCACCGAGCCCGAGCCATTCGTGGACGGTCGCTCGCTGTACGTCCCGCGCGGCAAGAGCGTCGGCGGATCGAGCTCGATGAACGCGATGCTCTATGTCCGCGGCCGCCCGCTGGACTACGACGCCTGGGAGGCCCAGGGCGCACCGGGCTGGGGCTTCCGCGACGTGCTTCCGTACTTCATCAAGTCCGAGGACAATGCCCGCGGCGCCTCAGAGTTCCACGGCGCCGGCGGCCCGCTGCGCGTCAGCGAGCAGCGCTCGCCGCGGCCGATGAACCAGCGCTTCCTTGACGCGAGCGCAGCGGTCGGGATCCCGCGCATCGCCGACTACAACGGACCCGAGCAGGACGGCGCCTCGATGTTCCAGGTGACCCAGCTGGGCGGGAGGCGCTTCAGCGCCGCCGACGCGTTCCTGCGTCCCGTGCTCAAGCGGCCCAACCTCGAGGTCCGCATGAACGCGACCGTCCTCGCCCTCGAGCTCGAGGGCGAGCGCGCGGTCGGCGTGCGCCTGCGCAAGGGTCGCAGCGGCGAGGAGGTCGCTCGCGCCGGGCGCGAGGTGCTGCTGTCGGCCGGGGCGATCAACTCCCCGCAGCTGCTGCTGCTCTCGGGGATCGGGCCCGCCGATGAGCTGCGCGCCGCCGGTGTTCAGGCCCGACACGACCTGCCCGGCGTGGGCTGCAACCTGCAGGATCATCCGTTCGTCACGATGATCTGGGAGGTCTCCGACCAGCGGACCCTCTACGGAGCCGACAAGCCCAAGCCGCTCGCGGAGTGGCTGCTGCGCAGGTCCGGTCCACTCACCTCGACGGTGGCCGAGGTCGTGGCCTTCGCGCGCACCCGGGGCGGATTGCCGGCCGCGGACATCCAATTCCACATGGGCGCCGCCTACTACGAAGACCACGGCGCCGAGACCTACGACGGACACTGCATGGTCATCGCGCCGACTCTCGTCTCGCCGAAGGCCCGTGGTCGGGTGTGGCTCCGCTCGTCGGACCCGACCGCCAAGCCGCGGATCATCACGAACGCGCTGTCCGAGCCCGACGACGTCGAGTCGATGGTCGCTGGCATGCGGCTCGCGCGCGAGATCGCCGCACAGGCGCCGCTGAAGGAGACGGTGATCGAGGAGCTCAAGCCGGGCTCGGCGACGACCGACCGCGAGGATCTGGAGGCCGACCTGCGCCGGCGCCTGATGCTCATCTACCACCCTGTCGGTACCGCGCGGATGAGCGACACCCACAAGGACGCCGTCGTGGACTCCGAGCTTCGCGTGCACGGGCTTGAGAACCTGCGCGTCGTCGATGCGTCGATCATGCCCGTGATCCCCGGCGGCAACACCAACGCCCCGACGACCATGATCGCCGAGCGGGCAGCGGACCTGATCCGTGGCCGCGTGCGCGGCGCCACACCCGAGTCAGTGTCGGCGTGAGCGCCCGATCGGCGCGCCGCTGGCGTGATCCGCTCATGCGCCGCCAGCGCGGGCGCCGCCGAGGAGTCGCTGGCGTGGCCCCGAGGCGCCTCTGAGAGCGGCCGGGCCACGTTCGTATCATCCTCTCGCAACCGGACCTGGAGCTCACTCCGATGACGATGGACACGCCGCGCGCAAAGAACCTCGCGCTCTTACTGCTCGCGATGACGCAGTTCGTGCTGATCATCGACGCATCGATCGTCAACGTGGCGCTGCCGTCGATCGGTCGCGCGCTTCACTTCTCGCAGACCAACCTCTCCTGGGTGGTCAACGCCTACACGCTCACGTTCGGCGGCTTTCTGCTCCTCGGCGGACGGCTGGCGGATCTGCTCGGCCGCCGGCGCATGTTCATGACCGGCCTCGTGCTGTTCTCGCTCGCCTCACTCGCCGGAGGTATCGCGCAGTCGGAGGGCTGGCTGATCGCCGCGCGCGCCGTGCAGGGTCTCGGTGGCGCGATCGTCTCGCCGGCGGCGCTGTCGATCATCACGACGACGTTCGCCGAGGGCGCCGAGCGAAACCGGGCGCTCGGCGTCTGGGGGGCCGTGGCGGGGGCCGGCGGAGCCGCCGGCGTGCTGCTCGGAGGGATCCTGACGAGCGGGCTCAGCTGGCGCTGGGTGCTGTTCGTGAACGTTCCGATCGGGATCTCCTGCGCGTTGCTGGCGCCGAGAGTGATCCGCGACAGCCGCGCTGAGCTCGAGACGCGGAACTTCGACCTGCCCGGCGCCGTGACCGTCACGGCCGGGCTCGCGCTGCTCGTGTACGCGCTGGTCGACGCCGTCAACGTCGGTTGGGGGTCGACCGCGACCCTCGCGAAGATCGGCGGCGCCGCGCTGCTGCTGGTGACCTTCGTCGCGATCGAGCTGCGCCAGCGGTCGCCGCTGATGCCGTTTTCGATCTTCCGACTACGGACCTTGCGCGGCGCCGACAGCGTCGCGTTGCTCGTCGGCATGTCCCTGTTCTCGATGTTCTTCTTCATCTCCCTGTACATGCAACAGGTGCTTCACTACTCGGCGCTCAAGGCGGGGCTTTCCTACCTGCCACTCGCCGTCGGGATCATCCTCGCCGCTGGCGCCGCGTCGGTCGCCGTCACCCGCTTCGGCTTCAAGCCTGTGCTCCTCATCGGTCTGCTGTTCGTCGCCGGCGGGCTATTCTGGTTCTCGCGCGTGCGCGCACCCGGCGGCTCGTTCATCGGAGACGTGCTCGGACCGTCGCTGCTCGCGGCGATCGGGCTGGGATTGTCATTTGTCCCGGTGACGATCGCCGCCGTGACCGGCACCCGCCCGCACGAGGCCGGGCTCGCCTCCGGATTGGTCAACACGGCGCAGCAGGTTGGCGGCTCGCTCGGTCTCGCGATCCTTGCCACGGTCGCCAACAGCCGCACCAAGAGCGTGATTCACGCGGGCCAGCATAACCTTTCGATCGCGTTGACGAAGGGCTTCGAGCGCGCGTTCCTCGTCGGCGCCGGATTCGCGCTCCTCGGCGCAGCACTTGTGATCGTGCTGATCTCTTCAAGCGACAGCCGCTCGCATTCTCTCGCCGCGCGAGGTGGCGAGGCCGCGGCGTCTCCGGTGTCATAGCCGCAACCGTCGCCGGCCTGTCGGCGTCCGTGTGTGATGGCTCGGCGCGACCACGGATTTACCCGTGCACCGAGCGCCTCGAGCGCGTCACTCAGCAGCAGGTTCTGCTCGAAGCAGACAGCGACCAGCCACCTCGAGATCGTGACCGCGGCG
>Ga0182024_10010631_pt1 | contig 18718 bp, 16 predicted proteins | sample P32metaG_FD_120480 | JGI IMG/M metagenome (GOLD analysis project Ga0182024, IMG submission 120480) | Permafrost microbial communities from Stordalen Mire, Sweden - P3-2 metaG (Illumina Assembly) | ecosystem: Environmental > Terrestrial > Soil > Wetlands > Permafrost | place: Sweden: Stordalen... | reverse complement strand
TTGCGCGCTTATTTCGAAATGACTTCAATTTTTTCGTCTGCAAGCTTCTTGTTGTTCTCGTCCGTGCCGGCCAGCTCGAACGAATTTGTGAGCGCGGCCTTCCTTTTTCCCACGCTGGTAATCACATAAGAACAGCCAAACCAGTGGGCTTCCGCAAGATCGGTGGCCGACCATTGCGCGGGATGATCGGGATGCGAGTGATAGAAGCCGACGATGTCTTCACCACGCTCGCGGCCCTCGCGCTGAATGCGGATCAACTCCTTCGGATCGATGTGATATCGATTGTGAGGCGAATCTTCGCGCGTGTTGCCGCAGCGAGCGGTGCGAGATACGGTTTTCGAGGCGTCATCCTCAAAGTGCCCAAGCAGCACGCCGCAGCATTCATGGGGATAGGTTTCTTCTCCATGTTGGCGAAGGGCGGCGTAATCAGATTGTGAGAGCTTGAGCATGGGTAAAGGTCAGAGGTAAGAGGTCAGATTGCAGAGGTGGCTCCGATGCGGCATGTTCACTTTTGCAATCTGACCTCTTACCTCTGCAATCAGTCATTTGCAATCAGCCTTCATGCCAGAATCTCTCGCTCAAATATTTTTCGCCAGAGCCGCAGAGGATGGTGACAATGGTTGCGCGCTGATCTTTCTTCAGCGCTTCGATAATTTCCAGACTGCCCACAACCGCGGCTGCCGCCGATACTCCAACCAGCAATCCCTGATCCCGCGCCAGGCGCCGCGCCATGGCGTGCGCCGCTTCAGTAGAAATCTCAATGTTCTGGTCGGCTAGCGCTGGATCGTAAATACGCGGCACGATGGCCGAAGGCAAATGCTTCGCTCCTTCAATGCCGTGAAAGGCGGAATCGGGCTGCAGCGAGACACAGCGAATCTTTGGATTCAGTTCCTTGAGTCGACGCGTCGCGCCGACGAATGTGCCGGTGGTTCCGAGCATGGCTACGAAGTGCGTGATGCGCCCTTGCGTCTGCTGCCAGATTTCGTTTGCCGTCGTTTCATAATGCGCGCGCCAGTTGGCGTCGTTTGAATATTGGTCCGCGTAAAAATAAAGATCAGGATGGCGTTCCGCATACTGCCGCACGATCTTGATGGCGCCATCAGAGCCTTCGGCGGGATCGGTGTAGATGATATTTGCTCCGTATGCCTGTAAAATGCGTTTTCGCTCGGGCGAAACATTCTCGGGAACACAGAGCGTGACTGGGAAGCTGAGAGCCGCGCCCAGCATGGCGTAAGCTATGCCGGTGTTTCCGCTGGTGGAATCGAGCAAAATTTTTCCGGGACCGAGTTGGCCGGAACGGCGAGCTTCAATAACAATGCGAGCGGCGGCTCGATCTTTGACGGACCCTCCGGGATTATGCCATTCGGCCTTGCCCCAAAGTTCTATGTTGGGAAACTGGCTGACGAGCGCATCGAGTGACAGCAGCGGAGTGTTGCCGATCTGAGCCAGCACGGCTTCGCCGCGGCCAGGCGAGGGGTTTGCCGGCGATGGGGTGAGCGACGCCGCTGATCCGGAAGCGATGACTGTCATTTGAGTTCGACGCCCTAGTGACTACGGTAATGTGTATCCAATCGTAAAAAGGTATATCTATACTAGCGTTGCTGTATTCCGGTGTCATTAGATTCCCGAGACGCGGGTTTGGTTCCACCGAAACCGCGAACACCGCATCTAATGAGTGCGCCAAGAATCGAGTTTATAAATGACAGCGAAGATTGAACAGCGAACTTTCGAAGACGCAGTCAGCTGGCTGCGCGATCATGGCTTTGACCTGATTGAAGCTCCGGGAACTCAAACGCGCGTGTTTCTGAGGAAGTACAACTGCTCGGCGGCCATCCAGAAGACGGAGGATGGTGGCGTGAAGATTTTTGCGTATCCGGGATACATGGTCGGAAGCGAAATTTCGAAGCTTGTGAACCGCGGCTACCAGCAATTCTTGAAGACATCAAAGGCGGAAATTCCGGCGACCGCTGATCACCTGAAGGCGCTGCAGCAATTTTCCGAGGAACTTAAGGAAGCTCTCGGTCTGCCCAGCCTGTACAACGAATCGCTCGGGACGGTGAGCGAGTCGTACCAATACGATCGCATTCAAGATCGCGATAAACCAGCGGTCGATCGGCCCAAGCGTCCATGGGAGACGGTGAAGGTCAAAGCGGCTGCGGCTTCGAAAAAAACTCGCGCGTAAAATCGTTGAAGTGAGATACGTTCTGCGCTGAAAAGTGTGTAACAAGGCATCGCTTTAGCAATCGTCGTCTTCGCTAGTCCTCAAATCCTTTAAGCGGCCGTTAATTGCCTGGACCATCCTCGTTCCGTTTTTCACATCCTGCCAAGTTTCAGAAAGCGGTTATCATGCAATCCTGAAGTTACGGAGAATCTATGCGTGATTTATTTTTGTTTCTGGGAGTAATTGCCGCGCTTGGCATCTCGAGCAGCGGGCAGGATGCCAACGATCCGGTCCTTGCCATTCGCAAAGTGATTGAAGAGCAGCAATCCGCATGGAACCGCAGCGATCTTGAAGGTTTTATGTCCGGATATTGGAAATCGCCAGAGCTGACATTTTTTTCGGGAGCGCGCGAGTCGAAGGGTTGGCAGGCGGCGCTTGAGCGTTACAAGAAGGCGTATCAGGGATCTGGACACGAGATGGGCCGATTGGAATTCGCTAACCTGCGTGTCGAAATGCTAGGCCCCGATGCGGCGTTTGTTCGCGGCGAATTTCATCTAACTATGTCAGATGGAAAGAAGCCGCATGGGCTGTTCACGCTTATTTTCCGCAAGTTTCCCGAAGGATGGAAGGTTGTGCACGATCACTCGGCGGGAGAGTGAGCAGAATCGGGTTTCACAATTTCAAGGTTCGAAAGGCTGAGACGAAATGCTGACACCTTAAAAACTTGCTTACCGACCTTTATCCATCGCTTCATTCGCCAGCCGATCGGCGATCTGATTCTGTTCGCGAAGGGCGTGGCGGATTTCAAAGTGCTCCAACTTGCGAACCAGTTGCTGCGCTTCATCGTATAGCTTGCGCAATTCGGGGTGTCGAACTTTGTAGATACCCTTCATCTGCCGCACCATCAACTCTGAATCGCTGACCACCTTGAGCGCCGTAATCTGCTTTTCTGCGGCATAGCGTAACGCCGCGAGCAGGCCCTGATACTCCGCATAATTGTTGGTGCGATGTCCCAAATACTCGCTGAGTTCGGCCACTGGATTTCCCGCTGCATCTCGAATCGCGACGCCGTAACCTGCTGGACCTGGGTTACCGCGCGCTCCACCATCGACGTGAGCAGTGTGAGCGGCGGCCGCTTTCGGCGATGAAGCTTTGGACGTAGAAACCTTGGGCGATGAGAAAAGATTGCCAGAACCAGAGGAGCGCAATGCCATATTGCCAAGTTTACAATACCGCAGACATTGACCATTTGTTCACAATGCGTAGATCAAATTATTCAATCAAATTGATTGGCCTGAGAAGAACGCTCGCCCTTCCGAGAGCATCCAAGCTCCAACGTGAAACTAAGGAAATCGAATTTCGAGAGCACGTAAAGGAGCGATTATGGCTGACAGTCTTAAGGGAAAGAAAATTGCCATCCTGGTAGCGGATGGATTTGAGCAGAGCGAATTTCAAAAGCCGAAGCAGGCGCTGGAGGATGCTGGAGCCGAAACGAAAGTCGTTTCTCCGGCGGGAAGTAAAGTGAAGGGCTGGAATCACGCGGAGTGGGGCGATGAGGTGAAGGTTGACATTCCTTTGAAGTCGGCGAAGGCGGAAGATTTTGACGGGCTGCATTTGCCGGGTGGCGTGATGAATCCTGATCATTTGCGTATGGATCCGCAGGCAGTCGCGTTCGTGAAACATTTTTTTGAGAGCGGGAAACCAGTTTCCGCGATCTGCCATGCTTCGTGGACGATGATTGAAGCCGACGTGGTTCGCGGGCGGACTTTGACGTCATGGCCATCGCTGAAAACCGATCTGCTCAACGCGGGCGCGCATTGGGTGGACCAGGAAGTGGTGCGCGATAAAAATCTGGTGTCTAGCCGCAAGCCGGATGACCTTCCTGCCTTCAATCGCGAGATCGTGAAGCTGTTCGCGGAGGGCGGCTCTCAAGCGACGCAGAAGAAGGTCGCGTAAGCGTCGATTGAAATTGAAGTCGAACCGGAGTTGGGGCGTCGTCTCTGCCGCAGGTCTCTTTTGCGAATCTTGCGGGGGATGTCGCCCCCTTTTTCCGGGCTGTTTGCTCTTCATCTCCTAGGTACCCCCCACCTCCTAGGTACCCCCACCCCCCTGTTTTGCTAAAGTCTCTTGAATCTGTATCTTACAAAAATTGAACTTCGCAAAGTCTTCAATCGAAGGGAGTTAGAGGCAAAGTCTTGATAGATTTGGACTTAGCTTGCTTTGGGGCGGTTACGAGCTGATTTTGGGCCGGGAACTCCGCTTTCCCGAGCGGCGATTTGGGTTTTCAAAGAGCAGCTACGCTGCCGCTGAGGCAGCTTGGAGACGGACACACTCCGGCCTTCTTACAGGTCATGAGCATTGTGGCACCGCTGCGGTTGGAGGGATGTGATGGCTGTCACAATGTGATTGTGATGATTACGGGTGTCGTTTTGGGAATTGGGGCGCTCCGGCTCGGAGAGAGTTTTGAAGGCGGCTGTCGTTCAGGGGGTTAGGAAAGCCCGATCGGTCGGCTTTTGTGGAATCCCACCCTTGCGCACACAACGCGCAAAGGATGGGGCACTCGACATCAACCCTTGGGTCGTTAACAGAGCTATCGCATTCGATTGCCGGACTTGGTGCCTCGGAATTTGAAATCAAACAAACGTTGCTAGAATGAAGCTCAAATGGCAGGCGCCAAATCGAGAACAAAACGCGCGACGGGACTTTTGAATTCCGATCAATTGCGAAGGGCCCGCGACGATTCGCAAAATATACGCGAAGAATTGAACGCATTGCTCTCATCCGAAATCGGCAAATATACATCCGAAGATACAAGCCTCGTCGTTTTCGGTTCCCTCGCTCGGGGAGAGTGGACCACTGGGAGCGATCTCGATTGGACATACTTGATAGACGGCCAATCTAGACCAGAGCACCTAGTTATCGTTCAGAATATCCAGAAAGTTCTCAAGAAAAATGCAGAGAAGTTCCGGCCTCCTGGTCAAACGGGAACTTTCGGAAATATTGCTTTCAGCCATGACATTATTCATCAGATTGGCGGGCAATACGATACCAACAAGAACACGACGCAGAGGATACTGCTTCTGCTCGAATCGATAGCAATTGGCAGCAGAACAGCGGCATATGAGCGTGTAATCAAAGGTGTTATTGATCGCTACCTCGATGAAGACAACAACCATTTACTGACTACCGACCGCAAGGGATTTAGAGTTCCTCGTTTTCTTCTGAACGATATTGTACGATTCTGGAGGATCATGGCGGTAGATTTTGCCAGTAAACAGCGAGATAGAGGAGGGGATGGTTGGGGCTTACGCAATGCGAAGCTGCGAATGTCTAGAAAGCTTATTTTCGCTTCGGGCTTATTGGTGTGTTTTGGCGCAAATTTAGACTCGGCTCTGCGACGAGAGATTTCCACCGACAAAAATGGTATAAAGCTCAAACTACTTCAACACATCAGGGATCGTGTGCAGCTGACGCCTCTCCAAATTCTCGAAAGCTCAGTCGAGAGCTACGGAATTCCGAAACGTATTGGCAGACAGTTGTTCGGGGCTTATGCCGAATTTCTAAAAATGCTTGACAATAAAACCGATCGTACCGCGCTTGAAAACCTGCGATCGGAACGCTCTCGCACTGACAACACATTCAAGCGCGTCAGGAAGATAAGCGAAGCGTTCGAGCACGCTCTGGACAATATTTTCTTCGAGAACAAGCTCATAGCACCACTGACAAGAGAGTACGGGGTTTTCTGATGAGACGGGTTGGATTTTCGACTGGAGCGCTGGCGAGAGGCGATTTTCGCAGAGCGCTCCAGATGCTCGCCGGAAAGAATGTCAGCGCGGTGGAGCTTTCCGCGCTGCGTCAAGATGAATTGATGCCTCTGGTCATGCAATTGGGAGAATTGGATTTGACGTCCTTCGATTACATTTCATTCCATGCCCCAAGTTCAATTGAGCAATCGTTTGAATTAAAAGCTTTGGAGCTACTGGAAGAGGTTGCGGCTCGGAAATGGCCGATCATCGTGCATCCCGACGCGATGCATACTCCATCTGATTGGAATCGGCTGGGAGAATGTCTCTGCATCGAGAACATGGACAAACGCAAAGCGGTCGGACAGACTGCCCAAGATTTGAAGCGTTATTTCGATCTGCTGCCTAAGGCTTCTCTTTGTTTCGACATTGGCCACGCTCGTCAGGTTGATCCCACCATGAGCGAGGCGGCGGCCATTTTGCGGAGTTTCCGAGGGCGGATTCGACAGCTGCATGTGAGTGAAGTAAACACGCAGAGCAAGCACGATGCTTTGAGCCTGGAGTCGATACTTGCATTCCAGAAGGTGTCCCACCTCATCCCAGTAGATTGCCCGGCGATATTGGAGAGCAGGGTGGAAGAGTCACAGATTGAGGAAGAGATTCAGAACGTGCTAAAGAGTCTTAGCACTGAGAGTTTGCTCGCGCTTACTGGGGATTAGTTGGTGAAGGTCAGGTCTGTCTCACGAATTGGAGTGTTAAACCCCGCTCGGTCGGCTTTTGTGGAATCCCACCCTTGCGCACAGAACGCGCAAGGATGGGGCACCCGGCTCGGGCCGTCGTAGTCGAAGGTCAGTGAGTAACTTGCTCCTTTGGTGTGCCGGGTATATCGCCGACTCGAGTCGGAGTGTAATGTTTCGCGAGTTCTTCGTAAATCCGTTCGTGGTAAAAATCTTTCCCGCCGCCATTAGGATTCTTAGGATTTAGGAGCCGTATTCTCCTTATGGTCGGGTTTTTCTTGAGCTCGCCCATGATTCGGTTGAAACGGGCGTTCTGGAGAAAATCAACAAACCTTTCGCGCGCCGTTCGGAGCACGTCGGCATAGGTCTCCGTAAAGATGTTGGAGAAAATGCTATCCTCGCTCAGTCGGACCTGTTTTGCTGAAGGGTCGTCCGTCAACCGCGCCTCGGAGATAACATTGTGGACCGCAATCACATTACCCTGGGGAATGGAGTTGTTAATTGCCGCCGTGAGATCGGCGTTCTTTATTCGCGATTCATTGAACAGCGCGATTGAATAGTTCACAATCACCGATTCATCTATCCCCTGCGATTGCAGCGCTTCAGAGCTCTTCTTTATTGTTTGGAGAAATGATTTTACCTCCGCGGAACAGTGTTTCGATGCGGATCGATTGGAGATGAAGTCGAGCGGGGACGCCGGCCTCGTAAAACCGATCGGCAGCAGTATTAGGTTCGCTTCCTCATACAGCTTAACGCCGAAGTGCCCCTCAACAAACTCAGTGAAGAACAGCACGGAAGCCTTTAGTAGACCGAGTACGATGACGTCCATATCCTCCGAATAGAAATGCGCGATCTTGTTGCGGTACGCGTACAGAATCTCCAGGTTGTACCTGGTGGGTTCAAAAGGTTTACCAATTTCACTGGAAACACAGGCGACACATTCTGAAAACGGCTTCGCAGTGCCATCGTTTTTGATGAGTTTTACTGATTTTACTTCCCTGGCGATGTAGGCCTTTAATACCAGTTCCCAAGCGTTAACCGTCAGCAGCGTGCATACTTCATATCTGTAGGAAAAAATCGGCTTATTGTGGACTTCGACGGCGGCAAACATCGCGGACTTAGCGTTGCCTAGAAGTGCCGTCTCGATAGGAGTCCCGGGCGTTGTCACTGAAACTGTAGTCATACCCTACCTACTGTGAGCCTTCGCTCCGCGAGGGGCGGACGAGGGCGTCCGCCCCCAACGTGAGCTGATTAGCTGCAGCCGCTCGTACTTCCGCAGCTCATGCACTTATAGCAACTGCCGTTTCTTACCATGATGGAGCCGCAGACGTGGCAACTGGGGGCGTCTCCCATGTCGATCATGCTGGCTAGGGCGTCGGCGGCGTGGATGGGGCCGGAAACGGCGGCGGGCGAGGGCGCCCGCCCTACACTTGGATCGTTTAGATCGCCTACTCCTTCGGGTGCGGCTTGCGGTTTGGGGCGCAAATTTTCGAATAGGAATTGTTGCTGTCCGGTCATGAAGCGCAATTGGAGCCAGCGGAAGATGTAGTCCATGATCGACTTTGCGAAGCCGATGTCGGGATTGCTGGACCATCCGCTGGGCTCGAAGCGGGTGTGGGCGAATTTTTCGCAGAATAGTTTTAGGGGGACGCCGTGTTGCAGCGAGATGGAGACGGCTAGGGCGAAGCTGTCCATTAGGCCGGAGACGGTCGAACCTTCTTTGGCCATTTTGACGAAGATTTCGCCGGGTTGGCCGTCGGGATAGAGGCCGACGATGATGTAGCCCTCGTGGCCTCCGACGTTGAATTTGTGGGTGATCGACATGCGCTCTTCTTTTAGTTTGTGGCGGAGGGCGCGGGGCGGGGCGTCTAGGTTGTCTACTTCAAGGGCAGCGGGCGAGGGCGCCCGCTCCACACTTACACCAGAGCTTAAAGCGGTTTTGCTGCCGGCGGCGGAGAGCGGCTGCGACTGCTTGCATCCATCGCGATAGACGGCCACGGCTTTCAGGCCCAGCTTCCAGGCCTGGATGAAAGCTTCGGAGATGTCGTCGACCGTGGCGGCGTTCGGCAGGTTGACGGTCTTGGAGATGGCTCCGGAGATGAAGGGCTGGGCGGCAGCCATCATCTTGAGGTGGCCCATGTAATGAATGGAGCGCGTGCCCTTCGACGGCTTGAAGGAACAATCGAATACGGCTAAGTGATCGTCTTTTACGTGGGGCGCGCCTTCGATGGTTCCGGTGGCGTCGATGTAACTGACTATGGCGTCGGTCTGCTCGTGGGTGTATCCGAGTTTGAAGAGGGCGCCGGGGACGGTGTTATTGACGATCTTGATCATGCCGCCGCCGACTAACTTCTTGTATTTGATCAGGGCAAGATCGGGCTCGATGCCGGTGGTATCGCAATCCATCATGAAGCCGATGGTGCCGGTCGGCGCTAGCACGGTTACCTGGGAGTTACGATAGCCGTGCTTTTCGCCGTGGGAGAGAGCTTCGTCCCAGCATTGCTTGCTGGCTTCGAGTAATGATGCGGGGACATTCGACTTATTAATATTGTTGACGCTGGCGCGGTGCATTCTGATTACGTCCAGGAACGGTTCGCGATTGATGTACCAGCCGGGGCAGGCGGCTCCGGGCATTTCGTCTGACTTAGTAACTCCCAGGCGAGTTTGTACGGTGTCGGTGATGGGAGTCAGGGGCGGGCATTGTTCGGCGATGCGCGAGGATTGGAGATAGGCCTGTCCGCACATGATGGCGGTTACACAGGCGGCGTAGTCGCGTCCGGCGTCGGAGTCGTAGGGCAGGCCGGCGGCCATTAGCAGCGCGCCTAAGTTGGCATAGCCTAAGCCTAGCGGGCGATAATCGTGTGAATTTTTGCCGATGATTTCGGTGGGGTAGCCGGCGTTGTCGACCAGAATTTCCTGCGCGGTGATGGTGATGTCTACGGCGTGGCGGTAGGCTTCCACGTCAAACGTGCCGTTGGGCGCGAACTTCAGCAGGTTGAGGCTGGCCAGGTTGCAGGCGGAGTCGTCGAGGAACATGTACTCGCTGCAAGGATTGCTGGCGTTGATTCTTGCCGTGTTCTTGCTGGTGTGCCAGCGGTTGACGGTGGAATCGTATTGCATTCCGGGATCGCCGCACTGCCAGGTGGCTTCGGATAGTTTTGCCAGCAGATCTTTCGCTTTGTAAGTGTTGACTACGCGGCCGTCGACGATGGCGCGGGTGGAGAAGTCGGTGTCGCGCATGACCGCGACCATGAAGTCGTCGGTGACGCGGACGGAGTTATTCGCGTTCTGAAAGAAGATGGAGCTGTAGGCGTCGGAATCGGGATGCGAGCCGTCGTATCCTTGCGCGACTAATGCGTGGGCCTTGGCTTCTTCTTTACTCTTGCAATCGATGAAGTCGACTATGTCGGGATGGTCGATGTTCAAGATGACCATCTTGGCGGCGCGGCGAGTTTTGCCTCCGGACTTGATGACTCCGGCGAAGGCGTCGAAACCTTTCATAAAGCTGAGCGGGCCGCTGGCGGTGCCGCCTCCGCTTAGAACTTCGGTGGACGAGCGCAGCGGGGAGAGATTGGTGCCAGTGCCTGATCCCCACTTGAAGAGCATGCCTTCGGTCTTCGCCAAGGTCAGGATCGAGTCGAGCGAATCGTGCACCGAGTTAATGAAGCAGGCGGAACACTGCGGGCGCTTATATCCGGTAGCGCCGAATTCTACTTTTGCTGAAGTCTCATTCCAGTGCCAGTTGGTGGCATCGGAGTTGGGCTCGATGCGATCACATCCGACGTTGAACCACACGGGCGAGTTGAAGGCTACGTGCTGGCGGACTAGCAGGTGCACGAGCTCGTCGTGAAATGTTGCTGCGTCTTCCGCGGTGCGGAAGTATCCGTCTTTCATTCCCCAATCGCGGATGGTCTCGGCAACGCGGGCGATCAGTTGGCGGACTCCGGTTTCACGCTCGGGAGTGCCGATCTGTCCATGAAGATATTTTGAGGCGACGATGTTGGTCGCGGTCATGGACCAATCTTTAGGAACTTCGACATTCTTCTGCTCGAAGATCATGCCGCCCTGGGAGTCGGCGATCTGAGCGTCACGGAATTCCCACTCGACCTCGTTATACGGAGAGACGCCGGGCTTGGTGAAAAAGCGGCGGAAGGCCAGGCCCTGGGCCTTTGTCTTTTTAGTGGCGGGGGGATTGACGGCAGCGGATTGGAATTTAATTTGGTCGCGCACTTCGGGCATTTCTCTCTCCTAAATTAGATGATGGCAAATGGCGGTCGATCTTGCTTTTTGGCGCTGTTTTACACGGGCTATTTATGGACCTGCTGGTTTCTTGAAGTGTTAGCTGGTGCGAATCCTATGTGCCGGGAGACGGGGCAAGCCCCGTCTCTACGGGAATTTATGGTGAGGGATCGCCTTGCACCATTTTTCGATAATTGTGTTCTGGCAGCGTGGAGGCTATGTGCGTGGCGTGGTGGCGGGGCTGTGCCTCGCCGGGACGGGGCTGAGCCCCGTCCCCACACGAGCGGGGCAGATCCTGCGGGCACTCGATTCCGTTGCGGGCGAATGAGGCTGCTACTAGTTCCATTAACTCTTCCATCGGGGCTCCTATCGGCGCGGGGTGGACGGGCGAGGTCGCCCGTCCCCACACTCAAGCGAAATATGTCACCGCTTATTGCCATCCACACTTTCCATCCACTTCGGGGGGATGGAATCCCGTGAAAGAAAGGAGACAAAAAAGTCACCTCAACTTTGAGTCTCGTCCCTGGGTTTTTTGTTCGTTTGCCCCTTTTTCAGGAGTCTTGCAAACTGCTTGGGATGCTTAACGTACTCCCGTATATGGTATCTGTCAAGAGATAAACACAACCTGTTGTAGCTCTAAAGTGGTATGCATTTTCAATGTGCCTGCTATCCCTTTCATATTTCTAGGCCTAATGGATCGACTGCGAAGGGTCAGTATTCTGTAACCGGCACCTCCATTAGCACGAGCATCTTTCGATACGAATCTTTTCGGGTACTTTTCAGGTCCGCAATCCCTCGCTAGTCAGGTAGCCGGATAGGGAGGTGAGTTCTGAGAGGGACGCCAACCTAGGGGCGGCAAAACACGGGCCGAGCTCGTTGACGCGGGAGATGGCAATGCTGCGCTTTCATCGGTCGCTCGGGGCGGAAGGAGCAATGCGGGCACAAGGGGCACGTAGATATCCTCGAAGAGGGCTTGCGTGGTGATACGAGTTACACCGTCGCTGGATTCGACTACGTAATCGCCGGGACCGCCGGATTGTTCGCGGCCGAGTGCGTCGGTAAAAATGAGCGGCTGCTTGAGTTGACGAGCGCGTACCAGAAAGCGGGTGCGATAGACGGTCCATTGGTCATCAAAATTCATGGTGCATTCTTCCTCCCCGCGTGGGGCGGTTGATGTTGCAGATGCGGTTGCTGTCTTTCGGAATTGAGCGAGCACGCCGCTCATTGTTAGTGCGCTCAGCGTTGATGAATAATCGGTTGCAAGTGGAGCGACTTTACGCGGACTCGCATGTCGGGTCAATTACACAAGAATTGTGCAACGGTGGAATTCTGGTCCCGTGTTCGATGGAATTGCTGGCAGAAAATAATGAGTGGTGAAGTTCGTCGACAACCGCGAGAGTGGCGGGGTTTGAGAGCGGCGCGGGATATGTTTTGCAAGGTACATTTGTTTTAAGGACGGCATTTGCACAAGGGGTGCACAGGATTAAAACAATTCTGGGTTTGAGGTTGAGGCGAATTGGAAAGAATGGCAGCGGTGCTATTTGAACAAAAACTGGAACCGCGTTCAATGGGTATACTCGCGTGGGGACGGACGCATTCGTCCGTCGCTACGTAAGGCGCCTCTCTGCAGTCTGAGAGGCGGCGAATCGGTTTGCTATAATTCACGGCGATTCACAACAAGACTCAGGCCGTCGGTGCTTCTTCTGGCTGCGCGGTTGACTAGGGCAATCCCAGACTTCGGAGACTCTCTATGAAACTCGCAGCAGTTATATCGTCGGCTCTAACGTTGATTTTATTTTTGGGCGTGCAATGCCTGCTGATGGCAAGCGGTCCGGCGGTTCTCGCGCAAGATAAAACTCTCGCGCAAAATAAAACTCTCGCACAAAATAAAGCGAGAACGGCGTGGGATGATTTGCCGGATTTCTCGGCTACGGAAAGTAAAGGAAGCCTGAGTTGGAAGATTTATCACTCCGGCTCCAAGCTGCGAGTGGAACCGAGTTCGGCGAGCGCAACCATCTGGGCGCCGGAGGAAGACAAGGTTTATAACCTTCTTATCTTTCCGGAGAAGACGAACTGCATCGTGATGAAGACTTCGCAGGCGCAGATGATGCGCAGCCCTCTGCAAGTGGTTTACGGGGCCAACACTACTTTTAAGCCGATTGGGAATAAGGAAGTTGTGGATGGACACTCCTGTAGCGTTATAGAGGGAGTCACGACCGCTAGCGACGGCACGACGTTCAATTCCAAGATTTGGGCGGCGGACGATCTGAAGGGTGTTCCATTGCGAATCAACATATATGCGGGTCTGCGCGTGGTGACGGCTACGTATCACGATGTTGTGGCCGGCAAACCGAATGCGGCGTTGTTCACGCCGCCCAATAACTGCATCCCTCCGGAGAAGACGTATCAGGTCGCTCCCACGAAGTGAATCAAGGTCAGAGGGCAGAGGTTAGATTGCAGAGGTAAATCTTTCAGCATGATTGGACTGACTTCTGCAATCTGACCTCTGAATTCTGACCTTTACAATCTGACCCAACAAAAAAGAGGCCCTGTGAACCAGGGCCTCAATAGTTATACGGGTTATACGACTTCTACTTGCCCAACAATCCGCGCGGGCTTCCTACGCCGGTGCAGTAATCCCACTGCTTGCCAGCGTTCGAAGTGCACGAAGTGGTGGTGTTGGAGCCAGTGGTGACGTCGTAGAAGTTCTTCACGTAGGCTGCTGCTCCGCCGAGTTGCGAGTAGAGCAGGTTGTTCTCCAAGGCCGAATAGTGGCCCGTGCCGGTGGCGCCGTTGATTTGGCCGGTGCCGAACTTGTTTCCGGCGTTGTTGACAATGCCGGCGAGCGATGGCGAAGCCACGCTGGTTCCGCCGACTTGGTAAAAGTAGCAAGTTCCGCTGGCGTAGGCGCAATCGTAGATGACGACACCGCTATTGGGGTCGGCATTGAACGACATATCCGGCGTGGCGCGGGAGGCTGCCCCGAAGATTGGAAACTGGTAGTCCGCCCACCCTCCGGTGTAAGACCCAACAGCGAAGGATGTGGAGTAAGTTTCCACCGAGCTGGTGCCGCCGCCTGAGCCTGCCCAGCAGCTCTCTGTCTTGAACGCCAAGTTTGCGGCATTACGGTTAACAGTAGTCCCGCCCGCGGAAGTCAACCACGGTGAAGAGCTGGGATAGGCAGCGCCGCAGCCCGAATCGCCGGCCGACGCGAAATAGGCGACGTTCTGGTAATAGTAGTAGCCGAAATAGGGGTCATAAGCGGTTTCACCCGAGAATTCGCTTTCGCCCCAGCTATTGGTTACGTCGCCACCACCAGCAGCCGAAACAATTTGCTCGGCCACGTACTCCGCGTAAAACAGATCGGTGTTGGAATTCGAGCAAGCTTCGACGAGCACGATTTTAGCGTTGGGTGCCATTACGTGCGCCCATTCGATGTCAAGAGACTCTTCCAAGCCCCATCCTGCGTTGAAGGCAGGGGTGGTGCAATCGCCATTGCCATTGGCATAAACCTTGGTGAAGTTAGCGGTGGGCAGACCGAACTGAGTGTCAAAGGTCACGAGTTCGCTAGCCGCATAGGGGTTGTCATAAGCATCGACAATAGCGATGGTTCCCCAACCACCCTTTTGCGGCCCACCCGCCGTATTGATGTTAGGTACGCAAGGACCGGTGGAAGTGGGAATCTTGTAGAGGCAGCCCATGGAACTGGGTGTCTCGTAGTGTTGCGTGATGGTGACGCCGTTGACGATCCCTTCAATACCTGCTTCTTGCACTTGACCTTTGGCGGCTCCGAAAACCCAGTTGGTGTGGGCACGACGGCCGGCATCTTCCAGGCGCTCGACGCTGGTGTCTGGCGTGAGCCAGTTGTGAGGTCCAGCTTGAGCGGTTGAAGCTGGAGCGCTTCCGCTGCCGGGGAGTTTTTGCGCTCCGGCGAAGGTTGAGAGACTGCCGACCAACAACGCTGCTGTGGCTACTGCAACTAACTTTCTGCTTTCAAGTCGAAACATGCTTTCTCCTGGTTAGAAAAATTTGTGGATTTTGACTTACAAACCGCAGTCCTTCGGCTTCTAATAAGAATCGTTATCCCGTCCGATAGAGTGTGGTTTAACTATGCTTGAGTGGGGCCCCGGGGCATGCTCAACAACGCAGATGAACACTGTCTTGATTGCTCACGCCTCGCTAAAAATTAAAGTTGATGTGCTAGCTGCCTAAACTGCTTGCGAATCATTGATACCGGCACATTCTTTCGGCGACCGGCCATGGCTAGACAGCTGCCAGGCAAAAGGGCATCGCACTGACCGAATGCTTTTTCTAAGTCTGTGGGGGAAAGGGTGAAACTCTGCACGGGACGCGGACTTCACGGCCATCGACTGCAGGTAATCTTGTTCTAGGCGGTTATATTTGTCAAGAAACAAATCGCAATTGGGAGCGAAAATTTTTAAAAAAGTACACAAGTAGCAACGACTTGCATCTCTTGACCAAAGGATTGCCGTAGTTCTGTTCCGGCGAATAAAAAAGAGCCCACCAAGGCGGTGGGCTCTCAATGACAAAACCTAGAGGGCAACGGTTCTACGGAGTGCAACCGCCGAGTCGCGATTTTTCAGGCGGCGAAAAGCCGAGCAGGTCGAGCCTTCACTGTCATATGCGACAGTCACTGGCGGCCCATCTTTGCAGCCGCGGCGCCAAAGTACTCCGCGCTCATACTTGCGCCGCTGGTGATGTCATTCATCCACTTGTCGAAGCGCTGCCGTTCAAACAACTGCGTGGCCGCTGTTTTTGCGGATTCCAATGAGGGCATCTCTCGCGGACCCATCTTATATACGTAGTAGCCCTCGCCCTTCTCCTCAAAGAGACTGGAGACCTCGCCCGGCTTCAGATCGAATACCACCTGGTGTGCCTGGCGCAGTTGGCGCCGCGCCAGTTTGCCCTGGTCGGCAACAACGTTGTCATCCTTCAGATTCGAACTCTCCAGCGCGTCTTTCTGGAGCGCCACGAAATCGGCTCCTGCCTTAGCGCGTGGGTAGATCGCTTCGGCAACAACCTTCATTTCGGGCTCGCTGCCGGTTACGGGCCGCTGTATGCCTGGCGATACGTCAATGAACTTCGTGGCCGGGATGAACACGCGCTGCAGAGCAGCCACTTCAAACAACGCGGGATTGTCGTGAAAGAACTTTTCCAGTTCTTGCGGGGTGTACTTCATGGACTTCGCTTGCAGATCCTGGATCATCGCTTGTCCCAACGTCTGCAGGCGCGCCAGTTCAAGTTTTCTCTTTACGGTTGGGTCCTTATCTATTCCTTCCTTCTGAGCTTCCTGGGCGAGCAAGGTAAATTTGGCGTAAAAAGTAGCGATCCGAGACTTGCCCGCGTCTGAGTCGGACTTGGTAGCTTCCGCAAGTTCCTCAAATTCGGAGCGAGTGACCACGGTGCGGCACTCCGCTTTGTCGGTCGTTCCGATCATCGTTGCTTCACAATAGCCTTTGATAGTGATCACCGGCGCGTCGGGTTTGACCTTGTCGTTCTCGACTTCCTCTTTTTTCTCAGCGGTTGCGTGGCTCTGACTGGATGCGCCGCTGGATGCGCCGGAAGGTTGTTGCTGGGCATGCGCCACGCTCGCGGCGAACCCAAATCCAAATCCGAAGACCACGACTAATATCGCTGAACGCAGCTCGAAAGAAAGCACGGCAATTCCTCCTATGAATTTTTGCTCGTAATGCTATCACAGCCGTGACCACGAATTGTTTTTGCAGGCTGGCCCGGCAGAATTACGCTTCGCGCCCAAAACGGCCCGCCACAAGAAAATCGGGCAGAGCCTTCATACCGGCTCTGCCCGGATGGATTACGTACGGCTCCGAATCGTCAAACTACGGCGTTTCGGGATGGTTGGCTGCGATGCAGCTGCCCCAAGTGTTGGTATTTACGAGGTCCATACCGGAACCCCAAATGGCAGCAACGTTATTCTTGCCCGGCTCGTCTAGCGCGACGGCGTTGTAGTCACCCCAACGGCCCGACCACGAATAGTCATTCACGCAAGCAAAGCTGCCGCCGTCGTGGGGAAACGATGACGCTGGCCAGGTTACATTGTTGGTTACGTAGAACGGACCGGGCGAGATAGCGTTGCTGGCGAAGGTGGCCCACTGCGTCCAGTCTCCCCCTGCCGTTGTTGCGATGGCCCCAAACCACGCCTGGGCGCCCCGGCCCGCGCCGCAGTCATAGCAGAACTGCTCCGCGACGGTCACGCCTGTGATAGTGGGACAGAGGATTCCTCCCGTACAACCCCCGCCGTTATCGCTCAACGTGGGCACTAGCGTCCAACCCAGAGCGGCGCTGGAGTACCCATTGTAGGCGTCTAAGGACACGCGGATCTTGCCCGCTGACCAGAAGGACTTCGCAGTGATGCGATTGTCGAGGGTTTCGATACAAGCACTGCAGAATGTGTCATTGTCCGCCGACGCCGGTTGTGAGTACGTCGTGGTTGAGCCGCAGCCGGTGAACCAACCCGATATGTGGGAGCCTCCCACGGCGACGCCTGCGGCATTGGTGGCATTGGATTCGGCCCAGACCACCAAGCCCGACTCCGGGGCGCCGCAGACTTGACCGCCGTCGTTCATGCTGGCCACAAGGAACTGCGCCCGGGGATTCGCCGCGATTTCATAGGAATCGGCCGGCTGCATGGTATTCGTAACCACGCCATTCACAGTGAAGTCCTCCCAGACGGCCCAGGTGTGCAATGTGCCAATGACCTGCTTCTTGGGGAAAAAGCTGCACACATCATAGAAAGCACCATTATTGAAATAGGCGTTGTAACACATGGTGTACACGGAGTTGTAGAGATTGTTGTTGTAGGCCGTCTGCCCCAGGGTCGGATAATCCGCCAGGAGGGCGCCTTGGAAGATAACGTGGGAGTGCCAAACTCCCGTCGGATTACTGGCCGTTGCGATCAGGAGATACCCGTTGTCGCTGCTGTCCCGATAGCTACCCGTAATGACAAACTTGCCCGCCTGAGTATCGTATAGGGCACGGGGATCAAAGCAGCCATTGGTGCCTGAGTTTGCCGCAAGGCCAAACAGGCCGCAGTAGTCTTTGGGGCCGGCAACAACCGCGCCTGTCGTCTTGTTGAACACATAGAGGCACTCGTTCACGACCTGGACAACATAGGTCGTATTGACCGCAATGCCCATATCCGACGGGACCCAGCCAGCTCCGTTGCAACCTTCGCTCGCGCCACCAAAGTCAATGAACGCCCCCGGTGTCTCTTGCCCCGGGCCACCGCTAGGAATCAAGATGCGGGATCCCATCTCGGGAAGGCTGACAGTCCTCTGCGAGGGTGCCGCAAGACCCGGAATGCGTGGATCCTCAACCTCTTTCGCACCGAAAGAGTCGGTTACGGAAATATTCGGAAGATCACTCAAGTTGACATCCACTCCGGCATCGTTGGCTTGGCCTACGCGCTGCCTGGCGCTAAGCTGGGGACGGGTTGCGGCCATCAGTGTGGATGCGGTCATCAGAAGCGTACAACAAACAAGCAGCGTTGCTGCTAAGAATACAAATTTTTTCATAATGTTCTCCGAAACCTGGTTAAAGGATTGGTTAAATTAGCTTCGCGCGACGCGGAGCTTTGCACTTTCACCCTGGGGTCTATTCGGGGGCCTATACAAAACCACGGAGCTCTCGTTCTTGTAACGAGGGCCGGCTTGCTCTTATTGCGGGTCGTGCCCGCGTTACGCGCAGAAGGGGGGCTGTCACCTGAGTTGGCTGGCGAAATTCCGTCCGACTTCTCTATGCTGCGTAATTTGATCTATTCGTCTGGAGGAAGGAAAAGAAGCTGCGAATAGTCGTCG
>Ga0182024_10010630_pt1 | contig 18719 bp, 14 predicted proteins | sample P32metaG_FD_120480 | JGI IMG/M metagenome (GOLD analysis project Ga0182024, IMG submission 120480) | Permafrost microbial communities from Stordalen Mire, Sweden - P3-2 metaG (Illumina Assembly) | ecosystem: Environmental > Terrestrial > Soil > Wetlands > Permafrost | place: Sweden: Stordalen... | reverse complement strand
CGCTGCGCTGGGCGCTGTTCGGGGACGGGCCGTTCGCGGTCAACGGCAACACCGCGGGTGTTTTCCTCCGCAGCCGGCCCGAACTGGAGCGGCTCGACCTGCAGCTCACCTGCAACACGGTCGGCATGTTCGATCGGCCGTGGTGGCCGTGGCAGGGCAAGCAGCAGCATTACGCCTTCAACTGCATCGTCTCCGCGATCCATCCCGAAGCCACCGGCAGGATGACGCTGCGCTCGGCCGATCCCGCCGACCGGCCGCGCATCCATCTCAACATCTTCGGCGCGCAGCCCGACATCGACACCGCGCTGCGCGGGATCGCCGCCGTGCGCGATCTTTATGCGCACGAGCCGCAGGCGAGCCTGATCGCGGCCGAAATCCTTCCCGGCCCGACGGTACAATCGCGCGAGGCGCTGACCGACTATGTGCGCCGGATGGCGACGACGACGCAGCATCCCGCCTGCACGTGCCGGATGGGAATCGACGAAAGCGCGGTGGTGGATTCAGCGCTCAAGGTGCGCGGGATCGAGGGTTTGCGCGTCGCCGACGCGTCGATCTTCCCGACGATCCCCGGCGGCAACATCAACGCGCCGACGATCATGGTCGGCGAAAAGGCCGCCGATCTCCTGCGCGGCAAACGGTTGGCATCGGCCGAGCTTTGATACGATTCACGCCCGCGAAAAGGGCGTCGGCCCCTGCCCCATCATCACGATATGGCCGAGATCGTCGGCCGTAAGCCGGCCGATCGAATCGTCGAAGATTTTTCGCCCGGCTTTCAGCACCACCGCGCGCGTCGCCAACGCGACGACATCGGCCATGTTGTGGCTGACCAAGAGAATGGCGCCGCCATCCTGGCGCAGTTGCCGGATCAGATCGAGAACGCGGCCGCTTTCGGCGACGCCCAGCGCTGCCGTCGGTTCGTCCATGATGACGACCCGCGCTTCCCAATGCAGCGCCCGCGCGATCGCTACCGCCTGCCTTTGCCCGCCTGACAGGAGTTCGACCCGCCGGTTGGGATCGGGAATATCGATTTTGAGACGCGCGAAATACCGCAGCGTCTCGGCGCGCATTTTGCGCTTGTCCAACAGGTGCAGCCCCGGCAACGCCGGACGCATCCGTTCGGCGCCGACGAAGACATTCTGCCAAACCGGCAACCGTGCCGCGAGCGCGAGATCCTGATAGATGGTCGCGACACCGGCGCGCAGCGCCTCGAGCGGCGAGGCGAACGCGACCGATTTTCCTTCGAATTCGATGGCGCCCGCCGTTGGGTTCAAAGCGCCGGACGCGATCTTGACGAGCGTCGATTTGCCGGCGCCGTTGTCCCCGCAAACCGCCACGATCTCGCCGGCATGGATCTCGAGATCGATGCCCTTGAGCGCCTCGACCGCGCCATAGGTCTTGCGGATTCCAGCAAGTCGCAAGATCGGTACCACCGCGTCGCGGCGCGGCACCCCCGGCGTCACTTCATCTGATCGACGTTCGAGGCATCCACCAAAATCGCGGTCATCATCAGATACGGACCCTGGACGATTTTATCTTTCGGAACCTTCTGCACGACGATCCGGTCCATTGCATCGATCGCGGTATCGCCCATCCTTTCGAACGGGACGGCAACGGTCGCGGTGAAGAGACTTTCGGGGTCCTTGATGCGCCGATAGGTCTCCGGCCCGCCATCCATGCTGACCAGGGCGACGTCGCCTTTCTTCATCCCGTCGGCGCGCAGCACGTCGTCGATGACATAGGCCTGGCCGTCGAAGGACGCCCAAATGCCTTGGAAATTACCCTTGTTCTGGGAAATCAACGCCTGCATGCCGGTGCGGACATCCTGCTGCCAAGTCGCGGTCCGGGCCATTGTGTGGGTGCCGACGACCCTGACGCCGTTATTCTCGGACAACGCGGCGTCGAGCTCCTTGTCGCGAATGCGGGTCGCGACGTTCTGTTCGAACCGCTCTTCGAGGATGCCGCCGCGATAATCGATCTTGCCGAGCAGATAGAGCGCGGCCTCGGCGCCGTTCACATACTCGTTGGCCTGAATATCGAACAAGGTATGGGGACTGGCGCCCGATGCAATCGTGATGACCGGAATGCCCGCCGCCTTCGCTTGCGCGAGCTGCGCATCGGTTTCAACCGGCTTGCCCATGCAGATGACCAGGCCGTCGACCTTGGCTTGAATCATCTCCTCGATCTCGGCGACAAGCTTGGGCAGGCTGCCTTCGGCATTCAGCACCTGCACATTCCAGCCCTTGGCCTTCGCCGCGGCCGCTGCCGCGTTGGCAGCGCGCGCATGCGTCTCGGAAGACATCTGGAACGCGATCACGCCGAGCGTGAAAGCCCGCGCCGACGAGGCCGTCGCGAGCGCGCCGGCGATAAGCATCGTCAAAACAAATGCAATTCGCTTCATTTCGAATCCCCTGATCCCCGCCATTCATCGACTAGATGCGAAACGCGGCCTTCTTCAGTGTCGAGGCGGACAGCGCCACCGCGGCGATCAGAATGAGGCCAAGCATGATGTCCTGAACGTAATAAGGCGCGCCCAGCAAGACCAGCCCGTTACCGAGCATGCCGATCAAAACCGCTCCAAGCAAGGTTCCCGGAACGTTGCAACGGCCGGGCTCGAACATCGTCATCCCCACCAGGACCGACGCAATCGCCGTCAGCAGGAAATCCGCGGCCATGTTCGGAGTCGCTGAATTGAGATTCGCGGTGAGCAATACCGCGACAAAACCCGCCATCAAACCGGAAAAACTCAGACCGAGAAACTTCATCCACCGCACCCTGATCCCGGCGAGGCGCGCGGCTTCGTCAGCCTCGCCGACAAAAACGAGGCGAAGGCCGAGCCGCGTGCTCTTCAGCATGAATTGCACGATGCCGGCGGCGAGCACGGTCCACAGCACCAGCGCCGGTATACCGAGGATGCTACCGCGCCCCAAGGCGAGGAAACGCGGGTCCCAGCGCCCGACGAAGGCGACGCCTCCCGTCGCCGCGAAGGCGAGGCCGTTCGCGATCGAGGCGGTCCCGAGCGTCGCGATCAGCGATGGGATTTTGAGGCGCGTGACGACGACACCGTTGAGCGCGCCGCCCGCCAGGCCGACGGCAAGACCCGCCGGAACCGCGAGCATGGGCGTGACATCGGCATGGATCAAGCCGCCTACCACCACGGCGGCAAAACTGCACAGATTGGCAAAGGAAAGATCCAGTTCCGCGGTGAGGAACGCCACCCCAAAGCCAAGTCCAAGAAGTGCGAGAAAACTGCTCTGCTTCAGGATGTTCAGGAGGTTGGCTAGGCTCAGGAAATTCCGGGCCGCCACGGCGAAAAAGCAAAACAGGATGAATGTCGCGATGGCGGTGCCATAGGTCGCAAGGCTGGAATCGAGGTCGACGCGGCGGCGCATGACTACACCGCGATTGGCTTGTGATGGCGAACGCGACGGCGATTTTCATCGGCCACCGCCAGCGCGACGGCCTTGGCCTGACGATAAGCCGCCGCCCGCGCGGCGTGGAAATCCGCAAGCTCGCGCCGAGGCTCGAAGACCCGTTCCGCCGGCGACATCGCCGCCGCGGCTGCCGCGATCGTCGGATAGCTGCCGAGGCCAACGGCGCCGGCCATCGCACAGCCGAGGAGACCCGTTTCGGCATGACCGCATCGGATCGCCGGCAAGCCCAGAATGTCGGCCTTCATCTGACACCAAGCGTCGGATCGCGCACCGCCGCCGGACAGGAACACCTCCGACGGGGATTCGCCGCTCGCGCGGACACTGGTGTCCAAAACATCCGCCACCGCGAGTCCCACGCCCTGGAGCGTCGCCCAGAACAGATCCTCTCCCGTGTGGACTCTCGAAACTCCGAGAAAGACGCCGCGAACATCCGCGCGCCAAAGCGGTGCCCGCTCGCCGCTAAGATATGGCAGGAAGAGCGGGAGCCCCTCATCCGGCGGGCGGGCCCCTGTCCGTTCCGCCGCCACCGCCAGGTCGCCTTTGACGCGGAACGCTTCGTGCGCCCACCGCGCGCAATCGGCCCCCACTTGGGTCGGGCCGCCGAGTTGAGAGCACGCTTCCGTCCAGACCAACGAAACCAACCCCGGGGCCGAGGCGCGACGTGCCGTCAATTGCCCGACGACCTCGGAAGTACCGCCGATGTCGTAGGCCTGACCCTGGCGTGCCGCGCCCGAGCCGACGGCTGCCGCCCATGAATCCATCGAACCGCCGAACACCGGAATCCCCGCCAAGGCATCGAACGGTTCTTCCCCGCTCGCTACCGAGCCGACTGGAATCCACGGCATGACACGCTCGCCAGCGACGAGCGTCTCCAAGCCGCGCGCGAGCCATGGCGGCATGGACCCGGAAGGCCGGAGCGCGTCGAAGCGCGAATAGGTTACGGCGTCCCGCGCCATCGCGCCGGTGAGGCGAAAATTGAGGTAATCCTTCGGCTCCAAAACCGCCGCCAAGCGATCGAACAGGTCGGTCTCGGTCCGATGCAGCCAGCCGAGACGAGCGATCGGGTGGAAAGGCGTAATGGCGTCGGCCGGGTTATCGGTGGCGAAATAGCGCGCGAGATCGTCCGCATCTAGGGCCGCCCGCGAATCCCGGAATAGAACCGCTGGCCGAAGCGATTTCCCGTCGCGATCGAGAAAAATCTGCGTACGCGTGACGGCAGCGATGCAAATGCCGGCTATCCGGCACGATCGCGGCAGACGTCTTAAAATCCGTGCCGACGCGCTCCGAAGCGCGCGCCACCAAATCTCGGGATCAAGCTCGCTCCATCCGGGCCGGGATTCGGATGCGGCGATCGGTACCCTGGAGTGCGCAATGACCCGACCCGCGGCCGTGACGGCTCCGGCTCGGAGCGAACCGGACCCGAGATCCACCGCCAAAATGGCTTGGTCCATGCGAAGACCCGCCGGCTATGACGCCGAGTGCGGATCGCGGCAGGGAATCCGACGCCGATTATTGTCGTACATTACGGGAGGAAGCATGCCGCTTACGGTGCCGGCGCGGAGCCCGGCGTCATTTCGCCGATTCGTTCAAACCAACGACATGCAGATTGCGTTGTCTGACGATCGCCGTCAGCGGCACGAGTTGAAAGCCCCGCTGGGGCAATTCCGCGAGCCAGACGGTCAGGGCATCGAGCGTCTGATCGTGCGGATGGGCGATCGCGACCGCCGTGCCGTTTCGGTGCGCCACGGCCTCGACATCCGCCAGCCGCGCGTCGATGGCGGTGGCGTTGATTTCATCGTCGAGAAAGACATCGCTCTCCGCGGTCGGAACACCGAGCCGCCGGGCGATGGCAAAGCTCGTGCCGCCGCCAACAGCGCGGTCATCGAGGAACAAGAGACCGCGGGTTCTCAATTCCTCGATCACGGCTGATGTCCCCTCGGGATCGCCGGTCAAGCGGTTCCCCATGTGATTGTCGATGCCGACATAGCCGTCGAACCGGCTCAAATCCCAGCGCAGCCGGCGCAGCAGTTCGGCGCGGCCTGCACCAGCCCCCGATCCGGCTTGTGCCAAATCTTGAATCTGGCCCGTGGGCTCCACCGGCACATGGACGATAAGTTCGTGCCCGTTGCGTCGCGCCTCCGCCGTCTCTCGCGGCAGATCGCTGGCATAGGCCAGAAACGACATCGCGATAGGGCCGCGCAATGAGATGGCGCGCTCGGTGCGCTTCTTATCGAGCCCGACATCGTCGATCACGACCGCGATCCACGGCCGGTCCGAGGGCGGCGGCATGGGCAGGGCATATTTAAGCCACTGCGCCTCGGAGGCCCCGCCCGATTGAAGGTCCGGCCCCGCCGCAGGTATCGCGGGCGACCGTGCCGTCGCGGAACTTTCCGGATTGGGCTTCTCGACGGGATGAGAAGGCACCGCGTTGGCGTCAAGGCGCGCGGGAGGTGGCGTCGGCGCCGGCACGACCGCCGGCATCTGCGCGACCGCCGGCACCTGCGCGACCGGCGGCATTTGCGCGGCCGGGGACACTTGCGCGGCAGGGGGCGGAGCGGCCTTGGAGGTCATCGACGGCGGGGAATTCGACGTGGGTGGCGATGCCGCGGGCGACGGTGGCGTGGCGGAAATGACGGTGCGTTCCGTCGCAGGGGGCGAAGATCGAACCTGCGGAGTTGGAGCGGGAGCGGCGGAGTTTATCGGTTGCGTCTTCGCTGCGTCGTTTTCATGAGCGGTCCGAATGCCAGTCGACTCCCTCCGCGGTGAAGCCGGTATGTCCGTGATGAGGAGCGTTTCGTGGGTCTCTTCGGCTACCGTCAGCGCCTGCATGCGCGCGATCCAAATCGCGGCCACGCCGCCGATCGCCAGAATCAGCACGGCGACGAGAGCCACGACTCTCGGTCCGCTCGGTCGCGGCGGCGTCCGATCCATCACGGGTCCCGTTTCGAGCGGCGGCGGGGGGCTACGGAGAGCGCGCCGGCGCCTGAGACGGATGCGTCTCGCGACGACCGGAACAGCGTGCTCCTCATCCGGATCGGGGGCGAGTGCCGCCGCCATCGACGGCGCGTCCCGTTCGTCGAGAGCCTCCATGGCGGCGGGAGGCGAATTCGGCGGCTCCGCGAAGTCCAACGGCTCCGATAAGTTCGGCGGCTCCGCGAAGAAGGAGAGTTTAGCCGGCGGCGGTGCCTTGGCAGCCGATGCAGTTTTCGGCGGCGGGGGCGCGACGACCGGTGCTTTTTCTTCGGCGACGAGAATGGCAGGAGCCTGCGAAGCCGGCGCTTCGTTGCTTAGTGGCGTCGCTATAACCGGCGGCGTTACGACGCCCGGTAGCAGTTCGCCTTGAAGGACCGGTTTGGCGGATACGATGGTTGGCGCCGGTTCCTGGGTTGCGGCCAGCCCCCGGGGCGCGGGCCGAGCGCCGACGGGTGGCGCTTTTTCCTGAAGGGCGGGGCTGGCGGAAGCGTTCGGCGGCGACGGTCCCTTGATTGCCACCTTGCCTTTGGCCGCCGGCTTGGCCGCGACGGGCGGAGCGTTTTGTTCCGCGGCTACGGGGAGGGGAGCTTTCGATGCCGGCGATTCCTCGATAACGGGCGTCGCTTTAGCCGGCGGCGTGACGATGACAGGTTGCGCGTCTGGTTGGACGGCCGGCGAGACTGGAGCTTTCGGCGGCGCCGACTCGTCGATCGCCGGCGTCGCTTTGGCCGTCGGCGTTCCGGCGACCGAGCGCGCTTTTTCCGGGACGATCGGTGGGGCAGGAACTCTTGGCGCGGTCGATTCCTTGCCGACCGATGCCGTTTTCGCCGCCCCCTTGATGGCGACGGGCGACACTTTTTCCTGGACGGCGATCGGCGCGGACGCTTTCGACGCGACCGCGTTCATCGCGGTTGATGCGGTCTCCGCGGCGGGCTTGGCCACAACCGCCGGCTTCTCCCGCCGAACCGGCGGCGCGGGTGGGCGAGGATCGCGGACGAGGGGCGTTTCGCCGCGTTTCTCGGAAAGGGCGGCTTCGGGCGCCGGCGCGCCCTTATCTGGAGCGGGGACTTCCTGCTGCGGACGCGGCTGTTGAAACAGCTTTGCAAAGCTTTCGAGCTTGTTTTCCATGAACCTCGCCCCGTCTCGCCCGAATGCCAGCCCTCCCACACGCAAAAGTCAAGCGGATCAAGCACTCTCCCGCTATCTTGCGGGGCTTTTCGCGACCGTCTCCTCACCCCGCTTCCGCGACACGTACCCGACCTGATATAAGGAGCGCGATTATTTAGCGGGCGAGACCGATGTTCCTGCTGATCGACAATTACGACAGCTTTACCTACAATCTCTCCCACTATCTCGGCGAGTTGGGGGCGGAGATTTCGGTCAGGCGCAACGATGCGCTCTCCGTTTCCGAAGCGCTCGCGCTCAGGCCCGAGGGTATCGTGATCTCGCCGGGCCCAAGCGATCCCGATCGCGCGGGGATTTGCCTGGAACTGGTGAGACGCGCCGGCCCCATTCCGGTGCTCGGCGTCTGCCTCGGCCACCAAGCCATCGGCCAGGCCTTTGGCGGCCGGATCGTCCGCGCGGCGGTTCCGGTGCATGGAAAACTGAGCGCGATGCGGCACGACGGCACCGGCATTTTCGCCGGCCTGCCAAACCCGTTCGAGGCCACCCGCTATCATTCCCTGATCGTCGATCGCGATAGCCTTCCCGCCGCGTTGCGGGTGACGGCCGAGACCGAGGACGGCATCGTCATGGGTCTTGCGCATCGCGAATTGCCAATCCATGGGGTGCAATTCCATCCCGAAAGCATCGCCTCGCGGAACGGGCACGATTTGCTGCGGAATTTCCTGCGCCTTGCGGCGGCCAGCAACGTCGCGGCATGAACGCACCATCGTCCGATTTCCGCGTCGTCTTGGCAAAAGTCGCGGCCGGACAGAGCCTGACCGAGGACGAGGCGGCGGGAGCGTTCGACCAGATGATGGCGGGCGATGTCACGCCGTCGCAGATGGGCGGCTTCCTGATGGCGCTGCGCGTCCGCGGCGAGACCGTGGCCGAAATCACCGGCGCCGCTCGCGCCATGCGCAAAAAGGCCCTCGCAATCGAAGCGCCGCCTGGCGCGATCGATACCGTCGGCACCGGCGGCGATAATTCCGGCAGCTTCAACATCTCGACGGCGGCCGCCTTGGTCGCGGCCGGATGCGGCGTGCCGGTAGCGAAGCACGGCAACCGGAATTTCTCCTCGAAATCCGGCTCCGCGGACATCCTGACCGCGCTGGGCGTCAACATCGATTGCGACATGACGCTGGTGAAGCGCGCCCTTTGGGAAGGCGGCATCGGCTTCCTGATGGCGCCACGCCACCACAGCGCGACCCGGCATGTGGCGCCGACCCGCGTCGAGTTGGGCACGCGCACCATCTTCAATCTGCTCGGACCGCTCTCGAACCCGGCCGGCGTCACGCGTCAATTGGTCGGCGTGTTCGCGCCTGAATGGGTCAAGCCCGTGGCGCTGGTGCTTGGCAAATTGGGCAGCGTCCATGCTTGGGTGGTGCATGGCGACGGGATGGACGAACTTACGACGACCGGCATCACGCAAATCGCCGAGCTTGTGAACGGCGAGGTGAAACTGTTCACGCTGGCGCCGGAGGAAGCGGGGCTGCGGCGCGTGAGCCGCGAGGATTTGCGCGGCGGCGAGCCGGCCGACAACGCGCGGCGGCTTCGTGAATTGCTCGACGGCGCGCCGGGCGCTTTGCGCGATATCGTGGTGTTGAACGCCGGCGCCGCGCTCATCGTGGCCGGCCGCGCACAGAATCTGAGCGAAGGCATGACGATCGCGGCGAACGCCATCGATGGCGGCATGGCGCGAGAAGCGCTGGAACGGCTGGTCGCGATAACCAACGACCGGCCTGTCGCATGAACGACACGCTGTCTCGGATCAATAATTATAAGCGCGCCGAAATCGCCGCCGCGAAAGCGCGCGCGCCGCTCGACGAGATGAAGCGGCTGGCGGATCGAGCAACGCCACCGCGCGGTTTCCTCGCAGCTCTCGAACAGGCGGTCGCTGCCGGCCGCTATGGACTCATCGCCGAGATCAAGCGGGCTTCGCCCAGCAAAGGCTTGCTCAGGGCCGACTTCGATCCCGCATCCCTGGCTCGCGCTTATGAACGAGGCGGCGCGGCTTGTCTTTCGGTCCTGACGGACACACCGGAATTCCAGGGGTCGCTCAAGGATTTAAGGATGGCGCGCGAAGCCAGTACCCTGCCCTGCCTGCGCAAGGATTTCATGCTCGATCCGTATCAGATCTACGAGGCGCGCTCCGTCGGCGCCGATTGTGTTTTACTTATAATGGCTTCCCTAGGCGATATTGAAGCGGGTCATTTGGAGGATGTGGCACGCGCTCTCGGGATGGATGTGCTCGTCGAAGTCCATGATCGACAGGAGCTTATGCGAGCGCTTTCGCTCAAAACTCGACTTATTGGGATAAATAATCGCAATCTCAAGACATTGGGCGTTAATCTGAACACGACGAAGGAGCTGGCACGCGAGGTCCCGGAAGATCGCTTCCTGGTGAGTGAGAGCGGCATATCGGGCGCCGATCTTGAGGGCTTAGCCGAAGCCGGGGCGCGCTGTTTCCTGATCGGCGAAAGTCTGATGCGGCAGTCGGACGTCGCCGCGGCTACCAGGGCGCTGTTGGCGCCGGCTTCCGCACCGGTGACGATTTGAGCGGCCTCACCCATTTCGATGACAAGGGCGGGGCGATCATGGTCGACGTGTCGGCAAAGGACGAGACCGAGCGGGTCGCTGTCGCGGGCGGCTCGGTATTGATGAACCGATCGACGCTCGATCTCATCCGGTCGGGCGGCGTGAAGAAAGGCGATGTCCTGGGCGTGGCGCGGCTCGCCGGCATCATGGCCGCCAAGCGCACGCCCGATCTTATCCCGCTGTGTCATCCGTTGCCGCTGACGTCGGTCGCGGTCGAATTGAGTTGCGATTTGGAACGCAACGCCGTGGACATCGAGGCGACATGCAAGCTCAAGGGCCGCACCGGCGTCGAGATGGAAGCGCTCACGGCGGTCAGCGTCGCGGCGTTGACGGTCTACGACATGTGCAAGGCGGTGGATCGCGGCATGCGCATCGCCGACATTCGCCTGCTGCACAAATCGGGCGGCAAATCGGGAGTCTATGACGCGTCATGATCTCGGTCGAGGAGGCTCGCAGCCGATTGTTGGAACCGCTGACGGCGCTTGGCGTCGAGCAAGTCTCTCTGGGCGACGCATTCGGCCGCGTGCTCGCGGAAGATATCGCGTCGCGCCGTACCCAGCCGCCCTTCGCCGTCTCGGCGATGGACGGCTATGCCGTACGCGCGTCGGATGTCGTGGACATTCCCGCGCGGCTGCGCGTCGTCGGCTCGGCGCCCGCCGGCCAATCCTACGATCGTGACCTTCTTTCGGGCGAGGCGGTTCGCATCTTCACCGGTGCGCCCCTTCCCGCTGGCGCCGATGCCGTGGTGATCCAAGAGGACGCCGACCGCGATGGCGACATCGTCCTGGTCCGCGAGAGTAGCGTTGTTGGCCGCCATGTCCGGGCCTCCGGGCTTGATTTTCGCGACGGCGAGATCAAGCTCGCGGCCGGCCGCCGCTTGACGGCACGCGACATCGGCCTCGCGGCGGCGATGAACCGGCCGTGGCTGCCGGTGCGTCGCCGTCCCCGTGTTGCGATCCTGCCGACCGGCGACGAAGTCGTATTGCCCGGCGACCCGGTCGGTCCCAATCAGATCGTCAGTTCGAACGGATTCGCGCTGGCCGCGCTCGTTACGGCTTGCGGCGGAACGCCGCTATCGCTCCCGATCGCCCCCGACGAGCGCGGTGCCTTGCAACGCTTGGCCGTCGCCGCCACGGGCGCCGATCTGTTCGTCACGACGGGCGGCGCTTCCGTCGGGGAGCACGATCTGGTTCGCGAGGCGCTCGGGGCCGCCGGTCTGGTGCTGGATTTTTGGACGATCGCGATGCGGCCCGGCAAACCGCTGATGGTCGGACGTTTTCGCGACATGCCAATGATAGGTTTGCCGGGGAACCCGGTCTCGAGCATGATCTGCGCGCTGCTCTTTTTGGTACCGGCCATCGAGAAGCTCTCGGGGCTAACGGGGCAGCCGGAGCCGCGGCTCAAGGCGCGTCTGGCCGCGGCACTTCCCGCCAATGACCCGCGCGAGGACTATATGCGCGCCTCGCTCCTGCGGCTGGCCGACGGCACCCTCGAAGCCACGCCTTTCGCCAAGCAAGACAGTTCGATGATGTCGATGCTGGCGGCCGCCGATTGTTTGGTCGTGCGCGAACCCCACGCGCCGCCGGCAAAGGCCGGCGATAGCGTCGACATCGTCTTGTTCGGGTCCTACGCCTTCCCGTTGTGATCGTTGGCTCAAGCCCTTCGGCGCCGGCCCTTTTATCGCATGTCCAACGCCGCAAATGGAGCCCGCGCCGCGTCTCCCATCGTCACCGCGATCCCAGCGCGGCTGGACCGACTGCCCTGGTCGCGCTTTCACCTGCTCGTCGTGGTGGCGCTCGGCGTCACCTGGATCCTCGACGGTCTTGAAGTCACCATTGTCGGCGCGCTCGGCGGCATCCTCCAAGACCCGCGCACGCTCCATCTTTCCGGCGAGCAGATCGGCGGGGTCGCGTCCTTCTATGTGACCGGCGCCGTCATCGGCGCCCTTTTTTTCGGCTGGCTCACCGACCGGCTCGGCCGCAAACGCATGTTTTTCGTCACGCTCGCGATTTATCTCCTAGGCGTGCTGCTCTCGGCCTTCAGCTGGGACTTCCTCAGTTTCGCATTGTTTCGCTGTGTCACCGGCTTCGGGATCGGCGGCGAGTACGCGGCAATCAATTCCGCCATCGACGAACTCATTCCCGCGCGCCTGCGCGGTCGGATCGATCTCGTCGTCAACGGGAGTTATTGGCTCGGCGCCGCGCTCGGTTCGGGGGCGACGATTATTCTGCTCAATCCGAGATGGTTCCCGATCGATCTAGGCTGGCGGCTCGGCTTCGGCCTCGGCGCGGCACTTGGACTGCTCATCCTCCTGCTGCGTCGATTCGTACCGGAAAGCCCGCGCTGGCTCGTGAGCCATGGGCAGGACAAAGAGGCCGAACGCGCTGTAGAGGAAATCGAGCGCAGGGTGGAGCGCGAAACCGGCCGGGCGCTTACCGCAACGACGGCATCGTTGACGCTGGTGCCTCGGCAAAGCTTCGGCCTGGGAGCGATCTCGCGCGCCATGCTCGGGAAATATCGCAGCCGCTCCGTGCTTGCTCTCATTCTGATGGCGGCGCAGGCCTTTCTCTACAATGCCATGTTCTTCACCTACGGGTTGGTGCTGACCCGCTTTTATCGAACGCCGGCGCCGGATGTCGGGTTTTACCTTTTGCCGCTCGCGGTCGGAAATTTCCTCGGGCCCCTGTTGCTCGGCCCTTTCTTCGACACGATCGGGCGGCGCGCGATGATCGCCGGTACCTACCTCGTGGCGGGGTTGCTCTTGATCGCGAGCGCGTGGCTGTTCGCCCAGGGAATGCTGTCCGCGGATACGCAAGTCGCGGCCTGGAGCGCGATTTTCTTCTTCGCTTCCGCGGCGGCAAGTTCGGCCTATTTGACCGCGAGCGAAATTTTTCCCCTGGAGGTCCGGGCTTTCGCCATTGCGATCTTCTATTCCCTCGGCACCGCGGCCGGCGGCATCGCCGCGCCGTGGCTGTTCGGCAGGCTCATCGATAGCGGATCGCGTTGGCGGTTGTTCGATGGCTACGCTCTCGCCGCGATATTGATGGCGGCAGCCGCGGCGACGGAACTTTGCTGCGGCATCGACGCGGAGCGCAAGTCGCTGGAGGAGATCGCGGAACCGCTATCGCAAGGAAGGGCTTGACGATGGGAAAGAACCAAACTAGAACATTCCTCAGTTGCCCATTTGTTCCGACCCGAGGACCGACCATGCTGACACGAAAACAGTTCGAGCTCCTGAGCTTCATCAACCAGCGGCTGGCCGACGGTGGGGTGTCGCCGTCTTTCGAGGAAATGAAGGAGGCGCTCGGCCTGCGCTCCAAATCGGGCATCCATCGCCTCATCAGCGGTCTGGAGGAGCGCGGTTTCATCAAGCGCCTCCCACACCGCGCCCGGGCGCTCGAAGTGGTGCGGCTTCCGGAAGAAACCGCGGTGCGTGCGCGCGGCGGCGCGGGGCGGGGCGGGCGTTTCTCGCCAACGGTCATTCGCGGCGATTTCAAATCGGCCTTGACCGGAACCACCGTCAATCCCTCCGTCGGAGCGAACGACGAAACCGTGCAGCTTCCCCTTTACGGCCGCATCGCGGCTGGCACGCCGATCGAGGCGCTGCGGGATCAAGCGGCTCACATTGGCGTGCCCGCCTCCTTTTTGGGTGCGGGCGAGCATTACATGCTCGAAGTCGCGGGCGACAGTATGATCGACGCCGGCATCCTCGAAGGCGATACCGTGGTGATTCAACGCGCCGATACGGCGGAAAACGGCAGTATCGTGGTGGCGCTCGTCGATAACGCGGAGGCGACGTTGAAGCGGCTGCGCAAGAGAGGCGATTCGATCGCTCTTGAACCCGCGAACAAGGCGTATGAGACGCGCATTTTTGGGCCCGATCGTATCAAGGTACAGGGCCGGCTCGTGGGTCTGCTTCGGCGTTATTAGGTTCCGGTTCGACGTTATTAGGTTCCGGTTCGCGCGTCGCGCTCTGGAGAAGGCGCCTCGGAATCGGCGAACGTGCCCATAGTCGCGCGCCGCGCCCGTCCGAGACGGTCTCGATCCGGATGCGGTCCGGTTCGAGCCAGACGGCATGGCTGCCCTTTTTCCAGGTGTCGACGCTGTCGATCAGCGCCGTTTCACGGCACGTGTAGTGCGCGGCGACCGGACTCACCATAAGATCGGCATCGCGACATTTTTGACGCACCGCTTCGCGATTGTGGGCGAAAACGACGGCGCGGCCGTCCTTGCGATAGACGCAAGCGCTCGTGTCGCAGCTAAGCCGTCCGTCTGCGCTTTGTCCCTGTACCGGCCATTTCGCGCCCAGTTCGGCCGCCGCCCGGCGCGTCCAAACTTCCTCGGCGGAGAGCGCTCCGCGCGTTCGTGACGGCAAATAGCTGCCATCGGCGGCACGCACGGCGAACAGTTTGTCGTTGCCGGAAATGACAATGTCCGGCGGGGCCACGAACAGCAGCGACGCGTACCCCGCCGCCATCGCCCCGAGCCCCAAGAGGCGCCAGGGCCGCAGCCAGATGCACAGCCACGCGCCACCGACCGCCAACAAGACAAGTCCCGCCGGCGGCATGCTGGGAACACGCAGTACCGCCCCCGGTAATTCGGTCACGCCGTGGGCGATGGTCGCGACCGCGGCGATCCCCCACCCCATCGGCGTCAGCGCGAACGCCTCGAACCCAAACGGCATCGCCAGACAGGCGAGAATCGCCCATGGCATGATCCAGAATCCCGTGATCGGGACCGCCAGGATATTCGCGGCTATGGAATAGAGCGGGAAGCGGTTGAAGTGATAGATCGTGAACGGCATGGTCGCCAGCGTGGTCACCACGGTGGTGAGCGCGATACCGAACAGATAGAGGCCCGCGCGGCGCGCGAAGCCCGCATGCGCGTGCCATTCGCTCAATCGCGGGCGCAGCGCCTCATAGCAGGCGACGAGACCCGCCACCGCCGCGAACGACATCTGGAAGCTGGGCCCGGTGGCGCTTTCCGGCGACAGCAGCATGACGCACACGGCGGCGTAAGCGAGAGTCCTAACCGACACGCTGACGCGGTCGAGCAGCACGCCGCACAGCATCAGCGCGATCATGACGAAGGCGCGCCGCGACGACACGGTCGCCGATGACAGGAGCATATAGAGGAACGTGACCGCGAGCGCCGCCAGCGCGGCCCATTTTTTGGTCGAATAGCGCAGTGCCAGCACAGGAATGAGCGCGAACAATGCGCGAGCGGCGAAGAACATGATGCCCGCCACCATTCCCATATGAAGTCCGGCGATCACGAGGATGTGGGCCAGGCCCGCATCTCGGAACGCGCCGGCATCGGCCGGCGGAATCGCGTGGGTCTCCCCCGTGATCAAGGCTGACGCGATGGCGCCGGTGGGCCCTGGAAGGGCTGCCCGGATACGCGCCGTCATCACGGTGCGGGTCGCCTGGATCAACGATTGCCACCGATTCGGTCCGCTCCCATCGGGACCGGCGATCGTCTCCGTCTGGCCCAAGGCAAATCCAACCGCGCCGAGTTGGTCGAAATAGGCGCGGCGCTCGAAATCGTAGGCGCCCGGCATGGCCGGGCCGGGTGGTGGCAGCAGGATCGCGCGAACGCTGAGCCAATCGCCCGGTAAAAGCGTGGAAATATCCTCGTGTCGCAGCCGTATCCTGACTCGGAGGGGTGTGGCTTGCGGCGTCAGCCTGGCGATTCGGCTCGGCGCTAGCACTATTCGGGTCCCTTCCGGCAAGGGATCCACCGACATCAACCGTCCTTCGACGATTACCGGCCCCAACTCGTGTGTGAGTTTCGGCGCGTCCGCCCACCACGCCTGAAACTGCGCCAGCGAAAAGCCCAGCGCGATCGCGGCGAACGTCGCCGCGGGCGCGAGCATCTGGCCGCGATAGAGCGCCGCGAGACACGTTGCCACGGCAAGCACGAGGGCGATGGGTCCGAACCAAAGCGGCGGCTCGAAGGTCAGCCAGAAATAGACCCCGATGCCGGCGCCCATGAAGACCGGCAGCCACAGACTCCACCGCGCGCGCTCGGCGATAAGATTGTTCCGCCACCAGCCGAGCAGCACAGCCGGAAGAGCGCGCGCCTCGAACGGCCGCGCCTCCCAACCCGGCGCGCTGGCGGAAGACATTCCCCGACCCTAGCCGAAAACCCGCGTCGTCGAAACAGCGCCGGATATGCTAAACACCGCGCGGTCATGGCCGTCATCGTCCGCTTCGCCCCCTCGCCCACCGGCTTCCTTCACATTGGCGGCGCGCGCACGGCGCTCTTCAATTGGCTGTTCGCGAAGCATCATGCCGGCCTGTTCCGCCTGCGGATCGAGGACACCGATCGCGCGCGCTCGACGCGCGAGGCGATGGACGCGATCGTCAACGGGCTCGATTGGCTTGGCCTGCATTGGGACGGCGATGTCGTGCATCAGTCTGAGCGCGGCGCAAGGCACGCCGAGATCGCGCGCGCGATGCTCGCCGCCGGCAGCGCCTATCATGCCTACGACACTCCTCAAGAATTGACGGCGATGCGGGAGACCGCGCGCGCGGAAGGCCGTTCCGTGCGTTATGTCGGAATTTGGCGCGACCGCGCGCCGAGCGAGCCGACGCCGCCCAATGTTCCGCCGGTAATTCGCCTCAAGGCGCAGCGCTCCGGCGCCACCACGATCCGCGACCGCGTCCAGGGCGACGTCACGGTCGCCAACGCGGAGCTCGACGACCTCGTCCTCTTACGCGCCGACGGAACGCCGACCTACAATCTTTCCGTTGTCGTCGACGACCATGACATGGGCATCACCCATGTCATTCGCGGCGACGATCACCTGACCAACGCCTTCCGTCAGTCTCAGATTTATCGGGCGCTCGATTGGAGCGTGCCTGAATTCGCGCATGTCCCGCTCATCCATGGTCCCGACGGCGCCAAGCTCTCGAAGCGTCACGGTGCGCTTGCCGTCGAGACGTATCGCGAGCTGGGGTATCTCCCCGAAGCCTTGCGGAATTATCTTTTGCGCTTGGGCTGGAGCCATGGCGACGCCGAGATCATTTCCAGGGAGCAGGCGATCGAATGGTTCGACCTCGGCGCGATCGGACGCGGGCCGGCGCGATTCGACTTCGTCAAGCTCGCCAATCTCAACGGCCATTACATCCGCGAAACCGCCGACGAGCGTCTGGTCGATTGGGTGGCGCCGCATCTCGGCCGCGAACTCGGTCCCGCGCAGCGCAAGCGCCTTTTGCAAGCCATGCCCGGCCTTAAGCCTCGCGCGAAGACCATTGTGGAATTAGCTGATATTGCGCGATTTTATGTTGAAGATAGGCCGCTCAAGCTGGAGGAAAAAGCCCGCTTGCTTCTCACTCACGACGCACGGAAGACGCTAGCGGGGCTGAAGGAGACGCTCGAAAAAGTGCTCTGGAATCGTCAAGAAATCGAGCAAGCTGTCCGACGCTTCTCGCAGGAAGCCGGCCTCCAGGTCGGCGCCATTGCCCAGCCATTGCGCGCGGCATTAACCGGATCGACCGCCTCGCCCCCTATTTTCGAGGTGATGGAGGTCTTGGGCCGCGAAGAGTGTTTGATGCGAATGGACGATGCCATCGATGCCCGATCCGTCATTTGATAAAATCGCGAGGGCGTCCTATATTGTTGCAGTGCAGCATCCGCCGCCAACCTTGGGGAGTTCGTCATGAGTCCTTCGGCTTCGCCAAAAATTGCCGCCGTAACGAACGAAACCGCCACGATCACCGACAATTCGACGGGACGATCCATCGACTTCCCCCTCATGTCGGGCACCATGGGACCGAAGGTCATCGACATCCGGAAACTCTACAACGAGCTGGATTATTTCACGTTCGATCCCGGCTATACCTCGACTGGAAGCTGCGATTCCAAGATCACTTACATCGACGGCGACAAGGGCGAACTGTTCTACCGCGGTTATGCGATCGACGAACTCGCCGAGCACAGCGATTTCATGGAAGTGGCGTATCTGCTGCTCAACGGCGAGCTTCCCGACGCCCAGGAAAAAACAAAATTCGTCAAGGACATCACCTATCACACGATGGTGCACGAGCAGTTGGCGAGCTTCCTGCACGGGTTTCGCCGCGACGCCCATCCGATGGCGGTCATGTGCGGCGTCGTGGGCGCCCTGTCGGCCTTCTATCACGATTCCACCGATATCTCCGATCCTCGTCAGCGCCTCGTCGCCAGCCATCGGCTGATCGCGAAAATGCCGACCATCGCGGCGATGGCCTTCAAATATTCGCAGGGCCAGCCCTTCGTGTATCCGCTCAATCGGCTGAGCTATGCCGAGAATTTCCTGCGCATGACCTTCGCCGTGCCGTGCGAGGAGTACGTCGCCAATCCGATCCTGGCGAAGGCCATGGACAAGATCTTCATCCTGCACGCCGATCACGAGCAGAACGCCTCGACCTCGACGGTCCGCCTCGCCGGCTCCTCGGGCGCCAATCCGTTCGCCTGCATCGCCGCCGGAATCGCCTCGCTGTGGGGGCCGGCGCATGGCGGCGCCAACGAGGCCGTCCTCAAGATGCTGAACCAGATCGGCACCAAGGATCGCAT
>Ga0182024_10010629_pt1 | contig 18719 bp, 13 predicted proteins | sample P32metaG_FD_120480 | JGI IMG/M metagenome (GOLD analysis project Ga0182024, IMG submission 120480) | Permafrost microbial communities from Stordalen Mire, Sweden - P3-2 metaG (Illumina Assembly) | ecosystem: Environmental > Terrestrial > Soil > Wetlands > Permafrost | place: Sweden: Stordalen... | reverse complement strand
GCCGCACTCCAACCCGACTCTTCCCAAGCCGCTTAGATCCACTCAACAGGTGTCCGCTAACAAATAAGCGGACACCTGTTGGACACTCTCATCCAGTCAAGATGGGAACTTCGAACGCTTACTCGCAGTCGGCCAAGACGGCGCTAAAAGGGGGCGGCACGGTTATGACGCGGGCAAGAAGATCAAGGGGCGCAAGCGGCATATCGCAGTAGACACGCAGGGCAATTTGCTAGCGGTCATTGTTCACTCGGCTGGCATCCAAGATCGCGTTGCAGCTCGTGCCGTGCTGATGCGGTTATTCTGCCTCTTCGGAACCATTCAAACCGTGTTCGTGGACGGTGGCTACACGGGCACGCTGATCGACTGGGCCAAACAAATGTTGGGCTACACGGTAGAGGTGGTCAAACGTACGGACCAGCACCTATTTAAGGTTCTACCCAAGCGCTGGATCGTCGAACGCACCTTTGCCTGGCTCAACTGGTCACGCCGCCTCAGCAAAGACTACGAATTGCGACATTCCTCGGCAGAATCCATGATCTACATCGCTTTCGCACATATGCTCCTCCGCAGATCCACTTAGTTTTTAGACAGGTTCTTAGATCCGATCAAGCAAACATGTTACTGCTTTGCGAATAGGCTATCCAGGTTATACGAGATTCCGAATGTTCCGCGAATTTCAGTCTCTTTGATGAGATCGGTCCGGTTGCTTCCCGTGACCGAAAAAGGAATTGTCACACCGGAGCTCCCCATGGGAATGCTCCACTTTCCCTGGCCCAGCCAAATGTTGCCCCTCGTCGAAACCGACACACCGTTCACCATAACCGCTTGACCCAGTGGTTCTTGAATGAGATCCTGAAAAAGACCAGATATATCGATTGTTGACTTCTTGCTACCGGCGATGGGAGGGATCGGCAGATCTAGCTCACCCGATATCTTATAGTCTCGGACTGGGGCTACGTGTAATTGGGATGATGCTGCTGTAAAGAGCGTCGCACTAGCGTTCGCCGTCAACGTACCTTTGATGCCGAGCAGGTTTCCGCCGGCAAAAATAAAATTGAAAGTGGATAGGTCAGGAGCAATGGTGCCAATCGAATATGTTTGCGTCGTCGATTTCGGCAGGGCGACCGAGGCTTGGTTTACAAAAGTGTACTCGAAACTGGATACAAAAGAGGTACTTATTTTGTCCAGTACTGCCGCATCTGCCGCAGCATAGACCTGTAATGCCTTATTGTAATCATTAGCGAAGTTTTGACTTGATCCCGAGTAGAGGAGTTTTTCGAAATTGCAAAGAACGCTCGACATCGCATTCTGAATGTCTGCATCTGACATTAGTTTTGTGGCTGCGAGTTTTGCCAGAGTGCTTTGCGTGTCACTGGCCCACTGACCATACTGGCTAGGCATTTGTTGCTGCAGCGATTGCTCATAGCCTAGAACGTCATTAGCTACTGCCGTCAGTTGCGTGTTTGACAAGCTGCTCCACTGATCGAGCCATTTCCGGTCCCGTGGATCACGATGGTTTCTGAGATCGACGTGAACCGTCGCGCTACTGAATGTACTTGGGGAAGATGAAGTCGACGTCGATGAGCCACTGCTTCCCGTGTTGAAGGATGCTGAGATGGAAGTTGTCGACAAGGTGTGAGCAAGAAAATTAGAGGGCTCATCCCTATAAAAGCTCATAAACCTGGTTCCGTTGACAGCCTTGATGACATTTGGAACTGTGGCTTGAACTGTCGTCGTAGTACCTTTAACCGACTGAGTTAGGGCCCCACTCTCGACGGCGAAGCTCAGAAGTGAGGGCGTGCTGCCGGTGCTTGTCGTGGAAGTGCTACTCGGTGCCCCTGCAGGGGCGGTAGTCTGCTGGTCGGTTCTATTCTGAACAGCACCAGCAACGCTGGCATTGTTTTCTGTTGTAGCTGCAGGTTGCGCTGCCTTCGCGGCCACATTGCGAATCTGGGTAATGTATGTCCCAGGGTGCTGAAATATCTCGAGCCCTCCGGGGACGCTCTCATTTGCTTTATAGATCGTGACAAGGTTAGCGACGATCCCACTATTATCGGTTTGACTCGGGTTTGACGCCGCCACGTCGGAAACAGGAGCTGCACCCCCCGTCCCGCCCTGACAGAAGGAGCGGGAGATGATTGTCGCTCCGAACAGAAGAGTGATGATCTTCGAACGTTGCATGCTAAGCCTCACTGAACAATGAACGTGTAGGTCTGGCTGATGGGGCCCAGACCTTGCGGTACCGCGATGCCGCTGTTGACGGGAGAATCTTTCGGATTTGTCAATGAAGAAAAGCTGAGACTATAGACCGCGACCTTAGACGGTGCCCCGGTCGGAATGGCCTCCGCGCATGAGACCGCGAACGTCACCTGCTGGCCGGTGGTCCCCGGGCATGTGAACTCGCGTGTGTCAGTCGCATTTGTCTTCTTCACCTTGGCCCACTTGCTGCCGTGCGGCGGTGTAGTATACCCGGCAAGGAGGGGCGGATTGTCAACTTTGGTAGCTAGCTGAATTACCTCACCTGCACCGACTTGGAATGTATTGTGAAGTAACGCCTTCATGATTTCTCCAATTCACACGAGCTGTGCCTCGCCACGACTCGATCTGGGTGCAAGATGCACCTGGGTTTTGAACCCAGCGACAGTTTTACCTAACTGTGCGCTCCGAGGGGTCCGAGCTTCCAACTACAGATGCTCCTAACAACGACGGGTCCGACGATTTCCCTTCACGAATGTGGATAGTAGCGTGAAGAGGCTCGACTCAATTGCGGTGACTGATTCAAGTCTCTTTTAACCGAAGTGGGACAGCACAAAGGCGGCGGACCATGCCGACGTGCAAGTCGAGGGGGTAAAGGGCGGCTTAGTGCCTTCAGGAGCGAGATCTTGGGGCATTGGCATGGCCGAATTGGAAGAGGGTCCGAATTCAAAATAGCTACCATGGCCGAAGTTCCAATTTGAAGGAATCTGGAATTTGTCCATTTGTTTGCCCTGAGGAATTGTCGCTGGGCCTTTGTGTCCGAGCGCGGACTGGAACCATGGATGACTGGAGTCGATAATCCCCTCAAAGGCGTTACCGATGGGGAAAGCGGCGGCGAATACTTCGTCCTTGATGGAGGCGAGCACCTTAATCCGATCAATGTGTTGTGTAAAATTCTAGTACTCGTTGGTAAGACAGTCGTCGTTGATGGCGCCGGCCGTGATTGCGACCTGGCGGATTTTCAGTGCCGATCCGACCTTGCTAAGGGTGGCAGCGGTCTGGAGCAGGAAGCGCGCCCCGAGACTGTGGGAGACAAAAGAAATTGAGTTGGATCCGGCAAAGTTGTCTTTGATGAATTGAGCGAGCAGATTACCGCATGCGATGGCATGCTCCCCTTCGCCCGGATAGCAGAGTGGGCCGAGCCAGGATGAATCTCCGGGCCAGAGAACACCGACACAGACCCATGAATCATCCAGCTTCTGCGGCAGGTCATAGGGAGCCGCGACGGGTGGCGGGACATTGACGCCATTGACGAGAAGGTTAATCCAGTTGGAGATGCATAGATAACCTTTGTCCCGATTTACGTTGAAGCCGTGGGTGACGAGAAGAATATTCCTGCCGAGGATGACAAGTTGGGGACCGGTTACGGTGTTCTTAAAGCTTTCGCTCGCGTCGATCGCGGGAACTGTGTGGGTCTGGAAGCCTTGGAATTGTAGGCGGGTTGCGGATCGGTGGAGCGCCGCTGCGATTTGCTCCAATGCCCGCTCGAGCGGCACGGTATGGTCGGGGAAAACCAGATCGAGATCAATGGACAAGCGGGGTCCTTTTCGCACGACGTGTTCCTGTCCCCTGTTCTCATCCCGATAGACTATGTCCACCACTCCTGACGGTCGATCCCTTTGTACCGGGCAGTCCAAGAGTGCCGCCCTGGTGGGACGAGTCTCCAACGAACCTGTCTCTGGATCGAATTCCCTGCTAACAGCGAAAAATAAAGGGAATACTGCGGATTCGTCCCCCAAATTCCATCGACTCAATCCCAATTAGTCTTGATTCTCGGCTTGTTCCGATGTCCATTGGACTTCCCGACTCTCGAGCGATAAAAGCGAAACGTTCGACGTTACTTCAACTTTGCGGTGCTAGTTTGGTCGGCGGAGGCCGGCCCGCTGAAGTAGAGCTGCCGGTTCGGAGGGACGGTAGAATCGCGCGCAAAATACCACTTGGCAGCGATGGAGAAGCTGTTAATCACGATATTCTGCCCCGTTACCTGGCTGGAGAAGTAGAACGCTGAGTATGTGGGTGAGAGCGACAAGTTGCGAAACACAGGGAAGTTCAACGACATCGAGAGCGGAATGTCATAATGCGTTTGCGTGTTGAGAGACTTTCCGGCGCCGCGCATTGAAAACCAATCGGCCTTTGAATCCAGCGTGAAGTTGATCCCGGCCTTTGCGCCCGATACTTCAGACGCGCTCCCGGTTGCTGCCGGCTTGAGGAGTGCCTTCTGCAAATGAATGTCCCAATAGCCGCCAAAGGTGTGCAATGTTGCAGTGGCCACCGGCGCTGCAAGGGACGTGGTGCTATCTATTTGGAACCCCTTGACGTAGTTGGGAGATTTGGGGCTCGCATACGCCGCAAAGCAGGAGGGGATGGTTATGGAACTGTTCGCCGAGCATGTGAGCGGCTTGAGCCCGTCGCTGGTAAGGCTCACCGAGGACAGGATGTTGTTTTGGACTCCAAACTCCGGCCCAGCCTCGACGTAGCTGCCGTTGTCGAGCTTGAACCAGCCGGGCGCTGCATACTCGTGGCGCACCCCGGCCTTCTGAAACACGCCGGTGACTCTGGGTACCTGCGTCGTGTACTGGCCGGATATGGTGGGCGGCGTTGTAGGAGGCGGGGCCTGCGTGAAAGGAAATACCAAGTAGTTGCCGGTGAACTGCTCCTGATACTGGAATGGGGAGACCACGAGCAGGGTTCGGGGAATCGCCCGTCCTGAGATCAACGGCCAACCTCCGCGTGGACCTCTCCACTGAGGCATGCGCGCCTGGATGAACGGCCCCACGGTGAAACTGTTGAGTGCGTACGTAACGGCAGTTGGCTTGTTCGTGAGGTTCCCCGTGGCGGCGCGATCGTATTCCGCATCCGTCTGCTCTCCCACCGACCACGTTAACGGCTGCTTCTTGAAAAACCCTGGACTCGTGATCATGGGAAGGTCGATGCTCACCCTAGAGAGGCTCTCCAGGTCCAACTCCTGCTGTGAAGGTGTGCTTGCGCGGGAATCTGACGCTCCCTGAAACTGTTCGGCGTAGATGTTGCCTCCGCCTGGCTGGCGCGCCGAGAATCCAGCAACGATTTTGCCTATATCCAGATGCACAAGCCCGCGCGATTGTTGGTTCCACTCTGCCCTTGCTGCTTCCAGTTTCGTGTTTGACTGGGGTGGGATGACGTATTCCGGTCCTATTAAAGCATCGGCAATTGCGCCGGTGAGATATGTGGTTTCCAGCTGTTGATAGGAAAGCGGAATGGATGCCGCCATGACCTTATAAACCAACTTGTCATTGGCTAGGTGATCGCTCGTAATGACCCAGTACGCGCCATCGCTGCGGATTGGTTGCCCGTTGACGCAATACATGGAGGGATCGGTGACCGCCGTCCTGGCATTTCCGCAGACGCTGTCCTGCGGTAGGGGAAACTCTTGGTTGCCCGACCCCGGCCTGCTGAGGTTGGGCGACGCCGGTTGCGCGATTCCAAAAGTCGCCAGCGACTGTCCGGAGATATCGGTCGGCTGCAGACTCCTGTCCGCCAACTCCTGGTTCTCAGATGTCTTGAGCATTGTAATCAGGTCGCTGCCGGAGACCATCACTCGCTCGGTGAGGTCGCCCTTCCAAAGGACACGGTCCAGGTCCACGCGTAGGTGACAACCCAGGCCGAGGCCTCTGAGTTTCGGGTCCATGCTCTCATCAAGCTCTCGGCATGCTTCGTACTTGCTGTACTCCCCCGGCAGATTCCCATAGTAGATGTCGCGCTGTTCCAGCAGCACTACGTCACCTCGCACACGAGATCCTTGCCCGTTACCGAGTGCTCCCAGCAGTTCCGCGCTAAGATCGCGCTTGCATTCTGTCTCGTCCTCAGTCTCGGAACAAGCGGTGAGCGCACGACAGCTAGCCGGGCGCTGCAGCTTCAGCGCCTGCAAACTTTGAATGAGCAGATGTTGCGTGCTTTGGCATTCTGCGGGTACTCTCGGTTCATGAATCTCATGCCCGTTCGTCATTGTCATTTCAAGGGGATCTTTATTTTGTTCTGATTGCCGCACGAACTTGAATTCGGCTTTGGAATCGGGCCTCGAAATGGAACCTTTGGCATCGAACGGCGGATCGGGAGTTAGCACTGGAATCAAGGTTCCACTGGTGTACGTCACAGTCGTTTTGGGACTGAAGTAATCGATCTGCGCTTCGCTCAAAACGAGTATTGGAACCTGCATCACGTCTACAATTGAGTCGTCCTGCTCGCTATCTACAATTACCTGCAGAGCTTTTGTTTCGTTCAGCGGAGCCTTATTCACAATTTCTTGCCGCTTCTCTTCCCGGGATTTTTCGTCCTTCTTTGCCTTCAACAGCGAGACCCTCAACTGGCCGCTCAGTTGCTCTGCCAGGATGCGAGGCATCTGGGCCATCACAACGATCCGATCGAATTGATCGTTCTCGCTATTACGCGTCGTCCCCGATCTGTCGTCAAGATTCAACTGCATTGCTCCCCGCAGTACGACCAGCAGGGTGCGCAGTGGCTCAAGCGCAATCACGGTTCCACTCATGGTGTCCATCCCTTCGTCTGACAAACTCTTCTTGTCCTGTTCGTTTTCCGGCTTTGCTACCTTCAGATTGCCGGGTGAGACCACCTGCATCGTGTCTTGCCCCATGATGCCGATAATCAGGGTTCTTGTCCCCTGCGCGCCTGCCGCGCCCGATTCGTACTTGCTCGCGATCGTATACCCAGCCTCTTTTTGTTCCTTTGCGATTGCTCGCAGCAAGAGTCGCCGGCCCGCGCTCCGTGCTGGAATCTCCACCAGGAGGGATTTTTCTGTCCCAATCAGGTTGAATTTACCGACCAGCCCGTTGCCGAATTCGCATAGGTCATTCAATGAATTCCCGCGCTCTGGGCCTTTACAAATTGGCTTCTTCAGCTCCTCGCAGATGTGGTCGAGGGCGTCTTTGCCGGATAGCCGATTTCCTCCGCTCGACGAAGGCTCGGGGAGTTCGGTATTCAGAAGCAGGCCTTTGGGTTTTTTTTGAGATAAATCCAGGAGGGGAGAAACCGTGTGTTCATTCACGACATAGGCGTTGTCATTTACCAGTACCTTGAGCGCATCTCGAATGCTCTCTATCGCACCATGATTGGCGCTGAAATCCTTTTCGTCGACGCCGTCGAGCATACTCAGCATCACTGAAACCTGGTTTTCGATCAACGTTCGGCGACGTTCCAAAACGCTTACCTCGTGGATGGGGTCGTGAGCCTGTGGCATTTTCGGCGATGTGTCGGTAGTAAGACGTTCCTTGGCGCTTATCTGCTGCTTGGGGTCAGAATGTTGCGCATTTGCGAATAATGTCTCAGCGGAAATCTGCCCGGATATGAAATCCGAATTCAGCGAGGCATCAACCCGGCTTAACCAGTCCATTGCGGTCGTGGTTTGATTCGCGCCAGTGGTGCACGTGGTTTTGGATGCCTTGGAACCCTCTTCCAATTTGGCTGCGAACAGCAAAGGACACGCAGGTGCCCCGGAAGTCTTGGGCGTCTTCGGTTTGGAAGGATCCGTATTGGTGTCTTCGGCACCGACGCCCTGGCTCTTAGCAGTCTTCGATGCTTTGTCCGTTCCCGACCCTGTGACCCGCAGGTTTGCCGCCAGCATTGTCAATTTGCCATCGGGATTATTGATCTTCGTGGTATCTCCCTTGGAGCTTTGCCTGCGCAGCCCAAGTGCAATGCCGCGCAGCCAGGTGGCCGTGTTCAGGAAGTCCTCACGCCCAGGAACAACCGCTCGATAACCGGCGTTCATCAGGAATTGGGCGACATTGTCGCAATGCACCCGCTCGTCACCGAGAACGCGGTCGCTACTCTTGTAAAGGGCTTGAGGATATTTCCCCATGTCGTGTAATTTCTGGCCCTCCTTGCTATACGCGAGGTAGCATTCTTGGCCAATGGCGGGCTGCAGCTGGACCGAGGCTCCGAACACGGGACCAAAATTGTCTCCCATTCCCAGCAGCAGCTGTCCGTGCCCTTCAGGGTACTTGTTCAGAAAATTGGCAACGGGAGTCAAGTCTGGGACTGGTTTCACCGGTTCGATTCGGTAGTAGCCATAGAGCGCACCCGTGTAGTTCACCTCAAACTGTACGGGCGGTGTTGCCTGTGCGCTCGCCCAGGCAGAGCAACCAAGAGATAGAAGGATGAGCATCAGCCGCGAAACTAAGGATGCGGGGATCATCTTTTGGAAAGAAACATCAGAAAAAACATGAAGTTTGCACACTGGAATCCTCCTGTTAGTTCATTCGCAAGTCGGCGAACCGCAATTAAGGGAACCCTAGGTCGCTGGGACTGCCTTGAACGAGAAATAATTCCGGAATAAGAGGGGAGTCATCTCAGATTCTGTCACCACCCGAGGATTCCCGAATGTCTACCTTTTCTTCTATGCGGCGGGACGTGGCATCCTGCTGAATGGAATTCGGCTCCTTAGTCTAGCAACCGAACCAGAACCTCACAAAGCCAAAACCTGAGCGATTAGCACGAAAACCGCTATGGTAACACAATCAAATTCAACGAAATTCGAGGGACATCCCAAGATACCGTCGAAGAATCTTCGGAGACAAGAAGCCATAATCAATCGCAAGCTATTCGAAATCCGCGCACTGATACAGTCCCAGAGCGTCTGCTCAGAAGACCTTCGTCGCCTAACTTACAGGTTCAACTATTTCTGCGTCGTTTGTGAGCGCAACCGCTATTACTTCACGGCCAGTTCTACCCCGAACGTCCATCCCTTTGTCCAGGTGTAACTGTTTGTTGCACTGACAGTGTCATGATACTTGATCCTGAGCTGCATTTAATTCACATGGCTCGTTGGATCCAACGTCAGTCCTGGGACAACTCCAAAATCCGAGATCGGAATCAAGGTTGACCCGTCTGCATACCCTTCAGCCCGCTGCGATCCCTTGGTCGTCATCTGTAAGGGCAGATAGTAGAGTCCCAATTCACCTTCACAATACAACGAGAAGGTTGCGGGTGTATTGATTTGCATTTCCTTCTTACTCTTGAACTCGAACATCCTCTCCTTTGCCCACGGCTTGGTTCTTGTGTAATTCTGGAGGAAGGATATTCGGCTATTTGATGACAAGTTGAATCTGCGTTGACGCAGAAAGGGCCCCTTCCGAAGCTGTTACAGTGATTGTGGTGGTGCCTGCGGGAACAGTACTGCTTTGGCAGCAGCCCGAGAATCCCATAAGGCCGATTAATGTCACAACTAAGATTAGGCTTCTTTGGAAACTTGCCTTTCTCCCAATCTTCCAGAACCGATTACACCGGGATAGGAAGCAAATGGCTATGAAGCAAAGCGAAAATGGAAGGTTTCGATCTCGATGGCCATGATCGCCGAGGTAAGCCGCATTTGTCACAATGCTCAACGTTACAGTGTTTTCAGAAGAGATTCCTCCAAAGTCGCATGTCGAATCTAGAGGAAGGTCCGCACAAGACATCGTTACGTTCGAAGTTGGAAAACCGGTGAGGGAGAGGATCGTACTTCCTGCTCCAGCAGAAGAAGAGATCGAGATGGTGTTTGGATTCGCCGCAAGTGAAGGCGCGGGCTTCCAGTTCGCAATCAGTTTCTGGACATCGATTGACCCCCAGCCGGTCACCTCGTCAAAGCCCGGTTCAAGTGAGTACCCCAGCGTACCTCCTGTCACTCCACTCGCCGAAGGTGCGGTGTTGTTGCACATGCTTGCGACGTAAAGATCGCAATTCGTAACACCGCTAGAGATACTCGTCGTGTCATGGAACACTAGGTTTGCAGCGTTCGCACCCAGCGCGTATAGCTCAGGATTCGCGTTTCCCTGCCTCCCGTTGTTCGCCTGGTCAACCAACGCCATGATCCCCGCCATAGAGGGGGTCGCCGCCGACGTCCCGCAAGAGCTGCGAGCGTGTGGAATTCCGGAAGGGTTGAGTGCGCAATTCTCGCCGTTTCCACCCGACTCCATGCAAGTGAAGTAACCATCGTGGCATGATGACGAGAACGCTACATCGGGCAACGCGCGCCCGATAGATTCATTCGTGGCTGCCTGCCAAGGAGGCGCCGGCATATATTGACTGAACCCTCCACCTGATCCCTCAACATCGTAAACGGCTGTTCCGCTGCTCGATTGAACCGGGTCGTTCCACGCGCCTTCCGGGATATATCCCAGCGCGGACTCAAAGCCAGGTCCATTCGCTATGGTCCAATACTGCGACGGATTCGCGGTATCGTTGAACTCAGTGCCACCAACGCACGTGACCGAACTGCTTGCGCAAAGAAGGTTAACACTTACAAATTGATCCTGCGGGATTGGCGTTGCAAACTTCGTCTCAGAGCACGTGGCGTCGGAATCTCCCGAAGAGACAAACACGCTCATTCCTTGAGCCGCTGCTTGCTGAAATAGCCCGTTCCACTGATCCTCAAACATCGCCCTGCTCGGCGACTCGCAATAGTAGTAGCTGATCGTAACGACGTCGGGTGTGGTCGTAGACCCGGAATCGACGACATATTGAGTCGCCACCAGAGTGCCTGGATCGCCGTTCGTATCGGCGCTCACAATCAGTTGCAACGATGCACCCGGCGCAACGCTCCCGGCGCGCTCCACGTCAAGAGTTGCTTCGCCCTGCACGTCCAACAGCTCGCATGTCAATGTGGTGGAATTGGAGGTACATTCCGGATTCTGCGGCACTGTAATCGGCGAGCCCGGATCGACCCCATTGGGAGGCACAATTACGGTGGGCTGGGGAATGTTGGCCCCAGTGACCGAATTGAACGACGGTACATCCGCCGGATCGATTGCCGCTTCACCAATAATCCCAATTGTTCGACCGGAACCGTCGATCCCCTTTGCGTACACCGGAGCAATGTCATAGATCGCCGTGAAATCGTTCGGCGTAATGTAATGCGCACAGTTGTTTCCTGTGCAATTGGTATACGCAGTGTCAGCGTTCCCGTGCATCAGAGTCGTGTAAGCCCGCTCCATTGAGAGTCCAGAGATGGAACGAATAGTCACTGCGAGCGCGCTTGGGATTGTCGGATCACTTGTGATTGACCAGCGACTCGACCCAATACTGCGAAACCAGTGAAAACTGACCCGAAACGCCGAAGACAATGATGCAATACTTCCTGAGAACTCAATAAACGTCCTCGAGTTACTCACATTCAGCACCTGAATTCCACTTCCCTCGAGCCACGCAGTCACTGCCTGAATCTGCTCGTCGCTGGCGCCGAATTGCCTTCCGAGTTCCGATGGGCTGTACCAATCGCGATACAGCGGATCGTTGGGAGTCTGTTGAGCACGTAAAAGGTGCTCAAAGGCCTGTTGGTGTTCTTGGGAGCGCGACAAATAAGCCGTCAGGTGCCGCACCTCTTCGGAGCCGTCCACCGGACCGAAATCTGCATCCGCACTCGCCCACGCAGGCACGTGCCCATGCAAAACCACCCCTTCGCCTCCGTTCGCTTTTGACGCCACATTGCCTAAGCCCCCGATCGTTTGTGACACCGCAACTTGCGCCCTCGCCAGGGACAGGAAGCCGATTAATAACAACCCAGCCTTCCCAATCAACCGCAACGTCCTCGCCATATTCTTTCCTCGCCGCGTATCGATTCAGGTACCGATTCGATTTACGACAGATATCGCTATGAACGACAGGTTCGCCGATTTCCCTTCGCGAATTTCTGCCGATCGCGCAAGAGCAAGTTGAGAAGGAGACAAGAAGCGGGACGCTGCAATAAGAAGCGGCGGAGACGATTGCTATCACAGCATCGCTCGGACGACACCAGTCTTCAGGTCCATCTCAACCTGAGTACGAATTGTGCGCCGATCATGAAAATGATGAACAAACGCAGCGAGGTTCTGGCACCGGGTCAGCTGGTGTATTCGGTGCGAGGCCTGGTGGCCATGGAGGCTGGGGCAGCGAAGCTGATCCAATTCGGCCTTCCGAAACGAGGTCCTCAAATCAGTTCGGAACTCAGCCCGGAGGCGCTTGCTACCTTAAGCGTCAATGCAAGCGGGACCGCGTTGGCAATTGACATCGAGTAAAGCATTCAAAAACCTTGACTTAGTAGCGAGGATGCAATCGTGCCGAGCCGCTCGGGCCTTCTAAAAGGATTTCGCGGATTCCGGCTTGGAACTCCTGTAGAATCTTTCCACTGCACTCATGGGCATCTACTCCTCCATCTCGATTGAAGATCTCTTGCGCCGCTGCTCTGAATCGGGCGATATCGCCGCTTGGGAGGAGTTTGTCCGCCGATTCCATCGGCTTATTGCGACGGTCGTGTTGCGGACTGCAGCTAGATGGGGTAATGCGTCAAAACAAACTGCAGACGATCTGATTCAGGAAACGTATTTGCGGTTCTGTGCAAATGACCAGCGAATTCTTCGCGAATTTGATCATCGTGGTGCGGACGCATTCGTTGCCTATGTAAAAGTGATAACTGCGAACGTTGTTCGCGACCATTTCAAGTCGTCCTATTCAAAGAAGCGCGGATCAAATCAAATCGAAGGCATTTCAGACGAATTTACGCCCGCCGCCGGCGAAAATGCGGCCGGAAGTCCGAAAGCAATTGAGCGCGCCGTCCTGATCCAGGAAGTCCAGAGCCACTTGAGTCTCTGCGTTGCTGGCGCGGAACACGATCGAAACTGCAAGATCTTTTGGCTCTATTATCGTGCAGGGCTCTCAGCCGCGGCCATCGCAGCTATACCAGGAATCGGCCTCACGACAAAAGGGGTAGAAAGCCTCATCCTCCGTATTACCAGAGAGCTGAGGGCTCGAATGGCAACCCCGAAACTTGGGGTGCGCGAGAACTTACCGGCCGAAAGCAAAGGGATTCTACGCGCCAAATCGTTTTAGAGAGGAGAAGCGGGTTTGGAATCACATCTAAACAACGACCAAATCGAAGAAATCTTCCGGCTTGCTTCGCTTGGGAACCAAGAGTCGAACTTTGATCGAACAGCCCAAGAGGATGCTCAGGCACATCTGAAGACCTGTGACAGCTGCCAGTCGAGAGTTCGAGCACAGGAAAGAGCGATGGAGCACTTGGCACTTCTAAGAATCGAGACGCCCGAAGGGCCAGATTCAGACTGTCCTCCTGACACCGTATGGTTCGAAATTGCGGCAGGAATTAACACCCAAGATTCGGAGAGCCACTTGAGTCATGCTGTCAATTGCGACCATTGCGGACCAATGCTCAAGGAGGCAGTTGCTGATTTGGCAGACGAATTGACTTCTGAAGAGGACGCTCAGATAGCTGGGTTAGGCAGTTCCAATCCTGCTTGGCAGCGCCGAATCGCAATCCGGATGAGGGGGGCCACCACGTCTTTTTCAATAGAGGGAGCCCAGAAACTCACCTTCGTCCAACGTCTCCGCCAGACACCAGTGTGGATTGCCCTCCCTGGTGCCGCGGCCCTCCTCCTTGCAGCGGTCCTCGGCGGGATCGGCCTATGGCGCGTCGAGCACCCTTCCGACGCCCGCTTGCTCGCACTTGCCTACAATAAACAGCGGACGCTTGTGCTTCGCATTCCTGGTGGCGACCCTGTCCCGCTCGCCTCAGGTACGCGCGGTTCAAGCAATGGCCTCACGGAACCAAGCGAGCTGCTTGAACTCCGTCTTCGTGCGCGACAGCACCTCGACCAAATTCCCGATAGCCCCTATTGGCATCAGATCCTCGGCCAAGTAGAACTCATCGAGGGAGATGGAGTCGCAGCGAGGCGCGACCTGGAGATCGCTCAGGCCAGCGGAGCGAGTCTACCGAATTTACAGTCCGACTTGGCCGGAGCGTGGTTCGAAATCGGAGAGAAGACCGGGAACGCTGAATCGTACGCCGAAGCAGCAGAGATATATGGCGAGCTGCTGAATGACCGTCCTGTGGATCCTGCGCTGCTCCACTATAACCGCGCGATCTGTTGGGAACGTCAAAGCCTGACTGAGAATGCTGTCGCTGATTTGCGGGCGGCCCTGTCGGAAGAACATTCAGCTAAGTGGCGAAAGGCAATCGAAGCCGAAATCACTCGTCTCTCGTCACATTCCGAGGCAATAGCGACTGACGGATACGAGACGGCATTGAACGATGCTACAGAAAAGCTGCTTCCTCATTGGAGCGATTCGGAGCCAGCCCGCAAAACCATTTCTCGGGTGGCAGAGTTGGGACATCATCACCGAGACAACTGGCTGTTCGACTGGATTGAAGCAACCCACCACATCGCTGCTCAGAATGCCGACCAGCATCTTGCAACTGCTGTAACGGCCGGGTCCGCTGGCGATGCTGGTGTATCCCTAATTGAAAGTCGGAAAGCCGAATTGCTCTACGCCGCTGCAGGTCACGCTCCAGGACTTCTGCGCGCTCAGATCGCTGAGATTTACGCATTACAGAGGCTCGATCGCGCGACTGAGTGTCTGGGAATTGCTAAAAAGCTAGGCCGCGAACCCCAATTGCGTAATTACGCCTGGATTCAAACCCAGCTTGCAATCGAGATAGGCAACTGTAATAGCTTAGTCGGCAGTCTTGCAGCAGAACAGCAAGCGTTCGAACGCGCCGTGCTACTCAGCAAGGCCTCGGATCTACCAATTCTTAACCTTCGTGCGCTTGGCGCACAGGCTTCATTAGATAACTTCCGCGGAGCGACTATAGCCGGCTGGCAGATTGATGTTGCCGGTCTCTTCCTATGTGCCAAGAACCACTGCCCGCCAATTCACGACTATAAGTTTCTTTACAACATGGTTTCTGGTGCGCAGGACCTCGGCCTGCATCACGTAGCGGTCGAAGTAATGCGTACCGCCGAAGCCGTTGCCTCTACAACCGGCGACGTGACGGCCCACGCCTACGCCCTGGAGACCTTTGCCAAGCTTGCCGGCGAAGTTGGCGACTTTCACGAATCGATGCGTGCTTTCGACGCAGCATCCAATCTAGCCAGAGCGAACAATCAAGCGGTTATGGTCAAGCTCTACCAAGCAGAATGGCGGAATGATCGGGCTCAGGAACTGATGGAGCAAGGTCGTGCTGGTGAGGCACTAGAGCTCTTAGAGCAGAGTGCCCCAGAAATCCTAGCAAGTGACTATCAATATGGACGGGTAAACTATTACACACAGCTTTCGATTGCACAGCGTTCCCTCGAATTAAATGATGACGCGCTTGCCAGCGCGTCGGCGGCAGTGCGCGAATCAGAGTTCTCACTTTCGCGTCTTCGATCTACGCTCGAGCGCCAGCAATGGTCCCGCGAAAACGTCGCAACGTACACCGAACTAGTGCAAGATTATCTTCAGCGGGGAGACTCCAGCGCCGCGCTTCAGGTTTGGGAGCGCTATCGGTCCGCCCCCTTTGCAGATGTTCCCTCGCTAGTTATGTCGGGCATTTCCCGTGACCTGGTCCATGCGAACCGAGAGAGTTCGGATGCTACGTATGTAGTGATCATTGCTCTGATCGGTGAAAAGTACGTCGGTTGGCTAGCCCAAGCCAACCCCCTCAAAGCCATCCGGACCGTTGACCTTGGTGATCGCTCTCGCCTAAACAGGGCGTCAACTGCTTTTTACCGTCTATGCGCGGATCGGGATTCGAACCTCAACGACATCAGAAGTCTTGGCACCAGCCTCTATAAGGTCCTGTTAGGCCCCTTCGGTGATGAGATTGGTAGCTCGCGTCACCTCTGGATCGACATCGACCCTAGCCTCGGACTGGTCCCACTTTCTGCACTCACCCTCCCCAGCGGTACGTGGCTTGGTAACGCGGCCCGAATTACCTTTCTACCTCCATGGTGGTCGATTCGTCCAAGATCTGTGTTCGGGGATCCGTTCGTTTCTTCAGCGATGCATGTTGTGGTTTTGAGCGGATTTGGAGACCTCAAGAGAGACGGTCTTCGAGGCGGCTATTCCGAGGCTTCCGAAGTGGCTGCCCTCTTTCCAAATTCCACTCTAATCGATGGAAGCTCGACAACACCAAATGAAGCATTGCACAGCATGGCGTCGGCTGAAGTGTTCCATTTCAGCGGCCATGCCGCCGGGAGTTCCGAATCTCATCTGCTTCTCAGTCCTGAAGAAGACCGGGAAGGGCCCACCGCCCTGCATTGGCTCGATCCTGAGACCGTCGGCTCGAATCGTTTTCCTCATTGCCGTGTTGCAGTTCTTGCTGCTTGCAATACAAGCGATGCGGACCCAGACCAGCTGGAAAGACTGCCAAATCTGCGCAATGCCCTGCTGCTTTCTGGAGCTCACTCCGTGATTGCAAGTAAGTGGGATGTCGATGACAGTTGCACGCGCTCACTTATGCTGGCATTTTACAAACAGCTCATCTCCGGAAAACCCGTTACGCAAGCGCTGCAGAGCGCTCAACAGTCGGTGAGGTCCTCAACTGCATGGCGGCATCCTTTTTTTTGGGCCTCATTCGAAGTTTTCAACAACTAAACCTACAATGGAGGTCATCGCACATGAACTACACTCGTCGGTCTGTCTTGCGTAGTACGGCTCTCATCGGATTGGGAGGAGCCGCGGGGTACGGCCCCCTTTCGTTGCTCGCAGGATGTAAGCAAAAGCAGGTAGCACCTATGGCAGCGAATTTCAATGATGGAGTTCGCATATTCTTCGAAGGAACATGGCTCTTTTGCGCCGATGACGCGAGCCCGACAACACGGATGCGCGCAGCTGCCGTGGACATGCTAAGCCTTCCCCACATTTTCCCTTACGGTGTCTGGTCCAAAAGCTGGGTTGACGCGAACCTCCCAAGTCTGAGCCAAAATCCGGCCCCCATTGGCTCGTCAACTGTATCTCCCTACCCAGTCACGGTATCGGGAACTGCTGCACCAGCACCCGATGTTGATACTCTATTTGGCAATACGCAGGCAGCAACTCCTTTCGGTTACATCCCTGGAACCCACAATGGCCAAAGACTGAGTGTAGATTGGGCTCGCATTGGCCTACGGGTTATCTCTATGCCTTTGCCAACAAGCATAATTGCCGCAGGATTCCGAGGTGGCACTTCGGTCGCTGATCAAAAAAGCTATTTCAAAAAGGGTCCGGTCACGGCTACTTCGGGGGTTCCTACAACCCACATTTTTGTTTACGATGGTGCATCAAACTTGACGTTTCAACCGCCCAATGCATCCATTCAGACGATGAACCATGGGACGGGTCCCCAAGCCGACTATCACTTCCATACTGTGCCTTCATTCGAACCAGGGTTTGACCATAGCCCCTGTATGTTCGAAAACCTAATGAGCCTCCTCTTAACAATGGACCGTACTGGCCTCACAATTCAAACTACTCAGCCAGATGACGTAATCCCTGGCCCTGGCGTGCCAGGCTGCGTTGATCACTGGGAACTCGAAATACCAGAGGGGACTAGGACGCACACGACCGCCAGTTGTGCCGCGCCGGGCGCCGGCCTCGGCAACAGCTGACACCTGACGACCAGCCTGGCGGTTTGTTCTGGGGATTTGCTGTTGACCACTTACCATGAGTTAGTGCGACAGATACGCGGCTCACGCAGCGTGACGCCGGACGAAACCGGCTGCAAGGTAGGCGGACGGCTATGGCGGATGTGAGCCTTCAGCAGTGACAAGCTTACGGTGTATACCATTCAGCCGGGGCGTGGATACGAGCAGGCCAGCTCGATACTGGGAGCCGATTTTGACGGGTTTATGGTGCGGGATGGATGGGCGGTCTACCGGCGCTTTACCCAAGCAGTGCACCAAACGTGTGTGGCGCATCTGCTCAGGCGCTGCCGCGAAATGATGGAGGTGGCCTGGCCCGCGGAAGCGAAGTTGCCGCGCGCGGTGAAAGAGATTCTGCAAGCGAGCTAGAAGTTGCGGGATCGCCTGGATCGGAACCCGATCGGTGAGCGGGGGTTGGCGATTGCCCGCGGCCAGTTGGAAGCGCGTCTGGACCGCACCCTGAATTGCAACTATCGTTCTCCAGCCAATCGACGCATGGCCAACCACTTGCGGCGCGAACGGGAGGCGATGTTCACCTTTCTCTACTGCCCTGGCCTGGATGCGACCAATTACCGTGCTGAACAAGCCATCCGTCCCATGGTAGTCACCCGCAAGGTATGGGGCGGCAATCGCACCGAGCGAGGCGCGTACACACAGAGCGTGTTGGTCAGCATCCTACAGACATGCCGCCAGCAGCTCCGGCCCGCAACCGCAATCCTGCAGCAGCTGCTCCATCTGTCCAAGCCCCATCCCTTGGAGTTGATCCCGACAAATCCACGCTAAACAAATACGAAATAATGTGATGGCAGTTGCACAAACGGCTTGCACTTTCTGCATGTCCCCTCCCCATTCGACTCTACGCCACCCCGGTTTTATAAGTCGAGGTCCGAGCATTTGAACCCTTCCACTACCAATGCAGATTGGCCATTGAAATCAGTGTCGGATCTTAGACTCATACTTGCCGAATTCAGCCTCACCCAACGCCGGTAGAGGTCCAACTCCGCGGCGCAAGCGCGGAGCTGCTCTTTGGCAAGCTCAAGGTGGTCATCGTAACGTGGC
>Ga0182024_10010628_pt1 | contig 18722 bp, 22 predicted proteins | sample P32metaG_FD_120480 | JGI IMG/M metagenome (GOLD analysis project Ga0182024, IMG submission 120480) | Permafrost microbial communities from Stordalen Mire, Sweden - P3-2 metaG (Illumina Assembly) | ecosystem: Environmental > Terrestrial > Soil > Wetlands > Permafrost | place: Sweden: Stordalen... | reverse complement strand
CGGATTTCGGAGAGACCGCCGCGAGGCGGTCTTTCTTTTTGGTGCGCCCGGCATGGGCATCGACTTGGAGGTGGAAGCCCTCTTGCGATCGGATCACAGCGTGCGAACCGGAGCGGGCTATTGCGGCGGTCGCCTGACATCATGGAGACGACGCGGGATCGGCTGCGATGCTCACCACCCGAATGCCAAAGCAAAACCCCCAGGCGATTGGGGCGCTTGGGGGTCTCTGCCTTGCTGAGTTAAGGCCACCCTGGGCGCATTGGGGCTGTCGGGGGATCGGGGTACGCCAGAGTGCAATCCGATCCTAGCGCCCCTGCAATCCGAGCCGCCATTGCACCAAAGGGCAATGGCATTGAACGTTAGTATGCGGAGGTTTTGCCGGGCCGGCTCGCGCTTACCCGAAGCCCTCAATCAGGCTTCTTCCCGTCGAGATCGAGCTTGCGCTCTATTGCCAGCATGTCCCAAGCCGCCGCCATTTCTTGAAGTTTTTGTTTGTGACGCGGGTTCACCAGTAACTGGGCAAGCTTCCGACATTCTTCGGCGAACTGGTGGTACTGCAATATTCTTTGCATAATGCCATTCCCAAACGCATCAAAACGAAAGGCTAACATTGCGCCTACGGCGGACAACCATCGTTAGGTGGAGGCTTACGTTTCTACAGTCTATGATTAGCGCCCATCTGCGCCGGGAAGTGGCCGACATCAACGTCGCCCGCAGTTTCGCTTTCCGACGGGTCGGCTTGCGCCTTCGCCACTACATTTGCGGCCGAATGCTTGCCGCCGGCAATGTGGCCGTCGAGCAGCGCTTGGACCTCCGCAACGTGCTCGCAGATTTCCCACACAGGATTGTAGACCATCCGCTGCTCCCGTCGCGCGGGTCAAACTGCTAGATTTTACTGGACACCAATTCTGCCCACCGAGAGACCGGCGTGAGGGAAGTGGGCAGCGAAGCTGCGGGCCGACGACCCGGAACCGGACAAGAGGCGAAGGCGAGAAGGGCAGGCGGGCCAGAAGCCGCGAAGCTCGCAACCGGCCGCGAAGCCGGGCCGGATCGACAGGCGCGATCTTGGGCAAGTGTTGGCGCACGAACGCCCCCGCTGCCCCAACCGTCAGAGGACCGCCGCAATAGGACTTCTACAGGCTATTCGCTACCAAACATCGTTAAAGTGGTGGCTGGCGGAGATTAACGCCAAGACGCCGAACAATTTGACGCGAAAATGAAAATCGGGCTTATGCAACCCTAGCGATTTTGTTTGAGAGAAGGGCTCCTAATATGGCGAAGGCGTCGATCAATCGCAGAGTGCCTACTGCGGTAGATACTCATGTTGGGCAAAAGATACGAGCCCGTCGAATTTTCTTGGGAATGAGCCAAACGGAGGTCGCCGACGCGGTCGGTATCACGTTCCAGCAAATCCAGAAATACGAGAAGGGGATGAATCGTGTTGGGGCGTCACGCCTGCAACAAATCAGTAACGCGCTAGGCGTCTCACCATTCTATTTTTTTGACGGCGCGCCGACCGTCGGAAAGAAGGTGCCTGCACCGAACGAAGGCGAGCTAGCGGAGGATGTAATCGTTTCATTTCTAGGGACCCGAGAAGGCGCTGCTCTTGTACGCGGGTTTCTCACGATCAAAGAAAAATCAATCCGTCAGAACCTTCTTGCCTTTATCGGTACTTTGAAGACGAAATGAACGCCTCTCCCATATCTGAGTCGCTCCCCCGTCCGGCAGAGGACTTGCCCCAATAAAAGACCCCGCCGAGGGAGACAAGGCGGGGCAAGTGTGGGAGGAAAAGGCGAAGGCGCCATGATCCGCCCCGCCCGGCACGCTGCCTATGTGATTCTCCCTCAATGGGCAATGTGCGGCTCGCCGTGGTCTTCCATCTTGCCGCGGTTGGAGCCCATGGCCGGATCGTCGCCTACCGGGATCGAAAGGTCCGTTTTACCCCCAAAAGAAGATTCTCTGCCGCCGTCGCGGCGTGTCCGCTTTGGAAACGACACGTCCGCGCAATGGCAAGCCGTTCTTGATTTCGCCCGCACTTTTGCGAAGGCAAATTGGACATGCCATGTGGGTCGGCTGCATCGTCAAAGAGAGAGGCTCGGCAAACACGATCCTCGCACCGGGAGCCGGCAGAGGGCCGCCCCGACACGGCATATGATGATGATCGTAGTGGCGGCGCGCTAATTAATATTTTTTCAACGCGCAGGCTGTATCATATCTTGTGGACTATTGCGCGAGCCTGCCGCGTTACCGGGCGGCCAGAAGTTTTTTAAGATTGGGCGACTATGACTTCGTTGTGTGAGCTCGCCACTTGGTTTATGGGGAATTGAAATGAATATCCATCACTCCAGCGATATTTTGATAGTGGATGATAGCGGCGTAGTTAGAAGCGTCGTTCGAAAGCTTCTGACGCAGTTGGGCTTTAGAAATTTCGATGAAGCCTCTGATGGAGAAGCCGCGCTGACCAAAATATCGGGAAAGCAATTTGGCTTGGTAATCTCAGATTGGAATATGGAACCGATGAGCGGGCAGACATTGCTTGAGCAGGTACGCGCAAACAAACAATACGCCAATTTGCCCTTCATCATGATGACTGCCGATTCTACGATAGACAAGATCGTTCAAGCCAAAAACGCCGGCGTTACTTGTTTTATAAAAAAGCCATTTCGTGCTGAGGAGCTGCAAGCAAAGATTTTGCAGACTAGCACGACCAATCGTCTCGGCGCTACCGCGTAATGGCTTAATGCAATGACGCCGGGCGAGCATCGCAGCCAGCCCGCCCCAGTCCTAAACAAGCCGTTTGCTGCGTCCGTGTTTTGCCCACCTTACGCTCCGAAGCGGACTCGTGAGCGTAGTCGTGGGATGCTTCTGTCCGATTGTGCATTGACGCGTTGCAATAAAGCTTCGAAGCAAAATCCTGAAAATCGGTTGAGTTTAAGAAGGCCAACCCCGACTCTAGCGCCTGGCGGAGTGGGAGCGCTTGATCATTCGACCTGGGTCACATCTAATCCGTACTGAACAGCCGGTCGACGCAGGCTCGGCACGTAATATTCACCGATTTGGACCATCGGGCGCGGCTTGACGAGAATGGACACGAGGCGATTGCGCAACGCACCGGGAGAGGTCGGCTTGCGTAGGAACTCATGAACGCCCAGCCGGATCGCTTCGTTCACGCGCAAGCGATCAGCGCCAGCTGTAAGCAGGATTATTGGTAGGTCAGGCTTCGGAAACACGCCCGGGGATCGAACAATTCGTATGAGATCTTGGCCGCTCATCAACGGCATGTCCCAATCTAGGATCGCGACGTCGGGATTGGCGGTACGAATGGTGTCGAGCGCGGTAACGCCGTCGGCGGCCTCGTAGATCGACTTCGCACCAATATTCATCAGCATCATGCGCGTGAGCTTCCGCGTGTACTGATTTTGATCCGCCACAACAATGTTGAGACGTTCGATCAGTTTTTGGATTTCCTTGGCGGACATGTCTCGGAGGCTCACTCAACATCGGCTGTGGCCCTTTTTAAGCAAAGGAAGCTGTTAATTTAATGAATTATTTCGTTAAATTTTTCTCGATCCTGACTTTTAGTGGATGACATTTCTAAGGCTGCAAGTCGACCGGCACCGGCGGCGCTTCACGTATAAGGGTAATGGTTACGCGGCGATTCGGCGCCATGAACCGATCCTCCGGAAAAAGTGGATCGGTATCGGCTCTGCCTGCGACCTTGTAAATGTTGGCGGAGGGGTAGCCCTCTTCCTCCAGGATTTGGCGCACCGTATTGGCCCGGTCGACCGAAAGGTTCCACGGACCATAGCCCGCTTGCGGTGGCGTCCGCGAAGCGGAGGTGTGGCCGGTGATGGAAATCCGATATGGCGTATCCTTGAGAGGTCCTGCAAGTTTTTGAATGAGCTTCCGCGTGCGTTCGTACGGCTCCCTGGACCCTTCTGGAAACATCGCGCTGCCATCCTGGTCGACGATTTCGATATTGAGCCCTTCCGAGTGCTCTACGATCATGATGTGTTTGGAGGCTTCCGTCAGTTCCGGCATGTTCTGCAGTGCCTGGCGCAGCGATGCCGCCGACAAAGCGAAGGCCTGGTCGCTCTCGAAGCTAGATCCCCCCTCATCCGGCGTCGGTGTGACGGATGAATCCTCGGGCCGGATATGGGCTGCGTTCTTGAGTTTGGAACGCGTCAGCAATCCCTCGCTTTCCTTGAGACCGGAATTGCGGACATTAGTCTGCACACCAAACGCCTCTCGCATCGAGCCGGCCACGGCTTGCATCTTCTTCGCGTCTTGATTGGAAAAGGCAACCAGCATGACGAAGAAGCTGACAAGCAGGCCCATGAGATCGGCGAAGGTGACGAACCAGCCGTGACCCCCGCCGTGAGCTTCTTTGCGCCGCGCCATGGTTGTTCCTCGTTCCGCCAATTAGTCCGGGCACAAGCTACCGTAAAGTACATTTGGCGCCTTTAAGGGACGGTTAACTTCTTGAAACTTTGCTGTAGAACCCTTGATACCTTCCTCAGCCGCATCACTGGCAGCCCGAATGCCTCCGCAATCGAAAAGCGCGATTCAAACCGCGTCGAATACGATAGCATCGCAAGTCGCGAAGGCCCGAATGATGGGGACGAACCGCAGAGCGTCGTTCCGTGTGGCCGGCGTGAAGGAAGCGGGGAGCGAAGGTATGGAGGTCACACGAGACCGGGGTGTTGCGCCCTATCTCCTTCGCTTCCGGCCCGACGAGGTCTTGCGCCTTAAGCCAACGTCTCGAGCTGTGCTTCAGCCCGCGCGCGAAGCCGATAGAATTGCAGCGCTGACATAGCGGTCGACTGCCGCAGCTTCAGAAAGCTGCTGTGATGCCTGCCGATGCTGTGGCCGGCCTCACTGTCGTTCGGTGCGCGCATGACCAAAATCGCCCTCACGGTTTCCCAGGAGAGACCGATTGCCTTGGCGATGACGAGAAGATGGTCCGCCTGGTCATGCACAAACGCGCGTTCGATGTGCCCGACTGGCAGATCGCCCAACAGTGACAAGGCAATAGTCAATTCATCGAATTTGCCTTCGCACGCGAATGACATGACCCGCTTATCTGTAAGCTCGCCGGACCGGTGTAGAGACTCGACGTGGGGCCTTGCCGTCGCATAGTCCGCAGAGCCTTCACGGATTTGCGTCTGAATCTGGCTTTTGGCCTGTGCAACGATATAACGATACAACTGCACTTTTTGACGATCCGCAACCTCAAGCTGCCTTTGAACGGCCTCTGTCGCCGACGCAAACAGCCTCAACAGATGATGCCGGGGAATGTCCGGCCTTAGCCACACCCGCAGCGCTATCGCCCTATCCTCGCTCGATCTCGTGACAAGTTTTGAGCAGCCGAATTCCGAGAATTCGGCGCCAGCATTTCCCGCGGCGCTGACGACGACCTCGGTGTTTCCACGCGCGACGAGCACGTCGGTCACCGCCTCACTAATGGAGCTGCGCTCCGAGATCGCCAACAGATGGTCCTGGCTCTTTGTCAGTGCGCCCTCGACCAGAGTTGCTTCATCGAGGCATTGCGAATGCGCCAGTATCGGCCCAGCGACCGCAATCTCATCATCCATCGCTAGGATGCGCGAGGTCTTTAAAGGTGCGTTGGCGTGCTGCGCAAGGAGACTACCGAATTCCACGCGAGCCGATGTATCAATTGCAACTACCAGCCTGCTCATGACGTCATCGAACATCGCGATTTGTCCTTCGGAAAAGCCGGTGCTGCTTTGAACGAATAAATCTGTCACGCGCCGCAGAACCGCTGCGCGTTTGCTCAGGTTCTGCTTTGAGATGGCATCCTCTAGTTCGTCAATCAGTGTTTGCGGGGTAATGGCACCGCAGTCGTCGCACCCAGCCACCGGCTGTGTCGCATCGATCGCACTAGGCGCTGAGGCAATTTTATGCTGCATGGCCTGCCACTCCCGCTACCGAGAAAGCATCGAATCTCAATTCCGATGCCGGGCAGGGCCGTTGTATGAAAAAGCCCTGGACGGTTGATACGCCGGCCAGCCGCAAAATCCGCAGTTGCTCCTCTTTCTCAACGCCCTCCGCGGTGGTTTGAATATCCAGGCTATGGGCGAGCGCAAGCACGGCGGAAATAATCGCAGCACAGTCAGCCCGATGAGTCATATTCTTGGTAAATGACTTGTCGATCTTGATCTTGTCGAATGGGAACATCGTCAATTGGCTGAGCGATGAGTATCCGGTGCCAAAGTCATCCAGCACCACCGTGATGCCAAGATTTTTCAGCCTTCGCAGCAGAACCAGGCATTCCGCCTCATGTTCAATCAAGGCAGTTTCGGTGACTTCGAGTTCTAGTCGCTCCGGGGGCAGGCCGGTTTCGAGGAGCACGCACATGATGTAGTCCAATATGCCCGGGCTGCGCAGCTGGACGGCTGAAAGATTGACCGCCACCTTCACGGACGATGGCCACTTAGCCGCCTCCCTGCAGGCGGCCTGAATGATCCATTCGCCAATATTGAGGATTGCGCCGGATTCTTCCGCAAACGGGATAAAGTGATCCGGCGATATCAAGCCCTTGGTGGGATGGCGCCAGCGGATGAGAGCCTCGGCGCTGCACATCTTGAGCGTCTTAGTGTCGACAATGGGCTGAAAGTGAACCTCGAATTCGTTTTGTTCGAGCGCCTGACGCAATTCGTTGCCGAGTAAGTGCTTTTCAACAGCCGCTTGTGCCAGCGCGGGTTCGAATATCGTATAGCGATTCCGCCCCAAATATTTGGCGTTGTAGAGCGCCAGATCCGCCATCTTCAAAAGGTCACTGGCGTCAATGCCGTGTTGCGGCGCGAGCGCTATCCCGATACTGGCGCCGATGCTGACTACTTTGCCGTCGACGGAGAACGGTTCCGAAACGAGATCGATAATGCGGGCGGCAAGTGTCTCGGCGCCATCGCCTTGTGTGTCATCGTTGACCTGGACAATAGCGAACTCGTCGCCGCCGAGTCGCGCCAATACATCGGTTTCCCGCAGCGTACCTTTAAATCGATCGGCCACCTGCCTGAGCAATTCGTCTCCTGCAGGATGACCGAATGTGTCGTTGACCTGCTTAAAACGATCGAGGTCGATCATAAGCACATTGAATTGCTCATCCCACCGTCGGCAACGGGCGCAGGCGTCTTCAATCTTTTCGACCAAGGCCGGACGATTGGCCAGACCGGTGAGCGCATCGTGATGCGCCAGAAATGATACACGGGCTTCATTGCGCCACCGCTCCGTAATATCCTCGTGCGTCGTAAGCCAACAACCATCAGCCATTGAATGGCGCAATATCATGACGATGCGGCCGCTCCCCAACTTCTCGATATGGGAAGGGTTATTGAGCTGTGCCGCGATGTATTCTTCGGCAGGGGGGCCAATATAATTGCCGCTCGCTGAGCGAAACTCGATAATTCGACTGAGCGGCGTTCCAGGCTGTACCAGCTCTTGGGTTAAGTTGTAGAGTTGTCGATAACGTTCGTTGGCGACCAAGAGGTTTTGTGCAGAATCGATCATGCACACGCCATGCGACATATTCTGTAAGGCGGACGCAAATCGGGCGTTGGAGTCTTTTAATGCCGCAGTACTTTCGATCAAAGCCCGTTCGGTGGTCTTGTGCTCGGTAACGTCTTGATGAATTGCAACCCAGCCGCCGTTTATCATGGGCTGGTGGCTGACAGCATAAACCCGGCCATTGCTCAATTCGTTCTCGGCATAATAGGACTTGCCCTCCGCAACTTCTTCAAGGCGCGTGCGGACGTATTGTTCCGCATCCTCCGGTGAGATGCCGGCGCTGACGCGCGCCTCTAATATTGAACGAAGTGTCGTACCGGGCTTTGTTTGCTCCGAAGTGAGTGCGTACATCTCCCCATAGCGTTCGTTGCACACGACAAGACGTTGATCGCGATCGAACATGCACAATCCGTGCGCCATGTTGGTAAGCGCGGCATGCAGCAATAAATTTGTGTGCTCGATCGATTTCTTGGAGCGTTTTAGTTCTTCGGTAGCAGACGATATGCGCGCCTTTTGGCCTGCGCCCAATGCCATCACAATCAGCACGATGGCAGTTAATATGCTCCCGGCAATGACGTATTTTTGCAGTGTCGTATTGGCTCCCTGGAAAATGCTGGTTTCGGCCAGCCCGACGACCGCGATTAGCGGAAGTCCGCTGATGATCCGATAAGAAATGAGCCGTCTGACGCCATCAAACCTCGCGCTACTCGCAGCAGTGTTCCAATAGTCCCCATCCGGCGCTTGACGAATGGCGCGAAACAACGGCGAGTCAGTGACGGTCGTGCCGGCAAAACTCGATGCATCGGGGCTTGTCCCGCCTCGCGCGCGCACCACGCGGTCGAGGCCAGTAAGGGACACGATTCCACCCTGGCCGATGTCGAGCGAGCTGAAGAATCGTTCAAGCTGCAAAACGTCCAGCGAAGTAGCGACAGTGCCGGCAAAGGAACCGTCAGGGTTATTTCGTCTACGAGTGAATTCAATCGCCAGCTTGCCGCTAATCTGTCCGACTACCGGCGCGCTAATATAGAGCTGGTCTGCTGTATTGCCGACGTGAAACCGGAAATGCGCCCGATCGCCAACGTAAATCGGAGCGGATAGCGAACCGTGGCTGGACTGGATTACGAAGCCGTCAGAATTCGCAATGCCATATTGCAAGTTCAAATCCGTATACGATCGGGGGCGGCCGAGCCAGCGTGCGATGTCGAAATGTTGCGGATCTTCCTGATAGCGCTGTCGAAGCGCCAGCAATGTGCTGTCGGATTCTTCAACGACACGCCTAATATACTCTTCAAGCACGCGGGCTAAGTTGCCGCCTTGGCGCACCGCATCCTGGTAAGCGCGTTCATGCTCTTGGCTGGCGAGCAAATAAATGCCGCCCCAAATGATCGCGATCACCACGACGCCAAGATACGTCGTGGTCTGCGCCAGTGTTTGAAACCATTTGGTCATTCTTGTGTTTCTTGAGATGCTGGGCTAACAGCATTCCAGATGCCAGCTATGGCAGTAAGTTATTACTGTGCAGTTGTTCTGCGCCGGCGAGGAGTGACGGTGTCCATTATCGTTTACGATGTCTACACCATCAGCTTTGGCTGATGGATGAGCGCAATTCCTTCGCGGCATGCCAGAAAAACTGGGACGAGATGCCGAACTTTCTTCCGCACGAGAAGGGTCTCTGTCGCAATTGAACGCTTCACTTAATGTGCCGCTAACCGCTTATTCAAGCTATGCGTCCTTGGGCGTGGGTGCGGCCTCCACGCGATCTGGAAAACTATCCTGCCTTGTCGCCCATCGGATGCGTCTCGAGCCACAGGGCGCGGGCCTGCAGTGTCGGATCAATTGCAACTTGCTGCCACCATGCGGCTTCGTCGCCGCAGCGATGTACCTCGCGATGGTGTCCTCGGCACAGAGGGACGGTGAACTCATCGCTGACCTTGCGCCCGGGCGCTCGGCTTTGCGTGAATCGCAGATGGTGGGCATCCGCGGGCTGACGGCCGCAAACCAGACAGGGCTGCCTGACCACATTTCTTATGTGATCGCGGTCCCGCACCCGGCGCGGCTCGGGCAACGCCAGCACACTCTTATCGATCGCCTTTGATCGCACCCTGGCTTTTGGCATCTTGGCTAGATGAGGACCTTGCGCAGCCTGGGGCTGCTCAACCTCCACTGATCTCCGGGGCGTATCTGCGGCAGGCGTTGCAAAGCTTGCCAGTTTCGCTTGGAAGATCTGCTCGACGCACTGGGCATCAGCTGCTGTCAGTTTGTTCTTTTCGGCGAGCGACCGGTGCGCCCAAAGCGCGGCGCCGTCACCGTCCGCAAGCTCATTGATCGCGCCGAGAAGCCGATCGCGCAGTGCAGCCGACGCCTCGGGTCCCAGTGGGGGCTCGGTGGGATTTGATTGAAGTTTGCCATCGCGGCGGGCGCCGCCGGGTTGCGGAGCATGGCGGTGACCACCATTGAGCCGGCTATTGCCGCCGCCCCTCGGTTCATTGGGCTTCGATGCCTGCTGCTCCGGCGGCAGGAGATCGGGGGCATCGACGTCGTCCTCCCCGGCAATCCCGACCAGCGTGAACAGCGCATAGCGCCGCGCGTAAGTCAGGGCTGCCCCCATCCGGCGCGGACTGACCGTGTCGGCAACGGCGCAGACCGGCCAATCTGAGGCGATCCATTCTCCCGAAGCGTGCGCCAGCACGGTGGTCAGATTGACCGTACCAGCCGCCTGATCGATCGCGGTCGTCTGCACGATTGCGATTTCATGCTGCCCCAATGTCTTGCGCACAATATCGAGCCCGCTGGACAACGGCGCATAGCGGAACGAGCGCTCAGCCGCACTGCCGTCCCGAATGGTTGCCACCAGGGATTTCTCGGGATTGACCAACTCGGCCTGCGCCTTGGCTAATGCCGCCGCCAGGCTAGCGATGGATGGACTGGACCTATGCACGGCCACCCTCCACGCTGAGGATATCAAAGCTCACCGCACCCGACTTCGAGCGCTTGGCCCGGATGCCATGGCCGATCGCCTCCTTGGCATCCTCCGGCATCAGACCCTTCAGTTCCGCCTTGGCCTGTTCATGTTCGAGATGGGCCGAACGGGTCCGCGAGAAAGCCGCAGCAAACTCCGCCCAGGCGTTGGACGCGCTCATGTCGACAATCCGGATCGCCTCGATCCGGGGTCTGGGTGGTTCAATCCCGAAGAGGCGAGGCGGCTCGCCGCTCTCGACACAGCGCCAGAACTTCCGCTCCGCTGTGACGATGAGGTGCTGATACAGCGGGTCGGCGAAGGCGGTGATCTCCACCCACTTGCCGCCCCCGGTGATCACCGAGAGTACCGCCGACTTCGCCGCCACCACCCACATATTGTGCTGCAGCTGCGGCATGTATTTCTCGGCGGCTGCTTCCTCCGAGAACGACCACGGCAGCATGAACTTGGATTCGAAGACCGCGCCGCTGGCCTCGACCCGTCCATCCAGTGTCGCCGCCATCCACCGCACTGCTGGATGTCTGACGTGCCGCTGTACGTCCGTGATGACCTGCCCGGTATTGGCCTCATACCAGCGCCGATTAAGCTCCTCGGTGACGTTCCCAAGCTGAACAATAAGGTTCCCAGAAAGGTCCTCCGGCTCGACCTCGCCGCGTTTCTCCCGCCACAACCGCACCAGGGCAACCTCATCCATGCCCATGACGATCCGAGCGTCGGAGCCGCCGATGAAGGAGCGGCGATCCTGCCGCCCCTTTTTCCACATGGTATTTTTCATGCTTTCCCTCCTTCATGAAATCGCGTTTGCTGACCTGCTAAGTACTGTATGAAACAGCCTACATGATATCAAATGTGCATGACCTGAGGTGATGTCAAGATGTCCCCCAAGCCTTTGACCAGCGCTCAAATCAGGGCCGCCCGGGCGCTCATCCGCTGGAGCGCATTGCAGCTCGCCAAGGAGACCTCGGTCGGCGTCACCACCATCCGCCGTGCCGAGCTCACTGCCGGCGAGACCAAGCTCACCCGGGTCAATGACCAGGCCATCCGCCGCGTGCTTGAAACGGCGGGAGTGGAATTCATCGACGCCAATGGTGGGGGCCCGGGGGTGCGTCTGCGCGACGTCCGGCCGAAGGTCAGCTAGAGGGAAGCGGCACCCTAGCTTCGCGACTGTGATCCTCCCTGCCGCAGGTGAGAAACGCGAGCCCGTGCTAAAGTTGGGCCGACAGCGAGCGCAAATTCGAAATAACGAGCCAGAGACCGATCGACATGAAAGCCAATAGAGATGAATGATCGGCAACCGCTCAACCGCGCCAAGATCGAGGAGGCCTTTCGCATCATCGGCCAGTATTTGCTTGATCGAAAAACACTCGGAGAAATAGCGATATATGGCGGCAGCGCAATTCTGTTTCAATTCGATTGGCGAAAGACATCTCTGGACGTCGATGCCCGAGTGACCAGTGAGCGCAATCATGGTATTATTATTGACGCGGTGCACGAAGCCGCTAAACAACTTCATCTGCCGCGTTCGTGGCTCAACGAAAGTGTTACAATCTATGCACGGCGTGGTGAAGGCGATGCAGATCGAATCCTGGTAGGCCTCTATCCTTCGCCCGAACGTTTCGGACTCAGGGTCACTGCCGCAAAGCCGGAATATATTCTAGCGATGAAACTCAAGGCTCTGGATCGCGTTACGGCCGATGACCGCGACTTTCAGGACGCTGTTGGTCTCGGTATTGAATGTGGAGTAACCACTATTGATCGGATGCGCGATGAATATCGCAAGTTCTTCGGCAGTGAAGAGTTACCTACTACAGCCCAACTCCGACTATCTGCGCTTATAGAAGCAATCCGAGCAAGACTTCGATGACCAGCAAACAACTGCAGCGCCCTCAGACACTCGCCGATGTCGCAGAAATTGCTCGGCAGAATTCATCGGAATTTCCCATGGCGCTCGATGAGTTTGTCGATGAGTTCTATTTAGATCACCCTGACAGGATGGCTCAACAACGGCGCCTGGATATAATCCCCCCTTCAATCGCCAATCCTTTGATTGATGCTTGGATCGGCGCAGCCGGTGAGCATCTCGCCCAGCGCTGGGGACTGAGGGTGCCAAACTGGACCCAACGGGACTTTCATTTCGCCATGCAGGAACCGGTTTTTCTTCCCCCTGACGTTGCGCTTCGGGGAATCGTTATCGTCGAAAGTCCGCCGGCATTCAGGTCACGACTGATATTCACTCGCGCTGAGCCATTGGCCAGAGCGAGATTTCCGAAAACCGCTCTGCGCGCCAAAGTCCCCCTTGAATGGCCGCCAGCGGAAGCAGAATCCGAAGATATCGGCCAAGCGTAATCTTGGCCACCGCACGATGGCAACCGCGACAGGTGCTCCGCGAATTTGCTATGATCGCCGGGTCCAGTATTGAGTGGGGGGCTATTCCGTGATCACCGTTCCTGAACTGGCAGCGGAGGCCCTGGGATCCTACCTCGCCGAGCACTTTAGCCGTAGGTTCGGGTCGACGGAGGCGAGTCTAACCGAACTCATCCCTTCCGCGGCCAGGCTTGCACTCGACTGCATCGGCAATAGCGACGCACTCTACCATAACGTCGAACATACGATGCTGGTGACGCTAGTGGGCTACGACATTGTGCGGGGACGAGCGCTTCTGATGCCGACCCTTCCCAGCGACTTCGCGCACATTATCGTCGCCTGCCTGTTTCACGACATCGGCTATGTGCGGGGCGTTCTGCAAGGCGACGGCCCCGACGATTATGTAATCAATACCAAGGGTGAGAAAATCAAACTGCCACGCGGTTCATCCGATGCAGCACTTTTGCCCTATCACGTCGATAGATCGAAGATATTTGTTATGGACCGCATGGGAACGAGCAAGCTGCTGGATGCCACTAGAATAGCCCGCGCGATAGAGTACACGCGCTTCCCGTCGTCTAATCAGCCGGACGATAAGGATGCCGAGGAAGGCCTACTCGTGCGGGCCGCCGATCTCATTGGACAGCTCGGCGACCCGCATTATCTGCGCAAGGCCAACGCGCTGTACCACGAGTTTGAAGAGGTGGGGATGAATAGGCAGCTCGGCTACGCTTCACCAGCCGATCTCACCGATCTATATCCGCAATTCTATTGGAACAGCGTTTCGTCGCATATCCAGACAGCCATCCGCTATCTCAATGTGACGTCAAGCGGTCGGCAATGGATCGCAAACCTCTATAGCAATGTGTTCCGTGCCGAGCGTGAACTAAATCTCTGCGGGCCACAGCGCTAATGGCACCATTTTCCTCAAAAGGGAGTGGTACCTGAAAGGCACACCGCGGCGTGCCATTTGTGGGTGTTTGGGCGTTAAAGCAGTATCGAGCGATCTCAGGCGCAGGCCGGGAGAAACGGAACTGATAGGATCACCTCATCCTTTTCGTTTTTTACGATGACAAAACCTATTGAATTAAAATAGCCTTTCTCCTTTTGCAACTCCGCAATAGTGCGTTCCGCATAGCGCAGCGCCGCGGTGTCGTTAGGCAAAATCACAGCGCAAGGATCGGCTTCGTCTTTCTGATCCGACCGCTTGACGATGAAAAAATATTGAGACACGAAGTCGGCTCCTAGGCGCCCACCATATCTTTTTCGCCAACTGTGACGTTGATATGACCTGCGTAGCTATGGCTGGTAGTATTTTATCGGTCTGGGAATGGCCGCAAATATCGGTGACCAAGGGCTAGCGGTTTTTGCCATCGTGGCCGACGCGACGGATGGGACCAAGGTCACCCGGGTCGCAGTTCCGACACGACGTTGATATCGAGGAGCCAACCCTCACAGGCTACGATATCGCAACCGGAAATAGGCCGCCGCATGCGATCGAATTCATCCGCCCGAACCACGACGACGGCATCACGAAGGTGCAGTGTGACAGGCTGGGGCCGCGCTGCCGGGCCTGGCGCACTACTTCGCTTAAGCGCGCCTTGGCGTTGCTGCTCACAATCACTCTTGTCAAGTACGGTGTATTGCCGTACATGTTGTTGAGGAGAGCGGTTATGCCGACCACCCGTAAGAAACCGGTATCGCCTAAGCGGGAATACAAAACGCAACGGCTTGAATTGCGCCTTGCGCCATCGGCAAAAAAGGTAATCCAGCAGGCCATGTCGGTCACCGGTCTTGCCGCCGGCGATCTTGCTTATGAAGGTGCACGCCGCCTTCTCGATGAGCATCAACGCATGGTGCTTTCAGGCGCGGATCGCGACGCCTTCCTCGCGGCAATCGGCCGGACACCCCATCCATCTCCAAATCTTGTCAAGGCTCTGAAGCGTCATCGAGATCTTTTCGGCTGATCGAGCATGATCAAGGCGATCGAACCGCTTGGCAAGCATGACCGCGCGACTTTTTCGTGCGGCGTAAATACGCTCGATGATTGGTTTCATCTTCGTGCCGGTCAGGACGAGAAACGCAATGTGGCGCGTGTTTTCGTCGCCATCGACGATCAACTTGGGATCGTCGGTTTCTACAGTTTGAGTTCCTTTACACTCGTCATCACCGACTTACCACCCGAACATGCAAAACGTCTGCCGCGCTATGACCTTATTCCAGCTGCTCTCATCGGCCGTCTTGCGCGTGATGAGAGAGTTCGCGGCGAAGGAATAGGCGATCTTCTGCTCGCCGACGCGGTTCGGAGGGTGATTGGGGCTGCCCGCTCGCTCGCGGTTTTCGCCATTGTGGTCGATGCCACGGACGAAAAGGCAGCGGTCTTCTATCGCAACTTTGGATTCGCACCGTTTCCAAACAGGCCGCTCAGACTTTTCATGCCTGCATCCGAAGCGGTAGAGGCAGTTTCCCGAGCGCTGTCTCGATAGTCGTTTAACGCCGGAATCGAGGTAGTCACAAGCTCACGCCGCTGCGGCCTGAGTGGTACGACCTATCGGACAGTGCAAGTACGCCCGCGAGAGCCTGCGCCGGGTTGTAGCAGTTGTCGGCGCCGCCGGTGAGCACTTAAATATGACGAGGCAGCGCCCCCATAGCGAGCTTAGCGCGAATCAGTGAAGCCCCGATATGCTTATGCTATGGGGTGGCAGCTTCGCGATAATGGTCTTCCGGACAACGCCATCCGTAACGAGCCCACGCCCCTAAAGACAGACACGTGACTGCCCGCGCGCCAATATCCTTTAAGACAGCCCTCGCACGCTTTAAGGCCGAGTGCGCCGAAGTTACTTCGAATGCCGGAGAACTCGAACCCGCTGATCGGGCGCACCTTTCCAGATGGGCGGACGACAGCCGTGCGGAGAGACTGTGGCAGAAGGTGCAGAGTTTAGCGTGGCCGCCGATCGGGGCCTATGAACCCTTGGACGGATTCATTGTGACGATCCTTGTCGCAAGGCGCATGGCAGTCTCTGCCGAAGCATTCAACCGCAATTTGGAGAAGAAAATTGCACGGCGTGTCCGACGTATGGAGCGTGCCGTCCGTCTCGAAGAATTTGCCAAGACCTGGAAGGGCGCCGCTGGCGATCATGCAAAGGCCGCTTTGGCGAAGAGTCGCGCAAAAATGTATGAAGAGGACGCGCAAGCATGGTGCAAGCTGGCACAAAAGCCCATTCCCCAACCGCCTTTTTTGATCAGCCGTGTTGATAAGCGTGGCTCAAGAAAGCAAAGAGCCTTTATGCAATTGGTGGGAAAATACCTCGTCGATCTCTGTGGTAGAGCGCTCGATTCCGAGGTCGCGGTGCTGAACGACATCGCGTTTGACACGCGAGAACCTACCAGTCCCTTTCAGGCTCGTTCCGCTCGACGACCGACCACCCGACCGGCGCGCGAATCCGCCACTGTCGATCGTTCGAAGACCAAAAACATAGTGAAATCAAAGCGTTAGATGCAAGTGGCGCACTGAGACCGAAAAAAAGCGCTCGAGTGCGCCACCTGTTTTTCTTCAGCTGTGAATAAATACCCGAACCATCGCAAATCAAAGCGATGTGTCCGGCGACTCACGTCTGAAAGGAGACGGGCGATCAATGCCCTTGCCGGTTAGCACACCTTTCGCAACGGAGGACACGGCATCGAACAAGAGATCGCTCGCTGAAGAAATTGGCTCGGCAGGTCATTATCGAGGCCTGTCACATCAAATCTCATCGTCATGGCTCGTTCGAAAGGCGACGAGCAAAATGTAGGAGAAATACTGTGAGTCACGTTCGTAACCGGCCCTTGACCGAAGAAGAGTTGCTTTACTATCGGCCGCTGTTGGGAAAGCCGCCTACCTTCAATAACGAGGACGCGGAGCGCTTCGAGGTGATGTTCCGCCTGTTGGTCAAAGACCTCCAGGTTTGGGATTTTGCGTCGTACGATCTTGTCTTCGAATATGCCTGGAACGCGTGGCAGATTCGCTTCTGCTCGATCCAGGCTGCGACCGCGATCAAGTGCCACGTTAGCAATAATCTCCTGGAGGAAGTTCTAACAGCAAAGGCGGAACAGGTTCGGGCCAAAGCCCACGAATTGGGTCGCAGTCCGGCAGAAGTTGCTCATTTGGTAGATCCCAACTTTCGGGTAAACGGTACAACGCTGCATTTGTCCGTCATTCCACCGATGCGCAAGCCCACGGAGAATGACTACAATCGAGCGCTGGAAAAAACAGCTCCGCTTCAGGATCACCTCGAAAGACGGATCAATAACGCAACACGGTGGCGCGATGATGCGTATGGATTATTGGAAATGCATCGCGCTGGCTATGGCCGAGAAGTGCAGGCCATCACCGACAAGATTCTCGACGCCGAATTCAAGGAGGTCAACGACAGTCCTGGCAACCAAGTGAGCGTTCAATCCGAAACCGACGGCGACACCACGACGGAGATCGTCCCTGAGACCACGACGGAGATCACTCCTGAGACCACGACGGAGATCGTCTCCGAGACCACGACGGGGACCACGCCCGAGACCACCACGGAAATTGTCCCCGAGACCACCACGGAGATCATCCCCGAGGGCACGACGGAGACGATCCCCGAGCTCCCCACGGAGACCGACGTCCAACCTCCGGACAATGCCGCTGCTCGATTGTCCCGTGATAGGCATGATGTCGAACCGCAAAATTTTGGCGATCCGGCGCAACAGTCGCAACGCCTGCGGACCTCGTAGCGTGGCCGGCAAGTTGGCCAGCCGCGTCAACGCAACGACGCACGGCTTGTCGGCAAGCGTCCTGCGCCAGCCTCCTCCGGCAGGCGCGATCGAAGCATTTGCCCGGGCGTTTTGCGGCGCGGCCGCCGACCCCGCGCTTTTCGCCCGTGCGGTGGAGATCGCCGAAAGGAGAATGGAGCTACGCGCCGTTCGCGCCCATCAGGCCACCGTCCTCGAACGATGGCGCGATCGCCTGGCTGAAAAGTCCGGCAACAAGGACTGCGTCCTGGAAGCTATCGACAGTAAAACTGTCGAATTGGCCGGGACGCGGAGTGAGGGGGAGGGAGGCGACGAAAACGAGTCGCTTAAAGCCGCGGCCCCCAACCTCACCACGTTGGAACGCTACGAACGGCGAGCATGGTCACGGCTCAAGCGAGCCATCCGGGAGTTCATGACGACCAAAGCATTGCAGCAGATCGCCCAACCCGGATCCGCGGCCGCCGGGTAGGGAAGGGCCGCCCGTGTGGGTTCAAGTGCGGCATCAAATCCGATAGGCTCCTTCCATTTTTAGGAGCATAGGATAAACTGATATATCGCAGGTTGTTCTTTGGCAAAACGAACTCACCGAAACTCTTTGATGTGGGACCGGCGGGCTAGCTGCGCCGGCTCCGCGGATTAAATAATCGTAAACTGTGAATTGCAGATTACTGGTAGAAAGCGAAGCTCCTTACCACCGGTTTCATTAGCCAGAACTATGCTTATTCCGAATCCAGGTAGCGGAGGTTCAGCCATGCCAGGTTCGGGTAAAGAGAGGCGGTCAGGCGCCCTTGGCCGTTCCGGTAAAGAGCGGCGAAGCGGCATTGATACACGTACCGAGGAGGAAAAGCGGATCGTCGGCGAAAGGCGTTCGACGATCGACCGTAGATCCGGTTCGGATCGGAGATTGAACCCCGTCAGGAAGCTGTCTTAGCGTGGCGCTCTCAGCGTCGCAATTTGTCATAATCCGCCGTCAGTGAGACGACAATTATGGAATCTGTCACAAGTGCAAATAACACAGAACCAGAAGTGCTGGACGAGCGGAGACAAACGTCGGATCGAAGAGTATCGCCGCGAAGGAAGGTTT
>Ga0182024_10010627_pt1 | contig 18724 bp, 9 predicted proteins | sample P32metaG_FD_120480 | JGI IMG/M metagenome (GOLD analysis project Ga0182024, IMG submission 120480) | Permafrost microbial communities from Stordalen Mire, Sweden - P3-2 metaG (Illumina Assembly) | ecosystem: Environmental > Terrestrial > Soil > Wetlands > Permafrost | place: Sweden: Stordalen... | reverse complement strand
TTGCGCGATTGGCTCGGGAATGGGTGATGTGCTCTTCCGGTTCACTGACGGGCGTCCCTCGGTGACTGAATGAACTTAACAGGACGGCCTAGGCGGAGTCACGCATGCTTACCGGAAACACACGTTAGAAACGGTTGAGGTGGGTGCCGCAGTTCGATACGACGAGGTGCCCTCCGGCGAACCGGACTGGATCATCATCGAGGATACGGACGAGCCGGTTGGCGAGTTGAAAGAGTTCCCAAAATCCTCCCGTCTGGCACAAGAGCTATTGGGGAAGAAGGTCGGTGACCAATTTGTCCTGGCGCCCGGCTTCATGGATCGGAAGGGCATCATCCGTCAGATCGTGCCCAAGTACGTTCGGGCATACAACCTCTGCGGCGACAAATGGCAGCTTAATTTTCCCGATGCGCAGTTCATCCAGTCTGTGCATCTTGGGACCACCGAAGACGAGATGCGAGCGAACATCGATCGAATGATCGAGGTCCTGGAAAAACAAGCTGGAACCGAAGTGGAGATGCGCGATCGATACAACACAATATCTACGCCGCTTCACATCTTCGGCGAGTGGCACAACACGAATGCCTATGATGCGCTCATCTCTCTCGCAAAGACAGAAGATCAACCTGTACGTTGCACATTCGGTACCGCTGATGAGAGAAACGATGCCTTGATCGTGTTGAAGACAGCCAAGCGTCTGGCACTCGATCTCAGCGCAGCGGCAACCATTCGTTTGCTTGACCTCGATCACATCCTGAAGACAACTAATTTCCGATTTGAGATGAGTGAGCATACCTGGCTGCAGTTAAGGAGAGACTGCGCGATAAGAAGGACGATGGCAAACCAAGTATGGCCATTGGTTTTGAGGACGGCCGGCGCGTGACGTACGAGGAAACGGTCGAGTTCAAGAAGAAGCGCGCTACCGCCAACCAGGAGTTTCTTGAGCTGATTGAAAAGTACTGCACGATTGTGCCCGTTGAAGGACTGGCACACCTATCACCAACAAAGCGGGAACAGTATGAGCGTCTATTCGGACAGTATGGCGTTGAGTCGATGTTGCTTGGGGCAAAACCCGATTGCGTTCTTTGGAGCGACGACCTTGTGCAGTCGCACATCGGAGCTGTCGAATTCGGAACCCGAAGGGTGTGGACGCAAGTGATCCTCACTTTTCTGGCGGATCTGCAGGTCATGACGCCCAAGGAGCGGGATGCGGCAACAGCGAAACTGATGAGCATGGATTACCGGATCACGTTTTTTGACGTTCCATCATTGATTGAAGCCATACATCTGTCTGATGCGAAACCGTGGATAGAACCACTTAAGAGCTTTATTCAGCAGTTTTCGGCCCCCAATGTTGATCTCAAAGCTGTGATTCCAATCCTAGTGGAGGGTTTGGTCCGGCTCTATCGTGAACCGCTGCTCCCGGAGAACCGTTGTAGGGTCGCAACAGCTCTGCTCGACGCAATTTGGAAAAACCTAACTGCAAGGCGCGACTTGTTGGAACTGCGTGCTAAATCCGTACTATTTTTCAACCTGAATCCGGTCGGTGAAGCACAGTTCAACAACTGTTTCGATCAGTGGTTCAAGCGGATGCAAAACCCCATCATCGCTGGATCGTAGTCAAGCTGCTCGATGGCCAGAAGATTTGGGCGGGGATCACACTTCCCGCAAAGTCGGCTTTCGGAAACTCGCCCGATTAGTAACGAGAAACGCGCATGGCACAGCCGATCCGCCGAAGTGTTTGCCCCCTCCATCGCAGTCGCGATGCCGACTTCTCAGTCCTGATGCACCATACGTTCTCGAATGTCGTTACCTTAAGGAGCCTGGGTGCGGTCGGTCCGGGCATTGGTTGCCGAGCATACCACTACAATCGGAGCTGGCTGCACGCGCTGCAGTTCTCCCGCGCATGTGGACTTACCCACACGCGTAGACGACGGGACACGTCCTCATGCTAGCCTCGGCCCCGGCGGTGCTGTTCCGGTTCCGTAAGCGGTTCAGCATAATCAGCAGCTTAGGATTTGCGCGCGGCCTCGGCAGGAGCCGCTGGAGGGTGGTATGAGGCGTGCCATTGCACCCGCGGAGGACAGCGATTTGGCAGCCGGTTGAGTAACCGAGCGCTACCGAATATCCTGTTGACATCAACATGTTTCAAGTGCCGTGGCGGTCCCGCCGGTGGCGTGGGATTTTAGCCCTTGTTCTGAGCACGCCCCTGCTGGCCATCGCGTTGGTGTTCTGGCAAGCTTCTCACGCGAGGGAAGAAGCGACTGCCGAGGTTCTCTCGAAAGCGGAATTCCCGTTCCGCGTTAGACCTGTGGATCGAATTGCGCCGGCGGCGGTGGAACCTATAGCAGCGAACCCTGGCTTCCGCAATATCGCGACTTATAAGGATATGATCGTCGTGAGCGCGCGCGCCGGGCTCTTCTTATACGACCGGAATGGCTCACTGCTGCGGTCGTACCGCGCGGGTATCGAATTGCCGCCCGCAGAACTGGGTTCCGTCTCGGCGGGGATCGCGGCCGGGTCGGCAGAACCGGAACTCTTCATCGCGACGCGCGGCGAAGGACTATTAGCCTTCAATGGCATACGCTTTCGCCAGATCCTCCCAGCCGATTCTGGTTTGCGAAACATCACCAGCGTGTTGATGTTGGGCTCGGGCCGGGTTCTGCTCGGTACGGAACATCGGGGATTGTTGGTATTCGACGGCCGGCGGATCGCGCCCTTTCACGCTCGTCTCAACTCCGCGCATATCACAACGCTCGCCGGCAACGACGGCAATCTCTGGATTGGCACGCTCGAGAGTGGCGTCTTCCATTACCGGGCAGGGGAACTGGAGGAGTTCCTGTCCGCGTTGCCCGATCCGCAGGTCCTTTCGCTGACCGTGGCGAATGACATGGCCTATGTCGGCACGCCCTTGGGGGTTGTGGAATTTCGCGATGGACGGCCGGTGCGCACGCTCGCCGATGGTTTCTTCGCCCGCTCGGTGGTCCGCCACGGTAAGATACTTCACGTCGGTACCGAGGACGAGGGCATACTCGATGTGCCCTTACAGTCGCGGCCGGCGGCGCCGGCTCCAATCCCTCTGGAGTCGGGCGCACCACCGGTGCCGATTCTGCGCCTGGCGAACCTGGAAGGCACCGTATACGCGGTCGGCGAGGATGCGATCTACCGTTACGATCCGACTCCCAAACGCTGGCGGCCGGTACCCACGGCTGGTCCCGCACTGCTGACCGATCGCAACGTGGCGTCGCTCGCACTCAGCGGCGACGGCTTGTGGGTCGGATACTTCGATCGCGGGCTGGACGTGGTGGACGCAAGCTTGGAACACGTTGCCCATCACGAGGACGACACTCTCTTTTGTGTCAATCGCATCGTAGCGGACGCGGAACATTCGCGCACCGCGGTGGCGACGGCCAATGGCCTGGTCCTGTTTGATTCTGGTGCTCAGCCCCGCCAGGTGATGGGGCGCAAGGATGGTTTTCTTGCCGATCACATCACCGACGTCGCTTTCCGCAATGGAGGCATGGTGGTGGCCACGCCGGCAGGACTATCATTTGTTGATCGCTCCGGTGTGCGCAGCCTTTACGTATTTCATGGCCTAGTGAATAACCACGTCTACACCGTCGCCACGCTGGGGACTCAAACCGTCGCGGGCACGCTAGGTGGCTTGTCCGTGCTGGATGACGATTTGGTCCGCGCCAACTACACCACGGCCAATTCGCATTTGAAGCAAAACTGGATCACGGCCCTGGCTCGCGTGGGAGACGAATGGTTCGCCGGAACCTATGGAGCTGGAGTGCTGCGGCTCGATTCCTCAGGCGAATGGCATTCCTTTCCGGATCTTAAAGACGGGTTTGTGGTGAATCCGAACGCGATGGCGGTGAGTGGCGGACAGCTTTACGCCGGCAGCCTCGACCGCGGCCTGTTCGTCTACGACCGCGCGTCCACCCGCTGGAGCAATACAACGTCGGGCCTGCCCTCGAAGAACGTCACCGCGCTGGCTGCGGGCAAGGGTTATCTTTTCGTCGGGACCGATAACGGACTGGTACGCATGGCCGAAGGAGCACTGCGATGAAACGTTCGTCGATGCCGTGGCGATTGCTGATCGCATCGGCCGCGTTGGCCGTATGCGCGCCAGCCGATACGGGCGTGCTCATACCGGGAGACCGGCAGCAGCCCGACCCCGCCGTCTTCTCACTCAATGAGATGACGCTGGAGATTCGAATCGATAATGGCACTGCGCGCGTTCGAGTGCGGCAGATTTTCGGCAACCACAGTGGAACTGTTCAGGAGGGTGTCTACGAATTCGCGCTGCCCAGCAAAGCGACGGTATCCGATTTCGCCGTGTGGGACGACGTGACCCGGATCCCCGGCGTCATTTTGGAGCGGCGCCGCGCGGGGGAAATCTACGAGCAGGCGAAGGCCCAGGCGATCGATCCGGGGCTTCTGCAAATGGGAGAACGCAGGGCCGACGAGGCCGGTAGTCCCTCTAAGCCCAGCCAGCAGTTCACGGCCCGCATCGTGCCCATTCCGCCGTTTGGCACGAAACGGATCGAGATGGAATATCAACACCCGGTAGCGGTCGAACGGTATCAATCGGAGCTCGTGGTTCCCCTCAAGCCCAACGTCTATGGTGTCCAGACGGCAGGGCACCTCACCGTTACTTTCGAACTCCGATCCGCTCACGCCATTAAGGATTTCGAGGCGATCGCCAAGACCTACCCACTGCAGATACGCGAACGCGCTCCGAACGTGGTGAAGGCTGAGTTCTTCGGCAGCAATGTGAATCTGAAAGAGGACCTGGCGGTACGCTACGCGATGGACCCGGCGGAAGCTGACACCGTCCGCGTGATCACCGAGCGCGAGTCCGTCACCGCTCCGGGATTCTTCCAGGCCCAGGCGCTGCTGAAGACTCCAAGCAACGGCGCAGATGACGAGAGGCGAGCCTCTGCACCACGGACACTCATTCTCCTGTTCGACAATTCGCTCTCGATGCAGTGGGACAAACTGGAGCGGAGCTTTGCCGCCTGCGAAGCCGCATTGCGCCGGTTACGGCCCACCGACTCGTTCAACCTCCTGCTCTTCAACTCTGAATTGAACCTCTTAACACCGCAGCCGCGTCCGGCGACCCCCGAGAATATCGAGCAGGCGCTGGGGTTCATCCGGAACAGCCGAATTCGCGGTGGAACAGACCTGCAGCGAGCGTTAGCCACGGCGCTCGGGCAAACCGCCGGTAGGGAAACCTATCTCATGCTGATTAGCGACGGCGGGGCCACAGAGGGCACCGTTCATACGGGAAAGCTGGCGGCATGGTACGCGGCCGAGTGGCGCAAGCGCGCACCGGCCCAGCGGCAGCACACGTTGGTGTTCGGCATCGGCGATGATGCCAACCTGCCCCTGCTTCGCATGCTCGCGACCAACAACGGGTATTTCGATTGGGTGCGATCAACCGAGCCCATCGACTTCAAGCTGAACGCCTTTCTGGACAAGATCGGCCAGGAGCCGGTAAAGAATCTCTCGCTGACTGTCGCGCCGGCTTCGAATGTGGATCTGGTGTACCCGCTCGAAGACTCACACTTCGGCGGCTCCATGGCCACGTGGGCCGGACAATACAAGAGGCCGTCGCCGCAAGCGACGTTTACGGTCACGGGGATGCGCGAGCAACAAGCGCTGCGGCTAACGCGCCCCGCCACGTTACCGGCCACCGGCGCCGAGCATCCTGAACTGCCGCGAACCTGGGCCAAAGCCCGCGTGGACGCTCTGCTGGACAAGATCGAACGGGAAGGCGAGGACCGCGCCACGATCGATGAGATCATCCGCTTATCCAAAAGGTATAAGTTCGTCACGCCTTACACATCCTTCCTGGCTGTGCCGCGGGCCCTGCTGCGGCCTCGCGTGATCCGGCCGGGCGATCCGGTACTCCGGCTGAAGGCGGACGAATCCATTGTCTCGGTAATTGCGCTGTTTCCCTTCGGGCTGACCAAATCGCTCCGCTACCTGAAGGAGGAAGACACGTGGCAGACGCGGTTCCTGGCCCCTGTGGAAATGTCGGATGGCGTGTATCAGGTCCGCTTGATTCTGCGCGATCGCGACGGCCACGTCTACCGCGAATCCAAGAGTTTCGTGATCGCCAGCAAGACTCCGGTGCTGCGCGCGCACCTCGAAAAACCGCGCATACATGCCGGCGACACACTTCACATTTCTGCCCAAGCCTCAGGGAATACGCGCACCATCACGGCGCGGCTCTACGGAGCGATGCCGGTCGCCTTGCGCTGGAATAGTGCCGCGAAGGCGAATACGGGCGAGATTGTAGTTCCGGCCTATCTTGCGCCGGGTAGGTACACCGTTCATGTGACCGCCGAGGACATCGCGCACAATGTGGGCACCGAGGAGGTGGCACTTGAAATCTGGTAGGCAACTCTTAGTGGCCGCCGGCCTGATGGTCTGTGGCGCTTTCCTCATTCGGGGCGAGCTCGAACCCTGGGTGCAACATACTCCGACGGGCCCGGCTATCGCGGCGCTCTTCCGTAGTGTTCCGATGCCGCGTGGCAACGTGTCCATTTTGCGGCCGCCTTCCGAAGCCCGGCCGGAACTGACGAAGCTGATTTCCAGTACGCCGCGCGACGCCATGCTGTACCGATTGCGGGCGCAGGAGGCCGAAGTGGCGCTGGATTTCGCCGCAGCCGAGGCGGATTGGAAAAACTATGCCGCCAACGCCACTGACCGGTACAGCGCCCAGATCGAGCTGGCCGATTTCTACCATCGCCAGATCCGCCCGCAAGATGAGATTGCAGCGCTGACCGCCGCAGCGGCTGCGAAAGACGATCCACTCCAGCCGGCGACAGCGCAGCAAGGCTGGCACGCATTCGAGCGGATGGCTGCCGTGGTGGAGCAGGAAGCCCTTCCGGAATCGGCTGCCGAACCGGTCTTCCGCGCGTGGGTTGCGCGTTACCCCAAGGAAGCGGCCGCGTGGCGCAGGCTGATCGAACATCTGGCGGCTAAGAAGCAATACGCCGCGGCCGAAACCGAGATCGCCAGTTATGGCCGCACCTTCCATGACACATTCGAACCGGTGAGGATGAGGGCCGACCTGGAGATGCGCCGCAGCCGTGCGGATGCCGCCCTCGCCCTTTACGATCGGGCGTTTCAGCCGCTTTGGCCCGAGGAAATGAGAGCCGGGTATTTCAAGATGCTAGAGCAGCAGGGCCAACTCCGGGAATTTTCGGGCCGGGCGCGCACGGCGCTCGCTTCGAACCCCACGGACCTGGATGCCACCGCGCGCCTGTTTCACTATTTTCGCTCGCAGAACAATACCCCTGCGGCGCGCCGCCAATTGCTCGAATACCGCATTGCCAAGGAATCGAGCCGCCAGCCGTGGACGCCCGATGAGTTGCAGACTTTGGCTCAACTGTTCGAGTGGCTGCCGGATGTCAATGAGGCTGCGCGCCTGTACTATGCGCTCTACAGCGTTCCGTCCGCGGGTGGTGCGCAAGCCGAACGAGCGCTGGATGGCCTGACCAATCTATTACTCACGTCGCCCAATCAACCGATCCAGTTCGGGTCGGGCGATCTATCTTTCTATAAGGACATTGCCGCCATCGATGCTTCACCCGGCTTTTTAAACGGGATTCTCTCGCTGATGCTCAACGGGACCGGGCCTCGCTGGGAGTATCAGAGCCAAAACGAAAAATCTACCGCCTACTTCCATCGCGCCGCCGCAGCCCAGTTGGTGGCGCTACTGGAGCAGCGATTTCCGCGGTCGACGTACCGCGCCCCCTTGCGTGCCGCGCTGGTAACCGCGTATGCGGCGTATGGCGACGATGCTACCGTGATTGGCGCCGGCCGTGCCTACCTAGCCGCATTTCCGACGGGAGCCGCGCGCGTCTCGGTGGCGATGCAGGTTTCCGATGCCCTGGCGCGCGGGAATCGGACCAATGAGGAATTTGCGCTATACGATCAATTGCTGCGTGAGCTGGCGGCCAAAGCATCCGGTGTGCCGATCGGTTCGAAGGCAGCATCCCCGCCTGTCCAGCAAGCCGAGGCCGCGATTCCCGTTGCCGATGACAACGACAACGGGCGTGCGGGGTTGCCTGGTCTCATCCCACGGCAGTTCATCGCGGGTGCCCCATTCGGCCGCGCTCCGGAAAACCCCAATCCGTCCGGCGCCCGTTCCGGCGAGTACGTTCAAGTGCTGGACAAGTATCTTTCCCGCCTGGCGGCGCTGAACCGTCCCCTGGACGCGCTTCGTGTGTACCGCACCGAGATCGATCACAACCCCAATGATCCCGGGCTCTACCAAAAGATGGCCGCATTCCTCGAACAGAACGGGCTGGCGCGCGAGGTCGAAGATGTCTATACCAGGGCGATTGCGAAGTTCGGCGATCGCTCCTGGTATCACAAGCTCGCACGCTGGTATCTGCGTGAGAAAGAAACGAACGCACTCGAAAAGATCAGCCGCGACGCCATCGCGGTCTTCTCCGGAACCGAACTCGAACAGTACTTCGGCGAGATCGTCTCCCAGGCACACCCCGATGCTGCCCTCTACCGCCAGTTGAACCTATACGCGCATGAGCGCTTCCCCGAGGATCTGGTCTTCGTAGATAACCTGCTGGGCGCATATGGGCGTCCGGAGACTTACGATGGCGCGGCAGCAGCCCGCCTGCTCCGGCAATACTGGTTCTACGACCCGCAACTGCGCGCGACGCTTTTCGAACGGCTCTCGCAGTCGGGACAACTGTATCCCGAACTGGCGGAGATAAGGGCAGCCAATCCCGGCATAGCGAATGGGCAGTTTGACCAGGCCCTGGCCTCTAATCCCGCGGCGGTCCAATTTGCGGTGGAATCATGGCTCTCCCATTTTGAAGCGGCTGCCCCGGCCGCACGGGCATTGGCCTCCGCGTATCCCGGCAAGCGCGAGTTCACAGAGAAGGCATCGGCGCTCTACCGGTCGCTGGCCGTGTACTTCAAGCAAGACACAGAAATCGCCGTTACTCTGGCGGGTTATGAGCAGCGCGCCGACCCGAGAGACCAGAGCATCCTGGCGCGAATGGGCGACATCCTCGCCGATCGCGAACTGTTCGGCCGGGCCCGCACGTTTTGGGAGCGGATGCCGGGGACGCAGCCGGGCAAGCCGGAAGCTTACCTGGACGCAGCCACGGTCTACTGGGACTACTACCGGTATAACGATGCGCTGCGCGGGATCGCTGCCGCGCGCCAGAAATTTGCGAATCCAGCTCTATACGCCTATCAAGCCGGCGCCATTTACGAAGGCAAGCGTGACTACACAAGCGCGGCGCGAGAATATCTCACTGGCGCTCTCAACGGCGAGAGTGCCGCGGAAAATCGCCTAATTCGCTTTTTGAACCGCCCGCAGACACGGGACCTGGTAGAGCGAACGACAGCCGCCGCCATTGCGTCCGATCCTTCGCACCAGGCCGTGGCGCTGCGCATCCATATTCTCGAAGCGCAGCAGCGCCGGCCAGATCTCGAGACCCTGCTACGGGCACGCGTGGAGCTTGAAAAATCGCCGGCTGGACTGACCGAACTTCAGGAGACGGCCCGCCGTCTGGGATTCGATGCGCTTGAGGAACGTGCCGGCGAGCGCCTGGCCGAAATCAGCAATGACCCGGTGGATAAGATGCGGCTCACTCTCGCCCACGCACGGCTTCTTGAATCGAAGAAGGACACAGCAGGCGCTGCCAGAGTGGTAGATGCGCTGTATCGCCAGAACCCGCTAATTCTTGGGGTAGTGCGCGGAGCGGTCGATCTACATGTACGAAACCGGCAACCCGGGGAAGCCATCGATATCCTGCTCGACGCCTCGAAACGCGCCCGGGCAGATCTGGCCGCGCAGTTCACTCTGGAATCGGCGCGCATTGCTACCGGCGCCGGCCAGTTCGATCGAGCGCGCGCTCTGCTCGCCGGGCTGCTCTCGGCCGACCCGCTCCGTGCCGAATACCTCACGGCCATGGCCGACACATACCTCCAGGCGCACGACGATCGCGGTTTTCGCGACTACCAACTCGCCACCATCGAGCGCCTGAAGCAATCCCAGTTGGCGCCTGCGGAACGCATCGAGCGGCTCGCCACCGTGCGGCGCAGCCTGATTCCGGCACTCGACCGTTTGAAGGACAGCGCCGGAGCCGTGGACCAGTACATAGAGGTTGTCAACAGCTATCCCGAAGACGAGGCGCTCACCAAGGAAGCCGCGACATACGCAATCGGGCACGGCCAGGCCGGCCGGCTGGTGGCGTTTTATCGCAAGGCTATTGGCGATGCGCCACTGGATTATCGCTGGCCCATTGTGCTCGGCCGTATCGAAACCGTGACGGAGGATTTTCCGGCGGCCATCGCCGATTACGAGCGTGGTATTAAGGCGCGGCCAGATCGCGCGGACGTTGTCGAGGCGAAAGCCCGCCTGGAAGACCGGCTGATGCGGTTTGACGAAGCCATCAAGAGTTATAGCCGGCTCTATGAACTGGCCTACCGCGATCCGCAGTGGATGATCAAGGTTGCGGAATTGCGGGCACGGACCGGGCAAACATCGGAAGCTGTCAGCGCGTTGAAGACCGCGATCATCGGCGCGCGTACCGAAACCGCCGATGCCGATTTTGCGATTGCCGGGTGGCTGGACACCTGGCACATCCTGCCGGACGCCGTAGCCTTCGCCGATCGGGGCGCCAACCTCTCTGGATCGGACCTCTATAAGGAGGGCGGCAATGCCGTGGTCTACGCGCGCATCATGGCGCGGGCGCTCCGAATGGACGCAGTCTTGCCTCACCTGGGAGGCAACCCCGGGACGGATCAGCAGATCGTCCCCACGGCTGGACAAATCATCGCCGACACTTACACTCCGGAAGAGAAGGCGCGCCTGGAGCAGGCGTTGAACGCCCAAGCAGCAGGTGTCCCCGTAATCACTCGAAATGCCACCCTGCTGCCGCTCGTCCAATCTGCCGGGTTGGTTGATCTGGAATCCCGATGGCGGCGCGAAGCCATGACGGCTCGGGGTCAGCAGCTTGACCAGAGCTTCGTAACGCTGCAATCGCAGCGCGGGCTCTACGGTGATTTGGGCCATCAGTTGGAAGAGTACGCGGGCGCTAATCCCGGGCGCGCTGTGGAAGCGAATGCTCTGGCTCAGGCCGCGCAGGCATTCATCGCCGAGGGCGATATCGAGGGCCAGATGCGCGTCATGCGGAAGGCGCTGGCGCGAAACGAGCTCTCGGGCGCGTTGCTAGACCGCTATCTTTCGCTGTTGGCCTCGCGGCAGCCGGACGAACTGATCGCCGTCGTTCGTGGTAACGGTTCCGACCAAGTACGCAACCGGGCTGTGCAATTGGCCATCGTCAGCGATCGCCTCGAACTCGCGCACTCAGCCGTTCAGGCGCGTGGAAGCGCGCTACCTCCCGTTTGGACCAAGGCTTACACTGCCCTCGCAGGCCAATACTTCGACGACCGCTCACCCGCGATTGATGCCGCTTTCCAGGCCGCGCTCGATACCCGTACCATCGGCGACCGCCTCAAAACGCCCGCCAAAACGGATGCCATGATCGTGGGCACGGTCTGGTTCTACTATGGCGCGCGCTACGGCGAGTACCTTGTTTCGGGGAGGAATCCTGCCGCCGAAGCATGGCTGCCCGCATCGCTGGAGGCTGCGCCAGCGAATCCCGGCTCGTACCTAGCGCTAGGCGACGCGTACGCGGCAGCCGGCCAGGGCGCGCAGGCCATTACACAATTCGAGCACGCGCTCGAACTCGACGCTGACCGAGGGGACGCGCAGGATCACATTGCGCGAGTACTCTGGGCCGAAGGCCGGCGCCCGGAAGCCATCGCCCATTGGAAATCTGCGATCGCGACTTTGCAGGCGATCCAGAGCCGCGGCGTGAAGGTTCCGGAACCGTTCTGGGGCCAGGCCGCCGAAACCTTCACTGATATCGGAGAGCGCCATGCGCTCGGCGAGCTGCGCGGCGATATCGCACATCTGCTCGGCGATTACTACCAGCGCAACAACTCGTACCGGTTGAATGAACTCATCGAGCCGGCTGCCCGCGCATCCATCGCTTCTGGCGAAGGAACCGCCTGGCTGGTGGAACTGGGGAGGTCCATGGACGACCTCGAGATGATTCTGGATGCGCTGATGCAGGCTCCGGGTCTGTCTGACGAGCGGCGCATCTCGTTGCAGCGCGATCTGGTCGCGGCACGGGCCAAACGCGCCGAAGCATCCTTTGGCGACAGCCGCGAGTACGGCGACAATGCGGCGACGGGAGCCCGTCTTCAACTGGTTTCCATGCTTCTGAACACCGGAGATGTTAAAGGCGCTTCAACAGAATGGAGCCAGATCCCGGCCATCACGGGCGCACGGCCCCGTTACGGCGACTACCGATACCGAGACGAGGTCGAGATCCGGCTGGCTTCGAAGACAGGTAGTCTCGATTCGCTCCTGGATCGATACCGTTTGCAGCCGGAATCTGCGCCATCGGTCGACGATCTAAGGAATGCGGCGCTGGTGTTGCGGCGCGAGGCCGATGAGAACGGTGCTCGCTCGGTTTTGGAATTCCTCTATGATCGCGAAATCCGGAGTGGGCATCTGGAGGCTGCTAACTTCCTCGGCTTGGCCGAGGTGAAGCTCCAGCGAAACGATACGGCCGAAGCGATTGCCCTGCTGCACCGCATGGCTTTGGTGGTCGAAGATGGGTTCAACACTCTCCTACCTGCTGCCCAGTTGCTAGGCAAGTATGGAAAGGCGACCGAAGCGACGGATTTCATTCGGAGGCGGGTCAAGGCCGTGCCTTGGGATTCAGAGGCCAAGGTGCAACTGGCGCGGACGTTACCCTCCGCAACCGCCGAACGCGAGCGATTGCTCACAGCCGCAGTGACCGACGGGCAAGCGGCGTACCAGCTTCGCGCGGAGGCCGCACGGTTGGCAGCCCCACGCCCGGTGGCCGGGGTAGCCGGTACCGAGTTGGCGCTGATGTCCGCGGCTAGTATCACGCCCGACGCTGCCGCGAAACCGTATCAGTTAGAGACGCGCATCGAAGCGGCGCGTGAATCTACCAACCCGGAGGTCCAGCTTCGATTGTGGCGTGAGGCGCTGGCTTTGGCGCCTTTTGACGAGCGAGTTCGCCTCGGCGTGCTGCGGGCCGCTATCACCCTGCACCGTGACAATCTCGCGCTGGCGCTCGTACAGGCAGGCGCACGACCAGAGATGGGATTCGACGAGGAAACGCCTGATCGCTACCAGCCATACCGGCAGCCCCGAGTCGCCTCTATCCTGCCGCAGATGCAGCTTACCGAGCAGGAGCGCGCTGACATTGCGGAGTCTCTGGCTGCGGCTGGCGAGCGGCTCGACGATCTGCCAGCGGCGCAGCGATATCTCCGAGCCGCGATCGATTTACGTCCTCCGGCCCAGCGCGTCGCGCTCACGGCCCACCTGAACGCGCTAATCGCCGAACAGGATCGCCGCGCGAAGAACACCGCGCGACAACCGTTGATCAAGAATGTAATCGAACAAGACCGGATCGTGCGTCCGCGAATTCCGAGGAGTGCGCAATGAAAAGAGCGGTGCTGCTGTTTGCGTTGCTATTGTCCGCCGCCGGATATGTATTCCTGCAGACGAACTCACCGGCCCCCAAGCTGGCCAACATTATGCCCAGTGGTGCGATGCTCTACCTGGAGGCACCGGATTTTAGCCGCCTGCTTCGCGATTGGGACACCTCAAAGATGAAAGCCGATTGGCTGGGCAGCGCCAATTACGCCGTGTTCTCGCGCTCCAACCTTTTCACTAAGCTTCAGGAGGTATACAGCCAGTACGGCGAGGCTGCGGGATTCCTGCCCGATCTCAACAGCGTCATGGAAATTGCTGGAACGGATTCCGCTTTGGCGCTCTACGAGATTCGGGATGTCGAGTTCCTGTACGTCAGTCGTATCGCTGATGCGGACTTGCTGAAGAGTCAACTTTGGGCCGTCCGTGAAAAATTCGAGCAGAGGCAAGCCGGCGGCGTGTCGTTCTACTTGCGTACGGATCCCACCACCAAGCGAACGGTGGCGTTCGCGTTCGCCAAAGGGTACCTGCTCCTCGCCACCAGAGACGATCTGGTAGCTCAGACGCTTGAGTTGCTCGCCGGCGGTCCCAACCCGAGTATCGCTTCTGACCGGTGGTATCGCGATGCGACGGCCGCGGCGTCGACTCCCGGTGAGTTGCGACTGGTGATGAACCTCGAATCGCTAGTTAAGAGCGTTCCCTTTCGTTCGTACTGGGTTCAGCGGAACGCTTCGGCAATCCGTCCATATTGGGCTGGAATTGCCGATGTGAAACGAACCGCCGGCGCCGTTACGGAAAGCAGGGTCTTTCTCCGCACTCCCAACGCAGTGGAGCCTGCGCCCCCGGCCGCCGCCGGCATTTCCAGTTTGCTGGCTCTGGTTCCGGCCGAAGCTGGCCTATACAAGGCAATGCGCGTTGGTGAGTCTTCCGAAGCGGCAGCGCTGATCGTCCAGAAGCTGATCGGACCGCAACCGCAACGCTCGAGTAACTGGCGCGATGCTCCTTTGGCGGTCTCGCCCGACAGCCTAGCCGGTAGTGAAGGCGATCTCGAAACGCGCATCGACGAACAACCACTGCCTGCCGACGCCGGCATTTCCGATTCTGTGGCTGCGGCGCGCGCCATGGTTGACAAGTCCGGAGCGCGCGCTCTCCTACTGGTGCAATCGAGTTCGCCCGCAGCCGGTACCTTTGTTCCGATGCCTTGCGTGATTGTGCTCGAAGGCGTTCAGGACTGGAACCGGGACGATGTCAGGAGTTCCCTCACCGCGGTCGCCGGAAAGTTGTGGACTACGTCGCAACTAGGCGCGGGTTGGGTAAGCGGAACAGCAGGGAGGCACCCGATCGAACGCTTGAATGGTCTCGGATCTCTGATCTTCACCAACCAAGGGCGTTTTCTCTTTTTGAGTAACAACTCCGGTTTGCTCGCGGCGGTTCTGGATCGGGTTGGGACGACACCGGCAAGCGGTACCGTCACGTTTGCCGCCGGTTTTCGGCATTCGCGCGAACGCTCCAACTACGAGCGCGTGATGAAGGCGCTCGACTTTACATCGCCTGCTGCAAATACCGGGCTCGCATTACCGGACCGTGGGGACGGCGCCTCCGCGTTCTTTTCCGGGAATATGGCGAGCTTGAGCCGCATCCTCTCAGGAGTAACCGAGGTGCGCGTGACGGAACAGGAGAGAGGTGCGGTCACGGCTCAGACAGTGCTTTATGAAATGGCTCAGTAATGCCGTGCTACGCCTCCCCTCGGCAACGGCCAACTCCTCCGCAACACCCATCATTCGTCCCGATGATACGGGCTGCCTGTGACTCTGAAGATGTGATGATTGAAGGGGTTGCGCGGGTCGGACCGGATTAGGATCGAGAAACGCCCCAGCATTCTTTTGCTACCACTCTGCGCCTTCCCGGCCGTGCAAACTCGCATTCAGCCGGGGCGGCGGTCTGTTCGCCCGCCCTCGTCGGGGATTCCGAGCAACTTCAAGGTCGCGAAGTACCTTCCGTGGCGGAGGTTCGGAGCAACGAGTCTCTTGGTCCCAGTATCGAGTTTTGCGGAAAGAATCTTGGATGCGCGCGAAACCGAACGCTTTGCCAGCCACATCGCCAGAGGCCCAAACGAAGGCAGAAGAATACCCGCTCCGAATTTACCAGCGAAGCCCTTAATGACATCGCCAAACTGAGCACCCAGTTCACCGGCGAACATATCTATCCCGCGATAAGCAGTTCCGGTAACCGGGGCCTTGGCAGAAATGTCCTTGAGGTAGGCAATCAGTTCACGCCGGAAATACGCGTTCTCGCGCCAAAAATGGTGGGCTGGTCTGCAACTACATGCAGCCGCGAAGTAGTCTGGGTGAGACTTTCTCAGGTGGACAATGTTGTCGACACTGAGGGTCTCAAAAGCAATAGGTGATTCCCATAGCAAAACCTGTTCATAGGCAAAACTCTCGACGTCGCTCTCGAGGCCGGCCCGCTGAGCTAAGCCGCCGTAATAGACCGAATCAACGAATCCGCGCGGCATACTCGGGCTGCAGTTGAACCTCTGCGAAAATAAAGCCTCTTGGACGGTGGTAGTGATGTTCAGCAGACTCTGGGCGAGCATGAGGCGGGGCGCAACGGCTGTCGGCGCTCCAACCGTCTCGGACGCGAACCGGTTAAGTGCGAGCTCCGTGGGGTCGCATTCGATCTGTTCGAGATCTTCATATCCTGTCAAGCGGAGAATGCCGAATGATTGAGCAACAAGCTGTTCCATCGCCCCCCGGCGGATGTTGCTATTATTCGACCGGATCTGTTGAACGCACCCAAGTATGCCATCGTAGAACCGGGTCAGCCGATCCAGATCGGCTTCAGATAGCTGCAGGAATGCATTGATTTCCGATACTCCGGCTTCTCGGACTCGCGAGAGTTCATCGTAGAGAATGTTGTCGAACACTTCGCTAGAAAACCGCTCGTCCAAGGCGGCAATTTCCGCCGAATCATCAAACCCAACAACGTCTACAGGTACGTCGGGGGACGTCCAGTCGACAAAGATCTTAGTGGCTGCGGCGATCGCCTCTAGTAGATTTGCGTTTTCGTCTGTTGGATTGAGGATCGCCATCCTTTGTTCTGGATTGGTGAAGAAGATGCCGAAGGTTAGGGGCTTTCCATTAGTGTCCAGCTCCTGACCACTCCAGACTCGGTGGATATCGAAGCCTCTCACCTTGTCCGTTCCCGTCGCCCGACGCCTTCCTCGAAGACCTGGAACGACAATGCCCTCCCTAAGCAGCCGCAGCAACGTGCTGCCGTCGAATGTCGCAGGACCTCCTGCAGCAGAAGATGCATTCGAAGCTCGGTATTCAGCTCTCAGATACTCGGAAAGAGGCCCCTTACAGTGAAGCCATCCGTCGGGAATGATGATCCGTTCGAAGAAGAGCGCCCAAATCTTGAGCAGTCGCTCCACAAAGGTGACAGGCAAGTACGCAGAGGGAAGGTCCAGTAGGCCAGGCAGCATGTCGCAGTTCCGCTTCGCTTGTGGAACATATTTACGCGCCCCCGTCTGTATCGCCGATCGGACTAGCTGCTCTTCGGATCGGTGAGTCGTGATGAGATACTGTTCGAGCCTGTTCCTGAACGCCATATCGCCTCGCTCCCAATAGCCTACGCAAGACGAGCTTCTGCCCGAGCAACGACGATAGGCCACCGAGGGCGTACTGCACCCCCTCTTCTAATAGCGATCAAACTCGGAAGAAGAAAGGCCTTAGGCGCAGCACCGATGGCCAAGGCGGAAAGGACAGGGGGCAAGCATTCGGCTCCGACATCACGTAGAACGTCTCGGGTAGACCTCGATCTGCTCAACGTTGAGCACCGTGTAGCGCTCGGGGAGATGGATCTCGCGCTCCACGTGCTCGCCGGCGTCGTTCTGCAGGCTCATCTCTGCTCCCCTGCCCAAGAAACGCTCTCCTGCGTGCGAGCAGCCTAGACGCTGAGCCCGTTCGGAACCCAAGCGGAATGCACCGGACTAGGCCCGTCGGTCCGGATCAGGACCGAGAAACGCCCATGGCGCAGGCGATGCGGAAACCGACGGCTTGCCATTCATCAAAGTTGCGATGCCGACTTATCGTTCCCTACCCTGGAAAGACAGCTTTCTCCGATAATCTCAGACAAACCGGGAGTAATCCGAACGAATGTTCCAGAATGAGGTTGATGGCAGGCGCTTGACGGGCTTTAGTGCCAAACTGCCGGGAACGTGTAATTTTTTGGGAAACCCAGCAGTGCTCTTAGGCTCGGAAGCCGATTACGAAGGTTCCTCGTACTCTCTCTAGAGGGTTTGCCAGCATAGGCAACGAACTCTACTACGTGGACAAGATGCTCATGCCGTGTTCGGCGATGTGAAGCGTTTTGTCTCCTAAATGGCGAAAGAAGTCGCGGCCCTTTTCTTGGCCAAGGTTTTCGCTCCGGACACAATAAAGCGGGCCCCAGGGCGTTTCCCGGTTGGCCCGCTCTTCTTTTTGCCCAGGCTCGTGTGTTACTTCGGCGCGTGCGCCACGTCCTTTTCGTCTTCGAGGCAGATGTGCTCGAACACGTCGGTATCAGGCAGCAGCCTTTCCACGAAATTGACCGTAAAGGATTTGGTGAACGTCTTCGGGTCGGTGATCGTCACCACCACGTCGATGTGGCCGAAGTCGCGGCGCGTGAAGCGCTCCTGGACCCGCAGGTCCTCGCTATGGCCGTGGCCTCCGGCGTCAAGCCAGCCGAGGTCGTTGAAGCCCAGCGTGTCCACCACGAAGGTGTCGCCGTCCCAGTTGCCCACCGAGTAGCCGTACCACGTGGGACGCACATCGTCCGGATTCGGTAGCTTGCGGCCGTCAGTGTAAATCTGCCGGAAGATGGTTTCCACCTCATAGAGGAAGAGGGTTTCGACGGGCGTCTGTATGATCTTGAAAGGTTCCGGCAGCAGGATGCCGTGCGGCACGCCGTCCGGCAGACAATATGACTGCGGATTCTTCGTTCCGGTTCCCTGCCGGTTCTTCCTGAATAATTCGGCGCCCGCGGGAGTCAGCGGCTGCTCGTCGGGTTTGAAGCCAGCGAGAATGTTTCCGAAAAACGTTAGCACTCTATCGGAAGTTACGCGGCGAGACGGACTCTGGGCATGAGCGACGGCTTACCGCCGCGTCACTTTCGATAGAGCCGTTTCAAGTGGGCCGCTGGCGTTTGCGGCGG
>Ga0182024_10010625_pt1 | contig 18726 bp, 5 predicted proteins | sample P32metaG_FD_120480 | JGI IMG/M metagenome (GOLD analysis project Ga0182024, IMG submission 120480) | Permafrost microbial communities from Stordalen Mire, Sweden - P3-2 metaG (Illumina Assembly) | ecosystem: Environmental > Terrestrial > Soil > Wetlands > Permafrost | place: Sweden: Stordalen... | reverse complement strand
CGGCGGAACACAAAGTGGCGGAGCACCAGCTGGTGGCACCCAAGGCAGCGGAACGCAGAGTGGCGGCGATCATGGTGGCACGCAAAGCGGCGGCGTGCAAAGCGGCGGCGTGCAAAGCGGCGGTACACAGAGTGGTGGCACGCCGAGTGGCGGAGCGCCGAGTGGTGGAGCACCAACTGGTGGCACCCAAACCAGCGGAACGCAGAGTAGCGGGGATCATGGTGGCACGCAAAGCGGCGGTATGCAAAGTGGCGGAGCGCAGAGTGGCGTAACCCAGGCCGGCGGAACACAAAGTGGCGGAGCACCAGCTGGTGGCACCCAAAGCGGCGGAACACAGAGTGGCGGGGATCATGGTGGCACGCAAAGCGGCGGAACACAAAGTGGCGGAACACAAAGTGGTGGCATGCAGAGTGGCGTAACCCAGACCGGCGGAGCACCAGCTGGCGGCGTGCAAAGCAGCGGAACACAAAGTGGCGGCGATCATGGTGGCACGCAAAGCGGCGGAACACAGAGTGGTGGCACCCAGAGTGGCGGATTGCAAAGCGGAGGAACGCAGAGCAGTGGCACGCAGAGTGGCGTAATCCAGACCGGCGGAACACAAGGTGGCGGAGCACCAGCTGGTGGCACCCAAGGCAGCGGAACGCAGAGTGGCGGCGATCATGGTGGCACGCAAAGCGGCGGAACACAAAGTGGTGGTACACAAAGTGGCGTAACCCAGACCGGCGGAACACAAAGTGGCGGAGCACCAGCTGGTGGCACCCAAGGCAGCGGAACGCAGAGTGGCGGCGATCATGGTGGCACGCAGATTGGCGGAACGCAGAGCGGCGGAACGCAGAGCAGTGGAACCCAGACCAGTGGAACCCAGACCAGTGGTACACACAGCGATGCCACCCAAAGCGGAACTCAGAATGTTGGTGCGACGCAGGGCGCATCTTCCGCCAGCGGCCCGATCTCATTCGCACCATCTCCGGTGCAGCAAAGTAATGCAGGTCAGCCAGGAAGCTCGGTAACGCAGCAAGGGCAAGGTCCCTCAACTGGTGGGATACTTAGCAGCGGAGGACAGCAGGCTGGTCAAGGCGGAAATCAAGTCTCGGTGAATCCAACGAATGCCAATCAAGGTGGATCTTTATCAAGAGAACCGCACTCCAACATGCCGGCTCCTTCGGGCGGTCCATCGCTTCAATCGCCCGCAGGGAATCAATCCCAACAAGCGCTGCCTAGTGGTTCAGTTGCTCAGCCCGGTGGCGGTCAAGGACAACTATCTCCCGGCGCTGGAAATCAGGTCTCTGGCCAAAGCTCGGGCAATTCTGTGCCAACGAATGTTGGTAGCGGGAGACCCGAAACCGGGATGCCTGGCACAAGCAGTCAATTGTCTGGCCCTGGACGAATTGAGCCGACTGGAACAGGACCAACTATTGGTACTGGGAGGTCTGATTCTAGCGTTCCGGTTGTATCCGCAGTTGGAAGCAGTAGCCCATCTCGCAGTGGAGGCACATCCCCTCAAAGCACTGGCGTTAGCCCATCCCAACAATCGACAAGTAGCGGTGGAATCGCCCCCTCGCAGCCAGTCACATCCCAGCAAGGCAGTGGCATGAGTGGTGCCGGAGCAGGGCAGCAAGTTCAGTCGGGTCAGCAAGGCAGTGGCATGAGTGGTGCCGGTGCGGGGCAGCAAGTTCAGGCAGGTCAGCCAGGCAGTGGCACGAGTGGTGCCGGTGCGGGTCAGCAAGTTCAGTCGGGTCAGCAGGGCAGTGGCATCAGTGGTGCCAGTGCGGGTCAGCAAGTTCAGGCGGGTCAACAAGGCAGTGGCATCAGTGGTGCCGGTGCGGGTCAGCAAGTTCAGTCGGGTCAGCAGGGCAGTGGCATCAGTGGTGCCAGTGCGGGTCACCAAGTTCAGGCGGGTCAACAAGGCAGTGGCATCAGTGGTGCCGGTGCGGGGCAGCAAGTTCAGGCCGGTCAGCAAGGCAGTGGCATGAGTGGTGCCGGTGCGGGGCATCAGGTTCAGGCGGGTCAACAAGGCAGTGGCACTAGTGGTGCTGGTGCGGGGCATCAACAAGTTCAGGCGGGTCAACAGGGCAGTGGCACGAGTGGTGCTGGTGCGGGGCAGCAAGTTCCGGCAGGTCAGCCAGGCAGTGGCACGATTGGTGCTGGTGCGGGGCAGCAAGTTCAGGCAGGTCAGCCAGGCAGTGGCACGAGTGGTGCTGGTGCGGGGCAGCAAGTTCAGCCAGGTCAGCAAGGCAGTGGTATGAGTGGCGCTGGTGCGGGGCAGCAAGTTCAGGCAGGTCAGCCAGGCAGTGGTATGAGTGGCGCCGGAGTAGGGCAGCAAGGCACTGGCATGAGCGGTGCCGGTACAGGTCAACAAGGCGCTGGCACGAGTGGTGCCGGTACAGGTCAGCCAGGCAGTGGTATGAGTGGCGCCGGAGCAGGTCAGCAAGGCACTGGCACGAGTGGTGCCGGTGCAGGGAATCAAGTGCAAGCAGGTCAGCAAGGCAATGGCATGAGTGGTGCTGGTGGGGGGAATCAAGTGCAGGCAGGCCAGCAAGGCAGTGGCATGAGTGGTGCCGGTGCAGGGCAGCAGGTGAGTGGTGCTGGCGCAGGGCAGCAAGTGCAAGCAAGTCAGCAAGGCGCTGGCACGATTGGCGCCGGTTCATCTCAACAAGACGAGGGCAAAGTTAGCGGCGCGATTAATACTCCTTCCAATGCGAACAACTCGGTCATCGTCACTGGCGACAATCCGGCTATCGACCCAAATGCATACAGCTCGCCGAAAAGTGCAACAGCTTCTTCTCAAGAAGATCAGAGTTCGCTTGTAGGACCGATGCATGCAGCAAGCACAACGCAACACAACACTGTAGCTCCGTCAACAGGCGCCTTTTCGAATGACGGCTCAGCCAACACCATTCAGTCCTTTGCTCCCGTTGATCCATTCGGATGGCAGGGAGTTGGTCCCCAACCAGAGATTCATCAACCTGTAGGCTACGATTCTGGCGCCAATGTCCAGCCGTATCAGCAACCTCAAGACGAATCGACCGTCAATAACTTCCCTTCGGGCAGAGATGCCTGGCCACAAGCCCGGAGTTCAGATCATGTAACGCGCCACGACCATTCTGCTCAGCCTGCTGATCACCAGGCAAACCAGGGCGGAGAGCACCATATCAGCCACCACAGCGATCAGCACCATATCAGCCACCAGGGCGATCAGCACCATGCCGGCCACCAGAGCGGTCAGCACCACACGACACCTCACCCTGAGATTGGGCATCAGACTGGCTTGACGGCCGATCATACTCATAAACATGAACAGGGCGAAACTGCTCACGCCCCCAATCACGATCAACATCAAACACATGCGCACGATCAATCCCTTCTTCATGACGACAAGAGGCAACTTCATCCGAGTGGAGAGGATGCTCCCAAAGCAGATCGACGAGAAACGATTTACGCTGAACCTAGTGATTCGGCTCAGTCCAACGATACATACGCCAATCAAGACGGCATTGTCCTATACACCAATGCACAGTCGCAGAAGGGCACTGATCATGGAATCAATCAAGCTGCGCTCAACAACTATTGGGGAACTGACGACTCAAATCAACAAAACTCAAATGATGGCGCCTCTTACGATAACTGGACGTCAACCTACCCAGATTCGGGTGACGACACCACATTTGTGCCGCCGCAAGATGACAGCCGATTGATCGCCGAACAAGCCCTCCAGGAAATGGATGAAGCGCAGCGAATGGAGACTGAGCGTCAGGAAGACCAAATTTTGGCGCAGCGTCAGGAACAAATTTTGGCGGACAGAAGAGAAACAAGTTATCAACTTGACCTGGAAGACCGTGCAGAGCAAGAGAGAAAACGAATCGAAGAAGAGGATTCCAAGAAAGAAGAAGAGGATCTGCAGAAGAAGGAAGAGGAGATCAGACGTCTTTCAGATACCTATTTAACAGTCCTGGCGAGCGAACGTCAGCAAGCAGCGAATCGTGCTCTGACAGAAAAATTGCGTCAAGACCAGAACCGTACAGACGAACAGATTAAGCAAGACAATTATCAAGAAAGATATCTCGTGAAGCCGAAGGATACTTTGGAAAGTATCGCCAAGAAGAAATTTGGTGGCGCTGAATTGGCGATGCTGATCTACGAAATCAATAAAGCTAAGATTCAGATCAAAGATGAGAATGGGATACCGGGCTATTTCCTGAAAGTCGGCACTGTGCTGCTGCTTCCTAGTCGCAGACAAGTGCGTGAATGGCGCCAGCGCCACCTCACCCATGGCGGTGCAAAAGGAAGAGACGCTTCGCTGCCAAAATCGGACCGCGATATCACTCGCAGGATGAATATAGAGAATTTACTTGGACCACTTCTAGGTTCAGATAACTCGAAATCCCAACAAATGGAATACAGAGTTCGGATGGGAGACACTCTGCGCTCGGTAGCAATGAAACATCCGGCTCTTAACGACGTACATTTGTGGAAGTTGCTGGCCCGCAAGAACAACCTGGCTACCACTATTGATGCTAAAGGCTTGCCAACAGCGGAGCTCAAACGCGGCACCACGTTGATCATCCCAACGGTTGAAGAGGTCGCTCAATACAGAGCATCGGGCACGGCGGACAATTTGCCCACAATCGATAAGGGCGGTGCTATGACTCGCATGGAAATGGTGAGCAAACCATGTCCGTCATGCAAGCGTCTAGTTACAGAAAGCAGTACCGTCTGCCCAGCTTGCGCATATCCGATTGCAGAGTCTGAGTCACACGACATCGCCATCAGCACACAGTCTTCGGCGCCAAAGGTTGAGTCACACGACACCGTCGTCACCACGCAGCCCTCGGGGGCACAGTCTCAGTCAGACGAAGACTTCACTATCAGCGCACCACCCTCACCGTCCTCATTGCCAGAATCAAGTGATGAGTGGGATCACACTGTGCATTCCCCACGTAGCAAAGGTGACACAACTTTGAGATTCCAGAATAAGGTTTTGGAATTTAGGCCAAGACGCGATCAGACTACGGCACTCACTTTTGCCGCTCGTCATCTGAATTTTGACACTGGCAAGCTGCTAACTTTTGGTCCACCAACTGGTGAGACGACCTTGAAATTTGGCCCTGCGAACAGCGGTGTGCCTTCCACAAATTTAGAAGAGCAAATCATCGATAGTACAGCAGAAATGCTCAGTGAAACATGCCGTCTGACGAAGTCTGTGCTTAAGCGCAACGACAGTTTTGCCAACCGCTCTCAAATAGAGGTCTTCAAAGATGAGGAATGGACACCGGTTTTGGCTTACGAAATATCTGATCGCACTTCAGTACGGTACGAATACGGGCCTGATGGGAAGCGAATCTGCATTAATATCGACCTGCCTGCAAGCGCTGCTCAAGAGATGATCCTGAACGATCTGGCCTCTAACTGGGCTATGTACTGTAAGCGCTTCCTCGCTGGCAAGCGGCTTACGGCCTGATTATGACCTCGGTCTGGTCATGAAAGGTCTTGCCATTGTTTGTTTACCCGCGTCACCACTTTTAGTGGCACAAGTATGCAATCGAGGCAAGCAATCGAGGCAAGGAATTGAGGCATTTATGATCCAACCAGCATTACTGATGTAAGGTATCATCTGACTGGGATCACAGTTTAGAACGCCATCTCCGCAGGCATCGCGAGCGCAATTGTGTCATGACTGGCCTATCAGACAGAGAGAATTCTGAAGCCAAGCGACCTCGGTTGCCTGAGCCTGGTGACCTGGTTGCCAATCGATATCACATATTCCATGAGCTCGGTTCAGGCGGAGTGAGCATCGTCTACCAGGCTCGCGATCAGATGCTGGGCAAAGACGTAGCCATCAAACTGCTGTTTCCCCGAGGCGGCGACCCAGAACGGTCCAACCTGCGCTTTCAGCAGGAGGCGAGAACGATTGCCATGTTGGACCATCCCAACATCATTAAGGTGCAGGACTTGAATGTTACTGGAGATGGACTCCCTTACATTGTTATGGAGTTGTTGCATGGCCGATCTCTCGCTCAGGTTTTCAAGCATGAGAACTTGGCGGTATCCCAAATGGTGCAGATAATGATTCAGGCGTGCGACGCACTCTCTCACGCCCATGCTCGAGGTGTCGTGCATCGCGATATAAAGCCGAGCAACTTCATTCTGTGCGATTTAAATGGCGAAGTACAACTTAAGCTGGTCGACTTCGGCATCGCTAAATTGCAAGCACCTGATGCTGAGGCACTTTCACTGACTCAGACCGGCGAGATATTCGGCAGTCCGCTGTACATGAGCCCAGAGCAATGCGGGGGCTTGAAAAACATTGATGAACGCTGCGACATCTATGCTCTCGGATGCGTAATGTATGAGGCATTCGCTTGTTCACCGCCGTTTATGGGAGATACCTATTTAAGCGTGATTCTTCAACAGTTGAATGAAGAACCTGTTCCATTGATAATATTGAAACCTGATTTGGCCAATATCCAATCGATCAACTCGATAGTAATGCGCTGCCTGGCAAAAGCCCCAGAGGATCGATACGACACGGCTGAGCGATTAAGACGCGATCTGGATATTGCGCTTTCGGGTGGGTTAATCAGATACCAGTTGATGGCGAGAACAGAGGAAATACAACTTGCCACAATACAAGGATCTGAACAATTCAAAGTGTTGGTGCTGAATGCACCACTTCGAGTATATGGATTCACTCTCAGTCAACTTGTTGTCGTCTGCTGTGCAGCTGCTGTGTGCGTGTACTTTGCAAAATTCATGGTTATGCCCCTGCACCGAGTTGAGTTCATGGTCTTTACCGTATCTTGTGTGATTGCCATCATGAAAGCTCTTGAATTGCGCCCAATCGAATGGTGGCGTAACCGGATCGGATTGCCGGCGAGAAAAAACATCGAACCATTGCCGGAGCTTCGGCTGTTGCCATCATTGCATTCAGAGCCAAAAGCGCTTGATTCAAATCAATCTCCAATTTGCTGGAAGCTTGCGGGTAACGATTTGGCATTAATGAATCCGTACAGCAAGCGCCAGGTCGCTTCGTTGATGGTGAACCTGATTCCTGAGTATTCTGGGTTGCAGATTATCTATTCTTCGTTTCATCAGCAAGGTGCTCGCAGACCAAGAGACTTTCATCTGATTCTGCCTGCCATCTTGGCCCGCGGCAGATCACCAAAACAGATTATCCAGAATCTTGAGGACATCGGTTTGCCCTTGCAGCCCGTTTCAGAGAAAGAAACTCGCAGCCTGCTCAATTCCCAGATCAATCAGTCTCAACCAATCGACGATACTGATTCAGAATCAAATTCAGGCAACAATCTTGCCCTGATCAATTCTTGCATCGAAACTTTTAGCGACCACATCATCATTAACAAACGGCACATGGGCGGCATGGTATTGACCAGGTTTCCGCCAGAAACGTCATTTGGTTGGTTACAGATGATTTCAGGACTGCCCTGCCAGTTGACGTTGGCAGCTCATTTTCAAGCCTGTGACCATACCAAGACAAGGCTGGCTGTGCAGCACTATGCCATGCAGGTTGCGCTGTGCAACTCAACCGGCGCAAAGATGGATCCTTTGACCTTGACCGACAGGAGTATGGCAGACGTTAGCCTCTATCTTTGCGTGTATGCGCACAGCCAAGAGCAGCTGGCAAAAGACATCGAGCTCGTCAAACGCACCGTTGGCAATCTTGGTGGCAAGATAGAGATTGCCGAGTTCAGGCAGCTTGACTGTTTATTCTCCTGTTTGCCGATTGCGCAGGACCGGTTGAAGAACGCTCATCGCTTGCTCTCCAACATAGTTGCCACTTGCTTTCCATTTGTGTAGTAGTCCAGCACAGAAAGTCAGGGCAGGCTGTCAGCGGCCGTTGTCGTCAATTCCGGGCGTTGTACTCAGTCGCCGGTGTTCTCATCAATTCCCATCGTGTCTTCTTCCGCAGATGCTTCAAAACATTTGCTGATCTCGCCGTCGTGAGTCGTATTGCGCAAACGCACCACAATAGATGTGGTCAGAGGCGATCCGTTTGCCGTTAAGATATGCGGCTTGCCGTCATCATCAAGCCAACCAGCGTAATGCCTTGAAGTTCCTGGCTCTTGCTGGAGCATCCAGTAAAGTTGGTGCCCCCGATAACGGGCACCGCCAATGGTTTTCGGTTCCCCGATTTCATTCAATAAGATGCCCGCCTCCGTCGATCTGAAAGTTATATCCTCGGTCGGACCAAACTCAGAGTCCTGGAACGGCTTTTGGGGCGGATGCAAGACGAGAAAATCATCGGTGAATTCAGCTACAGGCGACTCTCGTCCGGCCGCTGAAAAAAGTCTGCCTCTGCCACCAAATATGGGGTCGGAAAGATCTACTATTCCCAGTTCGTCTGCCAGTGGCAGGTCCCCGGCTGAAGGACCGAATTGGTGCTGCTGATCTTCGTCCTTTTTATCCGGCATTGCCACCCTGCTGCCCCGCATCGCCCTCGTTCTGGAAGTTTTCCAAAGCGGTTCGAACTTTATGTAAAAGCACGAGTTGAGCGTCGTTGGAGAGCTGTTGATCTTTTATCAAATGGACGGCAAGACAGTACGATAAATCAACATCTCCTTGACCGATTAATCGTTCGGTCAAAAGACGGCAGAACCAAGCTGCTGAATCGGATGCCGGTGTATCCTTTCGGTTGATCGATGAATTGAAATCGAATTTTATCTTTGGATCTCTGACCACTTCAGAAACTTCAAAACGATACTGACACTTGGAGGTGCAAGGACCGCAAGTAGGCAGAGGACCTTGATCGCGCTTGTGCAATTCAGTAAAGTCATCACGCCACTGCTTGAGCACAGATATATCTAACCGCCTGTTCACCTCAGTGGGCTGGAACGCCGGTCTTAATAAATTTAACCAGCGCATGTGTTGCTCGCGCACTTGATCGTACATCCAATAATTCTCTTCTCCTTTGCGTTCGAAGTAGCGCTCAGTGGCCTGGGTCAAAACGCACCAGGTGATGCCGGTGATGTTTCCTGAGCGCGCCCTGCCGCCTATCACCCTCTGGATCTCGTGGATAATCTGAGCTCTAAAATGGACCAGCTGTGTCAGATCTTTCAGGGTAGAGAGCAGATATCGATTGTAAACCTGGCGGAAGAGAGGATCGTCGGCGACCAACATTGCCGTATCGAGAATCTGTGAATCGCACCGGTGCAGGCAGAACTTGCAGCCAAGGTGCCTGTCAAACCTGCCGACGATATCCATCGACTTCATGGCGTCTCGAACCACCTGATCTGATTCTTCTGGTGTCTCAGGCGGTGGAATATCAGTTGTCTTATCGAACATGATGGCCAGGTGATATGGTTGCTCCATCTTTTCCGCATAGACAATAGCGCGCCCCTGTCCAAGTGCTGTCACATGCCTCTTCTGGATATCATCAAGGTTCATAGCACCGCCCATGGAGTCGCGGTCATCAACGGCGACGATGCGGTGCATGATTTTCAAGTTTGTATTTTTCAAGGCTTCCGGAGCCAACTTGTTAGGAATCTGGTCAGCGATGATGAACCCCTGACCGTAAGAACGAATTTCTGCCAACATGTTCGTGAAGAATTCAACTGCCTTTCCCGCAGGATTGGCGCTGTCTCCGCTTTGTGCGGTCGGCACATTCTTCAGCAATCTGTGCGCCTCTTCAACGATCATGATGTGCTGAAGGTGGTCGTTCGGGCCCAGAGCTTCTCGATATTCGTAGAGGAAGACGAACAACATGCCCATCAAAAATGATTTTTCGGTGTCTTCAGAGACCATCTTCAGTTCCACGACCGTGGGCCTGCCAAACAGCTCTTTCATCGGTATCGAGCGACGCGTATTCAGCATCTGCCCCTTGCCACCGATTAGCAGTGAGCCGATACGGGCTTTCAGGGCAGCCTGCACGTCAGGTCCGATTCTTTCTGAATATCCGAACGATTCCGTAATCGGTTCGATGATTTCATACAGATCCTTCATGGTGGGATAGATTTCAGGTGGGCAATCAGGATCGCCTGGTAGCATTCCTGGTGGCAGACGGCGATTCTTGTTCTGCACGAGGTCCCATCCTCTGACGCTGTAAATCGAGTTTAAGGCTTTTTCCAATACCTGTGGCATTGGCGAATACATTTCGAAACTGGCGTTGAACACAGACTTCAGGGCGTCCAGGTGAGTTTGGACTTTCACCCGGGGCATAATTTCAAACGGATTCAAGCGGAACGGTGAAACAGTTTCATCGCCAAGAGAAAATGCCTGACCGACGCCTTTGAAGGTGGGCGACATCAGCATCATGTGGCGATATTCAGATTTGGCTGGTTCGCAAACCATGAAGGGGATGTTAAATCTGCTCCACAGCTGCTTTAACAAGTAGAAACAAGTGTTTGTTTTACCACCGCCGGTGACACCACAGACAATCGTGTGTTTCTGCAGCGCATCAACGTCGATGTAATAGAGGTTGCCCGTATCAATGCCACGGTCGAGAATGTTTCCGACTGCGATTACTCTATCCGGATTCCTGGGCGGAATCTCAGCCAAGCTGAATTCAGCCGACCGTTTAACTCTGAATCCGGGCATCTCACGTTTTGGTAAGTGGATATAAGCAGACAGCATACGTGAAGTCAGAGGCGTCAGCAGTTTATAGCTCAGAAGAGTCTGAAATGCTTCGCCTTCGCGCTGGTTTTTGATCAGGCCGAATTGCTCAACGTGTGATTTCAACCCCTTAACTTCATGAGTGCGTAAAGGCGTCGGTCTGCTGGTCTCATCGACATAAGTTGCTCTAATCAAGGATTGCAGCCTGACAAAGACGGAAGCATCACGAGCGAAGAAATAAGTGCCGACCTGCCACATACCAAGGGCGGTGCCCAACTGTATATGCTTTAAGTAAGCGTCTTGAAGTTCGAGATAGTATTTGATGCGCCGCTTCTTTTCAGGGTCTTCGTTCTCTTGCGCCTTTTGAATCTGGTCGACAACCGAAAACTCTTCGATGTTGACCAATTTGTTGGGAATCGGCACCGCCAAAATAAGAAGACCGAAATCATGACCTTGCAAACCGTTGGCCAGTCGCTCAATCTGCTCCGATTCCATAGTGTCGCCACCGGTGGACTTGAGTGCAGGAATGCCTGTAACTACTCCCGTATAAGTAGCTAAGGGGCCAATCATCGCTTTGATGGCGTTGGAATCGAAGGCATTTTTGTAGATGTCTACTCCGTTGTAAACGCTGTGAAGAATAGACTTTAAAGAAGTGAAGGCGATCGAACTTTCGCTATCGGCACCATCACCGTTGCCATTGCCGGCCAGACCGGGCAATGAAATGCCCATAAAATAGTTAACGCCTGTTTTGCTACCTAAGACCAGATAGCAGAGATTGGTTTTTTGTCCGTGCAAGCCGGTCAAGGCGTCTTCCATCAAATACATGCGCTTGGGCGGCTTGCTTGGATCTTGCTCTGGTTGCTGCTGTTGACTTTGCTGCTGCTTTTCCCTCTCTATATCCCAGGATCGCAAAATGCCGTCAATTCTCACAAAAGTAAGATTGGGAAGGGGCCAGCTTGTAATGTCTGCCGGGTTGAGTGGCTCTGCGTCCAGGTTGTCGAGATCATATCGCCGTAAGTCGGCGATCTTCTCTTCCCATATGTTTCTGCTGCTACCTTGATCTTGACTCATCAGTTTGGCTTCCTTGCCCAAGCGAGCTTCGTTGGGCATCCCCATAGAGATACCCATTTAACTATACCAATCATCGTCACAGTCCCACACAGCTCGCTGACAAAAGCGATGTTGGGCGGTTCTATTATCAGCCGTCCACTCAGCTAGTGGATTTTTCCTTTTCTTTTTCCTTGGATTTTCCTTTTTCCTTGGTTTCAAGAATGCCGTGCATTTTATTCACTAGTTTCATGTCGACGTGGCTGTCTGCTATATCGTTGAAATCATGCGCTTTCATGTGGAATACCCCTGCTACAGTTCCTACTCTGTAACAGAAGAATGTGCGTTCCTCCTGACCGACAACGCGGTCGATGTTTAGCTTCTCTTCGTCCGAAATCAGCTCGAACTGCGGAGAGGTGTTTACTTTGTTGAAGAAGTTTTGAATGGTTTGGTGTTTGATCTTTCGGCCGTCTACGCGGAACATCTGCGGTCCAAGCACGTCTCCGTCCTTCTTCGCCAGCGCGAATGAACAGATTGTGCCAACGGCGATGATCACCTGGTTGCGGAAGTCTTCAGGCAGATGTTGCAAGCTCTTGATGCAGCCAATGAAACCGATTTTGAATTTATCTGTTTCAGATGTAATGGTTTCGATTGTGTCTTTCTCGATGAAGTGGTCGAATTCATCAAGGTAGAGAGCGACCGGATTTTGCTTCTCGTTTCCCTCATTAGCAAGGGACAGAGCCGCTTGCTTGACACCAGTGACAATCAAGCTGCCAAGCAAGTTGGCGTTTTGATCGAGCTGACCTTTTGCTACTTTGACAATCAAAATCTTTTTCTCTTCGATCAATTTGCGCAACTTGATATCACTAACGGGCTTGGTCAAGATGGCGCGGATACGGGAGTCGCTAAGCATGGGAGTGACTCTGTTCAAAATAGGCTCGACCCAGTTTATCCACTGATCTGTTCTAGCTAATCGTTTGTATTGTCCCCAGGTGTCGAGAAGCGTGATGTACTCTGCTTTCTCTTTCTTCTTCTTCTCCACAGACTCCAACAATACATCGCGGAAATCGTTGTCATTCAAGAGCGCCGGCAGGTCAGTGAGCGTTTTGCCGTTGACCATCAGTAGCATCGCCGCGTTTCTCAAAATGTTTGCTGTCTGCTGATTCCACTGGCTCTGAGCGCCTGGAGGCTCTGTGTAAATGGCCTTGAAGCCGTGTACGAGAGAGGAAGAAGCGCTCTGCAAATCTTCGTCATCTGGCATCTCAAGCGGGTTGTAGCCCAGTGTATTGCCTTTATAAGTCGGGTCGAGGAACACAACTCGCTTAGCTAACTCTTTTGATTTGTGATGAGCCGAAATCCAGCGTGTAATCAAGTTAGACAAACCACCATCGGAGTCTATGACGACAACGGCCCGATCGTCAGATTCGATGTCGTGGGCAATCATCTTGGCCATGAAGCGGCTCTTGCCTTTGTCGCTGGCCCCAAGGATAAGCATGTGAGGGTCGTTGGCACGAATCGCAGGGGTGATAGCCAGCTCTTTGGCAGTCCAAAACTTCCATGCACGCCATTCACATCGTGTCCCCAGCGGTAGCCCACCCCGCTTCAGAGGTTTGCTCAACTCTCTCACCATACGAACATGTTGCGATTTGAATTGAGAGGGAATGTACTTCTTCTTCTCCATCACGTTCATCTTGCCGCTTGGGCCAAAGATGAACAGAGAACCAGCTAGCCCTGAGACGATAATGATTATGCAGAATCCGGCACCAAGCAAGCTCTTTTGGGCCATGTCCATATTTTTGACAAAGTCAACCGGGCTTGATCCAGCCATCCCAACATTACTGCTGGCGACAGTGCCAGCTCCTTGTTGCACTCTGTAGGCAGGGTTTGGGTAGAAATTTCCTTCCCAGGTGCCCGTATCGACTTTCTCTTTTGCCCGCCAGTATTTGCCTATCGTGTAGGCATAGCTCCAGCGTCCGCTTGCATAAAGAGGGTCACTGGGTAGCTTGAAGGCTCCAGATACAATGATCGGTTTTTTCGGATCTGTGAGACCAGGGTAGACTTTGTTCAGCTCAATTGTGGCTGGCGGGGTTAAGCGACCGACAATGGTGAACTCGCCATATTGATCGCTTCCTTTGCCGGTAATGCGGTTTCCGTTCTGTTGCGCCATGACAGCGTACATCTCTGGTCTCTTACCAGCGGCACGATTGTTGCTGTACGAAATCCTCCAGTCGCCAGATATATCTGGCAGACTTGCCACTGCCACTGCCTGTGGAGCGGCGCCGCCGCCGCCGGCAGTGAACGATTCGGCCAGGCTCTGGAACACCTTGCCAAAGACAAAGACGACGAACACCAAAATGCAGGCAATCATGGCGTGATTTTTGCGCGCCATGGTGATGCCGAGGATGGTGGCTTCCTGATCTAAGAAGCCGTCTTTGCGTGGCTTCTTGGACTTGGCTGGCTTTTCTTCTGACTCTTCATCTTCGTCATCGTCAGATGTGGCCGGACCTTTCTTTTTGGTTATATCTGTTTTCTTGCCTGAGAAGGAGCGTCTGGCAGGCGGGGCAGCTTTGGATTTCTTCGGCTTTGCCTCTTCCTCATCCTCGTCATGATCATCATGATCATGATCATGATCATGATCGTCATCGTCATCATGTTTTTTGTTGGTCGATTTTGAAGGCGATGCTCCGTCTTTTGGCGTATAGCCGCGGGGTCGGGCGATTTTTGGCTTGCTTTCCTCTTCGTCATCAAACTGCGATACTGTCGATGGTGTTGCTTTTTTGCTTTCTTGTTTGTCACCCTGATCAGGGAATGTTTCATCTGTTCGCTTTGGTTTCATTGGCGAAGCGCTGAAGAAATCAAGCCCTGATTCGACATTAGCCGGTTTAGGCGGTGTTTTTATCTTAGGCTCGGCCGCAGAGTCCTCGACTGATTCCGAGGTTTTTGCTGATACCGCATTCGGTTCCGCGTTAGTGGGTGGTCCGGCGGCAAAAAATTCGGCGGCTGAAGTCTTTGCTGAAGGAGAGGGGGGCAGCACAACCGTCGGTGGAGGGTCTGAAGCAGCCTCATTTTGGGCAGCCTGGGCTGGCGCTGAGGCAAAGAAATCCATGGCTTTGTTTACGGCTGTGCCGGCAACAACTCCCACTGCTGCACCAATTGCCGCCCCTACTGCGGCTTCCGCTGCCACCATTCCTGGTGGCTGGCCGGCGCTAGTTGGTGGCGAGGCAGCGGTCGTCTGTGCTGGTGTTTGCGGGGGAGGTGATCCGAAGAAGTCACCTGGTCCGCTCACCCCTTGAGCTGGGGGCGCACCGACTTCCGGATTCACAGTTTGGAAGCCGGCGCCAAGGTCGTTGCGTGAAACTGCGTTTTCATTAGGAGGCGGAGCCGGTATGACCTGCATGGTTGCTGGTGGGGTTGGGTCTTCTACAAGAATTGGAGGAGTTGGGGGTTCTACAGTTGGAGCAGCCAAAGTTGGCGCAGCAACGGCAGTGGCAGCAACAGGAGTCGGCGCAGGCTCTGAAGATGGAGCAGGCTCTGAAGATGCCTCTGCTAGAGCAGGAGGAACAGGAGGCGCAGCAGCCAGTGCTGAAGCGGACTCATCGTCAGGAGCTTGTGATCTAGGCATCATAGAGGCGAAATCAAGCTCAGCCGGCTCTATCTTTGGTGGTTCTGGCGCCTCGAGATGGTGCCCATTGCCATTGCCGTTGCCATTGCCGTTCCCATTACCGTTGCCGCCGCCGGGCAGCAATGTCGTCATTTGCCGCTTACTTACGACCTGTTCAAGGATTTGTGGGTCAGGATTGACGCTGACCATGAGTGGCACTGCGGTCTGGCTCATGACCGGTAGGGCAGTCGGTGAATACTTGGAAATGAAGGCACCGCAAGCTGCGCAGGTTTTGTTTTTGCCTTTTAGGATCGAGCCGCACGACTGGCAGATAAGTATTTCCAACTTCGTCAACTCCAAGAAAATCGTCTTGAGCTATTCGAAAGCTCTGGCGGCCCCCGAACAGTTATTTGGCTGTCTCTGCTTAGTAAAACGCATATAATTAGCGTAGCATCAAAAACATGCAAATCGTACATTCGCTGGCAACGCTTGTCAAGCGATAAATGCCAAGCCTGGAGCGGTTTAAGGGCGTCTTAATAATTCAGCCGGCTTTTCTTTGTCGGCTCCTCCACGCATTTTATCCATCACCTTCTTTTTTACCTGGCTGCCGGCAATATCCTTAAAATCATGGGCCTTCAGGTGAAACACTCCTGCTACCGTCCCGACTTTGTAACAGAAGAAGGTTCGTGCTTCCTGACCGACAAGGCGATCGATGTTCAGTTTCTCTTCGTCTGAAATCGGTTCGAATTGCGGTGATGTGTTCACTTTATTGAAGAAGTTTTGAATCGTCTGGTGCTTGATCTTCGTGCCATCGACCCGGAACATCTGCGGACCCAAAAGGTCTGCGTCCTTTTTGGCAAGAGCGAAGCAGGCAATCGTTCCCACAGCAATAATGAGCTGATGGCGGAAGTCTTCAGGCAAATGTTGCAACGTCTTGATGCAGCCAATGAAGCCGATTTTGAGATTATCGGTATCAGAGGTTATGGACTGCATCGTTTCTTTCTCGATAAAGTGATCGAATTCGTCCAGATAGAGAGCAAGCGGATTCTGTTTACTGCTTGCCTCGTTGGCAAGGCTCAAGGCCGCTTGTTTTACACCGGTGACCAGTAAGCTTCCCAGAAGGTTGGCGTTGTGGTCGAGTTGACCTTTTGCCACTTTGACTATCAAAACTCCTTTCTCTTCGATCAATTTGCGTAGTTTGATGTCGCTAACAGGCTTTGTCAGAATGGCACGCATTCGGGCGTCTGAGAGCATCGGAGTGACTCTGTTCAAGATCGGCTCCACCCAGTTGATCCACTGCTCGCTTCTAGCCAGGCGTTTGTATTGGCCCCAAGTGTCGATTAGAGTCAGGTATTCCGCTTTTTCCCGCTTACGCTTTTCGACAGACTCGAGCAATACATCGCGAAAGTCGTTGTCGTTCAAAAGCGCGGGCAAGTCGGCCAGGGTTTTGCCGTTGACCATCAGCAAAAGAGCCGCGTTTCGCAAAATGTTGGCAGTTTGGTGATTCCATTGGCTTTGAGCCCCTGGTTCTTCGGTATAGATGGCTTTGAAGCCGTGTACAAGCGCAGAGGCGGCACTTTGCAAATCTTCGTCGTCTGGCATTTCAAGCGGGTTGTAGCCCAGCGTATTGCCTTTGCTTGTTGGATTGAGAAAGACAACCCGGTTGGCCAACTCTTGCGATCGGTGATGAGCCGAAATCCAACGGGTCATCAATTCAGACAAGCCACCATCAGAATCAATCACAACCACCGCTCGATCGCCCCCTTCAATATCGTGGGCAATCATCTTTGCCATCAAGCGGCTCTTGCCTTTGTCTGAGGTTCCCACTATGAGAACATGCGGATCGGTGACGCGAAGTTGAGGTGTGATCGAGAGGTTTTTGCGGCGCCAGAAAGACCAGGGCTTCCATTCACAGCGGCGCCCTAATGGCAAACTGCCAGGCTTCAGTGATTTGCTCAACTCTCTAACCAGGCGATCGTGTTGCGGTTTGAACTGCGATGGAATGTATTTCTGTTTTTCCATCCGGTTCATTTTGCCTACGGGACCAAAGATGGCCAGTGAGGCGCTCAAGCCCGCAACGATAATGAATACGCATGCCCCTGCAGCCCAGGCGAACTTTTGTGTCAGTGGCAGCGCCGCGAACCATGCCAGCAGGTCAGATAAGGCAGGAATGTCAAATGGAAACACTTCGGTATTGTTGGGAAAAACATCCATTTGCCAGAAACCAGTGTCCACAACCTGGTGGGCTTGACTAAGTCTTCCCACTGTCCTTTTGTAGATCCAGATTCCAGATGCATGAATTGGATCGCTGGGCAAAGTGAAGGTACCGCTCATAACAATCGGTGATTTGGGATCTTGTCTGTGGGAATAGACTTTCAGTAATTCGATATTTGCCGGCGCCGTCAGCCGTCCGCTCATTGTGAAATCACCCATCTCGTCACTGCCCTTACCGACTAGCCTGCTGCCCTGTTGTCGGGCGGCAACGGCGGTGAGAAAAGTGCGTGGATTGGGGGTGTGCGTATAACGAATTTTCCAGTCGCCGGTCAAATTTGGCAATACACTTGTTGGGGCAGGTAGAGCTATGGCAGGCACTTTCGGATTGCTTTGATCAAATAGACTCTGCCCCATTTTTAAGAAGCCGAAAATGACGAAAAGCAAAATGGCGGCGATGACAATGCGATTTTGGCCGGCCCTGCCAATGCCAAATGAGGTTATTCGTGTGGGTAAGGTGGCGCCGCCATCAATCTTCTCAGGATCATCCTCGATCTGCTGCAGCGGCGATTTTTTCCGGGCTTTTTCCCTTTGGTCGATCTGCGCTTGCCTGTCCTTCAAGTAATCAGCCATCAGTGATACCGAAGATGGTGCGCTAGTACCTGGGGCGGCAGGCGGCACCAACGATGGTGTGTCGGGGCCAGCAGCGGTAGGCGCCACCAATTTCGGTGCGCTGGGGCCGACAACGGCAGGCGCCACCAATGTCGGTGCGCTGGCGCAGCCAGGGGTTGTCTGCCCTGTCTTAATCGTCAAACCAAAAAAGTCGCAACTGCCCGCTGGCGGCTCAGAAAGCGCAGGCTCTACAGCTATTGCTTTTGGCGCTGGTGCCAAGGTGCCAAGATCTCTTTCCTGTTTAATAAGGTCCGTAAGTTGTCTGGCAGAGATGGCTTGTTCCAGCATTGCCGGGTCAGGATTGACGGCAACAAGGTGGGGCCCTCTGGACTGACTGATCACCGGTAGACAGGTCGGAGAGTGTACGGAGACGGAAGCTCCACAGGCCGCACAGGTTTTGCTGTTGCCCTTGAGAATCGCTGCGCACGACTGGCAGATAAATGTTTCCAATTTCATGCTCCAGAAAAGACTTTGAGCCTGTTCGGATACTTCGAATGCAATCGGCAAGATTGGTAAAACGCTTCCACGTACGTGGCAAGCATGCAAATCGTACATTCGCTGACATTGCTTGTCAAGCGATAAATGCCAAGCCTGGAGCGGTTTAAGGGCGTCTTAATAATTAAGCAGCT
>Ga0182024_10010624_pt1 | contig 18726 bp, 17 predicted proteins | sample P32metaG_FD_120480 | JGI IMG/M metagenome (GOLD analysis project Ga0182024, IMG submission 120480) | Permafrost microbial communities from Stordalen Mire, Sweden - P3-2 metaG (Illumina Assembly) | ecosystem: Environmental > Terrestrial > Soil > Wetlands > Permafrost | place: Sweden: Stordalen... | reverse complement strand
TGGCTTGGCGGACCGAAACACCGCCGCGAAGGCGATCAAAAACAGGACCGGCATCAAATACCCATAAATCACCGGCAGCTTGCTGCGAAAATTCAGCCGCAGGGTGAGGAGGAGATGATGGAGCAGGCCGTTGAGCATCGAAGACGTAATTAGAACGCAGAGAAGCGGAGAAGCAGAGAAAGACCGGAGTTCAGGGGCGAATGATTCTATGGATACCTTCCTTCAGGGTTGGAACATTGAAATTGATAAGCAATCCGAGCTTGTGCCCGGTGATTCTCAGATAGCCGAGGAGTTGGGCTTTATGCACCGGCGCGATTTGCTCAACCGACTTAAGCTCAACAATCAGTTTGCCCTCGACGAGCAGGTCCAGCCTCTTTTCGCCAATGGCTTCGCTTCTGTAATTGACAGGCACAACCACCTGTCTGGCAAATGCGATCCCTCGAAATTGAAGTTCGATGGCAAGAGCGTTCTCGTACAAACCCTCATCCAATCCCGGCCCCAACCGGCGATGGACCTCAATAGCGGCCGCGATCACCTTGCCGGTGAGCACGTTGAACTCGGCCCCCGGCTCCGATGCCTCTACTTCATCATCATCGTCCATTTCTGCTCCTTCTCGGCTTCTCCGCTTCTCGGCGTTCGAATTCTCTTCATTGGCGGGCCAATTGTCCGCCGGGCGCGACTCCCGTACCATCCTAAATCGCAGATGAGCACAGAGCTACCCAAAACCTACGACCCCGCCTCTGTCGAGCGGGAGGTGCGCGAAGTCTGGCAGAAGGAAAACTGCTTCGCCGCCGATCCGGCGCGGCCGGGCGAGCCGTATTGCATCGTCATTCCGCCGCCCAACGTCACCGGCGCGCTGCACCTTGGCCACGCCATCAACGCGACGCTGCAGGACATTCTCATCCGCGTCCACCGAATGCGCGGGTTCAACACGCTGTGGATTCCCGGCATCGATCACGCCGGCATCGCCACGCAGGCGGTCGTGGAAAAGCAGCTCAAGGAAAAGGAAAACAAAACCCGCCACGACGTCGGGCGCGAGGAACTGGTCCGCCGCATCTGGGCCTGGAAGGAGCAATTTGGCAACCGCATCATCGAACAGCTCCAGCGCCTCGGCTGCTCCTGCGACTGGGACCGCACCCGCTTCACGCTGGATGACATGTGCGCCCGGGCGGTGCGGGAAACCTTCTTCAAGCTCTTCAAAGACGGCCTGATCTACCGCGGCAAACGCCTGGTGAACTGGGACACGCACCTCCAGACCAGCATCAGCGACGACGAGATTTATCACGAAACCGTCAAGACGAGCATGTGGCACATCAGGTATCCGATCGTTGACGACGAAGATTCCACTGCGAAAGCCGCGGAGCGGGAAAATGTTGAATTGAAAATGTTGAATGTTGAAGCAAATTCAACATTTAACATTCAGAATTCAAAATTCTCTTCCTCCCCCCGTCCGAAATTTATGACCGTCGCCACCACGCGCCCGGAAACTCTTCTCGGCGACACCGCCGTCGCGGTGCACTCGGAGGATCCGCGCTGGAACTGGGCCATCGGCAAGCGCGTGAAGCTGCCGCTGACCGACCGGCTGATTCCGATCATCGCCGACGACATCCTCGTGGACCCCAAGTTCGGCTCCGGCGTCGTGAAGGTGACGCCCGCGCACGATCCCAATGACTACGCCGTCTGGCAACGCCATCAGGGCAAGCCGGACCAGATTGACATCATCAATATTCTCAATCCCCAGGGCACGATCAACGAAAACGGCGGCCCGTATGCCGGCATGAAGCGGGCCGCCGCTCGAACCAAGGTCGTGGAAGATTTGACGGTGCAGGGATTACTGGAAAAGGAAGAACCCTACGAAACCCAGGTCGGCCACAGCGACCGCAGCAAAACCCCCATCGAGCCGTACCTGAGCGACCAATGGTTCGTCAAAATGGCCCCACTCGCCGAGCCGGCGCTGGAAGTGGTGCGCAACGGCACCATCAAGTTTTTTCCTGAGCGTCATGCCCAACAATATCTCGCGTGGCTCGGCGAGAAGCGAGATTGGCCGATCTCACGGCAGTTGTGGTGGGGGCATCGGATTCCGGTGTGGAGGGGCAATACATACTTAAAGGACGTGAAATTCGGTCAGTTGGCGTCCGATTCAACGATCCATCCTTCGTTTTTTCATAAGAGTGGTCTGGAACTTCCCCATCAGGAACTGATCGAAGCCGACGGAACTCCCGTGACGTATCTCTGCGTTCCGCCGCTCCATCCGGAGGTTGAAACAGACATTGAACGCGGTGGCTTCGTCCAAGACCCCGACGTCCTCGACACCTGGTTCTCCAGCGCCCTCTGGCCGCACAGCACGCTCGGGTGGCCGCAGGAGACAGCGGAGCTGAAGAAGTATTATCCCACCAGCGTCCTGGTCACCGGCCGCGACATCATCACGCTTTGGGTCGCCCGCATGGTGATGGCCGGCCTCTACAACATAAAGGAGATTCCCTTCCATCACGTCGCCATCAACCCGACGATCCTCGACGGCAAAGGCGAGCGGATGAGCAAGAGCAAGGGCAACGGCGTCGATCCCGTCGACATCATCGACGCCCAGGGGGCCGACGCGCTGCGCTTCACGCTGACGCAAATGGCCACCGAAACGCAGGACGCGCGGCTGCCGGTCAAGAAGGACGCCCAGGGCCGCAACACCAGCGAAAAATTCGACGTGGGCCGCAACTTCGCCAACAAACTCTGGAACGCCGCGCGGTTCGCGCTGGCCAACCTTGAGTCAATCCCCGCGCAGCCGCCGGATGCCAGCAAATGGTCGCTGGCCGAGCGATGGATCATTTCCCGCTTCAACGGTGCGGTTGCCGAAGCCGACAAGGCGCTGGCGGAGTATCGGTTCGATCAGTACGCCAAGATTTGCTACGACTTCTTCTGGCGGGATTTTTGTGATTGGTACGTCGAGGCGATCAAGCCCATTCTCAAAGACCCATCCAAAGCAGGGCAGGCCGGCAATGTTCTGGCGGCAGTGCTCGACGCCTCGCTGCGGCTGATGCACCCGATGATTCCATTCGTTACCGAGACGATCTGGTGGAAGCTCAACGAAGTCCGCCCACAGCGCGGCTTACCCGGCCGGATCGAATGTTCGCCATCCAAACGGCTGATTCTCGCTGGATGGGCCGCCGCTGGGGCGATCGATGACCCGGTCGAAGCGACGTTCACGAGAATTCAGGAAATCATCGGCGCGATTCGCAACGCGCGCAACGAATACAAAGCGGACCAGAAAAAATCGCTGCCGGTCTCGATCTCCGCTCCGCAAGGAATTCAGCAGCAGATTCTCCCGAATCGAGACCTGATCGAATTGCTATCCAACTGCACAATCAAGGAAGTGCGAAGCGACATCGCTCCGATCCCCAACGCGGCCAAGGCCACGGCGGCGGGCTGCGACCTGTTCATCGAAGGTCTTGCCGACCCCAGCGCCGAATTGCAGCGATCGGGCAAGCGCAAGGAAGAATTATCCAAACAAGTCGCCGCCCTTCGCGGCCGGCTCGACAATCCCGGCTACGCCGCCAAAGCCCCGCCGCACCTCGTCGAGCAAACCAAAGCCCAACTGGCCGAAGCCGAAGCGGAACTGGCCAAGCTGGAGTAGGAAGATTGAACGCCGAGAAGCGGAGAAGCCGAGAAATAGCAGAGAGGAATTTGATTTCTCTCTTTCCGGTCTCTGCTCCTCGGCTTCTCGGCGTTCGAATCTCTTCTTTTACGTCGAACCAAGCACGCGCCGCAGATCGTCAAAATAATTCGGATAAGTCTTGGCCACGCACCCGGCGTCCCTGATCGTGACGCCGCCGATCTTCGTCGCCGCCAGCGAGAAGCTCATGGCCATGCGGTGATCGTCATAGGTGTCGATGGCAGCCCCGCGCGGATGGCGCGGCGGGTCAATCGTGAGGGAATCATTCTCAATCTCGACACCCGCGCCCAGTTTGGTCAGCTCCGCCGACAGCGCCGCCAGTCGGTCGGTTTCCTTGACGCGCAAAGTCCGCAAGCCGCGAATCGTGGTCGGTCCCTGAGCAAACAAAGCTGCGACAGCCAGCGTCTGTGCCGTATCCGGCATCGACGACAAATCCACGTCGATTCCGCGCAGCGGCGATATGCCGGTGACGGTGATCGAATCAGCAGTTACAGCCACATCCGCCCCCATGCGCCTGAGCACATCGGCAAATCCAACATCGCCCTGAAGGCTCGCCCGTCCGAGGCCGTGGATCGTCACCTTCGCCGCCGGATGAATCGCTGCCAGGGCCAGGAAGTAGCTGGCGTTGGAGGCATCCGGCTCGATCGCGCAATCGCGCGCGGCATAAACGCCGCCCGGCACGATGATCCGCCGCGGCTCGCCGGTGTCGCGGTCCTTGAGAAGCTCGCAGGTGACGCCGAATTCATCCATCATCCGCATTGTCATCGCCACGTATGGCCAACTGGTCTGCCCGCTGTCCAGATCGACGGACACTTCATGCCGTGCTTGCGGACTGGCCATCAGAATCGCCGAGAGATACTGGCTGCTCTGGGCGGCGCCGAACCGGATGATTCCGCCGGCCATCCCATCGGCCAGCACCGTGACCGGCGGATATCCCGCCGCGTCGCGGCAGGTGACGCGCACGCCGAGGTTGCGGAGTTTGTCGAGCAGTTCGCCGATCGGCCGCTGCCGCATCCGCGGGACGCCGTCGAGTGTGAACTCGCCGCGACCGAGGCCGCAGAGCGCCGTCAGGAAGCGGATCGTGGTTCCGCTGTTGCCGCAGAAAATTTCCGCCGAGGCGGCCGTGATCTTGCCGCCGCCGCCATGCACGCGAACCCTCGCCGCTGCGCGATCAACGTCCAGCCGAAACCCCAGCCTGCCAAGCCCGTCGAGCATCACCTGCGTGTCATCGGCGAACAGAAGATTGGAGAGCGTGCTGACGCCTTCGGCCAGCGCCGCCAGCACCAGAGCGCGATTGGTCAGGCTCTTGGACCCCGGCGGCGTGACGGTCGCCGCGAAGGGGCGCTGCACTGGGTCAAGCGTGAGGTCGCTCATGGGACCATGTTTATATCATTTTCAACCGTTGGGAGCAGATGTGGCAGCGCGACGCCGCGTTTTTCAGAGTCGGGCCGTGCCGGCCCGATCCGGGGCGACACGCCCCGGCTCTGTCCCGGACGTTTGCCCGCAGTCTTGCCGCGCAGCCCGCGATTTGTACAATCCCCTGCCCCGGCTCGCTCGCCGGGAATTTCGAGGATACCTGTTATGCCGGCAACTGGAAAAATCACGCGGGTCATCGGTTCAACTTTTACCGCCGAGTACCCGGAAAACGAACTGCCCAAAATCTACAACGCCCTGAAGGTCACCCACGAGGAACACGGCATCAAAATCGACCTCGTCGGCGAGGTGCAGCAGCATCTCGGCGGCGGGCGCGTGCTGGCCGTGGCTCTTGGCTCGACCGACGGCCTGCGCCGGGGCCTGGATTGCGTGGACACCGGCGAAGCCGTCATCGTCCCCGTGGGCAAGGAAACCCTCGGCCGCGTTTTCAATCTGCTCGGCGAACCCATCGACAAACTCGGACCGTGCGTTACCAAAGAGCGCCGCACGATCCACCGCGATCCGCCCGATTTCGCCGACCTGACGCCCAAGGCCGAGGTCTTCGAGACCGGCATCAAGGTGATCGATCTGCTCACACCCTTCGTCCGTGGCGGCAAGGCCGGCCTGTTCGGCGGAGCGGGATTGGGCAAGACGGTTGTCATTCAGGAACTGATCGCCCGCATCGCACAGCAGCACGGCGGATATTCCGTCTTCGCCGGCGTCGGCGAGCGAACCCGCGAGGGCACAAGCCTGTGGCTGGAGATGCAGGAAGCCCAGATCGGAACCACCGGCAAGCGCGTCATCGATCAGACCGTCATGGTCTTTGGACAAATGAACGAGCCGCCGGGAGCGCGCCTGCGCGTGGCTCTCTCGGCCCTGACGATGGCTGAATATTTCCGCGACGACACAGGGGCCGATACGCTCCTCTTCATCGACAACATCTTCCGTTTCACCCAGGCCGGCAGCGAAGTGTCGGCGTTGCTCGGACGCATGCCCAGCGCCGTCGGATATCAGCCGACGCTCTCCACCGAAATGGGCGAGCTTCAGGAGCGAATCACCAGCACCAAAAAGGGCGCCATCACCAGTGTGCAAGCGATCTATGTGCCCGCTGACGATCCCACCGATCCGGCCCCGGCCAACGCCTTCTCGCACCTGGACGCATTCATCTACCTGGAGCGAAACATCGCCTCCAAGGGCATTTATCCCGCCGTCGATCCGCTGGCCAGCAGTTCCAAGGCGCTGAGCGCCGAGATCGTCGGCGAAGAGCACTACCGCGTCGCCCGCAAGGTGCAGGGCATGCTCCAGCGCTACCGCGATTTGCAGGACATCATCGCCATTCTGGGCGTGGACGAACTGAGCGAAGAGGACAAACTGGTGGTGAGCCGCGCCCGCAAGATCGAGCGATTCTTCAGCCAGCCGTTCTTCGTGGCTGAGCAGTTCACGGGCAAAAAAGGCGCGACCGTGACGATCGCGGATACGATCAAGAGCTTCGACGAAATCTGCTCCGGCAAAGCCGACGACCTTCCCGAAGCGGCGTTCCTGTACGTCGGCGCGATCGACGAAGTGCGCGAGAAAGCCAAGTCGATGTGAAACCCACGCCTTATCCAACAGCCGAAGGTATTGGTCGCGTGAAAGCCCGGCGGTGCGCAGGTTATTGCGGATGATGAAGACCGGCACTTCGTCGTAGGTAGGGATGACAATCGGCCGAGCGACGCCTGCTTTCACATAGGAGCGATGCGACCCGGCCTGCCGCGCAAACGTAAAGCCCACTGCCAGAAACACTTTCTCAAGTCGCCGCCACGATACCGGAGTGATGCGCGACATCCGTCAGACCGCCAGGATTTCCCGGCCTTGGGCGAGGATGGCCGGCGCAATCCACTTTCCGCGTTCCAGCACATAACCGCATTCCTCGAGCACCTCGTCCAACGTGCCCTGTTCGCGAGCCGTCGCCACAAACAACTCAAGCGCCTCGTGCAGTGCCTGCCGCGCTGCATGTTCCGTGTCGCCGGAACTCGACAGGTCCAGCGGCAGGGCATGCGCGATAAACTGCTTTCCCTCTCGCCAGATGCGAATGGTTGTTTCAATGTTCATCGATGGTGATTGTACACCATGAAACCCCCGCGGACATGCAAATTCAGCGCAATCGCCACTTCCCCCGCTACGACGCCTCCTGCAATTTCTCCGTCAGCATCAGCGAATAGCTGGCGTCGATCAGATCCATCAGCCGCGGCAGCAGCATCGCCTCGTTGGCCAGAAGCTGAATGTCCACCGACGGATCAAACAGAACCGGCGGCAGCCCGCAGCGGCCCAGGTGATAGCACAGCAAGAGCCGCGTCATAATTCCATTGAAGCTCGGCACCAGCGGATCAGCCATCAGCTGCGCATGCAAATGCGCCACCTCCTGCACCGCCGGCTGAAGCCGCAGACGCGGCGAACTCATCCGGCCCACCACCGCCGAAATCCGATCCATCGTCGCGCCCGTCAGCGCGCTGTTGCTCAGCCCGCAACTGACGCTTGTGTACCAGCGCACCACCGTTGAGACCGTCAGTGCCTGTCCCGCCGTCAACAGCCGCTGAATGCTCCGCAGTATGGCAAGGTGATTCCGCATCCGCTGGCTCAGGCGCGAGCGAAAGCGATTGCGGCGCGGCGAATCCGCCACCGCCTCCGCCGCCTCCGCTTCGCTCACCTCCACGCCGTCGAGCCGGAAGCTCACGGCCGTCATGCTCAGGAAAAATGACAACGAAAACGGCCGCCCGAACGGCCACAGCCGCGCCATCAGCCGGCGCTTGCGTTCAATCAATCGCAGCCACACATTCCAATCGGGGGTTTGGGCGGCGACCGCCGCGCTGGGGGTCAGTCGCTGAACATCCGTGATCGAGCGCCGTTTCAGTTTCATCGCATTCCGCGCCATCGGGCCGACGCCCGGCGCAGCAAAGCGACTGGTGCAAAGCGCTCACAGCGCCTGCTCGTTCTTCTCCCCGGTCCTGATGCGAATCACTTCCTGCACGGGGAAGATGAAGATTTTACCGTCACCCACTTCGCCGGTGCGGGCCGCCTCAACAATGGCGGCCGCGGCCTTGGGCACGTCCTCGGATTTTACGCAAATCTTGAGCAGAACCTTCGGGACAAAGCCGACATCCAGCTTCGCTCCGCGATACCGCTCGGTATGTCCCATCTGCCGTCCAAAACCCTTGCACTCCACCGCGGTCACCCCCAGCACACCAAGCCGGGCCAGGGCGTTCTTCACCGCGTCAACCTTGTGCGGTTTAATGACGGCTTCAATCATCTGCATGGGCTTTGCTCCTTTGGCAAACCAACCTCGCCGGTCAGTCTACCCGCCACCCGCGCCGCACTCCAATGCGGCGACCACGGCTGGCGCATGGCGGCCCATGCCAGTACGATGCCTCGTTCTACAATGTGCGTGCCACGGAACGATCGCCCACCCGATTGTCAATAGAGTAGATCAGAAATTCCGAGAATTCGCCGCTTCCGCTTGTTTCAAATAAGGTTAGAATCCATCCGCCCTTGTTCACAGCGTTGCCCGCGGAACGGGCAATCGAATTGCCTCCGTATTTTTCTGCGCGTTTCTTGAACAATCATCGGGCTTGCCGCGATGACATTGACGACACTGAAACTCCAGCAGCGCATTGCCCGGCGATACCAGACTCGCACGGTGCGCCTGCGATTGGATGACCTTGAATTGCCCTTCACGCGCATCGCCGAACCCGACCGCGTGCTCGATGAAATAGTCGCCCTCGAAGAGCGCCGCCGCAGCACCCCGGCAGACCAGCACGAACCACCCCGCGTCCCCTATTGGGCCGAACTTTGGGAAAGCGCCTTGGGCCTCGCCCAGGCAATCGGCCGCGTGAACATCGCCGGGAAATCGGTCCTCGATCTCGGCTGCGGCATGGGCCTGGCCGGGGCCGCCGCCGCCGCGATGGGCGCACGAGTCCTCATGGCCGACATCGAATCCAGCGCCCTGCTCCTCGCCCGTCTCAACACGCTTCCCTGGCACGAGCGCGTCCGCATCCGCCGCGTGAACTGGCAGCTCGACCGCCTCGGCGAGCAGTTCGATTTCATCCTCGGCGCCGACATCCTCTACGAAAGTGTCCAGTGGCCATACCTGAATGACTTCTGGCAAACCCACCTGACGCCCATTGGAACCATCCTGTTAGGCGAGCCCGGCCGCCAGACCGGCGACCTCTTCCCCGCCTGGGCACAGCAGCGCGGTTGGGCGATCGAGCAATCCACGGAACAGATTGAGCATGACAACAAGACGATCCGAATCTTCCGCGCTCGACGGATCAAATCGATTTAACCGCCAAGACGCCAAGGACGCCAAGGAAGAGCCAAGAACCAGACTGAAAAGAATTTCCTTGGCGATCTTGGCGCTTGGCGGTTAATCCGCATTTCAATTCAAGAAAATGAAAACGCCCACGAACTCCGTGAAGGACTTCGCGGGCGAATGCAAAAAAACGGAAGATCCGAAGGCGTCGTGTGAGAGCCGGCTTGACCGAACCCTTTAGTAAAGGTGGGTGATCGACCAGGCTGGGAGTCGCCTCCCGTCCTTTCGGCATCAGGCTTCCCGTCAAGCAGCTTTCGCCGTTTAGCGGCGCTCGCCGTCATGCGGGCATGTCATCAGCCGACTGTCATCCCCAAGGGTTGCTTATCGGTTCGACCAATAATTGGCTCTCCAATCACCTACGTCACAGAACATCCGCTTTCAACTGACATACTATCGGGTAAATGGGGTTGGGGCAAATAGAATCCGGCGAATCTTCTGTGATGTCTTCGCTGGATTGTACGCCAGGCTCGCTCACATTCGCTGTTTGCGAAGATCAATCCTTGTGACTGCGTTTTTTCCGCAATGCTACAATGCTCAGGTGATTTTTAAGCACGCCGATTTCCGCGCCGCCATGCAACGACTCGCCGACCGGCGCATCGAAGAGGCGATGGAGCAGGGAAAATTCGACAATCTGCCCGGAAAGGGCAAAGAAATCTGCCTCGACACTCCGCCCGCCTATCGGGATGACCGCCTCGCGCAATTGCGCATTTTGAACGGCAAGTAATTCATTGACCCGCCCCAACATCCGAACAACGGCCGTTGTCATCGCTGATCGGGAATGAGATAGGCGTATCCCAGGTTCCCCGGAAATTTCGCCGGGTCGGCATTGGTGCTCACGTCGCCTGCGAGGTGCGACGCGAGGTCGAGCTTGTCGTCCTCTATTCCCTGCGCCACAAGTTTGGCCAGTTCATAAGCGCCATAGGCATTGAAATGCGTGTCGTCCTTCAAAACTTCCGGATGAGTCGGGAAGGTGTTGGCCGGGTAATGGACAAAAGCCCTGGTCGTGCCTTCGGGACCAAGTTCTTCAAAGAACGCCGTCGCCCTGGCGTTCAGGTCGATCAGCGGAACGTGCTGCGCCGCGGCCAGTTCTCGCATCCATTGCGGAAAACTTCCCAGGCTGTTGCGAATCTTCCCGCCGGCGTCGAACTGCCGCCGGGGTTGGGCGGTGACCAGCACGCACGTCGCCTGATGACGACGGGCCACGTCAATGTAAGTTTGCAGAAACGCCTTCCATTTGGCCGCGTCGAGAGTGCGATCCTTCATGTCATTGGTGGCGAATTGAACCAGCAGGTAGTCGCCCGCCTTCATGGCATGGTCGATGGCGTCGAGGCGATGTTCCGCGGTGAACGATTGAGCGGTTCGGCCGGAAGTGCTGTGGTTGGCGACGGCCACTTCCAGGGGTTTGAACAAAATCGGCAACATCTGCCCCCAGCCGACGAAGGGGATGTTGTCCTGATCGCAGACCGTCGAATCCCCGGCGAGGTAGACGGTGATCGCCGTGTTGTTGGGCCGGATGTCGAGTTTCATCAGCGAAGGGTTCGATCCCACGAACTCAAGATTCAATCGGCCGTCATTATCGAGCCAGCCGTCGTGCTCATTGGGGCCGACCGTGCCGTGCCGGACGTTCACGGTGAATACGCGCGTGACCTGCCCGCCCGGCGCGACGTGCACATCCAGCAGCATCGGACGATGTCCCTCGGCTTTGACCGTCGTGGTCGACTCATCCTCCGTGCCGCCCAGCGTCACGGCGACGTCGTAATTTCCGTCCGGCAGATTGACGTCGAAGCGGAAATATTTTGGAGCCGTCACCCCCAGCGCCGTTCCGATGAGCGTCGGCGAATCGACAAAGCCGAACCCGTCGTCGGCATGGTAAAACGCCGGCGGCCGAACAATGGGGCGGTCGCCGTTGGGATTGCCCTCGAACGCGAAGTGCATCGTCGTCGCGCCGTCGTCATAAAACACGCCTCCGCTCGCGCGCGGCGGGGCCATGCACAGCAGAACAATCGCCGCGATGCTCAGTTTGAGGGCCGGTTTCATAACCCAGTGCATGCGCGGCTCCTAATAATGCGTGTGATTGGAAACCGAATGAGCAAGGTAGACCGGGTCACGATTCGGGGCATGTTGCACGGCGTTCTTAAACCCATAGACGCGAACCGTTCCATTGCGGCCGAGCGTGATGACCTGGTCGTTGCCGGTTCCCATGAAGTCGAACATGTGGAAGACTTCATCGGGGAATGCCAATGTGCCCGTGCCGTCGGGTTCGATGCGGAAGCGCTGCCAAAAAAGAGTCTTCGTGCCATCCCCTTTGAAATCCCCTTTGACGAAGTTCGGATTGCCGGGAATGGGATTAAACGGCCAGATGTCGATGCGGTTTCCCTTCACGTCGTACCAGCGGAGCAGCGCCCCCAGCCCGCCGGTGTAAAAGCGCGAGCTGGCCACGATCTGCGGACCCGCCACGTCGTTGCGGTAATATCCCGCCTCAATCTTCTGGTTGTGGTTGGCAAACCGCTGCCACAGGAGTTTGCCGGTCAGGGCGTCATAGACCACCGTCCCCACGTCGGATTGCCCGGCCACCAGTTCCAGTTTGCCGTCGCCATACAAATCGACGAACCGCGCCGAGTCCACATGGTCATGATTGTCCGGGAACTGGGCATAGTTGTTCCAGACTTCGTGCCCATGTGCGTCGAGCATGACGTGCGAAATGTACACGTCGTCAATCCCGTCGCCGTTGATGTCAACGGGATAAATGTAGTGCCCGTGATAATCCTTCAGCCGCGGGTGGCTGTACGACCACAACAGATTCAGCGACGGCCCATAGGCGTTGAGCGACACCAGGCCGCCCGAATCCGTATAGACCAGCAGGCTGTCCGGATATCCCGGATGCAGCTTGGCGATCGCCGTGCGAAAATTGTTGTAGACATGCGGCAGCGGCTGCGTCGGCCAGGGAACCTTATGTTTGATCGCCCCGGTCGCACCGTCGGCCATGGTCAGCCACTCTTTGCCGTCGATGTCGCGCCACGCCACGACTTCGGCTTTGCCCGTCTGATCGAAGTCCCACACGCTGCCGGGGCACTCAAATTCCGAGCGCTGCACCGTGCCCGTCCGCGGGGCGTCATAGTGCCACAGCTCCCTGCCGCTGTTGTCGTAGGCGTAGGTCGAGTAGTTCGGCGTCAGCACGACCAGATCCGTCTTGCCGTCGCCGTTGAGATCGCCGAATTTCACGCCGTCGATCTGCAGGGGAAAGTGATATTCCTTGAGCAGAACAATGTCGTCGGGATATTGCAGCGGCGGCAGGTCCGAATCCGTCAGGTCGGCCCGCTGCGACAGGAGCAGCACGTCAAAGGAAATCCCCGGATGAATGTCGGTGAGCGTCACCTTGAGCGGTCCGGCCGGAAGATCGAACCCGCCGCCGGATTTGAGGATGCTTGCGCCCACCCGGCCGCCGCCGAATGTCTCGGCGCTTGGACTGCCGCCGACGGAGACCCTGAACGAGCCGCCCGCCACGGCGGGCCGCGATCGGACGTAGAGATACCACGTCCCGGCCCGCGGAATATCGGCCTTGGCGGAAAATCCAGTGGGCGCGAGGAGGTTGATGGAAAAATCCTCGAACGTGAACGGCCCCGCCGGCCGCGACGTTGCAAGTTGCGACCCTGTTTCCCGCGGCGGCGCCGGAGTGGCGGCGGGTCTGGAGTTCATGCCCCGAAATCCCCGCCCTCCCTGCGGTCCGTTGGCGGCCGTGTCGCCCGCCGGCAACTCGCCGAGGAATTGGCAGGCATCCAGCACCACGATCCCCTGCCGCACCGGCGCGACCGCGCCGGCCGTCAGCGGAACGCAGACGGTCACGATCACGGCGACAAGCAAAAACTTCATCGTTGGCTCCGCTCAAGCGGCGATCGCCCGCATGGAAAGGCATTCGCTGTCGGATCGTATGATATAGGATGCTCTTCTCCATACAAAAGCGGCTGCCGCCCGTTGCCAATTCCGGTTTCAAGAATGACAATCCCGCCATGAAACGCACATCTCTCCTGGCGGTGGTGATAACCCTCGCGGCGGCGTCCGCTCTCCTGGCCGATCCCCCGGCGCTGAGTCCGCCTCCCTCGTCCACCACGGCCGTGGCGGCCCTCGCCGCCTCGACGCGGCACGGCGAATGGGTGGACGTTCCCGAACCCGGCAGCGATTTGAAAATTCACACCTGGGTCGTCTATCCCGAACGAGCCGACAAAGCCCCCGTCGTGATCGTCATTCATGAAATCTTCGGCATGTCCGATTGGGTCCGCTCCCTCACCGACGCGCTGGCCGCCCAGGGATTCCTCGCCGTCGCGCCGGACCTGCTCTCCGGCAAAGGCCCCAATGGCGGCGGAACCGAATCGCTTGGCGATCAGTCGCACATCAGCGACGCGATCAGAAAACTCACCGTCGATGAAGACACCAGGATGCTCAACGCCGTGCGCGATTACGCGCTGGCGCAGCCGTCGGCATCCGACAAGTTCGGCTGCATCGGCTTCTGCTGGGGCGGCGGAACCAGTTTCAGTTACGCCACCCAGCAGCCCAAGCTGACCGCCGCCGTCGTCTGCTACGGCACACCACCGCCGCCCGCGGCGCTGGCGAACATCGCCTGCCCCATCCTCGGCCTCTACGGCGGAGCGGATGGGCGAATCTCGCTGACCGTACCCACCACGATCAAGACGATGGCCGATCTGAAAAAGTCGTACGATCCCCACGTCTACGACAACGCCGGCCACGGGTTCTTCCGCCAGCAGACCGGCCGCGACGGAGCCAATCTCAACGCCGCCACCAAAGGCTGGGCGGAGGCGATCGCGTTTTTGAAGAAGAATTTGGAGAAGCAGAGCTAGCCGTTTGCTCTCGCCCATGATGGAAGCCGATCCTGCAGGGCCGGATTGGCCGCCAACGCTTGTAACGCATCGGCTATTTGTTGGGGGGGAGTTTTCAGCGCGGACTGCGGAAAGCTGACGCCATTCCTCGCGCGCCCCGTCTTGAGGTCGGTTGCGTTTCCATCAATTCTCAAAGTATGTGCCATCCGGCCCCCGAAGACCCGGGCGCCTCGGAAGTCCGGCCACTGAATCCTCAGGCGTCTTGATTGGAATCCCTCAAGACTGAGAACCTTCCATGCAATACGCACTGAATTTGGGATGCCGGAGAACCCGTCGAGCGAATTGGCGCCCACCAATTTGCATTCGACGCCCTCACGATAGCAGCGAATGACCGGCATCATGAGGGCGACAACATTGGCCAACGCCATCGCCGCAACCGCGAGCAAGCAACTTCCGGTTATCATCATGGGTGGACCTGCCCGCGGTCGAACGACACCGTTCGCATCAGTCATCGTTTCGGTCCAGAAGAGCAAGCCGAATACGACGGAAAACAGGCCCAATGTCCCACTGACAATTAATACAGCCCAAATCATCCATGTTTTCCCAAAGAATCTGTCTTGCATGGCCGCCACGTGGTATTGGGATGTAAGTTCCTCAAAACTGCCGTCGCTGCCGCGCCGTCGGAATGTTGAGGATTTTTCGATACTTGGCTACCGTTCGCCGCGCCAGGTCGATGCCCAGTTCCTTCATCTTCGCCACGATCTCGTCGTCGTTGAGCGGATTAAGCTTGTCCTCCGCCTCGATGACGCCCTTGAGCTTCTCCTGCACGGCCACCCATGCCATGTCCTGCCCGGCGCTGCTCGTCGTTCCCTGCGAGAAAAACCGCCGCAGCGGAAAGACGCCGCGCGGAGTCTGAATCCATTTTTCCGAGACCGCACGGCTGACGGTGGCGACGTGAATTCCAAGCTGTGCCGCCACGTCGATCATCGGCAGTGACCGCAGATACTCCGGCCCCTTGTCGAAGAAGTCGCGCTGGGCATCGACCACGATGCGGATCACCCGCATGATCGTCCCGCGCCGCTGCTGGATGCTCTCGATCAGCCATCGCGCGTTGCGGACGTTATTGCTGAGGAACTCGCGCGTCTTCTTGTCGCCCTTTCGCTCCTTGAGGTACTTCTTCCACATCGGGCTGATGTGCAGATGCGGCGACGGATCGTTGGCCATCTCGATTTCGTAGCGGTCGGTTTCCGGATCGTAATAGATGATCGCATCCGGCGTCACCGGCGGCGCGTCCCGGCCGCCGATCTGCTTGCCGGGATACGGATTCAGCCGCCGCAGTCCGTGCACCGCCCGCTGAATTTCCTCCATCGGCACGCCGAGCTTGCGGCTGATCTGCGGATAGCGGTTCATCTCCAAATCCTTGAGATGTTCCGTCACCAGCGACCGCTCCAGCGCGAACTCATGTCCTTTGGCCATCTCCGGGTCCTGCTCCAGCGCTGTCAGTTGCAGGAGCAGACACTCCTGCAAATTCCTCGCTCCCACACCCGCCGGCTCCAGACCCTGCACCAGCTTGAGCGCCTGCTCCAGGTCCGCCAGGCTCAGCGGCGCTTTGGATTCCTTCTGAATCTGCTCAAACTCGACGCGCAGGTATCCCTCGGCGTCGATGTAGTTGATGATCGCCCTGCCCGCCTGCTTGACGCCCGGCGAGGCTTCGACGAACGCCCATTGCGACAACAGGTGTTCGGCCAGCGTGATGCTTCGGCCGGCCGTGTTGTTCATCGCCTCCAACTTCCAGTCGCGGTCTCCATCGTCGCCGCTGCGCTGACGCGCCCCGGTCGTCGGCTTGGTGTTGAACTCTTCGTTTTCCAGATATTCGCTGATCTGCTCCAGCCGGTTGAAATCCTCCGATTGGCCGGAGTTGTCCTTCACCACCAGCGCCCGCTCATCGTCGGAAAAATCCTCCTTCACCGGCTTGGCTTCGGGCGCATCGGAGACGGGAATTTCCTGCCCCGACTCCTCCCCCATTTCCAGAACCGGATTGGTCTCCATCTCCTGCTCGATCCGCTCCTCCAGCGCCATCAGCGGAAGCTGCAGAATCTCCATGCTCTGGATCATCCGCGGTGTCAGGAGCTGTCGCATCTCCTGCCGCATCGAGGTGGACTGGCTTAACTCCATGTTCAACAATTCCTTACAACACGCCGCATTCAGGCACGGTTTTTGCAGCAAACCACATAGGCAACATTACCATTTGCCGCGCCGAGCGGCAAATTCAAATCGGTTTGGCGACGGGAAGGCTTGGCTCAGCGGCGCTGAAAATAGTCGCGCACCAACGTCTGATAGGCTGGATCAATCTGATTCTGTTGAATGGATTGCAATGCCGAGGCTTGCGCCGCGGGCCATGCGGCTGTCTGCCAAGGCGCCACCGCGGCGGCAAGATTTTGTTGGCCGGCCATCCCCGGTCTGGTCGCCTCGCCGGTTCCGTGGAAGCTGGAATCCCCGCCTCCGGCGACAACGCCATTTGGAACGGAAGGGGAGTTTGCGGTATCGGAAGCCGTCACGGATGGCGCTGCAATCCGCACCGCCGTCCGGCTCACGCCCGCCGCGACGCCGGACTGACTGCCCGACGCATGGCCGTCAGTTCCCGGATCGCCCGCAGCCGCACGGGCTTGGTTCTCAGGCTCAGTCGCGCCGGCATCGCGATTCGATTCCTCGTTCAGCGCCGTATCGCCCGCCGGACGCGATCGCGTGGTCTCTGTTTCCGCGACGTCCGGCACGGACGGGGCGGGTGACGTCGTTGCATCCAGTATCCAATCACTTTTGAAAATGGGGCCACCGGCAATCGTCTCGCGAATCATCCCCAGCGACAGGGCCAGCGCCGCGCCAAGCGCCACGGCGCTCCACGACTGCGCGCTGCCGATCGCGGGAAGGATGCTCTTGGCGTCGATCTGCCGGCTGCGACTCTCCGCCAGCGCCAGGATGGACCTTCCCCACGCCTCGGTCGCCGTGGGAGATGCGTGGATCGTCCATGCGGTGGCCAGCAGATCCTTCAGGTCGAGTCGCGCATCCGCCCACGTCGCGGCGCTGGGCATCGAAACTTTCACCGTGCCCCCCCACGCCGCCCCGGCGAGGAGTCCCAATCCCATCAGTGCCCCCGAAACGGCCAGGCTCGGCCGCTGAAGCCACAGACCCCAGGCCGCCGCCAGCACCGCCGCGGCGCAGGCGACCGCCAGACATCGCAACAGCCGTTCGATTCGATTTTTCCAGAGAATCCGTCGCCGCACTCGGCCCAGAAGTGTTTCAAACGCGGTTGGCTCGCCCGGCTTCAATTGTCCACGCCCAGCTCTTTGCTGTTCAGTTCGTCCACCGCCTGCTGCACGCAATCGAGGTACGGGTTGATCTCCAGCGCCCGCTTGTACGACTCCAGCGCCTCGCGGTGCCGGCCGAGGTGGGCATAGCAATGTCCCATGCCCGCCCACGCGCCGAAATGGCAGGGCATTCGCTCCGTCGCCCGCCAGCAGTCGTCAATGCTTTTTTGGAAGTGTTCCTGAAGGTAGTGGAGGATGGCTCGTTGGTTGTAGGCTTCGGCAAAACCGGGATCGAGGCGGATCGCTTCGTTGCAACATGCCTCGGCGGTCGTGAAATCGCGCCGGTTCATCGCCTGCGCCGCCAGAGCCAGTTGCCGGTTGGCCTGGCAACTCTTCCCGGCCCTGAACCAGAGCGACCAGAGCGCCTGCTCGGCCATCTCGTTGACCATTGGGTCCGGGTCGCGCAACTGCCCGGCAACCAGCTCCCCCGCGCACCGCGCTTCGCCCACAAGGCCCAGAGCAAGCAAGGCCACCTTCTTGGCGTCGCCATGATCGGACTTCACCAACTGTCCGATCTCGCCCGGCGTCCAACGAGTCTTCAGGAGCGTCAGCAACCCCTGTAAATCCTTGGATTCCAGCAATGGCTCGACAAGCTCAACAAACAGATTTGGATCGATACAAGTCAATCCTTCACCGCCGAAATGTTAGGCGCGCCACCGCCGGTTTTCTTCAGAATCGGCAACGCGCGGCTATTCCTGTCCACCGGGCAGCTTGGTCCGATTCGCGTCCTTGTTGCTGCTCTGGTCCTCCTGTGCCGCCCGTGCTTCGATGGAGTAATCCGGGGCATACAGCCCGCGACGCTCCGCCGGCGTGAGCGTTCCCAGCTTGGTCGGCTCGTAACCGGTTTCCAGCTTGTTATTGCAGCCCGCGGCCGCGGCAAGGAGCAGCAAAACGGCCCATCGTTTGCCCATGGCCGGACAATGTATCGGCAACCCGATAAAAAGTCGATTGCCCAAGCCGGAGCCAACCGGCCCGGAAGCGTCTAAACAGGCGGCGTTTCGTATTCAGCGGCGAACAGGCCATGATGGTTCGCCCAGCCGACCACCAGGACATACCCATCCGTCGTCCCGTCCGTTGTGATGATCGTCATCGCATACGGGTCGTACG
>Ga0182024_10010623_pt1 | contig 18727 bp, 19 predicted proteins | sample P32metaG_FD_120480 | JGI IMG/M metagenome (GOLD analysis project Ga0182024, IMG submission 120480) | Permafrost microbial communities from Stordalen Mire, Sweden - P3-2 metaG (Illumina Assembly) | ecosystem: Environmental > Terrestrial > Soil > Wetlands > Permafrost | place: Sweden: Stordalen... | reverse complement strand
GGTTCAGTCCGCAAGCTCAACTCCGGGTAGTGCGACGCCAGCGCCTGCGCGTCCGCCTCAGGGACCGGCTTGCACCACTCCACTGGACCGTCGCTGTCGGCGCTCACCTCACCCCAGTAGATGGAGAACATCGCCCCCTCACGCCCTTCCATCTTCGGCAGCGGTCGCTCGCGCAGGATCGCGATGAACTCCTTGCCGAGCGCCCACGCGCCTTTCTCGTCGACGTGGCGCTTTAGGCAGAGGATGCTTCGCTCGGGTATTTCTCGTATGGCCACTTCGTACATAAAAGACTCTTTTCCTCTCAGTTTGTCGACGAGGTAGTCAGCCAGCTCGCGACGAGCGTCGTGGGCGGACTCGACTTTCCGCCAATGCGCCGCTATCTGGTTTGCGGCATCAGCCGGATCGCACGCGACCAGTTTTCGAATCGCGGCAAGCGACAAGTCGAGCTGACGTAGCATCGCTACGAGACGCGCGGTTTCGAGCTGCGCGTCGTCGTAGTAGCGATAACCAGAAGCTTCGTCGACACGCGCGGGAACCAACACATGGCGTTTGTCGTAGAGACGGAGCGCCTTAACCGACAGGCGTGAGCGCCTCGCGAACTCACCAATGCTGATTTCTTCCATCCCTCCTACTTCCTCGTCGTCGCGCAGGACCGCGCCCCAACCAGTATGCGGTCTCCCCTTGGGTGAGAGTCAATCCAGTTGCTGGGAGTTAATTCCAGACATCCTCGCCAACCAGACTTGAGCAGCCGGACTTGGGCCGAAGGACATCAGGACATGCCACATTTCAGGGACGCGTCGGGTTCCCGTGGGTAACCTGACGCCCTTGCCAAAACCCATTTTCCCCTAGAGGCCAGTCCCCATTTGGGTTGAGGGCGGCGCAACGTCCTCATCGTCATGCCGGGAAGATAGTCTCGGGTGCCTTGGATGTCCGAAGAAATTTAGGTAAGAACGTGTCGACGTCTTACATCTCGTTGACAGTGATCGGAGCGTTGTCGCGGTTTAACCTCGCCGACTGAGTGTCAAAAAGTCAAATACCAGGGGCAGAAACGGTACCGTCGCGACACAGAGACATTGTGACGATTGGCTTTAGGCTCGTGGGCACGGGGCTTACATAGCCCCGTACTGCAGTTCGAAAACAGATTGAGCTAAAGACTTCCTCGGTTAAGTTAGACGGCTCACCTCTCGATTCCCCAGCTTGCTCGTACTAATCGCCGTGAAACTTAAGCAATTTTCGGCGGCAATCACAGGGGCACACCCATGTCAACCTCTAACACAATCCTGGAGGCGGCGTCCGGATTCGAACCGGAGTACGGGGCTTTGCAGGCCCCTGCCTAACCACTCGGCCACGCCGCCAGAACTGACTATCCTACTCGGCCGAATAATTCGCCCTATTTCTTCTGGAGGAAGCGCCAGACCAGTACGCAGAGCGCAACTACCACCACAATCTCAATGACGAGTGTCAACGTAGACACAACGGTGCCGATAATCGAAATGATCGTGGTAATGACTACGATGGCCAAAATGACCAGCAGCACTATGCCTAAAACTCCCACCGGGGCTCCTTCGTTGAACTAGGACAATCGTAGGTCTGTCCGGAACCTCGAAGTTGCAGATTATTGTAAGGAGGTGACTCATCGGCTTCGCACCACTTCACTCCTTGCGCTCTCTTTAATCGTCGGCGTCTTGATTCCTTCGATGAGCGCCGGGGCGGTCTCGACGGCCAGCCCCGTGAGAATCGCGAGCGTTCTAAGTTCTTCGATCACCACCTCGATGCCCTTCGCGCGCCTCACCTTCAGCCGACCGGTGAAGATGGTCGATTTGCCCACACTGGTGACCAAGCCGGCACTCACTTCGACCTGGCAACAGATCGGTCCCAAAGAGGTGCAGGCCGTCGTCACCGGCCCATTGCAACCTTCGACCGAGTACACCGTCGACGTCCCGAGCGCCATGAACTGCGCGACTAGTTGCAGGTTCACCTCCGAACGGGCCCGCACTGCAGGTACCAACAACAACTTCGCGTGGGAACAGCAATTGTTGGCCGAGCTCAACTACCTTCCAGCGACCTTCACGGCGAGCGCCGCGCAGAGTGATCCCACCGCGCAGACGCCCGGTTTCTATACCTGGGCCTATCCGAAGCTGCCGTCGTCATTGATCTCACTTTGGGCCGTGGGCAACAACAACATCATCGTGCGGGGCGCGCTGATGGATTTTCAGAACAACAATCAACTGGCCACCACCGGCGTCGATTCCGCGGCCACGTGGAGGGCGCTGCTGAGAGCGGTGAGAAATAACAAGACCAACCCCAGCACCTACAACTACGTGACGGTGAGCGAAAAGTCGCCCGAAACCGTACGACTGTACGTAGGCGGTAGGGCGACCTATCATACGCTGGCCAACACCGGCATTTCGGTGGACCCCACTCCGTTGGGGACCTTTCCGGTCTATCTGCGCTACGTAACCCAGACCATGTCGGGCACCAACCCCGACGGGTCGCACTACAGTGATCCAGGCATTCCGTGGATCTCATACTTTGTCGGTGGCTCGGCGCTGCACGGTTTCATCCGCTCCTCCTACGGCTGGCCCCAGAGCCTCGGCTGCGTGGAGATGCCCTTTACGTCGGCCCAGACCATCTGGCCGCACACGCCCATCGGCACGCTGGTCACCGTGGAGACGACGTAGCGCGAACTACGGGGCGACTTCCGGTCCGAAGGCGTGGCGACCCCGCTGGGTCTCGATCTCCACTCCGCTGTCACGAAGTTCACTGGCCGTTCCCACCGCCGCCCGTCCGAACTTGTGTCGCACATCGTCAACGGCATCCCGCAACGCTTCATAGCTGACCTGGCGCTCCCGGGAAACGAGTTGAGCCTGCTCGCGCGCGTTGTCCGAGGAGGCTTCAAAACCGAACGTCAATTGCATCTCATTTTCGCTGCGTTCTAAGAACGAGGAGGCGTGCACGCCTAAGAGCCGGACCGCGTGGGGAAGGTCCACCGACGCCAGCAGCGCTTCGGCGATGGCGGTGATGGCAAATTCATCATCAATGCCAAACGAGAGCGTCTGCGAGCGGGTGACGCCAGTGAAGTCATCGAAGCGCACCACAATTGAAATGGTGCGCGCCACTCGCCCCTGGCTGCGCAGGGCTCGGGCCACCACGGCCGCATGCGTGCGCGCCGCGACCACGAGTTCTTCCATTCCTTGCAAGGAACGAAGGAAGGTCTGTTCGTGGCCGATGGACTTGACCACGCGGTCAACCACCACTTCACGATTGTCTTCGCCATGCGCGAAAGCCCAGAGGGTCGCCGCCAGCGACGGCCCCACGTGACTAGCGAGGGTGCGCTCGTCCACGCTGACCAAGTCGCGCACCCAACGAAGGCCCAGTTTCTCCAGCTTGGCAGCGGTGGCCGGACCCACACCCCACAGGGCCCGCACCGGCAGTTCGTTCAGCCACTGTGCCTCGAGACTCTTGCTGACCCACACCACGCCGGCGCCGGGCACCAACCTCCCGTTTTCTACTCGAGGCTTGGACTTCTTGGACGCCAATTTGGCGAAGAGCTTGTTGCGCCCGAGACCGACCCCGCATTCGAGACCGAGTTCAGAATTGATCCTTGCGCGAAGCGCTTCGGCGGCTTCAATGGGTCGCACGTTAAGAAGGCGAAGACTGCGCAAGTCGGCGAACACTTCATCCAATCCCAGGGGCTCAAAGTCCGGGGTGAGGTCGCGAATGACGTGGTGGAACTTTCGTGAATACTCCTCGTAGCGGTCGAAGCGACCGGGCAACACAATCAGATCCGGGCAAAGCCGTCGAGCGATCACGGTCGGCATGGCGCTGCGCACGCCAAACCGCCGGGCCTGGTAACTGGCGCTGGCGACCACTCCCCGACTGGCCGGACCACCCACCACCACGGGCTTGCCGACCAGCGAGGGATCGTCGAGAATTTCGACCGACGCAAAAAAGGCGTCCAGGTCTATGTGCAAGAGTGGAGCCTCGTCGACCGAGGGATCCTCAGAAGGCGAGTTCAACGCAGCGGAAGGCTTCACCGAAAGCCACCCCCACCATGCGACCGGACTGCACGGCCCTTCCGTAGACCATGTCACGAATCGCAACGTCGTCGCCGCCGAGCTGTGAGGCGTGCGCCAGCACGGCCTTCACCTTCGTATCGATGGTGCGCGTGACGTCAGCCACCACGTCGGGCTCGTGGGTACCGCTCAACAGCAGTTGTTGCACCTGATGGGGAGGACCTTGACGGGGGAAGTACAGCGGCATCGCCGCGGCCGGAGCCACCGCGTCCAGCAGGGCCCAACCGGTTTCACGATGATCGCGATGATTGATGTAAACCCCGCCAAAGAAAGTAGCCGTAGGGTCCGGACCGAGCACCACTTCGGGTCGATGCTTTCGTATCAGGCCCACTAACTCTTCGCGAAGCCGTTCGTCGTTCACTACCTCGCCGTCGGGCCGCTCTAACTCGTGCACCGTAGCGGCGCCCAAGAGATCGGCCGCGAATTGTAGCTCCTCGCTGCGTTCGCTGCGCAGTGAGGTGGAGTCGGCCTTGGCCACGTGCGAGCCCTTGGCGCCGTCGCAGATGACCACCAGGTGCACCGCGCATCCCTCACTCGACCACTGGGCCAGGAGGCCCCCGGCCGCCACGTCCGCGTCGTCGGGATGGGCGTAAATGGCCATGACCGTCTGGGGCTGCAGTCGCAGGGCGCGCATGACTAGCCGTGCAGTTTGGGAGCGGTGGTCTTTACCAGCATGCCGATCTCGCGGGCAAAGTCCTCGGTGCCTTCAAAACCCTTGTACACCGAAGCGAATCGTACGTAGGCCACGTCGTCCACCAGACGCAGGGCCTCAAGGGTAACGAGACCAACTTCTTCACTCGACACGTCGCGATTGAGTAGTCGCATGGCTTCGTCAATCCCCAACACCAGTTGTTTTAGAGCCTCTTCGTCGACGGGGCGGTTCTTGCTGGCCGAGCGAACGCCACTAAGTACCTTGGCCCGATCAAAAAGTTCACGTTCACCCGAGCGTTTGATCACGTAAAATCCAATTTCTTCGATGCGCTCGAAGGTCGTATAGCGCTGAGAGCAGGCCGAGCACTCTCGGCGACGGCGTATCGCCACCCCGTCTTCGGCCAGGCGAGAATCAACGACGCGGTCGTCATCTGCCGCACAGAAAGGACAGCGCATGGAGTTCACGATACACCTAAATCCTTTAAATTTCAGGGAATTAGGACGCGCTCGCCCGTCACGACAACCCGGGAGTCGAGTTCGTGCACCAAGTCAGCTCGCGCCTCGGAAGGTTCGCCGGGATTCATCATCCGGGCGATTGAATTCACCGTGTCACCGGGTTGGACGACGAATACCATTCCCGGAGCCAGCGATGCGTTGTTGTGCAGATCGCTCGAAAGTCCGTCGCCCGCCACGCCGCCGAAGGCCACGCTTGGCAGCGCGAGAATGGTGAGCCCCGCTAACAACGCCAACACCACGATGGTGCGACGGCGCCGTTTCATCATGAGCGCTCGTGCGGTTCGGCGTTGGGCTAAGGGAGGTCCATTTCGATGTGGCAGCGGTGTGCTTTCGAATCTGACCAGCCGCAACTGCGGCCGATCTTCTGCTACTGGTGATGCTTTAACTTCAACCATCTCGACTGCAGCCATTTCCGACACCCCTGACTAGAACGAACACCTGTTCGTACATAATAAAGCGAACAGGTGTTCGTTGCAAGTTTTTTTTGAGCACCAAACCCCAGTCTGGAGAAGGTTTTAAGCTCATATGGGGCAAAACCAACCGACGCGAGGCTCTTCTAATCCTGCCGTAACGAAATGGGGATAGCTCCGGTCAACGAACGCAATTCGCCAAACGACGTGCCAAAAACGGCGTTAGGAGTGCCGCAGGCCGCCCATAACTGTCCGAAGGCGGCCAGTGAGTCGTCGATAAGACACGGGATTGGTCGGGGCCAACCAACGGGCGATACTCCCCCGACGGGCTGACCCGTAGCCTCGCGCACTTCGTCGGGAGTTGCTTGGCGTACGGAAGAGGCGCCCAGGTGCCGACGCAGTTTCTCCGTGTCGACGCGGAAGGCCCCGCTTTTGAGGACCACTACCGGTTCGTCGTCAGCCATGAACACCAACGTGCTGGCAATCGCCCCGACCTCGCAGTGAAGAGCCGTCGCGGCATCCGCGGCGGTCTTGGTCGGAACGGTGAACTCACGAAAAGGTCCGTTCACGCCGCGAGCCTTGAGAACGTCCACGACCCGTAGAGCGCTGGGATGTAGTTTCTCCCCCGGCACCGCTAGTTATTCGCCTTCGACCGATTCACCCAGGTAGACCGCGCGCACGCGCTGGTCGGTCAGGAGATTCTTCGCGGTGTCGCCAAAGACAATACGACCGTTCTCCATGACGTAACCCCGATCGGCGAGACGAAGGGCCTGGGTCGCGTTCTGCTCCACTACGAAGACGGTGGTCCCCGCCTCACGAATCTGGCCAATGATCGAAAAGATCGTCTCGACGATCATGGGAGCGAGCCCCATCGAGGGTTCGTCCAAGAGCAACAACCGGGGCTTGGACATCAAGGCGCGTCCGATCGCGAGCATCTGCTGCTCGCCCCCAGAGAGGTTGGCCCCCGGCTGCTTGCGACGTTCCTTCAGAATGGGAAACTGTGTGTAGATCTGTTCTATGTCGTCGCGCAGCGGCCCACTACGACGAAAGGCACCCATCTCCAGATTTTCTTCCACGGTCATCCGAGGAAATACGCGACGCCCCTCGGGCACGTGACTGATGCCCATCGAGACGAATTCGTGGGCTTTGACCTTCGTGATATCGCGACCCTCGTACATGATCGAGCCACTCGCCGGCGCGTGCAGCCCCGAGACCATGCGCAGCGTCGTGGATTTCCCTGCGCCGTTGGCTCCGAGCAGGGTGACGATCTCTCCGTCTTCGACGTTAAAGGAGATTCGGTGCAGGGCCTCAATCGATCCGTAACGCACTACCGCGTCGCTCACCGTCAGCATCAGGCTTTCGTTTCCTCATGAGAACTGCCCAAGTAGGCGTCGATGACGACGGGATCGGCGCGAACCTCAGTTGGTGTGCCTTCGGCAATGACCGAACCGAAGTTTAGAACGTAGAGCCGCTCTGCGAGGGACATGACGAGCTTCATGTCGTGTTCGATCAGTAACACGCTCACGTCGCGTTCGTCACGCACGCGGCGAATGAGTTCCGCGAGTTCCAACTTCTCCGAAGGGTTGGTGCCCGCGGCCGGCTCGTCGAGCAAAATCACTTCGGGAACGGTGGCGAGAGCCCGGGCGATCTCGAGACGGCGTCGTGCGCCGTAGGAGAGTTGCGAGGCGATAAGGTTTGCTTCTCGCGTGAGCCCCACGAACTCAAGAAGATCGATGACCACTTCATCGGATTCATGCTCGCCACGGCGGGTACGGGGCCCCTTCACGAGAGCGCCTACGAGTCCGATGCCTCGATGATCTTCGGCCCCGATCTTTATGTTCTCGAACACGTTCAGTGCGCTAAAGAGCCGCGACGCTTGGAAGGTCCGCGACACGCCGGCCTGGGCGATCTGGTGAGCCTTCTTGCCAATCACCGAGAGCGGTGCGGCGTCACGCGCCATGAAGGTGATCGATCCTTCTTGGGGTTGGTAGACCCCGGTGACTGAGTTGAAAAGTGAAGTCTTGCCCGCGCCGTTCGGACCAATGACGGCGAGGATCTCGCCTCGGCGCATCTCGAACGAGACGTCGCGCAGCGAGACCACACCGCCAAAGCGCAGCGTCAACTGCTCGGCGCGAATGATGAGATCGGTAGTGACCTGGTCGCTCACGGTTGGTCTCCCGTCAGAACCTCGTCGGTGTGGACCTCCTCGCCGCCCTTGGCGGCGGCGAACTCGCGAGCGCGCCGACGCGAGGGCAGGAGTCCGGCCGGCCGGAAGATCATCATGACGATGAGGAGCGCTCCGATATACATATAGAGGTCATTGATCTGATATCCCCAGGGTTGGTAGTTGTCGAGGTAGCTCGTCGCCGTCTGGATGACGATCGCCCCGAGTGCCACTCCCCAGATCGAGCCCATGCCGCCAAAGATGACCAGCACAAGCACGTTCACCGAGACCTGGAACGTGAATAGACCCGGCGTGACGATGCCCACCAGCCCCGCGCTCATGACGCCCCCGAAGCCGCCACTGGCGGCACCCACCGTGAAGGCCATGACCTTGTACTTGAGAGGATTGATGCCGACGGACTCAGCCGCCACCTCGTCCTCTCGAATGGCGACCCACGCGCGACCGATGCGCGAACGTTCAAGCGACGTGAAGACAATGATGAAGACGACAATGAAGACGAGACAGAGGTAGTAGTAGGGCGTCGGAGTAATGCCCCAACGAAAGTGCCAGAATCCGAGATTCAGCGCCGGGTGGGGAACGGCGGTCGAACCCACCCCGCCGCCCGTGACTCCACTTTGCGTCTCGACGTAGTCGTCAATGATGAGCGCGAAGCCCAGCGTGACAATCGCCAAGTAGTCACCGCGTAAGCGAAGCGTCGGCGTGCCCAAGAGGACGCCGAAGATCATTGCCGCGAGTATGCCGATGGGAATGACCCAGAGGGTTGGAATCGGATGATGAAAGAGGGCCGGCGCGGGCAGCGCGCCCGTCAACCAGGCGGTCGTGTACGCGCCAATCGCGTAGAAGGCGGCAAAGCCAAGGTCGAGCAGTCCCGCGAAGCCGACGACCACGTTGAGCCCGAGTGCGAGAAGGATCCACACTCCGATCTGCTCAACGATGAGGTACATCCAAAACGACTCGTGCACGAACTTGGGCAGGAAAATTACGACGACGAGGGCGACCAACATTAACGTCACGCGCGTCGACTTCTTGGTGGTTAACTCCTTGGGCAGAGCGAGCACGGTGTCGATTCCTCGACGAATCATTCGCGCTCGTGGGCGATACAACGAAATGACCAGCCACGCGATGACGCCGAAGGTCAAAAACAACAACCAGCGTGGCGCCGCGAAAAGTCCGAACCACGACACTCGTTCAAGGAATGAGCCGTGAACGCCCGTCGTCGGAGACGCCGTGCTCGAACCGGGCGTACCGGTCATCACGGCAATGACGGCCGCGATGACGAGTATCAGGAACAGTCGTTTCAGATTGGCGAGAGAAATAATCGTCACGCGGTCCTCCCCGACTTTTCACCCAAGATGCCAGTCGGGCGAATGATGAGCACTAAGACCAGAATGAGGAAAGTGTAGATCTCCGTCCACTGGACGTTGCCCTCAAAGGCGAAGGGAACAGAAAAGCTACCAAAGAGGCCAATTAACAGCCCGCCGAGGGCCGCCCCGCGAAGGTTGCCGATACCACCGAGGACGGCGGCGGTGAAGGCGTAGATACCGATCTCGGTGCCCGCGTTCTGGACGATGCCGCTCTGGAGCGAGTAAAGGAATCCGGCCGCTCCAGCGAGCGCGCCACCCAGGATGAAAGTGATGGTGATGGTACGGTCGATGTTGACCCCCATGAGGGACGACGTTTCGGCGTCTTGCGAAACGGCGCGAATACCGCGACCGAGGCGGGTGGCTCGCACGATGCGATCCGCCACCACGAGCATCACGATGGCGGCAATGATGCTCACGATGGCAATCGTGTGGATCGGGGTACCAAAAAGGGTGAACATCACCTGGCCCGGCTCGAAAACTTCCCCGGGGAAGATGTTCACGCCGTAGCCGAATTCCTTACCGGCCAGTGTTTGAAGAAAGTAGGACGCGCCGATGGCGCTGATCAAAAAGGCGAGTTTTGGTGCGTTTCGTCTTCGCAGTGGTCGATAGGCAGCCTGTTCGACACCAATCGCGACAAGAGCACTCACGAGGCCGCCGATCACGATGCCGGCGAAGATGAGGCCCACCGAGCCCCAGCCAGACCCGACTCGATTTCCGAGGATGTCCCGGGTGAGAAAAACGCCAGCGAAACCGCCGCACATAAAGACCTCGCCGTGAGCGAAGTTAATGAGTCCCAGCACGCCGTAGACGAGTGTGTAGCCGACCGCGATCATCGCGTAGACGGAGCCGTTCTGAAGGCCCACCGCCAAGTACGTCCAGAACGCCGTATGAATCTGATCAAAACCGCTGAGCCAGAAGTGCTCGAATCCCATAATGTTGCGTCGTCCTTAGGGTTCTAAAAAGTCACTGGGGCCGGGGTAACACCCCGGCCCCAGTGACGTCCATCATCAATGGCTCAAACTATCAGCCCTGGTTCAGGAGGAACGTGATTGTTCCGCTCTCCACTTCTGAGATGGCCGACGTACCGGTGTCGTTCTTCAGGTCTCCGTCACCCGCGAACGCGATCGTTCCGGTGATGCCCTTGAAGTTCACCTTGTGCAGGTTCGCGACGACTTCCTTGCGCAGCGTCGTGGTCACCGTCTTAGGTGTGTTCGTCTTTCCCAGTGCGGCGATGATGGCGTTGGTCGCGTCGTAGGCCTGAGCGGCGTACTCGGCGACGGACGCCTTGATCTTCGTCAGCTTGACGTAGGCAGTGGCGAGCTTGCCGGTTAAGAAGTTGACCTTGCCCGCGGCGCCCTCAGAGAGGTAGACCCCGTTGGCCGCCGAAGCGGGCGACGTTGACGTGACGAGCGAGGGACTGTTGGAGCCGTCACCGGACATGATCACGTGGGCGCTCGCGGTGTAGCCCGCACTCGACAACGCGCTCAGCAACAGGCCGAAGTCGGGCGAGTAGCCACCGTAGAACACGGCACCCGGGGCGCTTGTAGCAATGGCGGTCGCCGCCGGCCCGTACTCAGTGGTCGTGCCACCACCACCGGTGCTGACGTTCGGGATCTGCTGGGTCGTGACCGTCGCTCCGAGAGCCTTGGCGTCAGTCGCCACGACCGTCGCGAGTCCGTCACCGTAGAACGAGGCGTCCGAAATGACGAGCAGGTTCTTGACGCCCTTTACCGTCACCAGGTAGTCGGCGTCCGCTTTGCCCTGGACAGAGTCGTCCGCAATTGTACGCATGAAGTTACTGTCCGTACCCGACGCGAGGGCGACGGCAGTCGCCGAGGCACTTACTTCGGCGACGTGCGCCTTCGAGTAGTAGGGAGCAGCGGCCTCGGAGGCGCCGGAGAAGGCCGGGCCAACGACGGCAACCAAGTTCTTCGTGCCGGTAGCCTTTTGAGCCGCCGCGGGCGACAGGGACGAAGAGCCCTGGTCGTCGAACTTTTCAGCCTTCAACGTGAACTTGTGCATTCCACTGGCGTTCGCCGCGTTGATCGCGAGTTCCACGCCGCCGATGATGTAGTCGCCGTAGTTGGCATCGGAGCCCGAGAACGGACCCTCCACGCCAATGGTGTACGTCGGTTTGGCTGTAGCAGCGGAACTCGTCGACGCCATACCGGCCAACGGAATTCCCGCCGCCAACATTGCACCAACGGAGGTGACCACTACCGCTTTATTTAAACGAAGCTTCATCGCTACGTCCTTCCTGAATTGTTGTGTTCATCCAACTTCTCGCCAATGTTTCACAACCGTCACTCAACCGTCAGTTAAGAAACAGAGAAGAAAACCATTGGAGATGTATAAGCCAACCTGGCCATTGAGGAACGATATCAGCACCCAATGGCTCAAAAAGTGCGCCCCCACTGAAAAGTTCACCCTTTTGGGTCCAAAGGAGTTCGGTGACGATGATGGAGATTCGACGCCGTTTGGTGTAGCCTACGAACAACTGTTCGTCCTTGGAGGAATTCTCATGGCTGAAGTTCTGACCCCGATGCGTCGCCAAATTTTGGAGTTCATCATCACCTGTCAACGCGAGAGAAACTTCCCGCCGACCATCCGCGAAATTGGCGATCACGTGGGACTCAAGTCGCCCGCTACCGTGGCCAATCACATTGAAGTGTTGAAGACGGCGGGCTACATTCAAAAAAATTCGCAGCAGCCGCGCACCCTTACCGTGCGGCTCGATGTCGAAAATCCCGCTCCCGATCAGCACATACGCTACATCCCCTTCGTCGGCGACGTCGCTGCCGGAACGGGCGTGCTGGCCCTAGAGCATGGTCACGAACTCATGTCGATCCCCGAGCAGTTCGCGGGACGCGGCGACAGCTTTGTGTTGCAGGTACGAGGTGACTCAATGATCGAGGCCGGCATTCTGCCTGGCGACTACGTCGTCGTTGAGCGTCAGAGCACCGCCAACAAGGGAGAGATCGTGGTGGCCGGGATACCCGACGATGAAGCCACCGTGAAGCGCTACTTTCCTCAAGGATCCCGCGTCGTTTTGAAGCCCGAAAACTCTCAATTGGAGCCCCTGGAATTCAGCGCTTCCGACGTGGTGATTTTCGGCCGCGTGATCTCGGTGCTGAGAAGTTACTAGGTCCCCGAAGGACCAATGCCGCTAGCGAAGGACTCCAACGCGTGGCACTTGGCTGTTTACGTAAGCCACTCTCGGAGAACCTGAGCGAAAACGTCAAGTTCGCCCAGGGTCACGGACTCGTCACTACGATGGGCCAGCAATGGGTCGCCGGCTCCATAATTAGTCGCGGGCATGCCCAACTCGGCGAACGTGGCCACGTCAGTCCATCCCATCTTGCCGCGGGGAGTTCGCTTGGTCAAGGCAACCAGCGCGCGCAAGTGTTCGTTTTCGAGCGATGGTGCGGCCGCGGGAGCCCAATCAATCACCTCCAGAACGTCATCTTCCTCGAGACAGTCGCCAAGAAAGCCGCGCAACCAGGAAAACGCCTCATCGCACGTGCGGTCGGGCGCCACTCGGTGATTAAGCGTGCAGTTCGCCAGATCGGGTACGACGTTCGAGGCCACGCCGCCGCCCACGCTCACCGCTTGTAATTGTTCGGTGAAATCCACTCCATCAATCGATACCGTGCGCGGTTCGTACGAAGCAATCCGGTACAGCAGGCTGCCGAGACGGTGCAGGGCATTTCTCCCCGTAAAAGGTCGCGCCGTATGCGCTCGCTTTCCGTTCAGTTCGACGCGTACGCGCAAAGAACCCTGACATCCCGCTTCCACCACTCCCCCGGTCGGCTCGGCCAGTATCGCCACGGTGGCTTCTAAGAGATCCGGTCGCAGTTGGGCCAGTTCGAGCAGTCCCGACTCCGCACGGTTGATCTCTTCACGGGCGTAAAAAACCCAGGAGACCTCTACTGAGCGAGGGGTAGGATCCTTGGCGATCTCCAGCATCACCGAGAGCGAGCCCTTCATGTCGCACGATCCCAGACCACGAAGCTCGCTGCCCACGATGAGGGCTTCGCCCGCGTCGCCGGGCACCGTGTCAAGATGGCCCGCCACCAAGAGCCGAGTGACGTGCATCCCGGTCGTGCGCGCCACCACGTTGTCGCCAATTCGCTCCACGTCGAGCGCCGGATTGGCCCGAAGTTGGCTCTCCACGAGGCTCGCCAGGAAGGCCTCGTTTCGACTGACCGAGTCAATTGCCACCAAGGTCAAGGCCTCGTCGAGGCGGCTCACGTCGCTACTCCGTGGTCGCGGAGGATGTCATTGAGGGCAACCTTGTTGTGCCGTTCGCCCTCGTCCATGCGCCTGATGATCAGTACGCACGGAAGGAAGTACTCGCCTCCGGGGTACTCGCGACGGCGGCTGGCCGATACCGCGACGCAGTAGTCGGGCACGTAGCCTCGGGAAACTTCTTCACCGGTATCGGCGTCAATGACCGGGATGGAGGGATTGAGAATCGTTCCGGCTCCTAATATCGAGCCCCGTCCCACTCGGGCCCCGTCGACGACCATGCAACGGCTGCCAATGAAGGCGCCATCTTCTATCACCACCGGCACCGCATTGGCTGGCTCCAACACCCCACCAATGCCTACGCCCCCCGCGAGGTGCACGTTGGCGCCGATCTGGGCGCAACTTCCCACCGTGGCCCACGTGTCGACCATGGTGGCACCGCCGACCCAGGCACCAATGTTGACGAAGCTGGGCATCAAGACCACGCCGGGACTGAGGTAGCTCCCGCGCCGGGCCACCGCGCCCGGTACCACGCGCACCCCGCGCCGTTCGTAGTCACGCTTCAGATCAAGCTTGTCCAGGTACTCGAAGGGACCGGACTCACTGGGTTCAAGACCTCGCAATCGAAAGAGCAGCAGAATCGCCTTCTTCAGCCAAAGATGCACGACCACGTCGCCACCGCTCGAGATCTCGGCCACCCGCAGCTGACCATCATCGAGTTTGGTGATAGCGAGTTCCACGTCACGACGGGCCTCGACGTTGTGGGGAGTCATCTCGCCGATTTGCTCGTACCACCGATCGATACGCGTCTCTAGCGAACTCATAGGACCATGGTACTGGCGAGGTAGTTAGCCGCCTCGAAGCCGGGACGCGGCGAGGGCCAATCGATCATCGGGCTGGACCACGGCGAGACGAACAAAGTTCGCACCGGCCTCGCCGTACAGTTCGCCGGGACTGACAATGAGCCCGGAGCATTCCGCGAGGAGTGCCGCGAGTTGCCATCCGTCCATTCCCCCCTTCGAACACCAGAGATAAAACGAGCCCTGAGGAAAGGGCGCCTCGACGTCGAGGGATTGCAAGGCGCTACTCAGCAGTTCTAGGCGGGACCGATAGATCGCGCGCTGGACGTTCACGTGCTCGTCGTCACGGTACGCGACGGCGACGGCCGCTTGGACCGGTCCGGGCACCATAAAACCGGCGTGCTGACGAACGGAACGGAGATAGGAAACAATATCGGGGTCGCCGGCATAAAAACCGGCGCGCGCACCGGCGAGATTGGACCGCTTGGAGATCGAATGCACCGCCAGGAGACCGTCGAGTCCGTGTTCAAGAATGGAACGGGGACCTCCTTCCCAGGTGTACTCGGCGTAGCACTCGTCGCTGGCGATAAGTACCCCGTGATGACGTCCCCAGGACGCCACGCTCTCGAGGTCATCCAGCACGCCGGTGGGGTTGGACGGTGAATTGGACCACAGCACCAGCGCGCGACTTCGATCGTCCGGTCCAATCGAGTCGAGGTCGAGGCGCCCTTCGCTCATGTCGACCGGCACTGATCGCAACCCCGCCAGCGTGGCCCCCATGGCGTAGGTCGGATAGCTGATCGAAGGAAAGAGCACCGTGTCGCGCTCGGGAGTACGCAGGTGCAGATAGCCCGAGATGGTGCCCACGAACTCCTTCGTTCCGACGCAGGCGGCCAGTTCGTCGATGGTCAACGTCACCGCGAAGCGCCGCTCCATCCATTCCGCGCAGGCCGTGCGGAAGTCCACCGATCCGGCCGACGCGGGATAGCCCCGCGCGCCCACCGCGCGCGCTAGTTCAGCCAACGCTTGGGCCGGTGGCGGGTCGACCGGCGTGCCGATGGAGCAATCGATCGGTCCGCCTTCATGTTGACCGGCGATCTTCTTCAAACCGTCGAGACGTTCGTAGGGATAGGGCGGCGGAGTGAAACTCACGGCGCCACTCGCCACTCACTGAATCGAGCCATACCCACCGGGTCCAAGACCACGTGGACCACCACACTGTCGTCGCTAAAGGAGGTCTCGAGTACTTCACCCTCACGATGCGCCGCCGCCAGCAGATCACCACGGTCAAGGGGAAGGTGCAGCGTGACTACTCGATCGTTGGTGCGCAAGCGCTCACCGATGGTGCCAATCACTTCGTCAAGATTCTCACCGGTAAGGGCGGACACGCAAACGCTGCCTTCGTAGAGTTTGGAAAGTTCGCTGGCCCGCGAGCCCGGGAGATCGGACTTGTTAAACACCAGCAGTTCAGGGACATCGGCCGCGTCAATCTCATGCAGGACCTCGCGCACGGCCGCAATCTGATGTTCGGCGTTGTCGCTGTCGCCGTCGACGACGTGGACCAAAAGGTCGGCCAACTGCACCGACTTGAGCGTACTCATGAAGGCCTTGACGAGTTCGTGGGGCAGATTCGAAATAAAGCCAACCGTGTCGGTGAAGAGCACCGTTTCGCCGCCCGGCAACTGGCGCTGACGGGTGCGCGGATCCAAGGTGGCGAAGAGACGGTCCTCCACCTCGACCCCGGCGTCCGTTAAGGCGTTCAGCATCGACGACTTACCGGCGTTGGTGTAGCCCACCAGCGTGACCTCGCGATGACGACCTCGGGCTCGGCCCTGGCGCTGGACGCCACGAGTACGATCGATCTGTTTCAGTTCGCTTTGGATGTGGTGGATGCGGTGGACCAAACGACGGCGATCCACCTCCAGTTGGGTCTCACCGGGTCCGCGGGTGCCAATGCCACCGGCCTGCTGGGAAAGCGAACCGTCGGCGCGGCGCAGGCGTGGAAGTCGGTACTGCAGCAAGGCCAACTCGACCTGGGCCTTGCCTTCGGGCGTGCGGGCATTCTGAGCGAAGATGTCCAGGATCACGGCGGTGCGGTCGATGGCCGTTCGACCCAGGATCTTTTCTAGATTGCGTTGTTGCGCCGGCGAAAGGTTGTGTTCAAACACCACCGTGTCCGAATCCACGGCCAGACAGATCTCGCGCAGCTCGTGGACCTTGCCCGAGCCGAGAAATGTGGCTGGATCAGGTGACTCCCGGCGCTGGACGATCCGCGCGACGACGTCGGCGCCGGCGGTGTCGGCCAGCAGGGCCAGCTCGTCGAGCTGTCGATCAAGTTCATCGGGCGTGACCCCGGGGAATAACACACCCACCAGGACGATCCGTTCCCGAAAGGTGCGATCGATCAGGGTGCTGGGGATATACGTCAAGCTTCGAGCCACTCCACACGGGCAATGAACTGCACGGGACCACTCAAGATGGCCTGGGCGCCGTCGAGTTGGACGCGGAGTGCGCCGCCAGGATTGTCAACGACCACGTCGCTGTCGCAAAGCCCCTGGCGATGAAAGACCGCCGCCGCCGCGCACGAACCGGTGCCGCAGGCCAACGTCCAGCCAACCCCGCGTTCAATGACGCTCATCCGCAAATGACCCTTGTCGATCACCGTCACGAACTCGACATTGGCGCCACCCTCCAAGCTCGTCATCTTGGAGGCAATCGCTTCACGCTGTACGTCCGGCCAGTTACTGTCATCAACTATCACCACGTGGGGGTTGCCCACGTTGGCTACCCCCAAAGCGCCTTCGAGGTCGTGACCGAAGGTCACCTCGCCCATGGCGACGCCGCCGTAGCCGGTGTCGCCCTCCATGTCGAGCGACACCGTTCGAAGCCCGGCCCCGGTACGGACCTCCAGCGAGTTCCAGGTGGCATGCGTGACTTGACGCACGGCAGCGACCAGGCAACGGATGCCGTTGCCCGACATCTCGGCCACCGAGCCGTCGGCGTTGAAGAGGTCCATCAACACCGGTTCGCCCAGGGTCGCAACCATCAACCCGTCCGCGCCCACACCGGTCGCTCGCTGGCAGACCGCGCGGGCTCGCTCGGCGTTCCACCACGCGGCGCTGCCGTCGCTCACCACGTCGACGAGAAAGTCGTTTCCCGCCCCGTGCCACTTTTGAAGGGTTCGCAAGGTCACCGTTAATTAGTCTCGCACGAAGCCGTCGGGGCTTCCAAGCACTTGCGTCAAACGTTCCGCGGCCCGCTGGGGGTCGTCAAACCACTCGACACGTGGATCACGCTGGAACCAGGAGCGCTGGCGCCGGGCCAGACGTCGACTCTGCGTGATGGCCTCGGTGACGCACTCATCCAGCGCGACGCCCTGTTCAAGGTGACGAAGCAGTTCCCGATAACCAACGGCCTGGCGAGCGGTGCGGCTAAGTCCGCCCGGAGCCTGCGCCAACGTGGCCACTTCGCCGAGCAATCCTTGATCGAGCCAAGCTTGAAAGCGCGTGGTAATGCGCTCATCGAGCGTCTCGAAATCACAACTGAGTCCGATCTGGACCACGCGCACGGGGCCGTAGGTCCGCAACCCCGCGCCGTACGAAGAGAAGGGTCGCCCGCTTCCGAGAGTCACTTCCAAGGCCCGCACGATGCGCCGGGAATTGGTCGGCTCCATACGGCTGGCCGCGAGCGGATCAAGGTCACTTAACTGCGCGTACAGATCAGCGAGTTCGTGGGTCGCGCGGAGATCTAACGCGGCGCGCAACTCCGGGAACTGCGAGGGAATTTCGAAGTTATCGAGCACGGCCCGACCGTAGAGACCGGTGCCACCCACGTAGAGCACCGCGCCGGCGCGCCTCCACACGTCGGCGGCGGCTTTGCGCGCGGCTTCCTGATAGGCGGCGACGGTGAACTCGTCGCTCGGCTCGATCAGGTCAAGCAGGTGATAGCTCACCTCGTCACGCTGGGCCCGGGTGGGCTTGGCGGTGCCGAGGTCCATGCCTCGATAGACGGTCATGGCGTCGACGGCAAGTATCTCGATTTCACCGCCGCTTTCGAGCGCGAGCTGGTGGGCCAAGGCCGATTTGCCCGAGGCCGTCGTGCCCACCAGCGCCGCGGCCATACCGCCGCGGTTCATCACGAGTGCGACAGTGGTATTCGCATTTTGTGGCGTGGTGGTCGCACCAGCGATGAGAGTTCGCCGAGGAGGTGGTATGGCGCGCCGTGCACCACGTCGACCATCGCCAGTGAACCGGCCCGCACTCGCTCGCCGGTCACCGGAAAATGGATCAGCTTTCCCTGACGAGTTCGACCGGACAGCATCGCGCTGTTGCGCCGGGAGGGCCCCTCTACGAGCACCTCTTCGCGCCGCCCCACGCGCGATTCGTGTTTGCGCAGGGCCGAGCGGTCGAGGACGGCTTTGAGCCGTTCGAAGCGCTCCTTGATCACGTCGCCGGCAACGAAATCATCCGTCATCGCG
>Ga0182024_10010622_pt1 | contig 18727 bp, 19 predicted proteins | sample P32metaG_FD_120480 | JGI IMG/M metagenome (GOLD analysis project Ga0182024, IMG submission 120480) | Permafrost microbial communities from Stordalen Mire, Sweden - P3-2 metaG (Illumina Assembly) | ecosystem: Environmental > Terrestrial > Soil > Wetlands > Permafrost | place: Sweden: Stordalen... | reverse complement strand
ACAAGCAGGGGAGAATGTCAGAAAAATGTTTTTCTGAAAAGCAGGGGGGAAATGTCAGAGAAATGTTTTTCTGACAAACAGAGGAATGTCGGGGAAATTTAAGGCTAAGGCGAGCTACACTGGAAAAATGACTGGGAGAGGCAGAATATGAGCAGCAGAGTCTGGTTATTCCTTTTGCTGGTTATAGGACAATTAACGAGCACTGCAGCCTTGGCCGACGAAAAATCGGTCAATAAGGACTTATCAATCTCGCATCCAAAAGGTTGTCTATACGGACACTTTTTCGGTCCAGGTTATTCTCTTGTGCAGCCAATGGGCGAGCTCACCGGACATTTCAACAGTCCGAAATACACTTTTCTTGGTCCACAAACTATAGGTGTCCACCAAGAAAACCATGAATATTCGCACCGTATGCGGTGACTCCCATATTGCAACGAGCCAATTTGCGCAAAAGTTTTTGCCCTCTTCCCATGGCGCTTATCCAACCATTGCCTAAATTTCCAGCAATGTTTTCATCAGCTCCTTAGATCCAGCCACATAGTGTTTCAAAAATTGCGCCACCGGCATGAATGCTCGTTCGAATACCTCGGAGTTTGGCGTGTGTGGATGCAGCTCGCCGTGCACCTTGTAGACAAGCATGTAAGTTGTGCGTTCAGGCTCGCGATCTGTTTCCAGACAAGCAATCGGAACCGCTACCGTTACCGCAAGTCCTGCTTCTTCCATGGATTCGCGCTTCAGTGCTTCCATTGGTGACTCGCGCGGCTCCAGGTGCCCACCTGGTAAATCCCAGCCCCTGGCGTTGCGAATCACCAACACTCCACTGGGCATTTTCATAACGGCCAGAACCGCTGTGACTGCCTGGAGCTGTTTCTCTTCACTGTGGTCCCAAGGTGAGACTCGGATGAACCACCTTGTGCCATCATGCCTTGTGCCGCCTTCTACTGTTAACAATTGTTCTGCTCCGTGTGGATCTGATTCTCAATTTGCCGGTTGCAAACCAGTCAACATATCAAATCAGCGAATGCAAATCAAATTATGGCAGAGTCTAGTCGGCACTGCGACGAAGCTGCGCACGCCGGTTTGTCAGCGCAGATTCGAGGTACAAAGGCCAGGATCACTTGCGCGGAGAACTGTCAAATGCCGATAAATCTTGCTTTACAGCCGTTAGAGCAACTTATGTTGAACTTTTACAGAGTTGATATATCCATGTACGTGCAAGTGGGCGAATTATTTCAGGAAGTCGTTATAGAACACGTCAACAGCCGCCGCCAGGGGCGCAGCATTATTGTTTATTTGCGCAAGCATTGCGGTCCTTTTAGCGACGACAATTGCGCTTGTCACATTGTCGATCGTGGCAATCCTTTTGGCAGAGCAAATCATAAAGTCAATTCGGTAAGCGATGCATTTGCAAAAGCTGCTCAATATGCCCGACAAGCAGGTACTCCCATATTGAACACCGTGTTGGCCCCGGAGAACTTATTACCTCTGGGCAGAAATGCTTTTGCCTGCGCCTTGGCGATCACAGATGACGCCGACCATCTTACCAAGTCAGTAGAAGAAGTGTCAGCGCTTCGCAGTAACATGCTCAAAGAAGCTTTGATGGCCCAATTGCAAAAAGGTCCAGAGGGCATCAAGTTGTGGAACGCCAGCCCCAACGGCGAATTACTGGTAGCGGGCATCGATCTTGAGAAGTATTCCTTCAAAGACAAAGATTTGACCGGGATCCAGCTTTCCGGTCAAGATGCTGCGGAAGCGAATTTTGAAAATGCCACGCTCACAGACGCCACGTTCACCGGTACCAATCTTGCCAAAACCAACTTTCGAAAAAGCATGCTTGACGGAGCCAATTTCTCAAGGGCGACCGCCAATAATTCAGATTTTTCCGGAGCCAGCATGAAGAAGATCTTTTCGTTTGAAGGTTCCTTCAAAAAATGCAAGTTTAGAGACGTGGATATGAGCGACTCAAAGTTGGAAAAATGCGATCTAAGTGGTGCCGATTTTACCGACGCAAAGCTGAATCACTTTTTCCTACAGCACTGCTCAGTCGACGAAAAAACTGTTTTCCCACCTTCTTTCACCAACTTCACCGGACTTGTTTGGAAAGGCACCGGCACCAATCCGTATGTCGACGTGGCAGCATTGAGCGCTTCCGCCCACTGTGACAACCTTGATGAATTTATAGATTATTTGCATGACAATCTGGACGAGTCCAGAATGCACAAAGCTACGGCGATGCTTAAGAAAGACCGCTTCCAACTGTTCTGTGAGGTGAGCGATGAGGCCATACACGGAGTGGTGAGAAGTCAGACCGATGCCGATCTTGTCTACTCCTGCTCGCTCAATGCCAAAGGCCACTTTTGTTGTTGCAGTCAAAACTTGAAATTGTGCGGCGGGCTTAGTGGTGCCTTGTGCAAGCATCTTTTGGTTCTTCTTATTGGTATGGCCAAGGTTGGCTCTATTGATTATTCCCGCACAGCTTTGTGGTGCGTGGCCAGCAAGGCAGAACGCCCTAAGCTCGACAAACCGGCTATGACTGCTGTCTTTCTAAAATACAAAGGGGCTCAGGCCGGCGAGATAGACTGGCGTCCGACAGAAACCATCCCTGAAGACTATTATTCCTATTAATTGGTCAGGATCCACTGAGAAGCTCATCCACTTCCCGAGCACATATTTAACGAATGATGTATTTTTGATCTGGCAGGGACTTTAATGCATAAACTGAATTTGAGTGGAAACTAGGGAAGAGAAAGATGAGAAATTGCATTCGCAGCGCCAAGGGAAAAATCGACGCCGGGGCATTTATTGGCGGTCTGGCGGTGGGCGGAGTTGTCGCCACGGGAGCTTTTATGGCTGGAGAGCATCATGATGCCGCCCGAGAGGGTCTTTTGAACCCGGCCACACCGAGCGCCTCAGCCTCAGTCAGCGCCTCGGCAAGCAAAGGTGTGCCTATTCTTGGCATGGCCGAGAATACGATATCTGATATTACAGCCAAAGTCAGTGACAGCGTCGTCAACATTGATACCAGGCGCAGTATCACTGTGCCCACACAAATGGATCCCTTCCAGGGCTTTTTCTTTGGTCCCGGCATGGGCATGGACATGCCACAGCAGCATCCCCGGCGATTCGAACAGAAAGGAACGGGCTCAGGGGTAATCTTTCGCGCCGATGGCTACATCCTGACAAATAATCATGTCGTTGGCAATGCGGACGAGATAGAGGTTACGCTCAACGACAAGCGCAAATTCAAAGGCAAGGTTGTCGGTCGCGATGACTTCACCGATCTGGCTCTGGTCAAAGTGGATGGCAACAATTTGCCAGCAGCGACGTTTGGCACCAGCGGTAATCTTCGCTCGGGCGATTGGGCAATTGCCATCGGCAGTCCACTGGGGCTTGATCACACGGTTACCCTGGGCATCATCAGTGCCCTCAACCGCTCCGTCGAAAATAAGATCAACAACGTCGACCTGATTCAAACTGATGCGGCGATCAATCCTGGCAATTCGGGTGGGCCCCTGCTCAATATTCATGGAGAAGTGATTGGCATAACCACCGCCATCAGGGGCGACGGGCAAAACATCGGCTTTGCCATTCCTGTGGACGTAGCTAAAGATGTCGCCCAGCAGCTTCTCAACAACGGCACCATCGCCAGACCCTACGTGGGCGTTTATATGCAAGACATCAACGCCCAGTTGGCTAAATCACTGGGTTTGCCCGAAAATATAAAAGGAGTGCTCGTCTCTGGATGCAAACCTGGCAGCCCGGCTGACCAAGCCGGTCTTGCGCAGGCAGACGTGATTGAAAAGATGGACGGCGTTTCCGTGAGCACCAGCAAGGAGCTGCAATCTCTGGTGAGAAAGCATAAGCCGGGTGATTCGGTGACAGTGCTCGTCGCCCGCGGCACGGGGCTTTCTCCGGTCACCATAAAGGTTGGGCAATTCCCCAAGAAACGAGACGAGTAATAGCACCGCCCAGCTTGTGCAGGTGTATATTTGCCGGCAAAACTGTCAAAATAGGAGGCGATGATGCAATCCAACCATCCCGTGTTACTCAAAGTGCTGGCGGTCTGCCTCTTGAGCGGATGGTCAAGCATCGCTCTTACTCTGGATCAGCCACTGGTTGCGCAAGCGAAGGGAAAGGCCATGACCGAAAAAGTAACTAAGTCCGACGAAGAATGGAAGCAAACTCTCACCCCTGAGCAATATGAGGTGACTCGCAAGAAAGGCACTGAGCGTGCCTTCAGCGGACAATACTGGAACTGCCACGAGAAAGGCGTTTACAAGTGCGTTTGCTGTGGCGCCGACCTCTTCAGCTCCGACACCAAGTTTGAATCAGGTACGGGTTGGCCGAGCTTCTGGCAGCCAATATCCTCTAAAGATGTGGAGACTGAAACTGACAAATCCTTTGGCATGAGTCGCGACGAAGTCGTCTGCCGTCATTGTGGCGCCCATCTAGGCCACGTCTTTCCTGACGGTCCCAAGCCGACGGGACAGCGCTATTGTATAAACTCCGCCGCCCTCAAGCTTGACGAGCACAAATAGCAAGCCGACAAGTATTTGCCGACAAGTATTTGTGCTCATGGCGGGTAAAACCTATTCGAGCCCTCTTGATTCACCGGAGAGATAAATGGGGCAGAATATTCTGCTTGCTGAAGAAGACGCGCAGCTGGTTGCGATGCTTAAGTCGCTCCTTGAAAGTCGCGGTTATTCAACCACGCACGCGCCCACTGGCAGAGAAGCCCTTGCCAGTATCGATGCCGATAAGCCAGATATGGTCATAGTCGGTGAGCAGATAGGCGACATCGACGGAATTGGGCTGATTATCAAGATTCGCAAGCAATCGTCTGATTTGAAGGTCACGTACATCGCGTCAGAATGGCGTGAGGCAGAGCTTTATCGCCAGCTGACGAAAGATTATAAGGTCGGCTTGATTGTGCAGAGGCCGCTAAAGCCAACGCTTTTCGCTTCCCAAATCGACAGTCAAATCAAGAACATTGAGCGTAAACTGACTTCCGCTGCCGAACAAGAGGAAAAGAGCTTTCTCACTTTGCGAGCGCGCTTCACTGAGGTTCTGCCTCAGCGCCTCAGGCTCGTAAAAGAAGCAATCGACAAGGCGCAAGCTGGTGAGACAGATAAGCACCTTACAGGTGAGGCCCGCCGGTTGGCTCACAATCTGCGCGGAACTTCGAGCTCGTGTGGATTCGATCTCGTCAGCGAGGCCGCCGCCCACCTGGAGCGCGCTCTCATCGACGCACTGGCTGTCGATCCAGACGCTGCTGCCTGGCAAAACATCGAATTGCTCTATACGGTTTTGAGCAAGCAGGGAAAGCTCGACCTTGAGCGAAACGCGCCTACAGAGAAACAGTTGCGGGTGCTGGCAGACGACTCATTTATGGCAAAAGTGATGTTGGTCGGCTCTGAGGCTCTGTTCGAAAGCAAAGATTCGCTCAAAAACGGCATGCCGATCAAAATTATTGCTGCCAAATCCAGTGCTGAGGCACTGGAGATCGCAGCAAATACACCTCTGGATGCAGTTCTCATTGACATGGGCAGCTCAAAGGAAGGCTCAGCCGAGCTGGCCATGAGCCTGCGCGGCATCGCCGGCTATGAGTCACTGCCTCTGGCTTTTATCGCCAATGGCTCTGGCGATAACGATCGCATTGCCTCAACCCACGCCGGTGCATCTCTGTTTCTGGATAAACCAGTGCATCCGGACAAACTGCGCGAAGGTATCGAATATTTGCTTGGCATTAGCCAGGGTGGTCGCTCCCGCGTGCTTGTTGTTGATGACGACGAAGATTTTTCCGGATTGATTTCGCTCGCCCTTGGCAAAGAAGGAATGCTGGTCAGGATTTTGAACAATCCCGCCGGCGTGCTCAACGTGATGGAAGATTTCATGCCTGAGCTTGTCATTCTAGATGTGATGATGCCTGGAATCTCCGGGTTTGAGGTGTGCAGAACGCTGCGTGCAACAACGCGCTGGCAAGATACTCCGATTTTATTTTTGACTGCAGAAACTGAGCTGGAGGCCCGGTTAGCCGCTTTTGATGCCGGTGGCGACGATTATTTGCCCAAGCCGGTGGCGCCGGTTGAGCTGATTACGCGAGTACGAGTGCGGCTCGAGCGTTCTCGCATGATCAAGGAACGGGCAGACCGCGACATTCTTACCACTCTTTTGTTGCGGCGCGCCTTTATGGAGCAATTGGATGCGCTGATCGCCGAGTCGCAACGGTATGAGCTCAGCTTCACTGTCGCATTGCTGGATGTCGACCACTTTAAAAAGGTTAACGACACCTACGGACACCTGGCTGGCGATCGGGTTCTGGCGCATCTGGGACAACTTTTGAAGCGTCGATTCCGGGTGGAAGATTTGCGCGGGCGTTGGGGCGGAGAAGAGTTTATTGTTGCTTTTCGCCATGTCACCAAAGACACGTGCCTTGGTGCCCTCACTCGGGTTCTTGAGGAGATTCGCGAAACCGACTTCAAAGGCGATCATGGAGAGGTCTTCAATATTAGTTTTACCGCCGGCTTATCAGAATTTCCCCAAGATGGTGTCACCATAGAGAGCCTTGTGCATGTGGCTGATCAAAAATTGTATGTTGGGAAAGGACTTGGTCGCAATACAATTATTAGTGATTAGGCAGGAGTGGGCATGGCAAAAGTCTTATTGATTGAAGACGACGATTCACTGGCGGAAACAGTTGCTCAGTGGCTTCAGTTTGAAAAGCACACCGTCGAGATCGCCATGACCGGTTTTGAGGCGGTTGAACAGCTGCGCTTCGGAGTCTACGACATCGTTCTTATGGACTGGCAGTTGCCCGAGATGACGGGCATCGAAATTTGCAAACTTTATCGCAAGAATGGCGGCGAGCGCCCAATTATTATGCTGTCAGGGAATGATTCTGCAGCAGAGCGGCAACAGGGTCTGGATGCGGGAGCAAATGATTATTTGCGCAAGCCATTTAAATTGAATGAGCTCTCCCAGAGAATGAATCGACTCTTGCCCGTCACACCCGGGAACGCAGGCGTCCCGCCTGCATCTTAGTAATAGAAGATCGATCTTTGTCGCTCGTGGCTGCAAAGAATTAGGGTTTGCGCATGGCATTGCAATTCTGGCACAAGATATCGATGGTCAGAGCAAGATGGACAAGCGTTGCACCATCATCGGAAAATCTGGCATCATTGCTGATGGAATAAAGGCATGGACACTAGATCCTGTTGAAACTGACCGATTGATAAAAACTGAAATTGATTTACATTTTGCGCCGATTGTATGGAAGAATGATGTCAATTCTCGCAACGAGCAATTTGCAAACTTGTTAAGAGAGTATGAGTTGATCGGCATGCCGCAACCCCAAGTTATGAAACTGCTTGGCGCCCCCGATTTTGGAAACTGCTACAGAAATTATTTGGGCATGTGCGGCAGTGTTGGAGGATTTATCGAGCTTGAATACGAGAGTGACAGAGTACTAGGGTGGAGGCGGGCGAGCCAACTTTATGCGATTTCTCATCCTTTCAGTCGAGATTCCTACTCAAATTCAGTTTATGCATTAAAGCCACCGCCTGATCAAAAAATACATCATTCGTTAAATATCTGCTCGGGACCCCTAAGCAAATTGGTGGGAAGCAATTTGAAGATATTCGGCCTGGGACAAACCCATTAGCGTTGCCACCACTCACATATCAAGGAACCTGGGCAAATACCAACCTCATTGCTTATCGATACGCTCATTAGCACGCTCATCACGAACAGCAATTTGTCTTTTTAGCTCATTAACGTCCGCCAGAAGTCGGCTGATAACATGAAAGTTTGCTTCATGATAAGTTCCTAGCTGATCCAGCATCGGTCTAAGCAATCTTCGCAGAATTTTGACCGGTGCGAACTTCTGCATAAAATTCTCTTGAGAGCGGGGGGGCCAGGAGCGATCGATGCGATAGTGAAATTCGAGGCAGGCAAGATCCTTCCTCATTTTAGCGGCAGCACTGCACAAGGCATCTTGCGTGTCAGCGCTATCTCTGGCCGATTGAATATTACGCAGCCGGCTTGCATGCCAAAACAAAAAATTAACGACTTCCTTGCGGGTCGCCGGGGTCTACCGAGAGAGGCGCGACAGAAGCTTGCAGATAAGTTCAAACTGAGACAGGACATCTTTGAGCTAGCTCTGCCGAAAGGCCAGTAAGAAGTCCAAGCGGCAAAATCGAATTGCTGAGAAAAGGCAACTATACCTTCGCTTCCTCAGCCGGCACCTGACGCCAGCTGCCGTATTTGATCGCGTACCATGCCAGCAGCGCACCAATGGCGGTGCCAGTGAGCAAACCGAAAACGCTTGCTTCCGGCCCGAACGGCCCACCTGTGGCCCAGAATGGTCCGGCAACCTTTGCGTGCATCAATGGAGCGCCCAGGTTTGTTCCTGAAACATAAGTACCAAAAATTGGTCCCTCAAAGAAATTCCATGCCCAATGCAATCCTAGTGGCAACCAGATTCTTCGCCGCATAAGAAATGCCGCATTGAGCAAAAATCCCGCTTCTGGAATCAGGTAAAGGCAGCCACATAACTGTTGGCCCATGGATGCTGCGGGAATGTTGTTGATCATGTGCAATAATCCAAAAATGGTGGCAGTGATAACCAGGGCAACTATCGTTCCCCAGCGTCTTTCAAAGGTATGAAAGATGAACACTCTGAACATCAACTCCTCGTTTATTGCCACTAGAAGCATCGCCAACAGAGCTTCACCGAGGTTTGCGCGAATAGGACCAATGGTGTGCAATTGATAGGTCCCATACAATGTCATGCACAAGACGGCAGCGGCTGAGACGATGAATCCAAGGAAAAACCCAAGGACAGTTTCTTGCAGTGCGTTCTTGCCATCGAGACCAGCCTGAATGAGGGATCGTTTCTGGATGCGGCACCAGAACAACCAAACCAACAAAACAGTGATAATCGTGACCGTAAGTTCAGGCAAAGTGAATGGCGCCAGGGCAAACAATGGACGCTCGATGGTGCAAACAAGTTGCAACAAAATATATTGGATGGCAAGAAAACAAAACATCAATACGAATGGATTGAGCAAAAACTGTTTGGCTATTTTGATCACTGAAAATCGCCTGAAAATCCATGCGCTTCTATTCAATTCCTATCTTAAATGAATAGCCCCTGTCATAAATCCACAATCTTTTGAATATTGGACTGGCTGGCGTGCTAACCTTTTGTCTCAATGACGTGACGCGCCCAGGGGTGCGAACTACGATCTGCTTTCGGAGGTTTGGCAATGCAACTTTTGCACGATCGCATCCAGAAGGATGGCAAATATTTGGGCAATGGAATTTTGAAAGTGGATTCGTTCATGAATCATCAAATCGATCCTGTGCTTATGAAGGCAATGGGAGAGGAGCTTGCCCATCGCTTTAAGGACCTTGGCGCCACTCGCATCCTCACTGCTGAGACAAGCGGCATTGCCCCGGCGCTGGCGACCGGCATGGTCTTGGAGATTCCGGTGGTGTTTGCCAGAAAGCAGCAGCCCATCACGATGGCAGCCGATCCATTTAAGGAGACGGCAACATCGCACACTCATGACAAAGTTGTGGAACTGATTGTCTCATCCGAATACTTACACGCTGACGACAAGGTGCTGATTATTGACGACTTTTTGGCGACAGCGAAAACAATTCGCGCCCTAATCAAGTTGGTCGACACAAGCGGAGCCACTCTTGTCGGCATCGGAGCCGTGATCGAAAAGAGATTTGAAGGCGGTAGATCAATATTGAAGGGATTAAACGTGCCCATAGAGTCGCTCGCTGCAATTGAAAGTTTTGAGAATGATATTGTTGTGTTTGCCGAGAGACTGGCTGTTTAACTTTCCGATCGAGCCGGTTCATACATTTCACAAGAGCCATTCCCACCTGCGGAATGGCTGCTTCGTATGCGAATAGCCGACTGCTTCGTATCCGATAGTCGACAGCAAATGCGAATTAACTGTTAATACGGAAGAAGCGTTTCATATGGCTGCTAGAGTTGATAACGTTCAATTCGGGAGAATAAACATCACATGACTACAACAGTAACCAAAGTCCAAACCAAGTGGGAAGCCAAAAAGACCCAAGAAACCACAGCGAATGTATTCGCTTCCATGTACCTTTCTGCTTACACAGCACTTGCTAAAGCCGGCGAAAAGGCTCATGAAGAGTTCAGCAACCTGATGGTTCAACACAAGATCGACCACTACAAGGCTGTTGGCGTTAAGACTCCTATGGACCTCGTTCGCACAATGGCAGAAACCGAGCACAATCTGTTCGGCAGCGACGTCGAAATTTCCGGCGACGAAAACAAAGCCACCATCAAGTGGAACACCTGCGGAATGTGGAATGCCTGCAAAACCATGGGCAAACTCACCCCTGAGCAAGAAGCCAAAATGGGCGAAAGCTGCAGCGCCAACACAACCAAGATTGCGCAAGCATTTGGATTCAAGGCTGAGCCGAACATGACCAAAGATACATGGGAAATGACCTTCAGCAAGTAGATTCACCTCTACAAGAAAGTCTATTGCGCGCGGCAGAAATGTCGCGCGTTTTTCTTTGGGCATCGCTTGATGAAGGAAAAGGAATGTCGTTCGATTCGGTGCCTTTCTGCAGCGAGGAATTCTCATCGAACGATGCTCATCGAACGAGCAGCTGCATGCATCAGGAAAGAGCGGCAATGAGGTCGTCGATCTCTTGTTCCGTATTCAAATAATGCACTGAGGCACGGATGCAGTCAGGCACTGGTATTGTTCTCACCATAATGTTGCGCTCTTCCAACAACCGCACAATCTCGCGCTGCGGGCGCGATTTGCTCGTGAAAGAGACAAGCCCTGCCGGTACCTCCTCTGCAGTCAACAGAGTGAATTCTGGTGCCTTGGATATTCCTGCATGCAACCTGTGTGTCAGTTGGTGTAATCGGTGATAGCGTTCGCTGGCGCTACCCCACCGTTGGTGCACTGCTATAGCCGTTCTTAAACCAGCCATGAGCGGAAATGGAGCGGTGGCGGCCTCAAAACGAGTGGCACCCCCTTCCCATTCACCGATCTCACCATTTTGGCCGTACTGTACGCTTCGCCAGCCAACAAATGTGGGAGCGATCCAGTCTAGCGCTTCAGGTGCTATGTAAAGCGCACCAATTCCTTCGGGGCCGCCCAACCACTTGTGTCCAGTCAGGGCAAAAGCATCAATATTCAGTTCCTCCACATCGATCGGAACCACACCAGCCGACTGGGCACCATCCACCAGGAAAAGAATTGAGCGCTGGCGACACAGCTGTTGCATCTGCTTAATTGGCAAAATGCTGCCCGTGTTCCAGAGAACATGACTGGCAACAACCAGGCGCGTTCGCGGCTTCAGCGCCCCTACCATATTGTCGAGGATCTCTTCAGCGCCCCCGGCTGCGCAAAATTGTGACAGTTCAAGGTGCAGACGTTGTGATAGTTGTCGCGCCGAGGCAGCCACGCCAAAATGCTCGCTGTCAGTCAGCAGTATATGATCATCCTTTTGCCAATCAATTCCCCAGAGAACAATGTTGCAGCCTTCAGTAGCGTTCTGGGTCAGTGCGTAAAGTTGCGTCTGACCACCAAGCTCGGAAGCAAGACTCTGCTTAGTGGACTGGAGCTGATCCTGAAGCCAGGCAAACATCTTAGAGTTGAACGGACCAGTTGACTGAGCAGTATTGAACGAATCCACGATTGCCGCCAAAGCTTGCGATGAGAGAACCCCCTGAGCACCATGATTGAAATATGTTTTGTTGGCCAGGGCGGGAAAATGGCTGCGCTGCTCCTCAATGTCTTTGCTCTTGGACTGCTGCATCTGACACCTCTTTAACCGGCTTCATGGAGGACAGAAGCAAGTGTGACACAAAGGCATGGACTAGAACAGATTAGAACAGACTAGAACAGTGAGACGGATTAAACTCGCACGAGTATTGTAGGATGCTCGCACGACGGATCCGTTGCACCATATACGGTGCAGCAAGTCCGCCGTTGGGTGACGCAGTCGGTAGACGACCACTCAGACCATCGTCTGGATCGACTGCGTTACCGTCGCAGGCACTAAGTCTCACCTCATAGTGCCAGCATCACAGCGGCCCACATGTCATTTGGGCGCGTTAAAGGTTTTACCTGTTTTGCATAACTGGACCCTACATGATTTGCCCAGCGGATAGCCGGAGCTTCGCTTGACAGACCGGATGCGCAAAGGAAAACTTTTTCAAGAAGCAGTGGCAATCTGCTTTTCGGGACCAAGTTAACAAAAACAGTGAATTTCATTGGTTGTACCTCCTAAGGGAAAAACGGACCAGGCACCACAGGTGATGATGCGAGGCAATTCGGCAGCTTCTGACACTCACCCGTCGACTGTTTATCAAACACCTGATAACAAGCCGAACAAGCGAATTCTGGCAGCACCTGCGCTGCTTCAAACTCTCATTATTCCAAAGCCTTAGCGATGCGAATTTGATCTATTGCCGGGATAACTTGTGAGTGTCGCGCACGACCACTCAACAGTACCTACGCCGATCAACGTGACGGAGCCCCGCATGGCGAGCGTTTTCAAGCAATGCTGTGGCAGTTGCTGGATAATGAAATCAAAATTTTTGATAGACGCGGATTTCATTGCTCTACTCCGAGAAGATGAACTTCTAGCTTATTACAAGATCAGGTTGCGTGTCAAGAAGCAAATTTGCCCCAACCGGCAGTGGTGGCATCTCTTGTGAATTGCTCGATCGTGCTAGTGTATATAGATTTCCTGGTAGGTTGAAATGAACAACTATCTGCACATCATTTGCGATTATGCGCCTGGAGATCTGGCCTGGGCCGAAGTCTATTCCGCCTTTGTGGCCAATTTGCCGCCGTCGGTGCGCATGCACATTAGCAGTGTAAACTCCTTCGATACAGTCTCAACTGGATTCATGGTCGGGCAGTTAGCACTTGCAGACGAGAAGTTACGTCCAAAAGACCTGCTTATTTTTGCTAATTGTGCCCCGCGAAAGGATCTGAAGCAAGCCCGAGCCAACAATGAAGGTGAAGGGCTGCTCTTCGCCACTCTTAAGAATGGTGTGCAGGTGCTTGCCGTCAATAGCGGCTACTCGCTGTCCTTTATCAAAACTTCGTTGCATGAGTTATGGAGTACCAATATCGAGGAGCAGGGAAGTCAATTCCGCTCGCGCGATTATTTTCCGCAGTTGGTCGTTTCTGCTTGTGCCGGTGATCTTGCCTTCATTGTTCATAAGCTGGATCCTGAGCAAATAATTCCTGCGGTTCCAACTGGTGTAATTGGCTATATAGACTCATTCGGCAACATAAAATCAACTTTTCGCAGCTCCAATTCACAGATCCAGAATCTAGGACCCGGAAGCAGACTGAGAGTGCGCATTGGCGGCGTGATCAGAGCTGCAACAGTTGCTACGGGAAGCTTCAACGTGCTTGAAGGAGACCTGGCCTTTGCTCCCGGAAGCTCCGGGCAGCTTGACCGCTACTGGGAATTGTTCAAACGCGGCGGCTCCGCCTGGCATGAGTTTGAGAAACCGCTGACAGGCACCAAGATCCACATTGAAGTAACCGATCAACAGTAGGTTTAGGCAGCCGTAGTTCAGGCGGCAGAATTTTGGCAGCTGTAGTTTCATCAAGGACGCCGGCGCCCATGTTGCACTTGCACCACCAACGGTGCGACAAACAGAGCTAGATAAACGACCGCGCCACCGAGTGGAAATATTTTTGAAACAGCGGCAGGCTGATTTTGAAGACTCCATCATCCAGTTGCTCGAACTCCCGGTGCTGAGGATCGCTGCCGAGGCTGAAGCGTTGCGCGTGTTGACCATGCGGATTTCTTATCGTGATCAGCGCTTTAGCAGGATCGAAACCGACAACAGTGAAGGCGTGCTGCCCCACCACTAGATCAGGCAGAGTACCTAGCATCGAATCAGGGTATGTAGCGGCAACAATCGGATTTCGCGATCTCACCGCTCCATCTATGAAGGTTGACAATTCCTGAACACTGCAGCTTTTGGGCAAAACAACCTCGGCTGTGCACCCGGTTATGCAACCGAGCCCCACTTCCAGTCTGGATTGATCGTTGTACTCACCTTGGGCGCCTGCATTATCAGGAAATTTTCTAATTTGCGCACACTCAAGAATAGATGCCCATTGTGCTTTGTCGTGCATCCCACTTTCTTCCAGATCATGAGCAGAAATCTTGTATTCCACTCCGTCTCTAGGGAAGCGCACAACATAGTCCGTCTCTTTGTCTCCATAGCGGATCATGCTGGCAATCAGCCTCTGTCCGCGCGGCAATTCGGCCAGAGCGGCCATGGAAGCCTCAAACCAGCAGTTTGGATTCTGGCTCTGATCAATGCCATGAGCTCCAAGTCTGGCCACATCTTCCTCGGTGAAAGGGTGCTCTGTGCGTTTAGCTGGTTTGGGCACCTTAACCACTGGAATCTGATTGCTCTTATTGAGAATGCCGTGCGCTTCTGCTTTGCGGATGTTTGCCAGGTTGGTTTCACTTTGCTGCATGAGAGACAGCTTCACTGCTTGTTTGCCCTCTTCCGTGGCCAGCAGGTCTTGCATCTCTTTAGGCAAAGCGTTCTTTACGCTTTCGGGCAGTTCGCTAGTCGGCGTAGCGGTCGCTGCAGATGTCGCCGCGGGTTGCCCTGCACTGCTGAGGATCTGTTGCGCATACTTTCCTTCCGCCGTGTTGGGGAAGTACTTAACGATGTAATCAAACAGCTGCTTGGCACGTGCAGTGCGCTGGCTTTGTTTGTTGGCCACAGCGGCATAATAGTAGAGCCTGGCATTGGGCGATTGTGTGCGGATCAAATTCTCGAACCCATCTGCGGCCTGAGCGTAATTCTGCTGCTCGAAAAGTTTCCATGGGCTGCTCAAGTCGGCACTCTTGCCGTCGACTGCCGGCTTGTGGCTCTCAGTAGCACAAGCAATCTGAGCAAATAGCCCGATGCAGGGCAAGAGACTCAATGCTTGCCCGTATAACACAACAAGAGCGCTGCTTCTTGCACGCTTATTGAACACGAATAGTGACTCCACTTGTAGATGCTAGCTGGTGGGCAGAACTCGACTCGGTTAACGATCCAATGTTATCACGGCCATACGTCAAGCAAGAGCCTGTGCGATTGGGTTTAGCCACAGCAAAAGGTAGGGCTAGCCCTATGGGCAAGGTCCACGGCGCACGGGTATAACAAGCACAGAAGTATGAAGTATCGGCGGAGCAATCATGTTGGAAAAATCGCGCCAGGCAGTCAAACTGCAAGCCAAATGTGAGAACTGCGGCAAGAAAGTAGCCGACGGAGTGGCACGAGAGCGCTGGCCGTTTTCTACCGGCTATTGTGCCTGTGCTCTAAGCACGCCAGCTCTGCCCGAGCCTGAATTCTCAGAAGCAGAGCCTTTGCACAAGATGGAATCGCCGAAACTGGTTGTCGCACCGGAGGGTGAACAAATTTCGTCTGCTGCAAACGAAACCAGTGACACCATGATCGTCCCAGAGAGGTTCGAGCTCGTCGAGAAACTGGGCGAAGGCGGTATGGGCGCAGTTTTTTGCGTACGCGACAAAGGCTTGAACCAGCTCAACGCCATTAAATTCATGAAGCCGGAAATCATGAAAGATCGAGCAGCAGTAAAGCGTTTTGAGAAGGAAGCGGCAGCAGTCAGCGACTTGACACATCCAAACATCGCTCAGGTGTTTGGCTGCGACACTACCAATGGTGCGGCACCGTATTTGATGATGGAGTATGTGGACGGAATCAGCCTGGCTGAATTGCTCAAGCATGAAAAATTTATAGAACAAGCCCGAGCAATAGAAATATTCCTGCAGGTCTGCGAAGCGCTTGAACACGCTCATCGCAAGGGCGTGGTGCACCGAGATCTGTCGCCGGCCAATATCCTCATCGTGGAACATAAAGACGGCACTGATGGTGTCAAGATCGTGGACTTCGGCATCGCCAAACTGGCTCCTGTGCAGGGCATTACTGAGCTTACTCAAAATGGCGACGTGCTCGGCAGCCCAAAATACATGAGCCCCGAGCAAGCGCGGGGCGATAAAGTTGATCAGCGCTTCGACATCTATTCAATGGGTTGCGTCATGTATGAAGCACTGGCCGGCAAGCCCCTATTTGTCGGTGTCAATGGAATTCAAATATTGATGCACCATTTAAGCACTCCGATCAAGTACGGGCTCACCAAACTGCGCGCTCGCGGAGTCAATGACAATTTGATCGCGATTATAGCCAAGATGCTCAGCAAGAATGCGGATAAGAGGTATCAATCAGCAACCGAGGTGAGAGACGAACTCGCTCGGATAAAGGCCAAGAAGATACCGCGAGTGGTGATTAGGAAACGCTTTATGATAGTCGCAGGGCTGGCATCGATTTTTGTCGCCACCAACATTGGTATGGGACTATTACACTCTGCGCTGTTGAACAACCAGCCCGATTTCCGCTCGCTAAATACACCCTCTGCCATTGACGATCCATCAGCCGGGCACTCCAATTGGACAATTGCCAGACCGGCCGACAACAATCCGGAAAGCTGGTTCATGCGCATCGATAAAGCGTACGATGACGGGGATCGGATCAATACATTACGGCAAAAACTTCCGCGAGAGGAAGTTGATTATCGAACCCGAGAGAAGGATCGCATAGTCGCTGACACGACCGAGCAACTGCGAAGAATAGGTCCATCAGTTATTCCGGCACTAATAGATCGGCTGGGTGACCGTCACTTCAGTCAAGTGTGCAATCGACTATTAGTTGACTTTGGCCAGGTGAGCGTCAAGCCGCTGATCGATCAGTTACGTGGCGGCGCTGCCGATCACGGCGAGATGAATATTCTTAGCTCCATCGGCCGCCCTGCTGCTGCTGAAGCGATAAGCATGATTGGCAGCAGCAACCAAGCTGACCAGAAGTTGGCAAGCAAGATTTTGTCAGAGATAGTAAGTCTCAGACGCGGGCGCCCAAACCGCATCAGTTTTCCCGGGCAGCAACTGTCGGAAAAAATACTCTCTGATGATGATCTGAGCAAGATTTTGAGGGCACTGAACCAGGGCAATGACATCGACACAAAGTCTTCGCTGTTGCAGTGTTTGGCATATTTCGGGCCCGGTCATCCCCAGATAGATTCTGCTCTTGCTAATGCGCTGCAAAAAAGTAATGACAGCAATGTAAGATTGCAAGCCTTGCGAACGCTTGGTGCCATACTCACACTGGAGTCACCGGACGCAGCCTCTAAAACACTACCTTTGATTACCAAAATTCTAGTCAATGAATCTGACAGCGATATACGCTTGGCCTGCATTCAAGAGCTGGGGGAATTGGGTGACAAAGCAGAAGCGGCGATTCCAGCGCTGAAAAATGCAACTCATGATCCAGTCGACATAGTACGTAAAGCGGCGATCAAGGCATTATGCAAAATGGCTGAGACCAATTCATCGCTCGCTCCTGATGTCATAAAGGCTCTCAATGATTCTGATCCGGAGATCTTGAACGCAGCCATGACTGCATTGCCTAAGTTAGGTGCAAAAGGACTTCCCGGCTTGCCGCGCCTGTTGTCGATAATGGCGAACGACCAGAGCAATTCGCGTTGGCGAGCGATCATGGCCGTGCAGCAGCTGGGACCAGAGGCCGCACCTAAAGCCGTTCCTGTGTTGATTAAGTGTCTGGAAACAGGACCAGCTCGCGAGCGGATGGTAATCATTTCTGCATTAGGCAACATGGGTGCAAAGGCTACGACGGCAATTCCTCTCTTGAAGAAGATTGCTGATGATACTACCGATCCCGCTTCCCTGGAGGCCCAGAGGATTTTAAGGGAGTGGAATCAGATCTTTTAAAGGAGGCGCTGGCATATAAGCCGCACTACTAGATGCTGTGCTAATTTATCCCTCATGCGGAGATCTGTCGCCACAACCTGGCATCGACATAAAAGTGATGAAAGCTGAATAGAGCGAACCGTACCGGCAGTGGGTAGACCGACTACAACTTCGTCTGTAGATGCCTTGGCGGTGCTTTCGGACATGGCTGAGGCCTGGGTCTTTCTAACGGTACTGCCACCTCTCTGTTGTGCGTTAAGAGGGCGGTTTTCGTGCGCGCTAGGAGCAGGAGCATTAGACCTAGGGCTGTGCGCTGGTGGATGACTCAGTGCAGGCACGTGCGTCGACAGTTGCGTGGCAGCCAGCATTGCTAGCGCCATCAGCAGAAGGCGGATTGCTTTGTTCATGTTGTTAGTAAGGAGAACCAAAGAGCTAAAGACGCTATCGTAACGCACTATGTTCCCAGTGGGCATAGGGATTACCCGACAATTGCGTCAGGACAAAAATCCCACTTTTCACGTGTCTGATTTCGCCGCATTTAAACAGTATTTTACAATTCAGCTCAAGGAAGTGCGGGTAGCGCCTGGGAGTGTCTGGAGCCGGCAGTGCCCTGCCCCAGTGCTCCACGCCCCACGCCCAGGGACTACGCGAGCACCGCATACGGTGTGGTATCACGGGTGCGAAAATTACGCAATCAGACACTTGACCAAACATTTGTTTTGCGCTAACTTGTAATCAGCAGGGTTGTGCAGTGGTCTAGCACGTCGCGCTCATAACGCGGAGATCATGGGTTCGAATCCCATCCTTGCGACCATTTGCGGATTTGGCACATTGGTTGTGTTCCAGTCTTCCAAACTGGCTAAAAGAGTTCGATTCTCTTATTCCGCTCCATTTT
>Ga0182024_10010621_pt1 | contig 18728 bp, 21 predicted proteins | sample P32metaG_FD_120480 | JGI IMG/M metagenome (GOLD analysis project Ga0182024, IMG submission 120480) | Permafrost microbial communities from Stordalen Mire, Sweden - P3-2 metaG (Illumina Assembly) | ecosystem: Environmental > Terrestrial > Soil > Wetlands > Permafrost | place: Sweden: Stordalen... | reverse complement strand
TGGTCGGCTCATCCAGCAGCAGCAATTGTGGCTGGTGCAGCAGGGCCGCGATCAGCTCCATTTTCATACGCTCGCCGAGCGACAGTTCGCGCACCGGCTGGCGGGTCAGATCGCGGACGCCGAACATTTCAGTCAGCTCGTCGAGCGTTTTTTGAAAAGTATCGGCGGGCAGCGAGTAGATCTCGCGGTGCAATTGAAAACTGTCGGCGGCCGGCAGGTCCCACCAGAGTTGATTCTTCTGCCCCATGACCAAAGCGAAGCGCCGGCGAAAGGCGTCCTTGCGCTCCCAGGGAACGTGTCCCAGGACGCTGGCGCTGCCCTCGGTCGGATAGATCAGGCCGGACAGCATCTTGAGCGTCGTCGTTTTGCCGGCGCCGTTGGGGCCGAGGAAGCCGACGATTTCGCCGGGCTCGATCGTGAAGCTGACGTGGTTGACGGCGTGCACCTCCTTGTGCTCGCGGTGAAAGAGGCCGCGCACCGCTCCCAGCAGGCCGTCGCGTTTCTGGTAGACGCGATAGACCTTGGTGAGTCCGCTCGCTTCGATGATGGGCATGTGGCAATCCCCACCGTTTAGCCGCGACGCGACGTACTCGGAGCGGAGCGCGGGGTCGCGCTCCGCTCCGAGTACGTCGCGTCGCGGCTAAACGGGCCAGCGCTCAATTACTTGATCGGCGAATAATCCGTCGGATTCATGTAAACCGATTCGACCTTGCCGACCAGCTTGCCGTCAACTTCCGACGCGGCCTTGGCCTTCTTCCAGACCTCGTCCTTCTGGAAGGAGTCCCAGCTCTTCTGGGCGGCGTCCACGCTGGGATAGGCGAGGATGTAGATCAGCTTGTCGGCGTTCTCCTTGACGTCGTTCTTCGGGTTCGGCTGCTTTTCGAGAGGCCGCCAGAAGCCGATGATGGTCATGCCGTGCTTCTCGAACAGCTTGTTGGTGTGATCTCGAAAGCGCGCTTCCAGGGCCGTCATCTTGCCCGGATTGGCGTAGTAGATGCGCATCTCGAAGACGCGATTGTCAGCTTTTTGGGCCACGTTTTTTTCCCCCCTGGCTTCGTGAACGATGTACCCCGTCAGGGTGAGCAATGTCACACCCAGCACGATCCCGATTCCGCGCAGCATGGTTGCACCTCGTGGTTGATGGTTGACGGACAAGGGCGACACTGTTTTTATATGAGGCGCGAAAGGAAGCGAATGTGAAATCAGAAGCCGGGATCGCCGAGGACGTAGCAATCCATGACGAAGACCATTCTGCGGTCGAGAAGAAGGCCGAATCGGGCGACAAGAAACTCTGTGCCGCCGAGACGCACTTCAAGACGGGAGAGTTTGAGGGTATAGAGCGGTTCTCCCAGCCTGAAAGGATGAAGCTTTAGAGCGCGATCAAGTTTTTTGAGGGCATCCAGCAAAATGCCGCTACGCCCGGCAGCCTTGGCTCGCCCAACCAGGAGAAGCAGGGCAACGCGAACTTTTTCAAGGTAAGTGACCCTGAATTTGTGGGCGCCGTTGCTAATCACATCCGTCATTCACCTGCCGCCTTCTCGAGTTCTGCCAGGAAATCTTCCAGCGGAAGGCCTCTTTCCTCCTCGACTATTTGCACGAGTTCCTCGTCCGTGTACGGCAATGGAAGGTTCGCAAAATACGCCTTGGCCGCGGCCATGCGGGCTTTCTCTAGCTCTTCTTCCAGGTTTTTGACACGCTTAAGGAGTTCGACCAATTCTTCAGATTTCGCAATATTATCGTCCATCGGAACCTCCCTTCGAGATGAGTATTATCTTCGCTAACTTTCGCGTGCATTTCAAGCGCAATTTTGTTCGTTCGCGCCGTTGGATTCGCGCTAGCAATCCAGCCACGCACCGGATACACTTCATAAAGCCGCCACGCCTGCTGCTTTGACAAGATTACTTCCCACCCGGTGAGGACAACCATGTTTCAGTCTCGACCCTGCTGCTACTGCATCCTGTGCACGCTTCTCGGCCTGGCCATCACCTGGCTGATGCTCTTCGGCCACGCCCCGGCCGCGCACGCTCAAGAAGTCAGCTTCATCAAAGAAGTTGCCCCGATCCTCAAGGAGAATTGCTTCGCGTGCCACGACGCCAAGGTCAAGAAGGGCAAGTTCGACATGACCACTTACGCCGGCTTCCGCAACGGCGGCACCAAGGACGATCCCATCACTCCCGGCAAGGCGAAGGCCAGCATCCTCATCGACGTGCTCACCAGCATGGGCAAGGATCGCATGCCGCCCAAGGACGTCAGCAAGCCGCTCGCCAAGGAAAAGATCGACATTATCGCCAAGTGGATCGACCAGGGCGCCAAGCTGGATGCCGGGATTGACGCCAAGGCCAGCCTGGTCCGCGAACTGCGCTCGCGCTGGCAGCCGCCCACGCCCGCCCCGGCATACAAGTTCCCCAACGTCGTCAACGCGTTGGCCTTCACCCCTGACGGCAAGAGCCTGGTCGTCGGCGGCCATCATGAGCTGCTCGTCTGGGACTATAACACCGGCAAGCTCGAGCGCCGTATCTTGACGCGAGCCGAACGCACCTACGCCCTGGCTTATCTCCCCGACGGCAAACTCGCGGTCGCTGGCGGCCGGCCAGGTCAGGAAGGCGACGTGCGCATCTACAACATCCAGGCCGGCAAGCCCAAGGATCTCGGCGGCGTCCCGACCGTCGATGGCGTCAACGACAAAGATGTGCTGCTTCAGATCGTCGCCGACGCCGACGATTCGCTCCTCGCCCTGGCCATCAGCGCCGACGGCAAAAAGCTCGCGGCCGGCGGTTGCGATCGTTTTGTCCGCATCTTCGAGTTGCCGTCGGGCAAGCTGGAGCAATCGATCGAGAATCACGCTGACTGGGTGCTCGGCGTCGGCTTCTCTCCGGACGGCAAGAAGATCATCACCGGCAGCCGTGATCGCACGGCCAAGGTGTGGGACACGGTCGCCAAGGAGTCGGTGGTTGCTTTCCCCGAGGCGAACGCAGTCTACGCCGTGGTGATCACTCCCGACGGCGAAAACGGCGTCTCCGCGTGTGAAGACGGTGGCGTTCGGATGTGGGCCGCCAAGCCGCAGACCAAGCAGGGCAAGTCGCTCGGCAGTCACGGCAAACCCGCCCTGCGCATGGCCCAATGGATCGACCCCAAGGACGCCAAGAAGTCGCTTCTCGCCAGCTCCGGGGCCGACGGCACCATCAAGCTCTACAACCCGATCGGCGGCGCGGCTTTGAAGAGCGGCGCCGGCTTCACCGATTGGGTCTACGCCGTGGCCATCAGCCCCGACGGCCAACTCGTCGCCGGCGGCAGCTACAACGGCGAAGTCCGCGTCTTCAAGGTCGCCGACGGTGCCCTCATCAAAGCGTTCGACGCCACGCCGGGGGCCATCGTCAAGGTGGAGGAAAAGAAGACCGAGGACAAAAAGAAGGTCGAAGAAAAAAAGAAGTAAGCTTCAAGCCCGCATGCGAGGTACTCCGAGCATGCGGGGTTAGCATCACCCCGCATGCTCGGAGTACCTCGCATGCGGGCTTGTTGAATTCAAACACCAACCATGTACCTCGGCATCGAGATTGGCGGCACCAAACTGCAGCTCGGCCTGGGCCCCGGCGACGGCACCCTCCTCGCCCTGCAGCGCGATCAGGTCGAGCCCAGCCACGGCGCCGACGGCATTCGCCGGCAAATCACGTACGCCGTTCCCAAGTTGCTCGCCCACGCCAAAATCGATCGCTCCCTCCTCCAACGTGTCGGCATCGGCTTCGGCGGCCCGGTCGATGATGCGACGCAATCGGTCATCAAGTCGCATCAGATCGACGGCTGGGATGATTTTCCTTTAGCGAAGTGGATCGGCGACCTGCTCGGACTGCCCGCGGTGCTCGGCAACGACGCCGACGTCGCCGGCCTGGGCGAGGCGCTCTTCGGAGCCGGCAAAGGACTGTCGCCGATTTTCTACATCACCATCGGCTCCGGCATTGGCGGCGGACTGATCATCGACGGCAAGATCCATCGCGGCACCGGCCGAGGCGCCGCGGAGATTGGCCATTTGCGCATCGGTCCCCACAAGATCATTTTGGAAGAATTCGCATCCGGCTGGAGCATCGAAGCGGAGGCTCGCCGGCTGGGCCCGACTCATGGCCAGGAAGCCTCGCCGCAACTCAAGGAAATGATCCAAAACGATTGGCAAAAAATCACCGCCCGCCATCTGGCAGTCGCCGCTGCGAACGACGACCCTTTCGCCTGGTCAATTCTGCTCCCCGCCTGGCAAGCGTTGGCTGAGGCGATCTGTCAGGTCATCGCCCTGGTGTGCCCACGCCGTTTCGTCATCGGCGGCGGCGTCTCGCTCATGGGTGAAAAGGCCCTGTTCGAACCGCTGCGCCGCCTGGTCGCCGAGCGCGTTTTCATTCCGTTCGCGAACTGTTACGACATCGTCCCGGCGGCTTTGGGCGAAGAAGTGGTGGTGCATGGGGCGCTGGCTTTGGCCCACGCCGCGGGGTGAGGTACTCCGAACTCCGCGGGTCACCCGTGCAGGTTCATGGTGCTGACAACCTGACCCGCGGGGTTCGGAGTACCTCACCCCGCGGCGTGTAGGTCACTCCTCCTGGGCCAGCAGCTCCACCGCCTCGCGCAACCCGCGATGGCTCTCAAAAAACCGCTGAGCCAGGCTATCCACCATGGTCAGAAATTTGAGCAAGCTATTGATGCGTTGCAAGCGTTTCTCGATTTCATCCGGCGCCGCCAAGGACCCGTTCGGCGTCAGTTCTTCCTTGCAGCGCCTGAGCGTGTTGATGATCGGATCAATCTCGCGCCGTTTGCGCTGATTGGCGACCAGCGTGAACATCTCCCAGACGTCGCTGAGCGATTCGTAGTATTCCTTGCGGTCGCCGCGCTTGTGGACGCGATGGACCAGGCCCCACTCGACCAGCTTGGTGAGGTTCATGCTGACGTTGCCGCGCGAGATGGCCAGCTTGTCCATCAAATCATCCATCGACAACGCCGCCCCGGTGATGTACAAAAGCCCATGAATACGGGCCATGGTCGGATTGATGCCCCAGAGCGAGGCCATGTTGTTCCACAGCTCGACGAACTGTTCCTCGACGGCTTGCAGGCGCTGGCGCTCGACCTTGCGAGTTTTCATGATTTTCATACCTTTCAGGAAGCTATGAAAATTGTACTGCGGCCGGGCGCCGAATGCAAGGTATCCGTTGAGCCGCGTGCCTGGGCTTGCCGCCCATGCGACGCGGAGCGTCGCACCACATTGTGGCACGACGCTCCGCGTCGTGAATTTTGGCGAGCCGAGCCCCGTAAGGGCCGTAAGGGGCCGGGTTAGTGCGCTTCTCGCGGAGGGTGAAACGGTGACCAGGATCAAGATCAAAATCTGTGGCATCACCAGCGTGAGCGATGCCCTGACGGCGGCGGAACTTGGCGCCGACGCGATTGGGCTCAACTTCTATGCTGGATCATCGCGAAATATCACGCTGAAACGAGCCGAGGAAATCGTGCGCGAATTACCGCCGTTCGTGGAACCGGTCGGCTTATTCGTGGAAGAGCCGATGGATCGGATCCGAAAGACAATGAGCAAGCTTGGCTTGCGCACGTTTCAGTGGTATGGCGAGCTGTGGCAGGGCAAGCCGGCCGACCTTGCGAAGGAGGAGATCGAGCGCGAGCAAGAGAAGCTGAAAAAAGGCACCTTTAACCTCAACGACTTCCGCAAGCAGTTCGACGCCGTGACCAAGATGGGCGGCATGAAGGATCTCATGTCGAAGATGCCGGGCATGGGCAACTTGATCCCGGACGGCGAGGATCCGGATGAAGCGATGCTCGGCGTCCAACGCATGATCGACGCCATGACGGAAGAGGAACGAATGACTCCGGAAATCATCGATGCGGAGCGCCGTCGCCGGATCGCCGAAACAATTGGGGTGGAAGCCCATGAGGTCAAGGATTTTCTCCGCCAGTTCGAGCAGATGCGCACGGTGATGGAGCAAATGGCCAACATGAGTATGTGGCAAAAAATCAAGATGATCACAGGCATGGGCAATGCGGGCATGTTCCACAAACTGCCGAAACCCGCCCCCCCTCTCGGCATCCTTTCGTCCGGCGGGATCACGCCGTTGCGAGCCATACCCGCTTTCCCATTGCGCGACGAGCAAAGCCTGAAAACCATCACGGCCCACCTCGCCTGGTGGGACAGCATGGGCCAACTGCCCGCCGCCATCCTGATCGATGCCCACGTGCCCGGCTCCTTCGGCGGCACGGGAAAGGTTGTGCCCTGGGAGCTGCTGTCCGATTTCAGCCCCGACGTTCCCTTAATCCTTGCCGGCGGTTTAACGCCGGACAACGTCGCCCAGGCCATTCGCACCGTTCGGCCCTACGGCGTCGATGTGGCCAGCGGCGTCGAGAGCGCTCCGGGAAAGAAGGATGCCGACAAGATGCGTCGGTTCATCGAGCAGGCCAGATCCGTTAACGACTAATTGTGGGCAATTTTCCGCTACAATAATCCAGCTGCTTCCTCAGACCCGAGGTCAGTCATGCAGATTCCAATTTTGATCGAACCAATCGCGGGGAACGGCTATTTGGCTCGTGGCGGCGAACCCTTGGCATTGACCGCCGAGGGAGCTTCCCAGGACGAGGCTCTGCAGAACCTGAAAGAGAAGCTGCACGCAAGACTGGAGAACGGTGCCGTCTTCGTCAACCTTGAACTGCCATCGCAACCGCATCCCCTGGCCAAGTTCGCCGGAATGTTCAAGGATGATCCCTGGCTCAAGGAATGGAAGAAATCCATGGCGGCGTATCGACGCAAGGTGGACAAGGATGCGGACAGGCCATGATTCAATTCGTGCTGGACACCGACTCCCTGACCCTTTTCCAGGAGGGCCACCCCGCCGTATGTGAGCATTTCTTGCGGCATCCTCCCGGCACGGTGGCGATCACGGTATTATCGGTCGAAGAACAATTGTCGGGGTGGTACACGCAGGTACGCCAGGCAAAATCTCCGGAGCGGCTTGACTGGGCGTATCGGCGGCTATCGGAAAGCGTCAAGTTCCTCGCGCAGCTGGAAATCCTGACCTACGACCAAAAGGCCATGCACAGGTTTGAACTTTTGCGGAAGCAAAAGATCAGGATCGGCAGGACCGATCTGCGCATTGCCGCGACATTGCTCGAGCTTGGATTGACCTTGGTGACAGACAATATACGCGATTTCAAGCAAGTCCCAGGGTTGAAACTTATCAGCTGGTCCGATCGCTGACCAACTCCACTTTTCGGACCAGACGCGCCAACGTGAATCCTATTCCCCAGCCTTCTTCATCGTCCCGAACGCCCCCGCGTTCTCGCTGATCCACGTGTTCTTGTCGTTGATGATCGCCTGCGCCGGCAGCGAATCGGATTTCGTCGTCACGCCGGGGAAGCGTTTGACCGCGGTGCCGATGGCCATGAACTCGATCAGGTTGCCCATTTCGTGGATGTGCGTCTTGATGCCGACCACGTCGTCGGCGCCGATGTCCTCGGCCTCGTCGCGGATCAGGCCGATCGCGTGTTCGCGGGCGTCATAGATCAGCGTGGTGAGGTCCTTGATTTCGCCGCGAGCAAACGACTTGAACCACGACATGATGCCGCCGGCGATGCCCAGCGAATAAACCGCGGTGCCCATGAGCAGTTTCAAGGGCATGAATCCCATGTTCACCAGGTTCCACATCTCTTCGCAGGTGAGATCGCTGGTCACGGGATATTTCGTGTATTCGTCGGGCAGGGCGGGATGGCGGGCTGCCGTGCCGGTCATCATCATTTCATGCACGCCCTGAAACGGCATCACCGTCGTTTCGATGCCGATGACGGCGTTGGCACCGACCTCGCGGGCCTCGTTTTCCAGCCGCTTCAGGGCGAGGTGCCGGGTCTTGTTGAGAACGTCGGAGTATTCCTTGATCTCGCCGCGGCCCAGGCTCTTGAAACCAGCCAGGATGCCGCCGCCGATGCCGATCGAATAGGCGACGTTGCCGAACGCGAACGTGATCGGCATGAACCCCGCATCGAGCTGGCAATACAGCTCCTGCCCATCGCCGCTGGTGGAAAACTTGAGCCTACCCTTGGTGGAGACGCCGTCGGCCCGTTTGACGCAGGTGCCCAGCGAGATGAACTCGATGTTGCCGCGAAACGACTTCAGTTCGCTCGACACGCCGGAGATGCCGTAGCCGCCGGCGTCCTCGGCTTCCCGCTCCATGCGTTCGATGGCCTGGAGCCGGCCATCATGGATCACTTCGGTGAACTGCGTGACCTCGCCGCCCATCATGCTGCGCAGGCCGGCGCCGAGTCCGCCGACAAACCCCATGGAGTAGACGCTGTTGCCCAGCACGAGATCGCCGGGCACCAAACCCTTGAGGTTCAGGCAGTACATTTCATTACCAGACAGGCCCGACATGATGGGCGAGGGCATGGTTGCGTTTCCTTTTCTTGCGAGAATCCGTAGCCGCGTTCGTGAGAACGCGGGTGAACATCCGGCGACCGAAGGCTCAGCCCGCGTTCTCACGAACGCGGCTACGAGCATTGCCCCTCCTATGGGAGATCAATGCCCAAGAATCTCCAGCAGTTTGATGATAATTTCCCATTTGCCGCCCTTTTCTTTCTTGTCTTTCCCGGAGTTCATGGTGATGGAATTGGCGTCTTCGCTGAACCAGGTTTCCCGATCGCGCATGATGGCCTGGGTCGGCAGCGTCGGCGTCGTTGTCGTAATATGGGGCATCCTCTTCACGGCTGTGCCGATGGCCATGAACTCGATGAGGTTGCCCATCTCGTGAATGTGCGTTTTGACGCCCATGACGTCGTCGGCGCCGATGTCCTCGGCCTCGTCGCGGATCAGGCCGATGGCATGTTCGCGGGCGTCGTAGATCAGCGACGTGAGGTTGGCGATTTCGCCGCGCGAGAACGACTTGAACCACGACGAGATGCCGCCCGACCAGCCCAGCGAATAGACCGCGGTGCCCATCACCAGCTTGAGCGGAGCATAGCCCATGTTCGTGAGGTTCCACAGCTCCTCGGCCGTCAAATCGCTCGAGACCGGATTCTGCGAATACTCGGCCGGCAACTTGCTCGAGTGCGAAGCCGTGCCGGTCATGATCATTTCGTGGACGCCCTTGAACGGCTGCACGGTCGTTTCAATGCCGACCACCGCGTTGGCATCGACCTCCTTCGCTTCCTTGAGCAGACGTTTGAGGGCAAGGTGCCGCGTTTTGTTCAGGACGTCGGAATACTCGCGGATCTCGCCGCGCTTCATGGTCTTGAACCCGGCAATGATGCCCCGGCCGACGCCCACGGAATAGGCGACATTGCCGAAGACGAACTCGATCGGCATGAACCCCGCGTCGAGATGGCAATAGAGTTCCTGAGCGTTGGAGCTGGTGCTGAAGCGCAGCGACTTGGCCGGCGCGGCGGCGGGATGGACGGTCGAGCCGAGCGTGATAAATTCGATGTTGCCGCGAAACGACTTGAGCTGGCTGGTCACTCCGGTGACGCCGTAGCCACGCGTTTCCTCCGCTTCGCGCATCATGCGCTCCAGGGCGCTGGCCCGGCCATCGTGAATCACGCTGGTGATCTGCTCGACCTCGCCGCCGATCAAGCTTCGCCAGCGCGAGCCGATGCCGCCGATCACGCCCATGGAGTAGACGCTATTGCCGAGCACGAGGTCGCCGGGAGCGAGCCGTTTGAGATTCAAGCAGTAGATTTCATTGCCCGAATGACCCGACATGACCGGCATCATACGATGGCTCCCGTCGCAACCAACACGTTTGCGGTGTGGCCAGGCGATGGCACGATTCGTGGCCCGCGGTTGGTGAGGTAGAAGTAGTGAAGCATGATGGAAAAGCAAGCGTCGATGGGCCGCGTGACGTGCGAAGCGGAGATTCCTTTTCCTCTTATTGGAGCTATCATGTATGGGAAGGGGGGAGGTCCGGCGATGCCGAAGATTTTGGATAATGGCCGGTTTCGTGTGTACGTTTACGCCAATGACGACAACCCGCACCACCTCCCCCATTGCCATGTTTACTGGGACGGCGATGATCACGCCAGCGTGGTAAGCCTTCCCGATCTCGCTGTTATCGCTGGAGACGACTTGCCGCGGGCCGCGCGTCGATATCTTCGAGACAATGTCGATACCCTCTTGGCTGCGTGGCGTCGGTTGAATCCGTAAGAGGAGGCAATGATGAAAAAGAAATGGGACCGGCCCGCCATGCGATTCGTCGCCGCCAAGTACGTTCCCCGGCAAGGAATCCTGGACGTGTCATTCCAGAATGGCGACCGCTTTCTCGTGGCCGTGGAGACGTTGGTGTCCCATGCGCGAAATGGCACGCCCCTGGAATGGGCCGACATGCGGATCGGTGAGACAGGGGACGTTCTCGAGGTGCCAGCCCTTGACGCGGTCATCGAAATCCCGTGGGACCGCATTCGCGCGCTCGCCGACCCCGACTTCCGCGCCCATTTGGCCGACTGTTCGGCCGAGCGAGCCCGTCGGATTGGCGGACGCATCCGCACCATGCGGCTTGAAGCACATCTGACCCGATCGCAACTCGCTGCCAAGGTCGGATTGCCGCAGGAGACGGTCGCCCGTTTGGAGACAGGCAAGATGGAACCGCCGGTTGAATTGATCGAACATCTCGCCCTCGCCCTCGGCAAACACCTCCAGGACTTCGCCGAGGCCTGATGGGCCGCTTGGGCTTGCAAAGCGACGCAATAAACACGCACGCATGTCCCGGAGCCGGGGTGGCTGGCCGGCCACCCTCGTTGCCCTGTTCGGCCCGCCTAGTTATCATGAAAGGCAATGGTTACGTACTGGAGGTGTTTATCATGTCGATCTTGAAATCCGTGCAGGAACTCAATCGTGAACTTGCCCATCGGCTCGCCGACGAGGGCCGAACCAATCCGCAATCGCCCTACGCGGGAAAATTCGTGGGCATCGCCAACGGCAAAGTTGTTGCGGTTGCGGACGATTGGGACGAACTCGCTCGGCAACTGCGAAATGCGGAGCCCGATCCGAGCAAGACCTTCGGTGTGGAAGTTGGCCGCGATTACCAGGTTGTGCACGAGATTTGGGGATCCTGATGCCGCGCGCTCAATGGCCTTTGCTGCACCATCGCCCCAGCATCCAGGTGAGCCTCCCGCCGGGTTTTGACGGCGTCGCTTGTTTTCAGTTTCTGAATCGATTTACTTTCAGCAACTTCGCTAACCCGACACAGTTTGGGCTTGAAACCTGACCGGCCTGCAGCTTTCGCATTCACGACCTGGCCTGCAACCGCAGGCGTTCCAGCTCCTGCTTGAGAGGCAGCCAGTATGCGCGATCGGCGGCACGTTCCCGATCCTCTTCCTCCCTCAGCGCATGGATAAGCCCCGGTTCGTCGCCGGCATGGGCAAAGCTCAGCAGAGGTCGCTGGGCCGACGCGTGCACGCCTTCTTGAGGGAAACGCTGAACGATTTCGCGCAATAACATCGGACTGCGCATCTGGGCGAGCCAAAACGTAATCTGGGTCGCCGTCGGATTGGCCGAGTTTTGCAGGTAATGGGCCTCCAGCAGCCGCGCGATCATGGGCCAATCCTTGTCGCGCTGTGTTTTCTTGGCCTGGACCAGATCGGGAAGGCCCAGCAAGTCGATGGGGGCCTCTCCTTCCTGAGCCAACGTGGTGCGCCGCTGCCAGAGGAGGTGGAAAGGATCCACTCCGCGCATCCGCGACATCACATCGATGCGCATTTTGGCTGCGTCCGCGTGCTGGCAGCGGAAATGGATGGCCAGGCCCATCTCCAGATATTGCTGGGCGAACGGCGGCACCGCGATGCATTCCGCCTGCAACTCCGCCAGGGCCGATTGCAGGAAGACGAGATTCTCGGCAGCGCCGTCGATGGCCAGGTCCAGGTCGCGGCTAAACTCCGCTCCGCCGTACAATATGCAGGCCTGGCCGCCCATCAGCAGACAGGCGACGCCATTCTTCTGCATCGAAGAAAGGACTTTGCGTATCGGGTTCTGGATCAAGACTTCCTCCCAGGGCGAGATACGTGGCCCATAGCTTATCGGTCTCGGCCCAGCGCTCCAGCGGGGTCATCATGTACCACTCCAGCCATTCTTGTTCGCAATGATCTTCCATGTTCGCAATAAAATCCAAATCTTTTAATTAACATCGTTCGAGAAATAAATCCCCCATTTTGGAACCCGAAGGGCAACGCCGTGAACGATTTTTCAGCAACGTGGAGCATTTCCGGCCCCCTCTCCCCCGGTACTCCGGGGGAGAGGGCTGAGGTGAGGGGGTTAGTGCGCCTCGCGGAATCTGCGTGCTTTTGCAAGGATACTGATGTGGCGCACTTGCAAAAATAGTTCTATTCCTCGAGGGATACTCACCCCCCTCACCCCGACCCTCTCCCCCGGAGTACCGGGGGGAGAGGGGAATGCAGGCAGCCCGGTTGAAACCCAGCAAAAAATCGTTCACGGCGTTGCCCGAAGGGGTCCGAAATCCGGAAGTCATTCCCGTCTCGAAGCAAGCCTTCCGCATTGAATCAAATCCCCATCAGTCCGGCAACGGCAGAGTCGCATTATGTCCATATCAACCAAGGTCCGTCCGCGGCCAATACGGCCCTGGCAACCATGGTCGCCACCAGTCGCCAAAACGACTTTCATTTCATCGGAGGCCGTTTCATTTCAGGGGGGTGGGAGGGTGGTGAATGAAAGTTATCTTGACGACAGTTGCTGACACGCCGACGCGCCGCCCCAGACCGGCGCAAATCCATAAAATGCCTGCCGTGACCCGTTGGACGAACGAATCGGCAAAGGACCAGCAGCGATGAAGATCCCTATCTCGAAAATGGCGGCGGCGGTGCAACCCTCGGCGACTCTGGCGGCGGGGGCCAAGGCCAGGCAGCTCAAGGCCGAGGGTAAGACGGTTTACGACTTCAGCCTCGGCGAACCCGATTTCCCAACGCCCGCCCACATCTGCGACGCCGCCCACCAGGCCATGCTCCAGGGCCACACCCATTACACCGCCGCGTCCGGCCTCGTCGAGTTGCGGGCCGCCATCGCTCGCTATTACCAGAAGAATTACGGCCTGACCGTCAGCCCGGAGCAGGTCATCGTCTCCAACGGGGCCAAACATTCCATTCACAACATGCTCGAATCGACCGTTGGCCCCGGCGACGAGGTCATCATTCCGACGCCCTACTGGGTCAGCTACAGCGACATGGTGCAGATGACCGGCGCCTCCTATGTGCTGGTGCCGACCACCGAGGCCAGCGGCTTCAAGATGACGGCCGCCCAGCTCCGACACGCCATCACGCCGCGGTCCAGGCTGCTGATGCTCAATTCGCCGTCCAATCCCACTGGCAGCGTCTACTCGCGCAAGGAGCTGGAGGCCCTCGCCGACGTCATCCTCGACTCGAACCTCGCGGTGATGAGCGACGAGATTTACGAGAAGCTCGTCTACGGCGACACGAAGATGACCTGTTTCGCGGCCATGCGTCCGGAGTTGGCCGAGCGCACCATTACCATCAGCGGCGTGAGCAAGAGTTACGCCATGACCGGCTGGCGCATGGGCTGGGCGGTGGGCCCGGCTCACGTCATCAAGATGATGGGCAACGTGCAGAGCCAGCAGACCAGCAGCCCGTGCAGCATCAGCCAGTACGCCGCCATCACGGCTTTGGACGGCGAGCAGAAATGCGTCGAGGAGATGCGTCAGGAGTTCGCCGTTCGCCGTGATCTGGTGTGCCGTCGGTTGTCCGAGCTGCCGGGCATCCACTGCAAGCCGCCGGATGGGGCTTTTTACGCCTTCTTCAACGTCAGCGCCCACTTCGGCAAAACGCTTGGCGGCGTGAAGATCACCGACTCGACCAGCTTCTGTGCGGCCGCTCTGGAAACGGCCCACGTCAACCTGGTGCAGGGCTCGGCGTTCGGGGCGGAAGGGTACGCGCGGCTTTCGTTCGCCACGAGCCGGGCCGTGATCAATGCCGGGCTCGATCGCCTGGGGCAGTTTTTGGGCTCGTGATATTCGGTGGGGACCGGTTTGTAACCGGTCCGAACATTCGGACCGGTTACAAACCGGTCCCCACTTCGCAGCGCTTTGCAAACGTACCAGCGCTAATACAATACGAACGGCCCCTGGTGGACGAACCCGCGACCGAAGAACGCTCATGGACCAAATCTCTCTGAATTGCGCGAAATGCAAGCAGCCGCTCAAATTTCCCGTGGGCCGAGCCGGGACCAAGGCCAAATGCACGCGCTGCGGCACCGATCTGACCGTACCCAGTATTACCACTGCTCCGCCCGCCCCCACCGGCCACGAGGACGAGGACGACGGTCCCATGACCTATGGGCTCATGGAGGTCGAAAAGGAAAAGAAGAAGACGCCCGACGAAAAAAAGAAAGAAAAGGCCAAGTCGGCCATCGAAAGACGCCGCAAGACCATCAAGAACGCCGGCATGTGGTACCGAATGCGTCCCGGCCTCATGCTCATGAACCTGGGCGCAATGATCTGGCTCGGCACCTACGCGGTTTATTTGCTCATCCTCCTCATGGGCGCCATCATGGGGCCCGAATTCAACGTCCTGCGCATCGATGTCCTGGTCGGTAACGACCCCGACAATCCCCCGCGCATGCCCGGCGCCAACGACATGGGCGATCTGAATCTGTGCCAGTTCGGCGTCGCCCTCATCGCCGGCAAAGACTTGCTGACGCCGGCCTGGATGATGCACATCCTCATCTCGATTGCGACCCTGGCGCAAATCGGCTTCTTCATGATGGGCTATTTCACCTGCCTGGCCGTGCCCGAGCGCTTCGGCGCCAAGAGCCAGCTCAAGTGGCTGATCACCCTGGCTATCATCAACGCGACGATCGTGGTCGTCTTTCGCCTGATGACGTTTCTGGGCGTTTCCTACACCATCCTTCCCTACCTGTTCCCGGAGATTCCCACGCTTGAGGTCAACATCGAACGCATGGTGCCGATCCACCTGTCGTGGAGCTGGAATCCGTTTCTGGACGTGTTTCTGACGCTGATTTTCATTTGCTGCCAATGGGCCGAGTGCACGCTGGGCGCGGTGTTCATCCGCACCATCGGCATGTCGATCCAGGATGAGCCGCTCAAGGAGGCCGGCGGCGGCCTGGTGCATAAAGCCATGGGGGTCGGCTTCGCTATCATCTGCTATCACCTCGTCAGTCTGAACGGGGCATCCGATGTGCTCGTCAGCGTCTTGAGGCTAATCTACGGGCTGACCGCGGGTTTGCAGGCCTATTTCATCATTAGCTACATGCAGCTTCTCAATCGCACTAACTCGACCCTCGCCGGCCTGCTGGAAGGTTGGGACCCGAGCCAGGACGAGGACGCGGACGACGATGACGGTGATGATGATGATGATGATGACGACGACGAACCCAAACGCAAGAAGGGCAAGAAGCGCCGCGACGAAGAGGATGAGGACGACGACGAGGAGGAGCGCAAGCCGCGCAAAGGCAAGCGACGTTGAGGACCAAGACATCATGATCAGTCAGGAACTGTTGGCCATCTTGCGCTGTCCGCTGAATCCGAGCAAGACCCGTCTCGTGCTGGATGGAGATCGGCTGGTGTGCGAGCGCTGCGCCTTGCACTTCCACATTCGCGACGGCTTTCCTGTGCTGGTCGCCGAGGAAGCGGAATTGCCGCCCGGTTGCCCAAGCATCAGTCAGTTGCCGTGTCAGCAGGAGGAGAGCAGTCGCCCAAAGGTTGGCCCCGTTTAGCCGCGACGCGACGTACTCGGAGCGGAGCGCGGGGCCCGCGCTTCGCTCCGAGTACGTCGCGTCGCGGCTAAACGGGATTCGTACGCGTTTTGGAGCATGGCATGAGCGTCAATCATCGCATTTACGTGGGCACCATCGGCGAGGGCGTCTTTCGCAGCGTGGACGGCGGCGAGACGTTTGCCCGCGCCTGCGACGGCATGGCATTTGTCGAATGCCATGTGCGGGCCCTGGTCGTGCATCCGCGTGAGCCGAACGTCCTCTATCTCGGTTGCGAATCAGGGCTCTATCGCAGCAGCGACGGCGCCGATTCCTGGACGCGCATCGAATCGCCTGCCAACGACACGCAGGTTTGGTCGCTGCTGATCCCGGAACACTACCCGAATATCATCGTGGTGGGATGCTGCCCTTCGAAAATCTTCACGTCCACGGATGCCGGCCGAACGTGGCATGAGGGCACGACCAGGATGCGGCACGATTGCCCGCGCATCCAGTACACGCGCGTGACCTGTTTGCTGGCGGACCCGGATAATCCGGAAGTCTGGTGGGCCGGCGTGGAAATCGACGGCTTGCATTGCAGCCGGGATCACGGGCGAACCTGGCAGCGCATCGGCGAGGGCTTGACCTCGCAGGACATTCACGCGCTCGCCAAGGTGCCGGGCGGCGCATTTCTGGCGGCGACGAACAATGACCTGAACGTGAGCAGCGATCACGGCCAAACCTGGCGCGGGCTCAATATCGCGACGATGATGCCGTGGGCCTATTGCCGGACGTTGGCTCAGCTGCCAGGCAGGCCGACGACGATTTTTCTCGGCAATGGCAATGGGCCGCCCGGCAGCGCGGGAGCCATCGGCCGATCCGACGACGGCGGCGCCACCTGGCGGCCATGGCAGCTTCCCAGGCAGGCCAACAGCACGATCTGGAACTTCGCTCTGTTCGCGGGTGAGCCGAAGATCGTCTATGCGAACAGCGTCAGCGGGGAAGTGTATCGGTCGTACGATGCGGGCAATACCTGGCAAAAGCTCGAGCGGGAATTCGGCGAGATCCGGGCATTGGCGTGGACGAATGGCGAGCGAGGGGCGTAAGTCCATGGAAAAAGCTCAGGGGAGCATACGCCCCCCCGTTCGCCAGTCATGTGGCTGTCGTTTCGCGCATTACGCGTCGAAGCTTGGTCCTACCGGGGCGGATAATACTCTGTGCCGTAACTCTGGGAGCCATTGCCCGGGACGCCAGGGTTCGGCTGCGAGCCAAATTGGGTTGCAGGCTGTGCCGGAGGATAAGCCTGCGGAGCGGGAGCATAGGTCTGCGGCGGGGCTCCAAATTGGCCGTTATTCGGAAACGCGGCCGGTTGTGCTCCGAAGCCCGGCGTATTGGTTGATGCAGGCCAAATGGGTTGCTGGCCCTGCTGGGTGGTGTTCTGCTGGAACGGGCCGTTGAACGCACCAGGGTTGGCAACGTTTTGCGACGTGCCAAGGTTCGAGGTTGTGGCCGAGGGATTCGGTTGGCCCACTTGTCCCGCCGTCGGTCCGGGATTGGCGATCGGGGCCGGGTTGGCCGGCCTCGTCGTATTCCAGCCGGCGCTGGCCGGGTTTTGCGTCGTCCCGGACGACGACGGATTGTACGTCGTCTGCGGCGCGGAACTGGGGCAGCCCGTCAAAAAAAGGCTGCCGCACAAGAGTAAACACCACTGGGCCCCAACCTTTTTCGACATGACCTGATCTCCTTGAATACTGCCGGGATCCCCGACGGAATCCTGGCCCCTCGACCCCTGAATTGTCAGCTAGATTGGGCGGGACCATACCGATGTTGGAAAAACGGGTCAAGAGGAATGTAGTCATCACGCTCTGCGTGATGAAAGGGCGCAGCCCTCAGAAGCCGCAGCCTTCCCCTTGGCGCATGATATTTTCGGACGCTCGAGTGAATATGATTCTGGATATGCCCCACGGTTATTGAGGGCTGCGCCCTTTCATCACGCGGAGCGTGATGACTACACTGGAGTCCCCCATGAATTCCATCGCACCATCCTTGTTGGCCGCCGATTTCAGCAGGCTCGGCGAACAGGTCGCCGAGGCCCAGCTCGCCGGCGCTCATCGTCTGCATTTCGACGTGATGGATGGCCATTTCGTCCCCAATCTCAGCATGGGCCCGATGATCCTCGCCGCCATTCGCTCCCTGGCCAGGGTCCCGCTCGAGGTTCATCTGATGGTCGAGGACCCCGGCAAGTTTATTGAGCCATTCGTCCGCGCTGGGGCCGACAGCTTGATCGTTCATCTGGAAGTCCTGCCCGATCCGCTGCCCATCTTGCAAGCCATCCGTAAGCTGGGCAAGAAAGCCTGCCTGGCCATCAACCCGGAGACCGCGATCGACAAAATGGAGCCGTTCTTGAAAGACATTGACCTGGCCCTGTGCATGACGGTCCATCCCGGCTTCGGCGGCCAGCGTTATCTGCCCGAAAGCGACGAGCGTATTCGCCAACTCCGCCAGCTGATCGATCGCCAGCAAGCCAGCTGCGAACTGGAAGTGGACGGCGGCATCGACCACGTCACGGCGAAATCGGCCCTGACCGCCGGGGCGAACGTTCTGGTCGCCGGCACGAGCATCTTCCGCGACCCGCGCGGAATCGCTGCAGCTGTGCACGAGTTCCAGGAAATCTGCGACCACGGGGCTTGAAACAGGCCAAAAGGCGAAAAACGGCCGCGATCACAAGTTGCGGCAATTGAGATACTTACGTCGAGTTAGCCGGCCAGCATCGCCGGGGCCAAGCTTCCCGGGCGAAATAATCGCTTTTTTTTTGTGAAACACTTGACACTCTGCCAACCAGATACCTATACTCTACTCTGCCCCCCTTACCGGGAGCGAATGCAACAGCGACGCCTGTCGCGGTTGCAATTTTTTATTGAATCTCCCTGAGGTTCAACGTCGGTCTTTGACAATTCGGGAAGCACCTATAACAAGCCAATACGGGGATGCGTAAACGTCTTAGGACAGATACGCAGTCCTCGGACCGTGACGTAAGTCATGG